>Ga0209755_10000420_pt1 | contig 78622 bp, 83 predicted proteins | sample TergutCo191P1_FD_187301 | JGI IMG/M metagenome (GOLD analysis project Ga0209755, IMG submission 187301) | Cornitermes sp. P1 segment gut microbial communities from Petit-Saut dam, French Guiana - Co191P1 (SPAdes) (version 2) | ecosystem: Host-associated > Arthropoda: Insects > Digestive system...
GAAAAATTGAGAATCGAAGGAATTCGTATTTCTCAAGGCTACTCTACGACTGATGACGATATCGATCAATTGATTTGCGCGATTACGGAGATTTTAAAGTTTTTATGATTTGGCTTTTAAAACCCGCAGAGCTTATTTTAAAAGGCGGAAACCGAAAAAGCTTTGAAAAACAGCTTTTTCAGAATATGCAAAGAATATTTTCTAAAATTGACGAAAAAATAAAAATTAGAACAACTCAGGGAAGATATTATTTACAGATAGCAGAGAACAAAGAACCCGAACCTTCGATTAACAAAACAATTAATAATGAACTTTCCGGATTAGAGAAAATTGATTTGATTGAAAATGCTTTGTCGAAATTAATCGGAATTTCCGGGTGGGCGAGAACTGTCACTTGCGAAAAGAATCCTGATGCGGTTCTTTCAGCCTGCGCGGAAGAAGGAAAAAGACTTTTTTGGAATAACAAAAAAACTTTTAAAATTGACGCGCGAAGAACAGATAAAAGCTTTCCTCTTTCTTCCTACGAGCTATGCTGCAAAGGAGGAGAAGCAGTTTTAACCGCCGCTCCTGAAATGAAAGTTGATATACACAATCCCGATGATATTATCCGCATTGAAATCAGAGAAAAAGCTTTTGTGTACTCAGGCGGCGTTAATGGTCTCGGGGGGCTTCCTGTCGGTTCTGCCGGAAAAGGAATGTTATTGTTATCGGGAGGAATCGATTCCCCTGTAGCGGGATTTTTAATGGCTTGCCGTGGAATGAGCATAGACGCGATTCATTTTCACGCGTACCCGTACACTTCGCTTGAAGCAAAACAAAAAGTAATACGCCTTGCGCAAATTACAGGATCATTCTGTTTGGGAATAAAACTTTATGTTTTAAATTTTACAAAAGTGCAGATGCGTATAAAAGAAAAAGCGCCGTATCCGTGGACGACAGTTCTTCTTCGTATGGCGATGATGGAAGCAGCCGAAAAAGCGGCTCTAAAAATAAAATGCAAATGCCTTATAACAGGCGAAAGTTTATCGCAGGTAGCAAGCCAAACGATAGAAAATTTAAATTGCACACAAAGCAGAATAAAACTTCCCGTACTGCGTCCTCTTATCGGTTTTGACAAACACAGCATCATAAAAGAAGCGCGCCGCATCGGTACTTACGATGTTTCGATCGAACCGTTTGCCGACTGCTGTACGCTTTTCAGCCCGCCCCACCCTGTCCTTCACGGCGATGTAAAAGAAGCAAACTCGCTGTACGAATCGCTTGAACTTAACGAGCTGATTGATGAGGCGTTAAACGGATATGAGGCTGTCGGCTGAAATTCTTACATTTATTGGTTGCAAAAAGTGTAGTATAACCACATTTATTGGTTCCAATTATTGCAATATAACTACATTTATTGGTTGAAAAAAGTGTAGTATAACCACATTTATTGGTTGCAAAAAGTGCAGTTTTAAGTTAAAATAAAGGTATGGAAAGATACCTGATAAATGATCTCAAAAAATGGCAGAAATCTCCGGATCGAAAACCTTTACTGCTTTATGGAGCGCGTCAGGTCGGTAAAACATGGCTTGTCAGAAAGTTTGCTTCTTCCGGTTACCGGAATTATATTGAATTAAATTTCCTCACAGATACTGCGTTAAAAGCAATTTTTGACAAAGACATATCACCGGCTTTTATTATTCATCAGCTAGAATTGCATTTCAATAAAGAAATCAAAACTGAAAGAACATTGATTTTCTTTGATGAAATACAAGAATCACAACGAGCGATGGATTCTCTAAAATCCTTCAATGATAAAGGGCGCGCATACAATATCATCGCAGCCGGCAGCTTTTTAGGAGTTATGACAGGCAGCCGTCCTGTAGGACAAACAGAACAACTTACTCTATACCCAATGTCTTTTTGCGAATTTCTAGAAGCGTCAGGACGTTCAAATTTAGCGGAAGCAATAAACCGATGCGATATGAAAACATTATCAGGCGCAGGTGATTTACTGGAATATTTTTTAAAACAATATTACTATGTCGGCGGAATGCCTGCGGTAGTCAGCGAATTTATTTCCTCCGGTGACCTTGATAAAGTGCGGAAAATTCAAAATGAATTAATATCAGCATACAAAGGTGATTTTTCTAAACATATAAACGATTCCCGCACAGAGCCAAAAATAAGAATGTTGTGGGATTCTGTTTCTCTTCATCTTGCAAAGGAAAATAAAAAGTTTATTTATAAAAATGTAAAAAGCGGCGGACGGGCGGCGGAATTTGAAAATGCTATGCAATGGCTTACAGATACAGGTTTGGTTTATAAAATCAATAAAGTACAAACTCCGAAACTTCCGTTAAAAATGTATTTTAAAAATGAGTTTTTTAAATTATTTATGATCGATATCGGTCTTTTAGGCGCTCAAGCCGAGATTAGACCCGCGCATATACTTGCGGCTGGGACAGACATTGTCGATGACATGAACGGTATGCTTGCGGAACAATTTGTCTGTCAGGAATTAAAAGCTGCCCGAGTAAGCCCTTTATTTTTCTGGGGACGTGAAGGCAGCACAGCGGAGATTGATTTTATCACTCAGGGAGAACGCGATGTAATACCGATAGAAGTAAAATCGGCAAAACATACAAAAGCACAATCACTAAAGGTGTATATGCAGGAATACAATCCCGTTTTCGCAGTAAGAACGTCTCTTAAAAATTTTGGGATTGCAGGCAAATTATATTCGATTCCTTTGTATTTGATTTCTCAGTTAGAGAAGCTCTTAAGGAATTAAAACATTTACAAATAGATTCTACAAAATTCATGATTAACTAAAAATTAACTATTAATGAAGAAAAGAAAAAAATCTTTGCTCTTAATAATAAACCATGCTATACTTTCCGTAAATATGTCGATTTGACAGGAATGAAACGATGGATGAAGTATTCCATAAACTGGAGCGCTCCTTAATTACTGAAATTTCCTTTGGAAATTTCACATTTGAACTCAGCAACACGCTCCTGTGCGTCTGGATAGCCATGGTGCTGCTGATTATCGCAAGCCTGTTGCTCGCTAGGAAATTGAATCGAAGACCCGGCAAAGTACAGGTGATTCTGGAAATGCTTGTAGGATTTATCAGAGGTATGTGCCAGGATTTTATCGGCGATGTTCACTATAAAAAATATGTTAATTATATAGGAACCTTGTTTTTATTTCTTTGCATGTCGAATCTTTTGTCTGTTTTTAATTTTATTCCCGGACTTAGCATATATTCGCCTACAAAGGACATCAACGTCACCATGCCGCTTGCCATTATGACGATATTGATTGTGATTTATTCCTCTTTTCGTTTCAGAGGTCCCGGGGGAACAGCCAAAAGTCTTTTCGCGCCGATACCGATGATGCTGCCGTTTAACCTGATGGAGTACGTCACAAAGCCGCTGTCTCTTTGTCTGCGTCTCTTTGGAAATGTTGTTGCGGCTTTTGTAATAATGGAATTAATTTTTCATACCATGGGGATAGTTGCGGCTCCTTTTTCCGCATATTTTGATTTTTTTGACGGCATCTTGCAAGCCTATATCTTTGTATTTCTGACCTGCCTTTACATAGGTCAGGCTGTAGAAATAGAAGTATAATGCGGACTATCAGACTAATGGTCTGCGGTTTGTTGTACTATATGACGATGGAGGGATGACATGAACGCAGCATTGATTGGAGCGGGAATTGCCGTTTTTGCGGGATTCGGTTCCGCGATTGGAATCGGTATCGCGGCAAGCGGCGGATCCCGCGCCATTGCTTTAAATCCGGGAAAAGAAAAATCAATTCGCATGATAACGTTTCTTGGAATTATTATGGGAAGCGCCTGTTCAATTTATGGTTTGTTAATCGCGTTAATTGTTATTCCCGGTCAGGGAGCGAATACAAGTTTGATCGGCGCGGGTATCGCGGCGATTGCCAGCGCGGGAGCCGCGATTGGTATCGGCATCGCGGCAAGCGGCGGATCGTTAGCGACTGCCAAGCAAGAAGAAAAAGAAAAATCGATACGCATGATAACATTTCTTGGAATTGTACTTGCAGAAGCCTGCGCGATTTACGGACTATTAGTTGCGTTCATTATAATTTCTACTAATGAAGCGAACCCTGCGTTAATTGGCGCAGGTATCGCGACTCTCGCCGGCGCAGGTGCTGCTGTAGGAATCGGGCTTGCCGCTGACGGCGGTTGTCAGGGAATCGCGCGTCAGCCTGAAAAAGAAAAATCAATACGCATGATTACTTTCCTTGGGATTGTACTTGCGGAAGCCTGCGCGATTTACGGATTGTTAATCGCGTTCATTATAATTGGAAACACAGATGCGAACCCAGCGCTGATTGCCGCAGGAGCCGCGACACTCGCAGGGGCAGGCGCCGCTGTTGGAATCGGACTTGCGGCAAGCGGCGGCAGTCAAGGAATCGCGCGTCAGCCTGAAAAAGAAAAATCGATACGCATGATTACGTTTCTTGGAATTGTACTTGCGGAAGCCTGCGCGATTTACGGTTTGCTGGTCGCGTTTATCATTATAGGGAACGGGTGATCCTAAATGAATATATTTGATTTTTATATACCGGAACAGGTTCTTGTCGCTTTTTCGCTCATTGTCCTGGTGATTGTGTTAACAAAAATTTTATGGAAACCGCTGACAAACATTATCGACTCAAGGCAAAAAGACGTTGACAATATGCTTAAAAATGCAGAGGAAGCTAAAGCAATTGCTGCCGACATGGAAAATCGGCGCGTTAATCAGAGTGAAGAACTTGAACGTTTGATTACGGACAAAACAAACGAAGCGCGCGAACGCGCCATGCGTGAATACAACCGCATAGTAGCCGAGGCGGAAGAAAAGGCGCACAACATTATAAAAGCGGGTGAAGAAAAAGCAGCGCGTGATTATCAGCAGATGATGTCAGAATCGCAGGAAGCTGTTATCAAATTGGCTTTAGGCGCGGCGGCGGCAATTGTCGAGTCATCCATGGACAGTGAAAAGAACCGCGCTCTTATTGATTCAATGTTAAGAAAAAGCGGTATGAGTCATGGTTGACGCGGCAGTTCGATATGCCGATGCTTTGCTTACGGCAGCTAAAAAAGAAAACGCGCTTGAGCAAGTTGCGCAAGATTTAGGTTCCCTCGCTATTGAGTTTGCGCAAAGTTCAGCAGTATTTTCCGCGCCTGTGTTCCCTGTCAGAGAACAGCTTGCAACAGTAAATTACGCGCTGGGCGATAATTTTCATCCAATCACGAAGCGGTTTTTTTGCCTTCTTGCAAGTATGCGCCGTTTAGGAGAAATCGAAAATATAGCGGCGGCGTTTGACAGGATGGCTTGCAAAGAAATGGGAGTGATAGACTTGCGCTTGGATGTGTATTCGGATGTTCCATCCGAAATTAAAGATAAATTAATAAATGCCGCAGGAGACAAGGGATTGTATGATCCAAAAAATAAAAAAAATATTCGATTGAATTATAAAGTTGATAAAAGTCTTCTCGGCGGGTTTATCGCCGAATGTGACGGGTTGAGCTGGGACTGCTCTCTTCATACCAGATTGGTAGATATGGGCAAATTGATTCGGAAAGTTTAGGGAGGTATTGATATGCAAGTTAAACCGGGCGAAACCAGCCGTTTGCTGTTGGAGCGTATACAGGGGTACGATTTTAATAAAGATTTAGAAGAGACCGGTACGGTTATCCAAATCGGTGACGGCATTGCGCATGTGCACGGACTTTTGGGATGTATGAACGGAGAGCTTTTAGAGTTCGCCAACGGCAATACAGGCATGGCTCTCAACCTTGAAGAAAGCAGTGTAGGCTGCGTTTTATTTTCAGGAACCAAAGGTGTACGCGAAGGATCAAAAGTAAAACGCACAAACCGCACGATGCATGTACCCGTAGGCAAGCAGCTTCTTGGCAGGGTGCTTAACCCTTTAGGTGAACCTATAGATAACGGACCCGCGCTTAACACCAGTAAAACCCGTCCTGTTGAGGTTCTTGCCTCAGGCGTAACCGAACGTCAGCCTGTAAAGGTGCCTATGCAAACCGGTATTCTGTCGATTGATTCGATGATTCCTATCGGACGCGGACAGCGTCAGTTGATCATCGGCGACAGGCAGACAGGTAAAACTTCTATCGCTGTTGACGCAATCATTAACCAGCGCAACACAGGAGTGCTGTGTATCTACGTCGCGATCGGACAGAAAGCGTCAGTTGTAGCGGGCATTGTCGAAACACTGCATCGTAACAACGCGATGGATCATACCATCGTTGTCTGCTCTTCCTCATCCGACTCTGCCCCGCTTCAATACCTTGCCCCTTATGCCGCTTGCGCAATGGCGGAAGAATTTATGTACGGCGATCACAGTGACGTGCTAATCGTTTATGACGACTTGTCAAAACACGCTGTTGCCTACAGAACAATGTCGCTGCTTTTAAAAAGACCTCCGGGACGCGAAGCCTATCCGGGGGACGTTTTCTATTTACATTCACGATTGCTGGAACGAGCTGCGCGTTTATCGGATGATATAGGCGGCGGCTCTATTACCGCGCTTCCGATTATCGAAACACTAGCGGGAGATATTTCCGCGTACATTCCCACGAATGTAATCTCTATCACTGACGGACAGATTTTCTTGGAGAGCGAATTGTTTCACTCCGGCTTTCGTCCGGCGATCAATGTAGGTTTGTCGGTTTCCCGCGTCGGCGGAGCGGCTCAGACAAAGGCGATGAAACGCGTTGCAGGTTCACTTCGATTGGAGCTTGCGCAATACCGCGAGCTGCAGGTATTCTCGCAGTTCGGTTCCGACCTTGACATCTCAACGCGCGAAAGATTGAATCACGGCGCTAAACTAATGGAAACCCTAAAACAGGGCTTGCACACTCCCATCCCAATGGAAGAGCAGGTCATTATATTGTTTAACGCTAAGGAACGGTTCTTGGAAAAAATAATTTCCGTTGATGTATCGCGTTACAATAAGGGTCTTGTTTTATTTTTCAGGGAAAGAGCGGCTGATTTGCTTGCCTCAATCCGTGAAACAGGGCAATTTCCTTCTGGTGAGGAAGCGAAGGGGAAAGAACTGTGCGCTTCTTACGCGCAGGATTTTCAACCGTCTTCAGTGTCCGGCAAAGCTGTGTCCGGCGGACAAAAATAAGGCGGTGTAGATATGAGCAGTAAGGGTAATCTTCGCGACCACATGAAAAGCATAAAGCAGACTGTCAAGATCTCAAGCGCGCAAAAACTGATTGCCGGAGCGCACATCTCAAAAGCGCGTAAAATGCTGGAGCGAAGTCAGCCCTACCATGATCGCATACGGCTTGCTATCGCATCTGTTTTAAAAAACTGTGAATCGAAGAGCAAGTATCTTGATACCGGCAAAGAGATTAAAAAACGAGGGCTGCTTGTTATTTCAGCTGACAGAGGATTAGCAGGGGGCTACAATCAAAATGTAATTAAACTGGCAACACAGGCTATAGAAAATGAAACGGTTGTCAAAGTGCTGACTGTAGGGCGCGCAGGTTACAGTAAATTTGAACATATGAATGTGTCGGCAGGTCAGCCTGTGGTTCCGCTTGACGAGACCTTTTTTTGCGCAGCGGAGAACCCGACATTGTTTACCTCCCGTGAAATTGCGGAACGGCTGATGGATTCATTTGAGAATGACGAGGTAGATTGTTTTGATATTATTTACACTTATTTCCATTCCGCTGTGCGCATGATCCCTTCTACAGAGAGGCTTTTCCCTCTGTCGCCGGAAATGCTGGTAGATGCGTCCGAGTCTAAAGAGGCATCTGCTTCCATGGAGGAAGTAGTTCATTATTCGGAATATGAACCATCGCCGGATGCCGTTCTGGAAACATTGATTCCCCAATATCTTAGAGGTTATATATTCAGCTGCCTGACGCAGGCATGGATGTGTGAGTTAAATTCGCGGGTAACAGCGATGGATAGCGCCATAAAAAACGGAAACGAAATGCTTCGTAAATTAGCATTGAAATACAATCGCGTTCGGCAGGGTTCCATAACGCAGGAACTCACAGAAATTGTCGCGGGCGCGGCATCTATGGAATAGGAGGCACAAATGAGCGGGAAAATATCACAGGTTATCGGTCCTGTACTGGACATTCACTTTCCGGACGGCAATCTTCCGGAACTTAATAACGCTGTAGAGATTAAAGGTCCCAACGGCGTAATTACAGCGGAGGTGCTGCAGCACGTAGGCAACGATACCGCTCGCTGTGTATCTCTGTCTCCAACTGAGGGGCTTGTCAGAGGCGTAGAAGCTGTCGATACCGGAGGACCTGTCACAGTTCCTGTCGGCGAAGACGTTCTAGGACGCGTATTCAATGTGCTCGGCAAAGTTATTGATAAAAAAGAAGATGTTAAAGGCAAGGAGCGATGGGCAATCCACCGCAGTCCGCCTGGTTTCGCCGATCAGCGCGGCGTTACTGAAGTGCTTGAAACAGGAATCAAAGTAATTGACTTAATGGCGCCTTATGCCAAAGGCGGAAAAATCGGATTGTTCGGAGGAGCTGGCGTAGGAAAAACCGTTTTAATTATGGAACTGATTCACAATGTCGCGACTGTTCACGGCGGCTACTCTGTGTTTACCGGCGTTGGAGAGCGCACCCGAGAGGGAAACGACCTTTGGCTCGAAATGACAGAATCAGGCGTAATCAAAAAAACGGCGATGGTATTCGGACAGATGAACGAGCCGCCGGGATCGCGTATGCGTGTAGCTCTTACAGGGCTTACAATGGCGGAATATTTTCGTGATGTCGCGGGACAAGACGTACTTCTTTTTATCGATAACATATTCCGTTTTACGCAAGCCGGCTCCGAAGTTTCCGCGCTGCTTGGGCGAATTCCTTCAGCGGTTGGTTATCAGCCGACTCTCGCGAACGAGATGGGCGCGCTGCAGGAACGCATCACTTCTACCCACAAAGGTTCGATTACCTCTGTTCAAGCCGTTTACGTTCCTGCGGACGACTTAACAGATCCCGCTCCCGCGACAACTTTCGCGCACTTGGACGCTACCACAGTTTTGTCGCGCGCCATTGTAGAGATGGGAATTTATCCCGCGGTTGATCCGCTTGAAAGCACGTCGCGAATGCTTGAGCCGTCTATCGTATCCGAGGAACATTACTCAACAGCCCGTCATGTGCAGGAAACCTTGCAGCGTTACGCCGAATTACAGGATATTATCGCAATCCTCGGAATGGAAGAATTATCAGATGAGGATAAAATTACCGTAAACCGCGCGCGCCGCATTCAGCGGTTTATGTCGCAGCCGTTCTTTGTGGCGGAAGCCTACACCGGAAATCCTGGAAAATACGTGCCGTTAAAAGACACAATCAATTCCTTTAAAGATATACTAGACGGAAAATGCGATAATATCCCCGAGGATTGTTTCTATATGAAAGGCACAATTGAGGATGTATACGAAGATGCAAAAAAACGTTAAGCTCTCAATTCTTACCCCGGAAAAAGTTTTCTTTAACGGCGAAGTTTCGCAGATTATCGCGGAAACTCCCGATGGAGAAATGGGTATAATGGCTGGCCACATGTCAAGTATCGCGGTAGTTTCAGACAGCCTTTTAAAAGTTGAAGAAAACGGCGTATGGCGCAGCGCTGCTGTAGGGCAGGGAATTATGGATGTGTCTGCGGCAGGCATCGAATTCTTTGTAGATACAGCGGAATGGGGTGAGGATATTGACGTGCAGCGTTCCGAAAAAGCTCTGCACCGCGCAGAGGAGCGTTTACACAGCGGAAACTTGTCGCATGTAGACTATATTCGCACCCGTACCGCGATTACCCGAGCGACAGCGCGTTTGAAAACAGCGCATAGCAAAAAACGGTGAGAAATTATAAATACAACTGTCTATGTTTTTTTATTTTACGAGTTTATCGTTATTCCAGCGGCGCGAAATATCCTGTATTGTCCCGCCCCGATCTATCCATTAAATAAACTTCAACTTCGAGAGGGAGGAACGCTCTTCCGAAGTCGGTGTTGAGGCGAGAATTGAAAGTAAAACTGTACAAACCTGAAGCGTTATCTGCAACTCCTTTAATGAGCTCTCCTATGCCGCGCGGGCGGTAGAGATACTGCGCTTTTCCGCCTGTTTCTCTGCATAAATATTCGACTTCATCTCCCGCAACGGCGGTTTCTCTTCCAATAATGATTGCGTTAAACACAATTCCGTTATTCGCAAGATAACTTGCCATTTCGGAAAGGCTGTACTGTTCAAAGGCAAGTTCTCCTAAATTACCTGAGCCTATGTAAACGACCGATCGTTTCGCTGAAGCGGAAAGAAGATCAGTCGCCGCTAAACGCAGCCCTAAATCAAAACGCCATCGCGGCGTGTTGATATTCGCAGCTCCCCGGACTGCGTTTTCCAGTGAATTTTCATGGCGTTCTCTTTGAGGCTGAGCAGCCGCTGAAATTACCGATACTATATTTGCGTTTGTCATATCCCGCAGAGCGCGGTTAATGTCGCGGGATGCGGCTGTTAGATCGTCGCGTAACGCAGCGGTATTTTCGGATCTTTCGACTAACAGCGAAATACTCGCGTTCCTGTCACGGTAACCTGCCGCGGCTAAAATTTGATCTTTTACGGGCACGCTGTTTTCAGATAACAGAAAATTACTGTTTTCAAGCCCTAAGATGGGACGGCGGAGCCTGTCTTCTACTGTCAGCTCTACAGTAACAAGCGGGAAACGCTGAGCGGAAACATTTCTTATCTGCACAAATAAACCGGAAGCCATATCGTCAAAACGCGTCATTATGCTTGCTTCGCTTGCCGCAAAGTTGGAAACAACTATGCTTCCGTTTCTGTCCATGTCGGCGCACGTTATGCGCAATTGATTGCCTCCCGCAAGCCCCAATTCGCGGACTACAGCAGAATGAGGATCAATCTGCACTATTTTATTATTATCAGCGGCAAGAAAAGTTCCGTCTGATAATAATCGAATCGCTTCTATCCCTGTTATACCTTCCGCCGCTAAACGCCCGATATAATTACCGTTTGGATCAAACATATAAATTACTTTCGCCGCGTTATCTGCAACATATACTCTTGAATTGGCGGCGGCGATTCCTGTAGGAGACAACAATCCCGGAAACATAGAACTTCTGTATCCAAAGGATAAAATAAAAGCGCCGTCAGGATCAAATTTTGAAACGCGCCTGTTTCCGTAATCAACAACAAATAAATAGCCGTCTTCATCAACCGTTAAATGCTGAGGACCGACAAACTGACCGTTCCCCAAACCTTTCGAGCCGATGTACGACAGCCAGTTTCCGTTTCTGTCAAGAACGCTCACCCTCCCGCCGCGGTATTCACTCAGATACATACGTCCGTCAAGTCCGCGCGCTAAATCATACGGACGATCAAAACCGTTAAAAGATCCGCGCTTTCTGTCCCTGATGATTCCGTTAACATCGATCCTTACGATTTCATTGCTGCCGTAAGCGACTATCCAGACAGAACCGTCGTTATTCGCCAATACCGATGTTGGGTTTCTATATAAAATTATATTTTCAATTTTTCCTGGAAAGCGCCCCGACTCAACGTAACGCATTCCGTCATTCGCGACGGGCAGTAAAAAACGCCTGTTCGCGACAGTTTCGATTCGCGCGGCGAGTAACATTCCAGTGCCGGAATTTCTGCCGTACATATTAAGAGCAGAGCGCCACTGACGCAAAGCTGTTTCTTCAAAACCGGAGCGGTAATACGCCCTGCCAAGCCAGTCAAGGATGAGCGCTTCTCCCTGACGAAAAGAAAGAGATCTTTCAAAAGAGAGGATCGCCTCGTTATACGCAAATCTGTTAAATGCCTGCACGCCGAGACGGAATTCCTCAGCCGCCGAAACAGAAGCGGAACCGCCGTCTCCGCCTGTGACAGGAGTCACAGGCTCCGTTTGCGCGTACAAAAATACGGATGTGAAAATAAAAAGCAGTATAAGAAAATTCTTAATATTAATCGCATTCATTCGCGTAATTCGTTGACTTTTCACAGCGGCTCTCCTGTGACAATTTTAAAATGCCTTTTGATCAGCTCTTCGTTAGGCGCTAATTCAAGCGCCCTTCGAAGCCATGTGCGCGCTTCTACAACTTCGCCGCTTTTATAATACGCCCATCCCAGCGAATCAAGATACGCCGCGCTTTGCGGTTTTGTGTCTACCGCCTTTCTGCAAAGGCGGAGAGCGCGCATTACATCCAATCCCGTGTCGGCAAGTATGTAGCCCATTGAGTTCATCGCCGTCGCGTTATTCGCGTCTATTTCGAGAGTCTTTTCGTATAAATCGACCGCGTTTTTATTTTGTTTTTGAATGTACGCGGCGTACGCGAGCGTATTGTAAAGCAGAGGCGACTCAAAACCGCTTGTCTGAAGCCTTTTAAGCTCGTATTCCGCCATCCTGACGCGTTTTGTTACAACATAAATGTAAGCTAACGTCATTCTGCATTGAAAAACGCGGAAGACATCGCTTTCTGATGTAACAACCTGCTCAAGGAAAGTGAGCGCTTCTTCGTATCTTTTAAGTTTCGTATAACAGAGTCCAAGATAATACGCAAGCTCAACCTTCTCGTCATAATTAAAACTTGACGTATCTGTATTTAGAAATTCTTTTAACGCCTTTTCCCATTCTTTTGAACGGTAAAGATTGACGCCTTCCTGAAATTTTATATCGGGACGATATTCATTCTCGTTTTTATTTGAGTTGTTAATACTGTCATTCCTAACAGCCGCCATTCAAACTTCCTGTTTAAAATTTTATTTACTCATTCCTAATTCATCATTAGAAACAGAAGGCTGCGACAATACAACACTTAACGACGCGTTGCCCTTTAATACTTCAGCCCAATCCGATCCGTCTTCCGGAATATTATCAACCTTGCCCGGTTTAGCAAAACAATATCTGCTGCCTTCGGGTGAAATAAAATTTACAATACGATCATTGTAAAAACGCATAGACGGAAAAGCTAAAACAAGCGCTGACGATTTCTTCTCGCTATTCGGAAAATTAACATTGATAAACGTACCGGCTTTCCAGTAACCCATGATCGAGATTAGCTTTTCTTTGATGTACGAGATAACGGTTTCCCATTGCCATGAAAGATCGCTTTCTACCAGAGACAGAGCGACGGAAGGAATACCGAAAAAACTTCCCTGCCGCGCCGCGGATGCAGTACCTGAATAAATAATATCAGTGCCTAAATTAGCGCCCGCGTTGATCCCCGACAAAATTAAATCCGGCGCTCTTTCCATATTTAAAGCGTAACCTTCAGTCGCGATGCAGATTTCGGGAATCCCTCCCAAAAGAGCAGTTACTACGCAGTCAACGGGAGTTCCGGTACATACCCATGTGTCTTCTTCGATCTCCGATAATTTGAGAGGATTATTTAAAAACATAATAGAATGAGAACTTCCTGAGCGGTTTGTATCGGGAGCGACAGTAAAAACCCTGTGCCCTGCGAGACGCAGTTCTCTTGCGAGAAGCCGTATACCGGGCGAGGAAATCCCGTCGTCATTAGTAAGTAAAATCTTCACACAAACTCCCTATTTGTTAACTTTAAAGCGCTTTCTGTTATGCGCAAATTCCTCATTCCATTTTCCTCATTTACTTAGAAATTACTCTAGCTCTTGTAGCCAACTTCACTTCATGAACGCTTGGATGAAAACCGAAGATACGCTCATATTCCTCCATACGGCTTTTAAATTCTTCAGCGAGTTCTCGCCTTATTATTGTGTAAGTGCAGCCTCCGAATCCCTGCCCTGTCATTCTCGCTCCTGCCGCTCCTTCAAATTCCTGCGCTCGTTTTACAAGCCAGTCAATTTCAGGACAGCTTACCTCGTAAAGATCCCGCAGGCTTTCATGAGAATGATAAATAATTTTTGAAAAAGAAGCGAGATCATTTCGTTCCAAAGCTGCGACAGCGTCGTTTATTCTGTATATTTCTTCGACTATGTGCATTGTTCTGCGCCTGATTTGTTCGGGGAAATGTCCAAGCGCCTCGATTAAATCGTTAGGCGCAAAATCTTTAAAGCCCGCCCCTTCTCTTTTTTGCGAAAGAAACGTAAGCCCTTTTAAAATATCGCTTCGCCTTAATGCGATTTCGCTTTCCACTCCCATTCTCGGAACGCGAGAATCGACAATTATGAATTTAAAACGCGTAAACGGCGCTTTAACCAATTTAACTTCGTTAGTTGAAATATCAATATATAAAAATTGATCTTTGCGGGCATAAAGACAAACAAGATAATCGGCAAGAGAAACCTGACTTGCGAACATTGTTTCATGTATCGACTTTAATCTTTCCGCAAAATCGATATCCGTAATCTGCACTTTCAGAAGGCTTCGAAGCGCGGTAGCCGCCGCGACTTCAATCGCGACAGAAGATGCAAGCGCGATATGCTGAGGAATGTCTCCGCAAAATGTAAAGTTGAATCCTTTTAACGGGCAGCCAAGCTCGACAAAAAGCGCGATTGCCGGTTTAAGGTAATTTGCCCACCTATCTTCGCGCCTGTACTTTAAATTTGACAGTGTGCTTCTTTTACGCTCTCCGAGGTCGGCGGCAAAAAAACGTATTGAATTATCTTTACGCATGTTTACCGCTACTTGAATCGATTTGTCAATAGCAGCGGAGAGGAAAAAACCCTCGTCAGCTTCGCCTTGATCACCCATAAAGTGGATTCTTCCCGGCGCTTCGGCGATAACAACAGGAGTCGATCGGCTGTTTTCCAGCTCATATTCATTTCGGTGAATTCGACCGATATCCAGCATTTATACCCTCTCTGTTAAATTTATTCCATTTTATATAAATTAAAAATCAATATCAATGAATTATATTTTGATTTTTTGGTGATATTTTTCTATAAAATAATTTTAAAGAAAATTGAGTAATTTGGCTGTTTAAATGATGAATTCTTCATTCAGGAATTGTATAATAATTATAGTAACAGACTTATTGACATTGTAACCTTAAACAAGGAAAATCATTGTAAGTGTGTTGAAAGATGAATCTTGAATGTAAATAAAACACTTTAAGGAGAGTTATTATGTTCAAACGAATAATTATTTCGGTTTTAATGGTCTGCATGGTCTTCGGAACGATATATGCGCAAAACGCAAGGGATCTCGTCAGACAGGGACAACAGCACATGAGCACTCAAAATTACGCTGAAGCCATTGTAGCGTTTGAAGCCGCTCTAAGGCTTGAACCGCGTAATAGAAATGCTGAAACCGGACTTAGAGACGCCAGAACAGCAAGAGCGCAGCAGCTTTTCAATCAGGGACAAACACTGCACCAGCAGGAAAATTTTTTAGAAGCGATAGAACAATACAACGCGGCGATAAGAAGCGCGCCTCCCGGATATAATAACCTGCGCATGATTCAAGGTCGTCTGTCGGAAGCGCAAAGAGCTCTTGAAGAACAGGTCACTATGGCGCAGAAAACTCATGAGGAGCAGGCGGCTAACGCGAGAGCGGAAGCTGAGCGGGAACGTACTGCGCAATCAAGGCAGTTTATTCAAAGAGCGCATGAACATTTTCTTGCATCGCGGTTTGAAGATGCGATAAACTCATACGAACATTCAATCAACATGGGCGGTTTAACCGATCCTGAAGTTGCCGATGCAAATCGTCTTATCACTGAAGCAAAAGACGTTCAGGGAAAAATAACCTCTTATAACCGTGTTATAAGAGACGCTGATTTTGAGCCTCTGCAAAACACAGACGGAACCATCACGGTTGTAAAATACAGAGCGTCGGAAAACAAAGCCGTAAATATCGGCGGCACTAATAAAATATTCCACTTCGGCATACTTGATTTAACGATCCCTTCAACCCTTTACGGACAAAGAGTGACAATTATCGGCGAAGGTGCTTTTCAGAACATGGGGCTGACCAGCGTAATAATTCCCAATACCGTAACCGAAATCCGTGTAAGCGCTTTTGCGGGTAACAACCTTGAAAGAGTCGTTTTGGGTACTGCTTTACGATTTATCAGAGGAGGAACTCCTGTAGGACGCGCTGAGGTTATACAGCCGGGAGCTTTTGAAGGAAACACAAGACTGACTAATATAACAATCCCCGATACAACTACAGAAATCGGAGCAAGAGCATTCAGAGACTGCGGAATAACAACTTTGGTTCTGGGAAGAGTTGTCCAAATAATCGGAGAAAGCGCTTTCAGAAACAATAAGATAGCTCATCTTACAATACCGGCTGCTGTCAGAAGAATTCATCGTTTTGCGTTTAACACAAACAACATCGAAAGTATCAATATTCCTCAGGGTGTTCAGCAGGTATGGGACGACGCGTTTTCAAACAACCCGATGATCGCGGTAGTTCTTCCGGCAACGCTGGCGGGACTTTTCCAGAATTCACCGTGTATCGGCGTAGATCATGAACAGTACGGTCCAAATATTCCGTCATTTCCTCCGACTGTTGTCCGCGTTACTCTCCCTGCGAATATGCAGGACAGAAACCTTAACGGTTTTCATGTTAGTCTTAGAAATTTTTATGTAAGTCAGCAAAGACGTCCCGGGCTTTATGTGAAAGCGGAAGGCGGCGATTATATCTGGACAAGACAATAGCGGTAAAACTATTAATTTTAAGTCTTGCGTCTGTTTGCGATTGAAGGTTAGAATACAGTAATGGAAGCAATTATACTCGCGTCAGGGTCGTTACGCCGTCAGGAATTCTTTAAAATGTTAGGGTTACCTTTCACAATCTTTCCTGCCGAGATCGACGAAACTCTGCTTAATCAAACGAATCCTGTTAAATTTACTTCGGAGCTTTCCGTAAAAAAAGTTGAAAAAGTAATCGAAGTTATGACCGGCCGCTTGCCGAAATGGATTTTAGGCGCGGACACTGTTATCGCTCTCGACGGTAAAATTTTCGGAAAACCCGCAAACCGCGAAGAAGCGGCAGTAATGTTAAAAGCTCTTTCCGGCAAACAGCACAAAGTAGTCACTTCTATGGCGCTTTACAACGGCAACGAGAAAAAAATCGACTGCTGTAACACTTCATGCACTGTTACATTCGCTCCCCTCTCCGAGGAAGAAATCGAATGGTATCTTGACACCAACGAGTGGCAGGGAGTTGCCGGCGCTTACAGAATTCAAGAACTCGCGAGCTGCTTTATCACAAAAATAAGCGGAGAGCCAAGCACTGTAGCGGGCTTGCCATTACGCGAATTTTATGTCATGCTTAGAAGCAACGGATATCCATACGGAGCCCCGCTTACCGCGGAGCCTACCGCTTAGTTTAAGCGGATCTTGGATAGACGAATTTCTCTGACCGCTAAAATTGAGATTTGTAAAATTAGTATCAGGTGTATAATTTTCATAAATATACAGACTATATTTATCAATTTTAGTAGTTAGAAGATACAAGTAACAGAAGGGTTTTTATTCTAAAAAACCCTCAAGTGTTAGGAGGAAGCTTTGGCTGTTGTAACTATGAAGAATCTCCTGGAATCGGGAGTACATTTCGGCCATCAGGTGAAACGCTGGGATCCGCGCATGAAGAAGTACATCTTCGCGGAAAGGAACGGCATTCACATCATCGATCTGCAAAAGACGATTCAATCCATCAAGGACGCTTACGAAGCGGTACGCAAAACCGTAGCGGCTGGAAAATCCGTTCTTTTTGTAGGAACCAAAAAACAAGCCCAGCAGGCTGTTCAAAAAGAAGCGGAACGCTGCGGTATGTTCTTTGTAAACAACCGCTGGCTCGGCGGTATGCTTACCAATTTTGTCACCATCAAAAAATCATTGCTGCGCCTTAAAAAACTTGAAAAGATGGAAATTGACGGAACTTTCGAAAACCTTACAAAGAAAGAAATCTCAGGCATCGGAAAAGAACGCGTCAAACTGCAAAAGAACCTTGGCGGTATCAAAGAAATGAAAGAACTGCCCGGCATTCTTTTCATTATTGATACGAGGAAAGAAGGAATCGCGGTCGCAGAAGCGCAGAGACAGGGCATTCCTATCGTAGCGGTTGTTGACACAAACTGTAACCCCGAAGGTATCGACTACCCTATCCCCGGCAACGACGACGCGATCAGAGCAATTACCCTCTTTACTCAGATTATCGCGAACGCTGTCATTGAAGCTGATAACGAAGTCGGTTTAAAAATTATCGAAACTCTCGGCGATGATGATGAAGACATGGAAAGCTTCATGAGCGACGCTTCTAAAAAAGAAGAAGACAGGGAAATTGTCGATTTTGAAAAATACACAACCGAAGAAGCGATCAAAGCGGCAAAAGCCGATGAAGAAGTTCGTTATGATGACGATGATGACAGTAACACTCAAATCAAGGTTGATGTTGATAAAGTCTATAAAGACGAATAAATTAAGGAGATAATAATGGCTGATATTAGCGCAAGCGATGTAAAAAAACTCCGGGATAAAACCGGAGCAGGACCGATGGAATGTAAAAACGCTCTTGTTTCAACTAACGGCGATTTCGCGGCTGCCGAAAAAATATTAAAAGAAAAAGGTCTTGCCGCTCTTGAAAAACGAGTAGGACGCGCGACCAACGAAGGCAAAGTTTTTGTAAAAATAAAAGGCGACGGATCATGCGCCGTTCTTGTCGAACTTAACGCTGAAACCGACTTTGTAGCGAGAAACCCTGATTTCATCGCTCTCGGCGGCGTGATCGCAGACAAAGCTTTGGAAGGCGGTATCGCGTCTCCCACCGACGAGCTTAACGGCATGGTGCAGGAGCTCGCTACAAAAATTCGGGAAAACATGGGGCTCAAACGTCTGTGTCTTGTAAAAGCAAATTCGAATCAGTATCTTACTCAGTACATTCACGGAGACGGCAATATCGGAATCGTTGTAAGATGCGAATCCGACAAACCGGAAATTTTCAAAAATGAAGACGTTAAAGCGTTTATCTTTACTCTCGCTCTTCATATCGCGGCTTTTAATCCTTTGGCAATCGACCGCACAAAAGTAGATCAAAACTGGCTCAAAGAACAGGAAGGTATTTTCAAAGTTCAAATGGAAAAGGACGAGAAGCTTAAAGGCAAACCCGAAAAAGTTCTTGAAGGAATCCTGCAGGGCAAAGTTACAAAATATTTAAGCGAAATATGCCTTATGGAACAAGGTTATGTGAAAGATGAAAAAATCACTGTAACCAAAGCCGTTGAAGAATGCGCGAAGAAAGCCGGCGCGAAACTTTCTATTGTCGATTATGTCTACTACAAAGTCGGCGCCGAAAGCTAATTAACAGAGGTTTAGATGCAAGAAGTAATATCTTCCAATGAAGAGCGGATGAAAAAATCGGTGGCAAGCCTTAAAGAAGGGTTCGGCGCTTTACGAACAGGGCGCGCGTCCGCCGCCTTGTTTGACAGAATTAGAGTCGACGCTTACGGAGAAAAATCTCCCATTAATCAGGTCGCTAACATTTCGATTCCGGAAGCGCGTCTAATCGTAATTCAGCCTTGGGATAAAAACCTTATCACGGAAATTGAAAAGGCGATCCGCACTTCCGAGCTGTCTTTAAATCCTTCAAATGACGGAAAAGTAATTCGTATTTCAATACCGGCTCTGACAGAAGAGCGGCGCAAAGAACTTGTAAAACAGGCAAAAGCGCAGGCTGAACAGACAAGAGTCGCGATCAGAAATATCAGAAGAGACGGTAATGAAGAACTAAAAAAACTTTTAAAAGATACAAAAATTACCGAGGATGACGAAAGCAAAACGACAGCGGAACTTCAAAAATTAACCGACAGTTACATCGATCAAGTTAATAAAGTTCTGGAAGAAAAAGAAAAAGAGATAATGGAAGTGTAATGGAGAATGGTGTCCCTGCTCATATCGGTATAATTATGGACGGCAACGGACGGTGGGCAAAAAATCGCGGACTTGTCCGCACGCAGGGACATCTTGAAGGATTGAAAGCCGCGAAGAGAATTGTTAAAGCGGCAAGCGATTTAGGCGTAAAATATTTAACGCTTTACGCGTTTTCTACGGAGAATTGGAAAAGAGCTTCAGAAGAAGTGAATTTTATTATGGCTCTTGTGAAGCAGTATTTAAGAGAGGAATTTGAATTCTATAAGAAAAACAGAATTCGAATTCGTCACGCGGGAGATGCCGCCGGATTGACGCAGGACATACAAAAAGAAATTGCGGCATCTGTAACTGATACGTCCGGCTTTGAAGGAATGCAGGTAGTACTTGCGATAAACTACGGCGGAAGAGATGAAATTATCCGCGCTTTCCGTAAATACGCGTCGGCAAATTCATCAAGTGATTTATCAAATATAGAAGAGAAGGATATTTCTTCGTATCTTGATAATCCCGACGTACCTGATCCGGATTTGATAATACGAAGCGCTGGCGAATACAGGACGAGTAATTTTCTTTTATGGCAGGGAGCTTATTCGGAAATTTATATTTGCCGAAAATTTTGGCCTGATTGGGATAAATCGGATCTGGAAGACGCTATCGCGGATTTCCGGAAGAGAGACAGGCGTTATGGTGGAGTGAAATGAATAAGATAGTTGAACGTTTATTAATATTTTTTATAGGACTTCCCGCGGTAATTGCCATAGTTCTCTTTCTTCCGTATCGCAATAGTCTTGCGCTGAATCTCGTTGTTGTTTTCTTTTCCGCTTTCGGCGCAGTTGAATTATCCGCGATGCTTGTAAAAAAAGAGATAAAAATATCAAAAATTGAAAGCGGCATACTTGGCGCTTTAATACCTGCTTCTCTCACGCTTTTTTTCAGCGTTAAATCATCTACTTTGTTTTTAGTTTTAATAATCGCGGGATTTCTTTGGGTCTTTTTATCAAGAGTTTTTTCCAATAAAAGGCAAATAAACGATATCGCAAAAAAAATATTAGGTTCTCTTGCGTTGTTTATATATCCCGGTTTTTTTACGGGATTCATTGTATTAATGAGCATTTGGGGGAATCCTTCCGCGATTCTTTTATTTCTCTTTATCACATTCGGAAACGATTCTCTCGCGTGGCTTTTCGGAACGCTTTTCGGAAAAAATAACCGCGGTATTATCGCAGTCAGCCCGAATAAAAGCATAGCGGGATTTATCGGCGGAATAATTGGTTCCGTTCTTGTAGCAGCCATAGCCGCGCTTTTTTTTCCTTCTATCTTTTCCACAAACGAATTACTTGTTTTAAATATTAAACATGAACCCGTTTCTTCAATTTTAATACCTGTAATCATTCTTGGATTTTGCACAGGAATCGCGACAACACTCGGTGATTTGGCGGAATCCGCTATAAAAAGAAGCTGCGATTTCAAAGATTCAGGAAATTTAATGCTTGGCAGAGGCGGTGTTTTAGATTCGATTGATTCTATCGCGATCGCTGCTCCGGTTTTCTTTTTACTCTTTACTTATTTTTTCTATGGCTCTTAAAAAACGAGCCGCTGTCCTTGGAGCGACAGGCTCTATCGGAAAAAGTTCAATTGACATAATTGCGCGTAACAGTGAATTATTTGAAGTAGTTCTCTTAAGCGCGAATTCCAACCGCGCTAAGCTAAATGAACTTTCTTATCAATTTCCGAAAGCATCCTGCGTCCTGACAGAAGAAGACGGCAAAGATAAATTGTTAAACGCCATCAAAAACTCAGGCGCTGACATCATCATAAACGGAATCTCAGGCGCTGCCGGTCTTGAACCGTCTCTCGCCGCTATTGAAGCGGGATCTGATCTTGCTCTCGCCAACAAAGAAACAATTGTAATGGCGGGAAATCTCGTGTTAAAGAGAGCAAAAGAAAAAAACGTTAACATAATTCCTGTTGATTCCGAACATTCGGCTGTATTTCATTTATTAAAATATTTTTCTCAAGATTTTCACCGCGGACAATCACCAACTGAAAAAAATAAGGATTCAAACAGTTCGGTTAATGAGATTATTTTAACCGCGTCAGGCGGACCTTTTAAGGATTTGTCTCTCGAAGAAATGAAAAAAGTTACGGCAAAGGACGCGCTCGCCCACCCTACTTGGAAGATGGGAGCGAAAATTTCGATTGATTCCGCTTCAATGGCGAATAAGGGGCTTGAAATAATCGAAGCATGTCACTTTTTTAATATGCCGCCTGAAAAAATAAAAGTTGTTATTCACCCGCAAAGCATTATCCATTCCATGATACGTCTTTGCAACGGCGTTTTTTACGCTCAAGCGTCAAAGCCCGATATGCGCCATCCAATTCACGACGCGCTTTTCTTCCCGCAAACCGCGCCTTCCGCGCTTGAACCGTTAAACTTTGATTCACTCACTCTTGAGTTTTTTAAACCTGACACAAAAAAATTCCCCATGTTGGATCTTGCGTATACTGCCGCGAAATCAGGATGTTTATACCCCTGCGCTTACAACGCGGCGAATGAAATCGCGGTTGCGGCTTTTCTGGAGAAAAAAATCGGTTTTTTAGATATCCCCCGAATCACAGAGAATGTTCTTCAGGCGGACTGGTCAGGAGAGCCTCAAAATTTGGACGTTATACTCAAAGCCGATAATGAAGCAAGGCTTAAAGCAACTTTATTAATAAATTAATTTATGCTATCATTCTGCTATGATATTGGTTAAAATTTTACTGGGGCTTCTCGGTCTTGGAATCGTTGTTTTTGTCCATGAACTTGGTCACTTTCTTGCCGCTCGTCTTGTAAAAATTGATGTTGAGGCTTTTTCAATCGGATGGGGCAATCCTATTTTAAAAAAGAAAATCGGAAATGTTGAATACAGACTTGGGATGTTTCCTATCGGCGGATACTGCAAGATGAAAGGCGAAACCGATTATAAAGAATTGTGGGAAAATTTAAAAAACGGAATCAAACCCGAAGAAGGCTCATACCTCGCCGCAAGCCCTCAGGCTAGAATCCTTGTCGCGTTCGCAGGTCCTTTTTTCAATTTGATATTCGCGATGATCCTTCTTTCTTTTATCTGGGGATTTGGATTTGAAATTAACACTCTCCCAAACAGAATCGTTCTTTATTCCGAAGTCAGCCCTGAACATACAACGTATCCCGCCGATGACGCGGGTTTTAAAACCGGCGATCGAATTGTCAGCATCGAAGGAAAACCGATTACCTACTACCATGAAATACAGGAAAATACCGTTTTAAATCCGAATAAGCCTCTTGGAATGACAGTTGAGCGCGGCGGCAGATTTATCGATTTAAACGTAACTCCTGCTCTTGATAAGGAAACAGGCGCAGGAAGAATTGGCGTAACATATTGGGCTGATCCTGTTGTTGACAACGTGTTACCTGACAGTCCGGCTGCGCGCTCAGGGCTTTTACCCGGAGATAAGATTATAAGCGCGAACGGAGAAGAAGTTTTAAACAGTTTTGATCTAACGAAAATCAGAAGCAAAGGCGCTGATAATCTTGTTATTGTTTATGAAAGAAACGGATGGGCTCACGAGGCGGTTTTCGCCGCCGATGATCTTACAGGCGAACTTGGGTTTTCTTGGGGCTCAATTCAATACCGCACTCCGAATCTTTCAATTCCCTCCGCTGTTGTTAAAGGAATCAGCGAAGGAATAAAAACGCTTGTAATTTCCGTAAAAAGTTTACGGCTGCTTTTTATGGGCATCGATCTAACAAAAGCGGTTTCAGGTCCTGTTCGCATAACGTATATGATCGGCGAAACCGCGGCTCACGGTTTTGGGCAGAGCATCGCAAGCGGACTGCGGGCGGGCGCGGAATTTATCGCGTTGATTTCCATCGCGTTATGTGTAATGAATCTTCTTCCGCTTCCGATTATTGACGGCGGTATGATCATCCTTTTCCTTATTGAGTTTATACGCAGAAAACCAGCTCATCCGAAAGCAATAGCTGTTTTTCAAAACTGCGGCATGGTAATAATTTTCGGGCTTCTTGTTCTTGCCGTCTTCGGTGATATATTGTTTTTTGTGCGCGGGTAACTTTCCGCCGCTAACGTGTTTATAATAGAGAGGTGGAGTTATGAAAAAGAACCTTTTATGCCCATGCGGTAATAATATTTCTTTTGATTTTGATGAAGAAATTGACCTTGACGCTAAACCTGAAATTCTTGATCATATATTAAAAGGGACGTTCATGAGTTATAACTGCTCTTCCTGCTTTAAACTGCACAAACCTGAGTATAAAGTCACTTTTTACTGGAAATCAAAAAAATACAGTTTGACAGTGCTTCCCGAACTTGATCGCGGGGATTTCTATTTAAAAAAGAAAGAAACTTACGCTCATGAAATTGTAATCGGTTTCCCTGAAATGGCAGACCGCATTACCGTTATTAAAGACGGACTTGAACCTGCGGTAATTGAAACTTTAAAAGCGTACATTCTTGCCAAAGCCGAAGAAAAATATCCCGAAAACGATATTGACGTATGGTATTACTGTACAGTTCCTTCTTCTCTTGAATTTCATCTGGACGGCATCAGGAGAGGCGAAGTTGCCGTTATGCGCATTCCACAGGATATGTACGACAAAACTCTTTTAGATTATCAAAAACATCCTAAAAGCTCAAACTTTACTTCTCTTCGCGTACGATCTTACCTTTCGGTTCAGAACCTATTGAGACCGGATGCTTTAAAATGATTAAATCATTTTATTTTAAAAATATTTTCTTGCTTTTTCTTATATTTTTTTCTTTTCCGCTGTTTTCTCAAAACATTACAGGCTCTCACAGAGGCAGTATAACCTCTATTATTAACACCGGCGACATTGTACTAAGCGCGGGAGAAGACGGCTTCCTTGTAATATGGGATATAAACTCAAAAACTTCAATTGATCGTTTTCAGCTTACAACTTACAAAATACAATCGATTATAAAACATCCTAATAAAGATGAGATTTGCGTTATAGAAGCTGTTAGTCTTGATAATTACAGAGTCTCAGCGTGGAATTTTTTAACAAAAGAAAAACTTTTTACCGTTTATTCAAATAAACCTGTTAACTATATTAATTATTCATCTAACGGAAGTTTTATAATTACATCCGGTATTGATGATTTTATTATTACGATTCTTGATTCTTCTACAGGAGATATTATTCTTGATCCTGTTATCCCTTCGGGCAGCACTTTATTAGCGGTAACCGGTCGTTCTGAGCGTAATATGCTTATTTATCAGTCGGATTACTTAAACGACGCCGGTCATTCCGAATTTTCAGGTCAAATAATTTACTACGATTTTGATTCAAAAAAAGCGGCAGGCTCTTTTCCGGCTCCGTACGATATATCTTATCCCATTATTTTTGCAAACAACAGATTCCTAGCCGGCGTTAATTCAAACGGACTTCTGATTGTTGATACAACCACAGGCGCTGTTTTAGACACCAATACGAGTATAAGAAGAGACGCCCTGCTCTATCCTGTAAATAATGAATTTTACTGTCTAAATCAAAACGCAAACAATGCTGTTTTATTCAGGTTTTCTGTAGACAGAAACGGAAAATTAAATAAACTTCAGGAAACGGCTGTTTCTTTGCAGGGAGCCGGCGCTATTACATCAATTGCTTATAACAAGAATCTAATTTTTTCTTCATCGAACGGCAATATATTTACAGCGGGTCAGCAGAATAGATTAACTCCGTTTGAATACCATTTTCAAAATCGCGTAACAGAAATAAATACGAGCGGTAAAACGATAGCGGCTCTGACAGGAAACGGACAATTATTTTTTCTTCCCGCTGATTATAAATTAATTCAAACTTCATTTACGCCGAAATTTACCCAATACGCTAACTACAGCAGAATTAAAGGATTTTCACATAACAGCGTTGATTATTATATCCTCTGGCAAACCGAAAACACAAGACTATCTCCGCTCTTAATCGGAAATATTAACGAACAATTATCGGCTAATAATACAACAAGGAATTTAAATTTCCTCATCGGACGTTTTCCTCTTAGATCATTATCAATTGCGCATAACAAGGTTTTAATTTTGGATTCCGGCGGCAATATAACATTGAGGAGTTTTGACGCGTTATTTGCAGCAAATCCTCCGGCAAGACCTGATTTTACAACTACGGTGCCGGGAACAATTGATGCTGCGCTGATAAATAACGAAAATATAATAATCGGACGCGGTGTTGCCGGAAACAACAGCCCGTTTTTATCGGTTAATATCAGAACCGGAGAGACAGTTCCGTATTTTTTTGACGCGCAAGCAGGACTGACCGTTTTTCCCGCGAAGAACGGAAATATTTACGCTCTTATGGTAGAACAAAGAGAAACATTAAACTCAACATTTGTCAATTTAACATCCCGTATTAATGAAAATAGATTATTTGAATACAACGGAGAAGCAAATAATTATTCGATTGCAGAATCATCCGGCGGAAAGCTTGCAGTTTTATGCGACAGCGAAGGCGCGTTTTTTTTATCGGATAAAAAAACATATTTTGAACGCACAAGCGGGCTTCCTGTAAAATTACTCTCACGCGAAAATACTTTTATCTGCCTTGACAGCGAAGGAAGCATTTCATGGTATGACGATAACGGAAAACTGCTTGCGGTCTTTCGCCTGCACAGCGACAGATGGACACTCAAAACAGACAGAGAAATTACCGGTGAAATTAAAAAGTAAATCTTAAGTATTAATCGTGAGCCGGATTCTTTCTTACTTTCAGAATTGCCTGCTTCACCGCGTTCTTAACGCTGTCGGCGTACGCCTTTTCGGTCATTGCCTGTGAAGCGTAAAGGGTTCCAAGTATTGAAAAGCGGTATAACGGCTTTACCGAATTAAGCGCGATCGCCGCAATATCGACAATACATTCGTTACAGCGGCACATCCCTTCATAACCGGATCCGAGCTGTACTTCCATTTCACGGATTACCATAACTTCCGCTTCGTTTTTCAGCAGTTCAAAGTCATACTCATCTTTAAAAGCCATATATCCCTCCGTTTGGAATATTATATAAAAACATATTATTTTTTTCAAGTGCTGCTTGCGCTTTTACTCTCATCTTTTTTCATCGGTTTAAATTTAGCGTATTTTGCTTCCATCTCAAGCTTAATAATGCCAGTAGGTCCGTTTCTTTGCTTGGCGATTATTAAATCCGTCGGTATCCCGTCTGAAACCTGCGCCGGCTCTCCCTCTTTCTTTTTTTTCGGTATTTCTCTGTTTAAAAATAATACAAGGTCGGCATCCTGTTCTATTGAACCCGAATCCCTTAAATGGGCGAGTGTTGGCGCTTCCCTTTGCGCTTCCCGCGTTAACTGACATAGAACCACAATCGGAATGTGCAGTTCCCGGGCAAGGCTTTTCAACGATCTAGAAATTTCCGATATCTGCTCAAAACGCTGTATCTTGCTGTTTTCATGAATAATAAGCCCCAAATAATCGACAAATATAATCTGTACACCTTGGGCTTTCAGTTTTCTCGCCTGAGCTCGTAAGTCCAAAAGTTTCATATTCGGCATATCAACAATATGAAACGGCGCTTCGTTGATCATGCTCATAATTTTTACGATTTTTCTGTAATCGTCTGTGCCTAAAAAACCCGTGCGGAGATTCTGCGCTTTTACCATCGCCTCGCTGCTGATAAGACGCTGAACGAGAGCGACATCGGACATTTCAAGAGAAAAGAAAGCAGTCGGAATTTTTTTGTGAAAAGCGATGTGAGAAGCCATATTGAGGGCGAGAGCCGTTTTACCGACAGAAGGACGCGCTCCGATAATTATAAACTCATCGCGCTGAAAACCCGATGTCATCTGATCGAGCGCGTCAAAACCAGAAGGAATTCCCGTTATCGCTCCCTTTGATTTTACCGCAAGATCGATAAGTTCCATTGTTTGTTTTACAACTTCTCTTATTTTTCTGCTCGAAAAAACTTTGTTGTCGTCTGTTAATTCAAAAATACTCTGCTGTATTTCTTCCAAAACTTCTTTTGAATCTTTTGACTCGTCATAAGCGCTTACTCCGATTTTGGAAGCGACTTTTAACAACGATCTTTTCAGCGAATAGTTCTTTACCATTTCCACGTAATAATCAATATTCGCGCTGGAAGGTATTACCGTTGTTAAACTTGACACATAAGAAGCGCCTCCCGCTTCGTCAAGCTTTCCCATTGATCTTAATTCCTGAACAACAGTTTGTATATCGGGGCGTTTTCCTTTTGCGTCAAGAGACAAAATCGCTTCGTATATTCTGGTGTTAGCCAGAGAATAAAAATCAGACGAATGAAGATGCTGTTGAATTGAAGACGTTACAGCTTCATAATCAGCCAGCAGACTGCCTAAAGCAGCCTGCTCAAGCTCTTCATCATGAGGAGGAGTTTTGTCTCTTAACGACTGTGCCATTCGCAATCCTTGATTACGACTATTGATTGGACTCTGACGACTCTTCTTTTTCCGCTGAAGCAGGCGCGTCTAAAGAAGCGGCTGCGTTTGTTTCATCAGTATTTTCATTTCTGTCTCTTCGATCATCTCTTCTTCCCCGCCTTGGAGCCGGTTTGGAAGCCGCAGTCTCGGTTTTAATTTCCTGAGCGATAATTACAACGGAAATTTCAGCGTAATTATTTTCATAAAGTTTAATAACCGCTTTGTATTTACCGACAGATTTAAAACCATTCCCTGCGAGTTCAATGCGTTTTCTTTCAATTTGAAAACCGCTCTTTGTCAGTTCATCAGAAATAGTTTGATTTGTAACCGCGCCGTAAAGTTTTCCGTTGGCGCCTGCCGGCATTGTAATATTTAATTCAAGAGCGTCAAGTTTTTCTTTAAGCCCTCTCGCGTCAAGGCGTTTTTGTTCTTTGCGGGCGTCAATTTCCGCCCTTCTGCCTTCGATAAGTTTGATCATTCTTAGCGTAAACGGAAGCGCTATTCCTCTTGGAAACAAAAAGTTACGCGCGTAACCTTTCGCGACTTCCTTTACATCTCCCTCTTCTCCGAGAGGCGCATGATCCTTGTTTAAAATTACTTTCATGATCCGAGCTCCTTTATGATACTTATGTATCAAAATTAAAATCAGCCGCAAAAAAGCAGCTGCCGCCCCGGAGTATGGGGCTGTCAACTAATAACTTTATTTACCCTTAAAGGCAGCCATGTTTCAGCAATACCCAAAAGAAATAAACCAATTAACGCAATTGCGTTTAACGGACTTATCAATAAAATCAATATTGATAAACCAGCTGCCATCCTAAAAAGAGGCTTTCTGATTGCTATTTGGAATAATATAATTCCAAAACCCTGCCCCAAAAAAAGAACCGCGCATATAACCAATACATTCCACGCAATAATATTAACAGCGGTAAAATTAAATATGCCTGTAATAAGCGCTGTAACTAATGCCCCTGCAAATATCCAGACTGTGTCGCGCGGCGCAAAAAAGCGCATCAATCCTACGTCGTATTCCTGTGTGTTTTTTACAATAAGCCTTACCGCTATAAAAGTTAACTGATAATTAATAAAGAAAACAGATAAAACGCTCACAAAAGCGCCGCCGCGAAGCGATATGTTTTTTATCATTTCCTGTACTCTTTCAGGCGTAAAAACAAGCTGTCCTGTTTCGTCTTTGTATTCGTAAGAAGAGACCATTGAAGAAACAACTTTAGACATTTCAGTTAACAATGAATTAAATTCGCTGTTGTTCCTGCTGCTTAATATATAAATCAAAAACGCTATCGCGCCTGCGACAGACGCGATAATAAAACGAAAAGCTGTTCTGATGTTTATTGAAAGAAACGTATTTTGAACATTATTCACATAACGTTTATTCAAGCCGAGTATCAAGGTAAACAGCAGTATTAGGGTCGTAAAATAAAAAATATCCAAAAATAAATTGTTGTTAGGGACAGAAAACTGATGAACTAAAACAGAGATAAAAATATTAACTGATGCCGCTGCCGCAAAAACAATCAAAAACGATCCTGTCACAATAATCGCGTAACCAAGGGGCGCAAGGAAAAAGAAAGACAGGAAACCCGTTTTCATAAACAACATGCTCAAAGTTACGCACACAGCAATTACAATCTGCCCATTGCGGTCTAACTTGAGAAAATTATTTTGATTATCCTGTCTTTCTTCTCCGTCCTGTAACATATTTATTCCGCTACATACGGAAGAAGCGCGATGCTCCTTGCCTGCTTAATCGCGAGGGCAAGCGCTCTTTGATGTTTCGCGCACGTTCCTGTTATCCGGCGCGGAAGAATTTTTCCGCGTTCCGTAATAAAACGCCTTAATGTATCAGCTTCTTTGTAATCGATCTTTAATTTTTGCGCGCAGAATTTGCAGATTTTCTTTTTATAAAAAACTTTCCCGCCTTTTCCGCCGCGTCCTCTGTCGTCGCCGTCGCGATCTTCCATATCCATCATGCCGCGATCCATATCGCGTCCGTGACCTCGATCGTGCCCCCCCCTGTCGTACCGGGACGAATGTTCATTGTCGAAATATTTGTCATCAGACATAAAATGCTCCTTGAATTATTTTGGTTTTAAAACGGTATATCATCAGTAAAATTATCTGACGAGCCGCTGTTTGAATTATACGAATCGGATGATCCGCCTCCCGAATTGCCGGAACTGCCGGATCCATTTGAAGAATTTTGATAATTTTGACGATCGCCCGAAGATTGTCCGCCGCCTAAAAGCTGAACATAGCTTGCGACTATCTCAACCTTCGATCTGTTCTGTCCGTCCTGCTGCCAGCGATCCTGACGAAGTTCTCCGTCAACGCCTACCATTTTACCTTTTACAAGGTACGATTGAAGCGATTCGCCCTGCTTACCCCACAAAACAATATCAAAATAATTTGCCTCATCTTCCCAATTGTCGCCGACTTTTTTACGGCGATTTACGGCAATTGAAAATTTTGTGACAGCCTGCCCTCCCGCGGTGATTTTTACTTCCGCGTCTCTCGTAAGCCGTCCAATCAAAACCACATGATTAAGATCCGCCATCACGTCTCCTATTCGTCGGCTCTGACGAAGAGAAATTTGAGAAGATTCGCGTTGAGTTTAAAAATACGATCGAGATTCGTAATTTTCGCCGGATCGGCTTTGATTACAAGAATGACGTATCTTCCCTGCTTCTTTTTTTTGATTTCATAGGCGAGAGCGCGTTCCCCGAGTTCATCGGTTTTTTCAATCTCGACTCCGTTCGCGGAAAGGTCGGAAAGCAATTGATCCCGCCCCGCTTTGTGCGCGGCTTCTTCCATTGGAAAGATAACCGTAAGTTCATATCGGCGCATAGTTCCTCCTTATGGCCATATGCCTGACCGCTAAAAGTAAGGTTAAGTTCCCTTAACCTTACTTTTAGTGGTCAGGAAAGAGGTTAGCTTAAAATGAGGTTTAAGCTTTACAGTAATGATAGCAAAAAACGGAAATAATGACAAGGTGTCAGGAAGGGATATAGAGCCTTTTTAACTTGCCGTATCGAACAAAATTTCTTAACTTTATTATTAGTATATTTTGTTTTAAATATTTATGGAGGTTATTATGAGTGATTTATTAGAAGAAAACACCGACATTAAGCCGGAACAGCTCATCGGTACAAAATGGACTTCATGGAACAATTTATGCGGCGACCGTATGTCAGTCGAATTTGTTGATAGATCAAGCTGTATTTACACCTTACAGCCCAATAAATTTAGAATGCCGTATAATGTCAGGGAAGGCAAGGTTTTTATCAAAAATATCGAAGGGTCATTTGAACTAAGAGGCGAAGTGCTCTTTAACAATGATCTTCCCGCTTTAGAGAAAGCGGCATAGAGGCGACGGGTTACAGCCGCATCTTAAGCGATAGACTTTTCGATTTCCTTTAGTTTTTCCAGCGGAAGACTGCCGGATTTGATTCTTTCCATCGCGTAAAAGGAATATTGCTTATCGTAAAAAGCGATGTGGCTGAAAACCCAATCAACTAATGCGCGGACAAAATTATTAGGCACAAACACCTTACCTTCATCGTATTCTTTTACAGTATCAAGGATTTTCTTTATCAGGGTATCGTGCATTTTTTTATGATTTTGATAATCAGGATATTCAATCGCGCTTAAAAGTTGATTTTCGGCGTTAAAATGAAATTTAACGTATTCTACCATGCGGCTCATAGCGTTTTTAAAAACGGTTTTTAAAGTGTCGTCTCTTGAAACACACGCCGCGTACAATTCGTTCGTCAGAACAACAAGCTGTCTATGCTGTTTATCGATTAAATCAATCCCTGTCGCGTATTTTGCATCCCACGTAATGATTTCATATTCCATGTCCACCCCCGAACGATTATCGGTACATAATAGCATGGATTATAAATTAACGCAAACAAGAAGCAAAAACAAAACTGACGATCTTGTTGTCACCCCTGCTTATTCATTTTCGCTTTTAAATCGTCTAACGCGGCGTCCGCCGATTGCGCCTTTTCCATTTCCCTGAATTGGCGTTCGGTTTTCACTTTTTCTTCATCGCCCGGCATATGACCAAGAGCCATAAGCAGTTCCTGCTCAAGCAGATCAGGATCGATAGTCCGCTCCCGTGAAGCAAGAAGAGGAAGCTGCCGCCTCATCTCATCGATTTGTGTCTTAAGCCTCTCAGCCTCAGTTTTTAACGCCGCTTGTTTTTCAAGCAGCCGGTTTTTCTCTTTCTCCGCTTCTGCCGCCAGCTCCTGACTGCCTTTAGAAACGGCAAGATCGATTCTTGACTGCCACTTAGCAATTTCTTCATCAAGACTTTGAATCTGCTTTTCAGTAAGTTTTAATGTTGATATAAAATTGATGATATATTCTTTCGCCCCGGCAGGGCTCATGCCGAAAAGATTTGTATCCGCAGGAGATTCCGATGTGACACCTTCAGGGCTCAGTTGAGGCTCAACCATTGCTAACTTTTTTGCGTCTTCTGTTCTTTAGCGGTATCTTTCTTTTCTTCATTCTCACGCTTCTTAGCGGTATTCTTCGCATACCCCTTCCCGGCTGATGATAAAAGCTTACCGATTGTAGATAAAATGTTACTCATAAAATATTCCTTATGATTTAGTATAGCATAATAATATCTATCTGCAAAGGTGAAAAAGTAAAATCAAAAAAACTACATAGACGGAAACGCAAAACCTAAAAAAATCTACATTAGCGTTAGCGCAAAACCCTCGAGCGGCTTGAATGGCTGGTGTGTCCTGTTATAAATTATAATCAGTCGCAGCCATAGTCGCCGCTGAGGCTTGTTGCGTTTCCGCCCTATGTTGCTTATTATTTACATGTTTTAATATTTTCAATACTGCCATAGACGCAGCCAAGGCTTGTTGCGTTTCCGCATTTATGGGTTTTATCTTTATTGAGAAAAGCGGTTCGCCTTTACGTGTCAGACAATACATTATCTAGCTAATTACTTCTTTTAATTCATCATCAAATGTAAATATTATATCTTTTTCAATTTTGGCATAACCTGCTAAAAGACAGTCTACAAAATCAAGTTTTAGTTTTCCAAAATAATCAAGTCCTTTTAGTATTGCGTCGCGATTGGTTAAAGTACATTGAGTCAATTCAAAAAATTGAATTAATTTAGAACTGACATTTTTCCTATCTATGTTGTTATATCCTTTTAAAACATAAACAACTTCACAAAGAACCTCAACCGGAACTTCAACAATGTTTTGCTCTATAATTTCTTTTGCCTTGGGTGAGAGTACAGGATGGTCGTTCATTAAATAACGAAGAACAATATTAGCGTCAATTTTTTGCATGTTTTTCCAGTACAGCTTGAGCCCACGCGTTTCCTTCACCGAAGATTTTTGAAGGGTCGGCAAATTGATTTAGACAGCCAAATGCAGACGCTGTTGATTTTCTCTCTTTTTGTTTTTTATTTTCAGGTATCACAGTTAATTTTACCTTCGCTTTGCCAACCGGTAATTCAAAGGGCAAATCAAACACAAGGCGGTGATTTGGCTGTATATCAATAGTTTGTTCTATGGTCATATAATATATATATCAAATAAATAACCTTTTGTCAAATATACTACTCTGTAAAAAGCGGTTCTTGACACATTTGTGCTTTTGCGTGAGGTCTTTTCTCAGCCCCCCACCCATAGCGTACCCATTGCACCTAACAACACTACGGAATTCGGGTGGCTGCCATCATTGCGCTATTACAAATAAAAAATGAAGAATGAAAAATGTCACTGCTCTCTGTTCTCTGTTTAAGTTCATTGCCAATTTTTCTCTGATATGTTATATTTTCATTGAGGAGATACCCATGCCGCAAACAATGACATTTGACGAGAAGCTTGCTATATCAAATAAGGCTTGTGCATTATTTAAAGCAGGAGATGAGGAAGGATATAGCCGTCTCATGAGGACAATTCCAATGCCTCCATATCTGGCAAAAATATACAAGGAAAAAGTCGGCGTTGAACCATTAATACAAAGTGGTTGGAATTTGACAGAAGCAGAGGCAGAATTTGGAAGTAACTGGCTTAATAAATAATATATATGAAGCAACAATAAATATTGAATTAGGCAGAAAAGGTTTTGCTACCAGAGGAAAAGCCGAAGATGGGCGTATTTCTTATGAAACAGGAATATCACAAGCATTATCCGCTTTTCGTGATGCTCAATCGACCGCTGACCCCAAAATAATCCTCATTATCGAATACACCTTCTTAAACCAAGAATTACAATTCTGTGAAAAAACCGATACAGACAGTTTTAGCAGCCTTTCACAGGCGATACAAAGTTTTGATGATGCTTTTCTTGCTCTCGAAGCAGTAGAAGATACCGCTTATAAAATCGTAGATAAAACCTTCCCACACAAAAATACAAAATACCGAGTGAAAGAATTTCCAAAAGACTCATACCATTTAGCAATGATCTCTCATAAAACAAGACTGCGAAACATTCTCCGAACTCCTGGAATTGACCCAATCGAAAAAGCTTTGATGAAACAACGGTACAGTAATCTTGCAACAGGGCAAAAAGGGTATTGTTTGAAGCAGGGGAAAGCGTTATCAGTTAGCAAGAAAAATTGAACAAAGTTGTAAACGGTCTTCCCGATCATCAATACTCATTAAAGTTTTATGATCACCCGCTGTTTTTGTATTAACAGGTCATCACTACGCTACAGATAGCGTACCCATTGCACCTAACAACACTACGGAATTTGGGTGGCTGCCATCATTTTATCATTTTACCATTTTAGTTTTATGTTTGGGATGCTTTTTAGTTTTGACAAATTAAATTGTTGGTACTCTGTTTTGAATGGAAATACGCTTGTAATGGTTTTACCGTACATTGTATTTTGTCTGTCGTATTCATAAATTAAATAATTTTCTGTTTCGGTATAATAATGAAGATGTGTCAGAGGTTTAGCTGTGTTTTTGGTTTCGCCTAACAAGGGCATTTGGGATACAATTTCGTAAAGCCGTTCCAGAGATTCGGCGTATGCTCCGTAATATTTTAATGTTCGTTCAAGCTGAGCCGGCGGAAATAAATTGGAAACTAAAAATGTTATTGGCAAAAGAAGCTTAACATAGGAGAAGCGTTCTGAAGGTGTAAAATCTACAAGGTCTGTTAAATTCTGAGCTTTATAAAAAGCGCCTGATGCCTTCCATTCCGCAGGTGTCGCTGAAAGTTTCGCTTTGACGGGATTTTGATCGATATAATCCATTACAAAATCATATTCTCTCATGTCTTTCACGGCTCTTGCAAAATACCTTTGTCCCCAAAGATGATCGCTTGAACCATGAATAAGGTTCCATCGTTTAGACGATTGATTTTTAAGCCAATGCATTATTTTGTCCAATTTAGTTCCATCCGCAGGTTGAATTAGCAGGTGAATGTGTGTCGGCATAACACAGAAATTTGTCAGGCGGAAATGAAATTTGTCCTTTGCGTCTTGCAAAGCGATTAACATTACTTTTCGCCCCAGTTTGTTTTCAAAAACACGAATTTTATCATTGGTTCTGGACGTAACATGATAAAACGCGCCATCAAAAAATTCTCTTTTCTTATACATAGTTTTTCTCCTGACGCAATAATTTTTATTGTTTTTTTGCGTCAGCTATATATGGCGCAGCCGTGCGCGGCGCTTGACCGAAAATGAATTTTTTTTTGAAAAAACCATAAAAAAAACCGCCCTTTGCAGAGCGGTTGAAAATATTTGTATTAACAGGTCATCACTACGCTACAGATAGCGTACCCATTGCACCTAACAACACTACGGAATTTGGGTGGCTGCCATCATTGCGTCACCGATAACTTGCTTGGCATTTTTATTTCCCGCCATAAAGATAACCCGATTGAGCGCCTGTTGGAGTTGGACAATGGGAGTAACGATGGGTAAATCATCATCCGGATCATCGGTGCCCACGGCAATGGACCCGAAACGATTTTTAACAAGCCCTTCAGAGAGGCCTGTTTGAATTCCCAATTCTGTGCCAGTCCAAGTATAGTTCCCGCCAGGGGCATTGTATGTCACGTGAACCTCAATAAGACCACAAGCATTGCTATTAAGACGCGTTTTATCGGTTGGGACCACCAGCTTATACCCAGCCAAAATATTATTAACAGTATCATCCAGTATTGTGCCCGGATAATTGGATTCTGTCAAGGCCCCAACTCTGTAAATCGGCCACGGGAAATAGTCCCCGGGGTATCCTATAGCCATCTCATCATACGGATCTGGTTTGACTTTCGCCGCTGCCGTTCTGTAATCTTGCAATCCGGTGCAGGTGCCTGTGTCTTTTATGCAGTTCTCGCCGATTCCCAAATGTCCATTTCCGTCATTGTTCGTATCCGGGCAAAGTACAGGGTCCGGTTTTACCATGTCATCCAAGAACGACGCGATGTTCGGGTCACTAAACAAGACCTTCAACAGTCCACCTGTATATGTGGTGGATTCGATGCCATCTTTAAAAATTTTCACATCTTTGTTAATAGGAGCTCTGTCTTTTTGATCGTCTGTAAAAGGATTATATATACCCATTATGATATTGGCAGCATTCTGTATATTCTCGTTCGTGAAGCCCTCAGCATCCAACGGGCCAACCCTGCGAATATCTTTGTGTTCCGGTCTGGCTGTTATGGTGCCATAGCTTTTAAGCCCGACACAACCAGTGTCCCCGCATTTGCCTTCGTCATTAATCAAGCCATCGCTAAGCCCATGACCGCCAGTGCTTTTGTATTTGCAGTCCGCGGTGACGCTGTTGTCTTTCGAATCAGTACCACAGGACATTAATACCATCGCCGCAATCGCCAGCAAAACCCAAATTTTATTTTTCATAACAAACTCCTTATTGTGCTTGCGTTATTTAAACGCTGATATAAATTAAGCGATTTATATTGTAAAAATAATACGATTTTTCTGTATTTTTGTAAATACAAGAAAAATACACTGCTAACAAAAAATCAGCCTTTTTTCCTGCGGTAACGCAATGGTGGCAGCCACCCAAATTCCGTAGCGTACTTTCTAATGACGGTACGCTATATGCGGTGTGGATTGGAGAAGAGCTCACGCGGAGGCGCAGAGATCGCGGAGAAAGAGAGAGAATTTTTAACCACGATTTAAAAATATAAAAATAAAAAACTACAAAGGTGGAAGACGCAATAAGCCTTGGGCTGTGTCTATGGCGTGGGATGAAAAACGCCACAAGGTCAAACAAACAATTTATTAGCTATAACAGTGCGTAAACAGACACCACGTCCATCTAGCAGCCCAAGGGTTTTGCGTTTCCGCCTTTGTGGTAATTATCATTATGTTTAATAACGCAATGATGGCAGCCACCTAAATTTCATACCGCATTACTTGCGGTTTACTGACAGTCATGATACAATTTTTGTTATGGTGCCTATATTTATTTTGATAGTTTTAATTTTATTTTCCGGCTGTGAAGCTTCGACAAGCCAACAGGCTCCTTATCAGGTATCTCCGATTAGCTCTACCCGCGTTTTAAATTCATCTCATGTTATTCCTGCCAGCCTTGATAACTATCATTCTTCCTATTTTGTCGATTATAGTGAAGACAGAAACCTGAATGGAATTACCGAACAAAGAAGTAACTCCGATAACAGATTTGTATTGGTAACTTGTGATATTACAAATAAATTACATCAGCTGCGCAGTTCTGTAGATAAGCTGGAAGATATGAACAGATTAAGATTCTCATTATCAGGGCGGTTTAATTTGGTATTGCCTATAATGAATAATGGTCCAAAAATCGGCAATGACGGAGTGTTTGTAGACAGGTCGCAAAATAAAAAGATAATAAATTTTGATACTACTGACATAGGCAGACTGCGTACTCTAATTCCAAATGCCCCTTTTGGAAAAGAAGCTTTTATAATTGATTTTCATAAATACGGCGAAGTTATTCCGTTGGGTTTTAAAAAAAGCAATTGTTCAGACAGTTATATTCTATCGTCTGTGGATTATGGTACTGAACGATACATTATCGGATCTCAAAATGGTCTTCCTCATTTGTGTATATATATGACTCAAAGTATTCTTCCAAAAATACGGGCTACTCCATTTTCCTCGTTCTCACCACTCACCCACAAATAATATTTCCGCTTCAAGATCAAATCCTGCCGCCTTTTTCACTCTTGATGCGGTTTCGTCTGTTAGAGCGCGAATATTCGAAGCGGTTGCGTTATCTGCATTAATGATGATATTACCGTGAAAAGGCGCGATTTGAGCGCCGCCTATTTTCAATCCTTTAAGACCTAATTCATCAATGATCTGTCCTGTTGGTTTTCCGAAGTTATGATTGTTTTTGAAGGCGGAGCCGGCGCAGGGAAACAAATAATGTCCTTTATCCTGTCTGTCCTGTCTGTTTTTTTCCATTTCGGTTAATATTTTTTCTTTATCGCCTTTTTGCAATTTGAAAGCGGCGCTTAATATTAAACAATCCATTTTTTGAAAAGGACTTAATTTGTAACCGAAAATTGGAGTCGAGAGCCGGGAGTTGGATGTCGGAAGTTGAGAGTTACAAGATATTTCTATTCTTTTGACAATATATTCTTTGTTTTCTGATTCATCATTAACAAGAATCTCTGCCCATTGCAAAACGTCAGACATTTCTTTGCCGTAACAGCGCGCGTTCATCCAGACGGCGCCGCCGATTGTGCCTGGCATTCCCGCGAGAAATTCAAAACCGGAAAAACACTCGGCAGCGGCGATGTCGGCGGCTTCATCAATACTTGTTCCGCTTTTTAATATAAGTTCGTTGTTATTTGCGCATAACGCCCATACGCTTTCTCCGTGCCACATACTCATATCAAGTACGATGCCTCGTATTCCTTTGTCGGAGACAACAATGTTTGCGCCTCCTCCCAAAATAAAAACGGGAATATTTTCACATTTAGCGCGGTTTAACAGAGCCGCGCAAAAGTTAGTAAAACCTTCACCGTCAGGGCATACCCAACAATCGGCATTTCCTCCAACTTTAAATGTTGTGTGATCTTTCATCGGCTCGTTATACCGAACCTCTGCTTCACAAGGATTTTCACGGAGACATATTTCAATTATTTCAGCGATCTTTTCTTTATTCATTACTCTGTTGTCTGCTCAGTATCAACTGTTCTCTGAACCGGAGGAGTATTTTCTCTCGGCTTTGCTCTTTGTCTTTTTCCCGAGCTGTAATCTTCAAGAGCTTCGAGAGTTCGGCGCGCTTTTCTCGCGATAGTTTCATTTCTGTCCTGCGTTAAAGTATTTATGTCTTCGTTAAATCCTCTGAGATTATTATTCGCGATCATGTCGAGCGCGTATAATTTTTCTATAACTGTTCCTGTTTTTAAAAAACGCGATGTTATATTCGCGATTTCCGCTGTGTCGCCGAAAAGAGACGCCTCCCCTACTACTTTTAATAAACCGTTGTATAAACCTGTCTGATTTCTTCTTCTTGCGTCATCCATTTCCTGAACAAGCTTATCAAAGTTTTCATCAGGAATATTTTTCATGAGCATATCAGCCGACAATATTCTAAGGCGATCCGAATTTTTTCTTTCTTCAAAAATCGTCTTTAATGTTTCGTTTGCTTCAGCATTGCCGATTTCACCTAACGCGCGTATCGATTCTTCTCTGACAGCGGGTACTTCATCGCGCTCTGCGCGGAATTTCAGGAATGGGACAGCGGCGGCGAGACGGCGCGTTCTGCTTGCCTGCGCCGCGGCGATTCTCGATCTGTAATACGAATCCCTGAACGCTTCGAGTATCGCGTTGTCAGCTTCTATTCCGGAAAACGGACCTAACGCGGCAACAGCGGCAGAGCGCACATTGGGATCATTCGCGCTTACAGAAATAATAATCGGATCAAGACATTTTTGATCTCCGATTTTTGAAAGCGCGTCAACTGCCGCGATTCTCAGCGGGATACGTTCACTAGTATCCTTTGCAATATCCGATAGAAGATCGATTCCCAGCGAAGAGCCTGTAGCGCCTATCGCGGTTATTATTTCTCTTTTGAGATCATCGCTTGGAGTGCGGTTTTCGTAATAATCAATTAAAAATTCGGCGGCTTCATTTGCTGTTTGTCTGTTAGAGGCTCCCGCTCTTCCCAGAGCGCGAAAACCGTTATTCATAAAACGTCTTTCTTCGGTGTCAATAAGTTTTATTAAATCAGGAACCGCATCAGCGGATTTAATGCGCCCGAGATAATCAATAGCGGCAATTACAGTATCATTCGATTCCCCATCACGTTCATTAACCGCTTTTATCGCGCGCGATTCTAATCCGTTTTTTTCCCGCTCTCCGAAAAAAGCAAAAATGCTGCTTACGATTTTTGAGTTCTTTGAATCCTGTGCGATTGTTATCAGTTCTTCGTCAAGATAATCGGCGTTTTCTGTTCTAAGAGAATTTACAAGCGAAGCGATTTCATTTTCAGTGCCGTATTTTATTGTATCACGCCGATTTTTTTCTATATCCTGCTGCTGCGCGAAAACAGGAAATGTAATGAAAGAGAATATTATTAACCACAAACCGCACAAACTCATACCTTTTACTTTCATTTTCATCTCCTCATTCATCATTATTATAGCACGATAAAAATTCTTTTTTATATTCTAAAAACCTTCCTGCGTTGATTGCGTTACGGGCATTAATGACAAGATCATTTATAAAATACAGATTATGGTAGCTTGCCAGCATAGAAAAAAGAATCTCCTTTGTTTTAAAAAGGTGACGCATATAAGCGCGTGAGTACTCTTTACAAACTTTACAGGCACACTCTTTATCTATCGGCTCAAAATCGAACCGGTTTTCGCTTCTTTTTAAAGAAAATGGTCCTTTTCGGGTATAAACGCGCCCGTTACGTGCTTCTCGTGTGTGAATTACGCAGTCAAACATGTCGATACCGTTTTCTATCGCGTTTAAAATATATTCAGGCGTTCCAATTCCCATAACATAACGGGGTTTTTCTTCCGGGAGCATCGCGGCAGTGTGTGCCAGCGTTTCATAAAAAAGTTCGGCAGGCTCTCCCACCGACAATCCCCCGATAGCAATTCCCGGAGTACCGGAAGCAGCGCAAACATCAGCGCTTTTTTTTCTAAGATCAGAAAAAAAGTTTCCCTGCACTATGCTGAAAAGACTTCCATTGTATCCGTTATCAGATTCTTCTTTCCATGTTTTTACGGCTCTATCAAGCCATTTAGTTGTAATGTCGAGAGCAAATTCCGCTTCTTTTCTCGGCGCGCCCCATGCTGAACAGTAATCCAACTGCATTTGAATATCGCTTCCCAGAATACATTGAATTTTTACCGCTTTTTCAGGCGTTAAAAAATGTTTAGAACCGTCAATATGCGATTGAAAAGAAGCGCCCTCTTCCGTAATTTTGCGTAACGCTGAAAGCGAAAAAATCTGAAACCCGCCTGAATCGGTTAAAATATTTTTTTCCCAATTCATAAAACGGTGAAGCCCTCCCGCTTTTTCGATTACTTCTTCGCCGGGACGCAAAAATAAATGGTACGTATTAGAAAGAATTAAATCAAAACCTATTTCATTCAAATCGTCTTTTGTAATTGCCTTTACTGTTCCGTTTGTTCCCACAGGCATAAAAACGGGAGTTTGTACTTTTCCGTGCGTTAGGTGCAATATTCCGGTTCTTGCATTACAGGAAACGTCTTTTTTTTTAATACAAAAATCAAACATTTATGTTTTCGCGCCCCTAAGAAGAAGCACTCCTATCACAATAAAAAGCAAAACCGGAAACCACGCGCCTACAAAGGGATGTATATAATTTAAACCGGCAAGCGTCATACTCAGCATTTCCGTTATATAATAAACAACTGCAACAGAAAGACTTGTAAAAAGACTCATTAACAAAATATTTTTTCTGAATTTACCGCCCATCGGTATTGATAAAATCATAACAATAAGAGAAGCAGCCGCAAAAGAATACCTGTGATAATAATTCGCCTGTACGTGCGAGAATGAGAGCCCCGCGGCGCGAAGATCTTTTATTAGAAGGTTTGCGTCTTTTGCTTTTAACTCTTCAACAACAACAGCATGCCTTCTGAACGTATCAGGATGTTCGTTATATGATTCATCTTCACCTAACGGACGCGTGCGCACAATTTCGTTATCGTCATAGAAATAAATCACAGCGTTTCTGAATTTCCAGTGAGTTTCATTCCATTCAGCGGAAGGAGCCCTTATCTGCGAAACAAATTTCCCTGTTTCATCTCTTTCAACAATCCTTATGCCGTTTAATATTCTGTTTGTATAATCAAAATATTCTATTGCATAAATTATTTGACCGTTTCTTGCCCTGATTACAATGTCCGAATCAGACTCCGTTACATGCTGGTTTAATGCCCGCCTTGAAAGATCATTTTTTTGTTTTAAGGTTGGAATAACGATAAGATCATCAAGAAAAAATGAAAAAATAGAAGCAGCAAACCCGACTATAACAAGAGAAATACTAAAACGCCAAAACGGAATCCCCGAAGAGAAAACAGTAGTCAATTCATTTTTTGAATACAGATCACCTAACGTATAAGCCGCGGCAAACAACAGAGAAAGCGGCATCGCGTAAGATACGCTTTTCGGAACAAAAAAGAGACTAATCTGAAGAATTGTCATAATAGACACTTCATTATTCAGATAACGCACTAAATTAGAAAAAAGATCGATCAATAAAAGAAGAAAAACAAACAGAGAAATTGCGATTAAAAACATAGGCAGAAACTGACTAAGTAAATATCTGTCAAGAACCATTATTCTTTTCATTTTCGCACCCTGATTATCGCTAAAATGATTCCTATTAATAATGACAATATATTCGGAAGCCACATTGACCAGAAAGGCGGCGTTCCTAGGCGTAACCCCATTGTCTGCCCAATAAAAAGCATCGACCAGTATAAAACCGCGATAATGTTTCCGAAAATGAATCCTACAGTCTGCCCCGATTTTTTTGCCATTAGTCCAAGAGAAACCGCAAGAAAAACAAAACAAAAAGCGCCGAAAGGAACGGAAAATTTTCTGTATAATTCAATTACAAAGATTGTAAGATTTCTGTCTTTTTTTATAACATCAATTGCTGCAAACTCACGCGTTGAATTTGCAGCATTTCCCGTTCGCTTGTTCCAGTCTTCGGAAGAAGGTCCTGTTCTTAATATTTTTTCTAAAGCAAAAGCGCTGTTGTTTCCCCTGATTTTTCTGTCATTGATTCTTTTATCCAGCTCTTCTTTTCTTGTTTTAATTTGCGAACTTACGTCTCTTGAACTCATTTCTCTTGGGCTTACACTTGGATTTGGAATGATATCTTCGTTGGAAACCCAATATTGCAGCAGATCAGAAGAAGCGTAATCATAATCTTCCCTTGCGACTTCTTTTGAAGAATGAATAAACGCTTTTTCAAGATCGAGGCTCAGCCCTTCCCTTCCCGCATCTCTTAACTCAGCAGTTTTTGCCATAATAATACGGCGTTCTCCGTCATCCGTTTTATCAATAATTAAAATATTTTCTATTACATTTCCAGAAACGCCTTCCGTAACAATTACTGTATCTTTAAATCTTTTAACGGAATTTGCCTGAAGCTCCAATGCCGGAGTAGAAACAAGTATTTTCCTCCATAGTTTGTTAAATTGCACAGTGCCGGCAGGAAGCAAAACGTCGTTTGTAAAGAATGACAAAAGAGAAATTACAATCCCCAATGTAATTGCGGGCAAAAAAATTATTTTATACGACAATCCCGACGACAACAAAACAAGAATTTCATTATCGGATGTCAGCCTCCCTACTGTCATAAGAGTACCGACAAGAGACGCGAAAGGAGCGGACATAGCGATAACAGTCGGCAGCGAATAAAGAATCAAAAGCGCGACCTGATTAAAAGGAACGCGCTTAGTGAGAACTTCTTTAGCCATTAATAAAATTTGATTTACAAAAAATATAAAGAAAAAGAAAAGAAAACAAATCAAAAATGAAAAAAGCATTTCAGATAACACATAACGGAAAAGCGTAGGAGAAGTAAGGCGTTTGCTTTCCATCTCATCAGGCGCAAGAATTACAGATAGTTTGCTTTTATATTTTATCCAATGCCACAGCGGAGCGAAAATTGATTTAATTACCGTAAAAAAAGGTTTTATTTTTTTTATTATTATATTTATAATCGGTTTTAAAAATATAATAGCTTTATTGACAATCGGCTCTAAAATATTAACAATTTTATCAACGAACGGCTTTAATACATTGATTATATGTTCTGCTGCTGATTTTATTTTACCTATAAATTTAATAACGACCTGAAAAACAATCGCGATAAATGATTTAAATTTTTGGGTAATATCCTCTGCCGTCATTTAAACTCCTGTAGATCCGAAACCCGAGCCTCCTCTCACTGTTACAGAAAGGCAATCCGTTTCCGTAATCATAACCCGGCTTACAGGAGCTACTACAAGCTGGGCGATTCTCTCTCCGTCTTTTATCGTTACATTTTCCGCGCCCAAATTAACAAGAATTATATCCAAATCGCCGCGGTAATCTGAATCGATCGTTCCAGGAGAATTTAAAACGGTAAGCCCTGTTTTTAAAGCCAGCCCCGATCGCGGTCTTACCTGCGCTTCATAACCAACAGGGATTTCAACTTTTAACCCTGTCGGAATTTTCGCTCTTCCCAAAGAAGGAATTGTAACATCAGTTTCAAGGAAAGCGCGTAAATCCAAACCGGCAGCGCCTTCAGTTTCATATTGAGGAAGAGTTACGCGATCATGCGCTTTAACAATTTTTAAAGTAACCGCCACAACTCTTCCAAATAATTATTTGCGCGCAGGAGGTTTTGAACGGTCGTCCCTGCGCCCGCTGTTTTGATTATCGGCAGGAGCGCCGTTAGGATCAATCGCGTCAATATAAGAAAGATTAAGCCTTCCCTGTTTGTCAATTTCAATCAACTTTACAGGTATTTTCTGACCTTCTTGCAGAACATCGGTAACCTGCGCAATCCTCTGTCTTGAAAGTTTGCTGATATGCACCAGCCCTTCTTTGCCGGGAAGTATTTCGACAAACGCGCCGAATTCCATAATCCGTTTAACAACGCCGTCATAAACTCTGTCAACTTCAGGATCGGAGGCAATTCCCATAACAGCGGCTTTCGCGTCCTCCGCGTCTTTTGAATTTTTTCCGAAGATTGTAACAGTTCCGTCGTCTTCCGTGTTGATCTTAACGCTGTATTGTTCACATAACGCTTTGACATTCTTTCCGCCGGGACCGATAAGAGCTCCGATTTTATCAATATCGATGCGAAGAGTAACAATCTTTGGCGCGTACTCGCTGATATGATCGACAGGTTTATCGATACATTGATTCATGATACCGAGAATGTGAAGCCTTCCGCGTTTTGCCTGATCGAGAGCTTTGCTCATGATTTCAGGGCTAACGCCCGCTATCTTGATATCCATCTGAAAACCGGTGATACCGTCTTTAGTTCCTGCGACTTTAAAGTCCATGTCCCCAAGATGATCTTCTTCGCCGAGAATGTCAGATAACACCGCGAAGCGGCAAACTTCGTTTGTGCTTCCGTTTTCTTCGGTGATCAAACCCATCGCGATACCGGCGACAGGTTTTTTCATCGGAACGCCGGCGTGCAGCATTGAAAGAGTGCCGCCGCAGACAGACGCCATCGAAGATGATCCGTTCGATTCCATAATTTCCGATACAACTCTGATCGTATACGGGAAATCTTCTTTTGAGGGAACCATAGCTTTTAACGACCTGAGAGCAAGATGACCATGCCCAATTTCACGCCTGCCTGTTCCTGTTCTGCCGACTTCTCCTACCGAATACGGAGGGAAGTTGTAGTGAAGCATGAAGTTTTCGCGTTTATCGCCTTCGATATCATCGAAGATCTGCTCGTCAAAAACTGTCCCCAAAGTTGTAACGGCAAGAGCCTGCGTTTCGCCTCTTGTAAAGAGCGCCGAGCCATGAGTCCTTTGTAAAATATCAACTTCGCAGGTAATATTACGGATGTCTTCAAGCCCTCTGCCGTCTACGCGTTTACCGTTATTTAAAATTGATGTGCGTAAAATCTCGTATTGCATGTCTTCGAATAACACGTCAAAAAGTTTTTTCTGTTTTTCATCTTCAAATTGATCCGAATACAAATTTGAAAATTCCGTCTTTATCGCTTTGATACCGTCTTTTCTTTCGTGTTTTGTCGGAAGGAAACACGCCGCCTGAAGTTTCGGGAAAGCCGCGGCGCGGATAGTATCGGCGTTTTGAAGAGAAGAGGATTGCTTAATAAGAGGAAGTTTTTCTTTTCCCGCAAGCTCTCTCAGTTTATTTTGTAAATCGCAGAATTCTTTTATCACGACATGGGCTCTCGCAAGCGCTTGAATCATCAGCTCTTCCGATACTTCTTTCGCGCCGCCTTCAACCATTGTGATGCCGTCTTTGGTTCCCGCGACTACGATTTCGAGAGTTGATTTCTCGATCTGCTCGTAAGTCGGATTCACGACAAGCTCGCCGTCAACCTGACAGACACGCACGCCGGCGACAGGTCCGTTAAACGGAATATCAGAAATGTGGACAGCCGCCGAAGACGCGATGATAGCAAGAATATCGGGAGGATTAACCTGATCTGTTGAAAGAGTTGTCGGGATGAGTTGAATCTCGCGTCCGAAACTCTTTTCAAAGAGCGGGCGCATCGGTCTGTCGATTAGACGGGAGACAAGTATCTCCTTGTCTTTCGGTCTGCTCTCTCTTTTTATAAAGCCGCCGGGGATTTTTCCCGCGGCGTAATATTTTTCGTTGTATTCAACAGTAAGAGGAACGTAATCGTAGTCCTCCGACGATTCCGGTGACGTGCAGACTGTGGCTATAACCGCCGAGCCCGCGTACTGAGCGAAAACAGAGCCGTTGGCTTGTCTCGCGATCCTGCCGGTCTCTAAAGTTAATTCTTTGCCGGCAATATTGAGTGTTACTTTTTGCATAATTATTTACGCAGTCCCAACTCTTTGATCAGTTTTCGGTAGCCTTCAAGGTTGGTCCTTTGAATGTACTTTAACATCCTTCGTCTTTTTCCGACCAGAATCAAAAGCCCCCTCTGACCGGATTTGTCTTTTTTGAACTGCTTACAATGTTCTGTAAGCTGATTGATACGTTCAGTAAGCAATGCAATCTGAACTTCCGTAGCGCCTGTGTCCTTATCGTTTTTGCCGAATTTCGTAACGATTGCGTTTGCGCTTTCTTTGTTTAAAGCCATATATTTATCTCCTAATTAGGTACATAATTGAGGGAATTAACCCATTTAGAATAATTTGGCATAAATTGAAGAAATAGTCAAGATAGGGGAATTATAAGCGCGTTAAATTCCTTGGTCAAATTCCTCGGTCTTGCAATTATGGTATTACTATGCTATAATTTATGGTATCACGATACCATTTTTACAAGAGGTCTGTATGAAGTATTTTAAAAGGGGGCTGGAAGCCTATCTTCAGAAAACCATCGACTCGCGGCCGCTTGTTTATCTGAATGGACCCAGACAGTGCGGAAAAACAACCCTTGCTCAAAATTATAAAAACGGCAACTACGTCAGTTTTGATTCTCCGATCAATTTATCCGCCGCAAAAGAGGACCCGGCAAATTTTATTCAATCTTTGCCTCAGAAAAAGCTCAATATATTAGACGAAGTTCAAACAGCGCCGGAAATATTTCCGTATTTAAAAATGAAAATAGATGAAAGGCGAAAAAACGGCGATAATACAGGACTGTATCTCCTTACAGGTTCGGCTAACCTGATGGCTCTCCCCCGTCTTTCAGAAGCCCTTGTCGGGAGAATGTCTGTTTTGACTCTCTACCCTTTTTCGTCCTGCGAGATAAAAAGCGCCGAAGACAATTTTATATTAAAATTTTTTGAAAATGAATTTGAATATAAGTCTTATAAAAATTACGATGTATTAGGAATGATTCAGAATTCAACTTTTCCCGAACCTGCGTTAAATTCCGCCATTGACAGAACCCAATGGTACAGCGATTACTTAAATACCCTGCTGCAGCGTGATATACGCTCTATCGCCGATATACGAAATCCATCAAAAGTGATAATGCTTCTTTCTGTTCTCGCTATGCGCGCAGGAGGACTCCTTAATAATAATCAAACAGCGCAGGAAATTGGTTTGGATATTAAAACCTATGAACGCTATAAAACCGCCGCTATTAATACATTCATCATTTTTGAAATTCCCGCATGGGCAAAACCAAATAATATAAACAAGCGTTTTACCAAAGCGTCAAAACTTTTTTTTACCGATACAAACCTTGCCGCGTATCTTCTAAAACGCGATATAAATGATATTTACGCTAACGATCGGAATGTTATGGGACATTTGTTCGAGAATTTCATCGCGACAGAAATAATAAAAAACGCTTTTTTAATGCCCAATCTTGAAGTATCTCATTTTCGCACCTCTGATCAAAAAGAAGTTGATTTCGTTCTGGAAAAAGACGGAAAAGTTGTAGGAATAGAGGTTAAATTAAACTCCTCTCCAAGCGCTCATGATTTTGGCGGTTTAAAAATATTAAAAGAAGCGGTTGGAAAACGTTTTAAACGAGGCATAGTAATTTATACCGGAAAAGATATTGTTCCCTTCGGCGATGACTTCTGGGCTGTCCCTGTTTGTTTTCTTAACGGTGTTTAAACATCCTTGTTCATTGTCCGTCAGCCCAAATACAATCTCAGTTTATCCATGACTTCATCGAAATTTAGCGGCTTACCAACGTGACCGTTCATGCCGGATTCAAGGCATTTTTCAATATCTTCGCGGAATACGTTGGCTGTCATAGCGATTATTGGAACAGGTTTATATTCATTTCCATTTATTTTCATACTATTTTCTATAGCGCGAATATTCCGGGTTGTCTCATAACCGTCCATAAGCGGCATTTGAATATCCATGAATATCATTGCGTATTTGTTAGGCGCTTCTTTAAACATTTTTACAGCTTCCTCGCCGTTTTCGGCGCAGTCAATATTAAGTTGAGTCGGCTCTAAAAGCGCATTAACAATCTCCCTGTTTATTTCCATATCTTCCGCTAATAAAATGTTCTTTCCTTTAAATTTTACCGCTGTGTCAGCATGAGCCGTAACTGACTCTGACTGTTTTATTTCCGCTGCCTGTTTTACCTTTATTGTAAAAAAGAATGAAGCGCCTTTCCCAAGATCAGATTCGACCCATATTCTGCCGTCCATCATTTCGATAATATTTTTTGATATAGACAAACCTAAACCCGTACCACCGTACTCTCTTGAGGTGCTGCTTTCCGCCTGATGGAACGGCTGAAAAAGATTTTTCTGCTTCTCGCGGCTTATGCCAATGCCTGTGTCTGTAATTGAAAAATTAATTGTGCATAGCGAAAGATTCTCATCATCAGAATTCACTGCATACTTATTTTTTTCCTCTTCAGTAATCTCAATACGGATTTTAATAACGCCTTTCTTCGGCGTGAACTTTATAGCGTTTCCAATAAGGTTTGTAATAACCTGCGACAGCCGCTGTTCATCACTGATAATTAATTCCGGAATAGCAGGATCGATGTCTACCAATAAAGTTTGATTTTTTTCATCAAGGCGCACATTATTTACGTTGATTATCCTCTGTACTGTTTTTTTAAGATCAAATACCGAGTATGTCAGTTCAAGTTTATTGGCTTCAATTTTTGACATATCCAGAATGTCATTTATGACACCTAACAGATGCTTTGACGCTTCATTAATTCGTTTAAAGCAGTAGTCTTTCTTCTCAATACCGCCTGCGGAAATTCCTATAGACGCCATGCCCACTATCGCGTTCATAGGCGTCCGTATCTCATGGCTCATGTTCGCTAGAAACGCCGACTTCGCGATTGTCGCGCTCTGCGCTTCCGCTTGTTTCTTTGCAAGTATTCTCATAAATACAGCAAGCCCGCAGATGATCAGCAGCAATAACACTCCCAACATTATCAAAAGATTGAATTCCTGCGGATTTGATTCCCATATAGGCAGTATACGATTAATCACAACGTGTCCCGCAGGTAATTCTTTTGTATTAATATTAAATTTTTTAGCCGTTCTATAATCAAACTGCCACCTGTTGAACGATTTTGAATCATAAATAACCGGAGTATCAATTACCTTCTTTCCGTTTAGAATGTCTATAGCCATAGAGACGGCGACGCGGCTCTTTACTTCCGGAGCTGAAATAAGCCCTCCCAATGTTCCGTGTCCCATATAATTCGCGTTCAGGCAGAATACAGGATTCACCGACGCTGCCGCCGTATGCTTCTGTACGTCAATTTCCGAGTAAAGTATACCGTCTGAATCAACAAAATAATTCCCGATTAAAACAAGTGTGTCCGATCCAAAACCGCGGATTTCTTCTATGATGTCATAAAACGGTTTATCTTCGCAAAATACAAACTCAACAGAAAAATCATTAGAATTAATGCTTTTCTCAATATCTCCGCGCATATTATTGCTTCGCGACAGCGAGTAATCAATTAAGATAAAAATCCGTTTTGTTTTCGGGTATAAACGCAGCATTTCTCTTGTTGTCTCTTCGAAGGAAATAGAACCTGAAATACCGGTTATATATTCTTCAAGACTGTAAAGCGTAGAGGTATCAAGATTGTTGACTCCGCAGAAAACAACCGGCTTACGGGAAAAGAGTATATAATAATTGTCCCTCACAAATTTAAACGCTTCGTTATCCGAAGTTAAAACAAGATCGATGTTATGTGCAATATAATTCGCGCGTATCATATCAGAAAATATATCGCCGAAACTAGCGTTGTCACGGTGTTCATAAGAATTTAAATTTATATTTCTGTATTCTACTCTGTCATTGGATTCAAGCGTTTGCTGTATAATTTCTATTTGACTGCGTTCCCGTTCAATCTGTGTGTTATAAGAGCTTATATGAAGTATTACTTTTTTACTGCCGGTATCTCCTGAAGACAGATGAAAGTTCTTTATGGCTTCAGGACTGCTGTCGCCGAGCAGCTCTTTATACGCTTTTTCAAGCATAGGAACTAAATAGGCATAATCTTTATTTACATACGTGTAACACGGTATTCTGTCAATAACATTCGCTTTTTTAATTCCCGGAGGAATTCTAAAATCAAAATTTATAACATGCGGAAGAACAGTTACATCGGCTTCGTAATTAAGAAGAGAATCCCAAATCTCCTGAAGTTCATTTACAGCAATAGTTTCAGAGGCTCCAGTCAGTTTAGCTTGGTTTGCGACATAAATATTCTGCCAACGGTAAGAGAATCTCAATCCTGAAATATCTCTCCAGACTGATAAATCATACGAATCTTCCGAGCGGGTGTAGACAGTAAATTCAACATAATCAATAGGTACAGATACCTTTATCAGATTAGAAAACTGAAGATGTAAACCGTCAGTCTGACTTGGCAGAATTGCCGCGTCGCCGTAGTTTACGTTTGCTATTGAGGTGCGCATCCCTGTAACTTTAATAGACATTTGATAACCCGACTGTTGTAATGCAGTGTGCAGTAAATGCCCAACACCGATCGGCGTATCTTCACTCATTGCGACCTTGAGCACAGGCTGCGCCCAAAGAGACTGTGTATACATTAAGCTCATTGACAGGAAAATCATACAGAAGAATTGTTTCCTTTGGCTTATCAACAGCGGTTCCTCCGTATATAATTTTTACTGGTTATTTAAAAAATATTTATATACATAATACTACAAATAATTTAGATTAAAAACAAGTAAATCTATACTTTCAGTTAATTACACAGCCGTATTTCCACCGCCCTTCAGCCATCTCTATTACAGCGATAAGCGTCTCTCCCTCAAAAACAGCCAAAGATGGATTGAGAGAAGAATTCTCGCAGAGGCGCGGAGGCGCAGAGGAATTAAAAGTTTTATCTTTAATGATTGGATCAAGCGGTTTTCCTTGACAAATATATTTTTTTTCTTCATTGTTAACATCAATCACAGACATCCCCAAAGCTACAACAATGTTTTTATCTATCTTTAATAATTTAACTTCATCTTCTTTCTTTTCATCTCCGCGATCTCTGCGTCTCTGCGCCTCTGCGTGAGTTTCTTCTAAAACAAACCCGCCAACCTGCGTTCTCTTTAACTCACATAAATGCCCCCTGCTGCCTGCCGCAAGGGCGATATCCCTTGCGAGAGATCGTATGTACGTGCCGCTTGAACAATGAACAAATATATCTGCGAACGGAGGCTGCCATGATTTGAGTTCAAGTTTATAAATTGTGATTTCTCTCTTTTTCATTTCAGGCGCTTCACCGGAACGGACAAGCTCATACGCTCTTTTTCCGTTTATGTGAATTGCAGAAAACGCGGGAGGCACTTGCATAATTTTGCCTGTAAATTGATTTAAAACTTTTTCTACTGCTTCGCGGGAAGGAAGAGGAGCTTCAAAGATTATACTGCCTTCAGGATCGAGGGTATCAGTTTCAATTCCGAATTTAATTCTGCCTTCGTATTTTTTATCGCAGTGAGTAAACCATTGACTTAGTTTTAACGCTTTTCCGGCAAGAACGATTAAAAGCCCGGAGGCGAATTTATCGAGCGTGCCTGTGTGACCGACTTTTCCCGTTCCCAGAGCGCGTTTAATGTCACGTAACGCATCGAATGAAGTTATACCTGAGGGTTTGTTAAATAAAATTAAACCTGAATTCATTTATTATTTTCATTTTCAACAAGACTTTCTATTTTTTTTATCAGCTCGAAGCTCTCGCTTACGCTTTTATCGATGTGAAAACGCAAATGAGGGATTTTTCTGATGTGCATAACGCCTGCGAGCTGTGTTTGAATGAAACCCGCCGCGCTCTGCAAACCTTCGATTTCTTTTTCGGTTACTTTTCCGCGGATGTCGGAAACATAAATGTCGGCGAAGGAAAGATCTCTTGAGACGTTTACTTTTGTGATTGAAAGAAAAGTGTTTACCCTTGAGTCTTTGATTCTTCCTTCGATAATGAGAGAGCCGATTTTTTCCTGAATCATCTGACCCAGACGTTCTGTTCTGAAAGCAGGCATACTAAACCTTAATCTGCTATGAACTTAGCTTTCGCGCGACTTCTACGATTTCGATTACTTCGAGCATATCGCCGACTTTGATATCGTCAAAACCTTCAAGACCGATACCGCATTCGTATCCTGCCGCAACTTCACGGGCATCGTCTTTAAAGCGTTTTAATGAAGCGATCTTGCCTGAATGAATTACGATTTGATCGCGGATAAGATTTACCGTACAGCTCCGCTTGACATTTCCTGTTAGCACATAACAGCCTGCAATTGTGCCGATCTTCGGCACCTTGAATGTATCGCGGACTTCGATCGTTCCAATTGTTTCTTCTTTTGTGTCCGGTTTTAACATTCCCTCCATGGCTTGTTTTATTTCTTCAACCGCTTTGTAAATGATATTGTACTTTCTGATATCGACCTTTTCCTGTTCGGCGAGTATTTTCGCTTTCGGAAGCGGACGAACGTTAAAACAAATTACAATCGCGTTAGACGCAATCGCGAGATCAACATCGCCTTCGTTAACAGGACCGGGAAGCGCCTGAATTACATGCAGGCGAATTTCTTTTGTAGAAAGTTTTTCCAGGCTTGATTTAAGAGCTTCAGCCGATCCTTGAACGTCGGCTTTTATAATTACTTTAAGTTCCTGAATCGCGCCGTCTGAGATCATGTCATGGAGATTGTCCATCGTAACTTTGCGGATAATCTTCGCGTCTTCAAATCGTTTGTATTCCTGACGTTTGGAAGAAAACTCTCTGGCAATTTTATCATTAGCGACAACTTGCAGAGGATCTCCCGCGTTGGGGATTCCTTCAAAGCCGAGAATTTCTACAGGCATCGAAGGCGTCGCCTTATTGATTCTCTCTCCTTTATCATTGAAAATCGCGCGTACTCTTCCCGGCCAAACGCCTGCGACAAAAGCGTCTCCGACAGCAAGAGTTCCTCTTTCAACCATTACAGTCGCAACAATTCCTCTTCCGTGATCAACTTTTGATTCTAAGATTTTTCCGTCGGCGGCGCATTGGAAATTCGCTTTTAAATCCAACAGTTCAGATTCAAGCAGGATCGCGTCAATTAATTTATCAATACCGAGTTTTTGCAATGCCGATAATTCGACAAACATTGTTTGTCCGCCCCAGTCTTCAGGCATTAATCCTAAATCGGAAAGCTGACTCTTTACTTTATCGGGATTCGCTTCAGGTTTATCGATTTTATTTACAGCGACAATAATCGGAACGCCCGCGTCTTTCGCGTGATTGATCGCTTCGATTGTTTGAGGCATAACGCCGTCGTCAGCCGCTACTACAAGAATTACGATATCCGTTATCTGAGCGCCGCGAGCCCTCATGCGCGTAAACGCTTCGTGACCGGGAGTATCAAGAAAAGTAAGATTTCCGTTCGCGGTTTCGACCATGTACGCGCCGATATGCTGTGTAATTCCGCCGAACTCTCCTGATACAACGTCGGCTTTGCGTATTGCGTCTAACAGTTTTGTTTTACCGTGATCGACATGTCCCATAACGGTCACGACGGGAGGACGAGGCAGAAGAACAGCGTTATCATCAGAAGTTGTTTCGATAACCGTTTCGTCGTATAAACTTACGATTTTAACGTCGGCGCCGTATTCGCTCGCAATAATTGTAGCGGTATCTGCGTCAATCTGCTGATTAATTGTAACCATCTGCCCCATGCTCATCAATTTTTGAATCAAATCAGAGGCTCTAAGGTTCATCTTTTTCGCCAATTCGGCAACGGAAATCGATTCCATTATGTCGATGGATTTCGGAACGGGATTTACAACTTGAGTTATTTTCTTTTTTGTCTGGAGAAGTTTTTCCTCCATCTCGAGTTCTTTTTCTTTTCGATTGTAGACCGGCTTTTTCGCGATAAATTTACGTTTTGAAGGACCCTTTCCTTCCGGAGCCGGAATCGCTGACGAAGAAGCGCCTGCCCCGCCGCGATGACCTCCGCCTTGAGTCGGACGCTGGAAACCATGACCTCCGGCGCCCGGTTTAGCGCCTTGTCCTGCTCCCGTTCTCGGAGTAAATCCTGTCCTTGCTCCGCCTGACTGGCTGCCGCCCTGACGCGGCGCGAAACCTTCTCTGTTTCTGTTTCCGGTTCCTGTTCCGCTTTCCTGCGAAGGTCTGCTTCTATTTATGTGCGAGGAAGAATGTTGAGAATGCTGAGTGCGCGGCGGACGTTCTTTTTGCTGCTGACCTCCGCCGACCATTTTACCGCCGACTTTTCCCTTGGCGGCGTTAGGGCGCTGTGCAATTGAGAATGAACTTACTTTTGAAGGATCTTTATTCTCCGATGGTGAATTTTTTTCCGTTTGCGAGGTTTCCGATTTTTTAGCGGGAGAACTTACAACAACTTTAGGCTGTGTTTTTTTCTGAGAAGGAGCTTGCGTGCTGACAGCCTGCGTAGTTGCTGACGGTTTTTTCCTAACAATTTTTACTTTGCGATGTTCCTGCTCTGCTGAATTTTTCCCCGCTTCACCTGAATTCTCAGCCGGAGAATGTTTAATCAGTGGAGCCGGTTTCCTATTCTTTTCAGTTTCTTCCGCCATAATTTTCCTTTAATCGTCCTTATTAATCATCATTGATCATTATTCGTTCTTCGTCACTCATTATTATCGTCTTCTTCGTATTCAAAACTCAATCCAATTCCGCAGCTTGGACACGTCGCCATATCAACAGTGATCTTAGCGCCGCATTCGGGACATTCATATTCTTCGGCTTGAGTTTCTTCTTCTGTTTCATCTTCGGTTTCATCCTGCTCTTCTTTTCCTTCCTGTCCTTCTTCAAAAGTTTCATCTTCAACAATTTCTACATATTCTTCGATCAGTTTTCTTAAATCATCAAGTTCCTGCGAAGTTAAACCTTTTGCTTCCAGCTCTTCCTGACTTAAACCGAGGAAATCTTCGAAATAATCAATGCCGTTATCAAGCAGGATTTGCGCAATGCGGCTGTCAACGCCAGGCAGTTCACTGATGCGCGAAATTTCGTCGTCGTATTCTTCTGTATCATCGAAAAGTTTTGCGACAGCAGCGCGCGATTCGGCTGCGATATCCATTTCAGCAAACTGGGATTCCGTTTTAACATCGATATTCCAGTCGACAAGCCTGTTCGCAAGACGGACATTCAATCCCTGTTTTCCGATCGCAAGCGACAACATCGAATCGTTTACAATAGCGAGAGCCTGATGTTTGCTTTCATCCATAATGATAACGTGACGCACTTCCGCAGGTGATAACGCGTTTTTAATAAATTTTTTAGGATCGACATCGTATTTGAGAATATCGATCTTTTCGCCTTCTAATTCTTTGATGACAGCTTGAATTCGCTGTCCTTTTAAACCGACGCACGCGCCGACAGGATCAACATCATCGCGGTTTGAATATACGGCGAGTTTTGTGCGAAAGCCAGGCTCGCGCACAATTTTATGTATTTCGACAGTTTTGTCGTAAATCTCGGGAACTTCAAGTTCAAAAATCGCGCGCACAAAATCGGTATGAGTTCTTGAAAGAACAATTTGAAGACCGGAATTATCTTTTTTTACTTCGGCTATTAGCGCTTTGATTCTGTCGTTTACATGGTAGATTTCGCGAGGAGATTGAAATTTTTTGGGCAGAACGCCTTCCATTTTTCCGAGATCGACATAGATCGTCCCGTTGCGTTCGCGCTGATAATAACCGATTATAATTTCACCTTCTTTATCTTTGTATTCCGAATAAAGGCTGTCCTTTTGAATATCCCTGATAGTCTGATGCGCCTTTTGCTTCGCGCTTTGAACCGCTATACGATCAAACATTTTCGGATCGATTTCCACGAGTATTTCATCGCCGATATCGGCATCTGGATTTAATTCTCTCGCTTCGTCTAAATCAATTTCCGTCACTGGATCATAAACGCCGTCCTGCTCAACGACTTTTTTTCTCGCGAAAATCGAGACTTCCATTGAGTCTTCGTCAAACTGGACAACCGCGTTGTCGGAATGACCGAAACGGTGTTTGTAAGCGGCGATCAAAGTATCTTCAATAGTGCGCAGTATCAATTCTTCAGGAATACCCTTATCCTGAGTTAACTGCCTTATTGCTTGTGACATATCTGTTGCCAATGTATCCTCCTTCGCAAAATCGCAACGTTAAAATATTTTCAAAACTCAATCAGAAAAAGATCAGTTTTGACTGCCGTCCAATTTCGCTTTTGCTATAATATCGAAGCTGAGCTTTAGCGCCCCTTCTTTTTGTTTGATCACAATACCGTTCTCGTCAACGCTCTCTAAGATTCCCGCCGACCATTCCGTAATATCGCTGCGGTAACAGCGCACTGCTCTGCCGATGTAATGACAAAATTCAGAGCCGTCCTTTATCAATCGATCTATTCCTGGGGATGACACCTCCAGATAGATATCCTGATTCGGAAAGGCAAGCTCCAGCCTCGGCATGATCGCGCGGTGAACTTTCGTACAGTCATCGGTGCCGATACTCGAACCGTTGAAAATAACCGCCTTAATCTGTACGCTACCCCTGTGCCTCGAAACGCACAGCTCAATAAGCGCGAACCTCAGCCCCTTTAAAACATCCCCAAGAGACCGGCGTAAATCGGCATTTTCCTGACTTTCTTCGTTTGCAGAGCCGTTAAACCGCAATCCGGAACTAAGTTTCCCGCGCATCCCCTCCCCTCACAGGCACGATCATAAAAAAAAGGGTCTCCCTTGAGCCCTTTTTTTAAATGAAAAACTATGTTAGTATCAAGATATCGTTTTTTAAGTATTTTGTCAAGCGGTTAAATATTATTCCGTTTTTAGGTTTAAGGAAAAAAAATGAACATCGAAGAAATTAACGAACGAATCAGAGCCGACGAACACGGCGGCGAAAAACTCATCAGTAATATCCGTTTAATAATGGGTGTTATCTTTACGGTAAGCACATCAGGCGTTGCCGTTATCAGATCCCTCGGCGGCGCCGAATGGATTCCATGGCGGGCGCATGTCGTTACCAGCCTTTTACTGTTCTATGCAATCTTTATATTCTTTTACGTCCGTAAAAAAGATAAACTTCCTGAAAATCTAAAATATATTTGTTCATTTATCGACATGACTCTTATTACCGCGATAATCTGGATCGGCTGCACCTATCCGCTGTTATCGCCGCCTCTTCCTTTCCTTTCATTCAGAGCGTTATTTTACATGATTTTGATAGGAGCAGGATCATTCAGGTACGATCCGCGCTGCGCGTATTGGTCGGGCTATTACGCGTCATTTACATATATAATACTTATTATCGCAAATAAGAATGTTCTGGACATACCACATACATTTATGCTTGACGGACAGCAGTATGACGTAGCGTTCCCCATTTATTACGAGGTTTTCAGGATAGTCGGCATTTTAATAACGAGCACAACAACAGGTCTTGCAAGCAAACGCAGGCTCAATCTTTTTTACTCGATGATAGAGAAAGAAGAAGACCTGAGAAGCGAAATTGAAGAAACAAACAAACAGCATCTTGCGGAATCGGATGAAAAAAACAAGCAGCTTATCGAAGCTCAGGAGAGGCAGCAGGCAATACTCGATTTAGCGCCGATGATTTGCGCAACCTTTGATGATAAATTCAACACTCTTGATGTCAACAAAGAAGTAGAAAATATGTTTGAAACCACCAAGCAGACTTACCTTGACCATTTTGAACGCTTCATTCCTCCGCAGCAGCCGGACGGTTCGAATTCAATGCAAAAATCCTGCGATTTGATTAAGACCGCTTTTGAAACAGGTCACCATCGGTATGAATACACCTACCAAAACAGCAGGGGCGAACCTGTCCCGGTCGAAGAAACCGCAACCAGAGTAACAATAGGGGGCAAGAATGTTGTTGTCTGCTATACGCGCGACTTGCGCGAATATCACAAAAACAGAGAAAAAGAACTCCGTATACAGCAGAGCATTCAAGCCATGTCAGAGCAGTTAGACACTCATGTGTCGGAACAATCCGCCGCTGTCACGCAATCTTCGTCCGCCATCGAAGAAATGATAGCCAACATTCAGTCCGTCAGCAACTTACTGCATAAAAACACGGAGAATGTAAAAGAATTGCAGGAAGCGTCAGAAATAGGACATGCAGGTCTTAGCGGCATTGCAACAGACATTCAGGAAATAACCCATGAATCTGAATCCCTTTTGGAAATAAACTCCGTTATGCAAAACATCGCAGCTCAGACCAACCTTCTGTCGATGAACGCGGCGATTGAAGCCGCTCACGCAGGGGAAGCAGGCAGAGGCTTTGCCGTAGTCGCAGACGAGATACGCAAGCTCGCCGAATCGTCCTCCGCTCAGTCCAAAACCATCGGCGCGGTATTAAAGAAAATAAAGCAGTCCATCGACACGATAACCAAATCCACAGGAGACGTGCTGAAAAAATTCGACGCGATTGATGAAAGCGTAAAAACCGTAGCAGAACAGGATGAAAGTGTTTTGAACGCCATGGACGAACAGGGACAGGGAAGCAAGCAAATACTGCAGGCGATGGTACGCCTTAACGAACTTACCCAAGGGGTAAAAAAAGAAGCGCATCAAATGGTTGAAAATTCCAGAAAAGCGATGCAGGGAATGAGCTGAAAAACTTATATTTAATACGCGGAAAATCCGTTCATCAATGTATCAAGCTGATCTTCGGTATAATATGTAACGATGATGTATATAAGTCTGCCGTTGTATTTTCTGACGGAATATTTCTGGTAACATCCTGCACTAGGCAATACGAAAGTCATTTGCTCATAGTCTTCTTCCATAATTTTTACGGAAGTCATATCATTTACAAGTTTGTATTCCAAAGCGTCTTGCGCTAAGAGACCGTCTTTTAAAGTGTTAAGGTATTGCTCTATTGTTAATCCAGATAATATCGGATTTTCTACGCATACAATAACACTCGATCTTCCTGATGGTTCAACCGCCATCATTTCATAAAGATTTTCCTGCGTTTCCATAACGTAACCTGCGGGTAAGGAAAATTTTATCCCTAAATATTTACTTTCAAAACTTGTATCGGTTAGAACGCCTTTTTCATAAATGTCTGCTGTTTGCTTTTTACATCCAACTAACGCTGCTGATACTATCAGAATAATTATCGCTATAATCGAAATTTTCTTCATTTTTCACTTCTGAAACAGTGTACTCTGTTAAAAAAATTAATACAATATATTTCTTGCCAAATATGAAAAAAGGCTTTAGAATTGGTTATTATTATAATTCCCTTTAAGGAGCAAAAAATGACCAGTTACAAAGAGTTAGGCTTAGTCAACACAAAAGACATATTTAAAAAAGCAGTCTCGGGCGGATACGCGATTCCTGCGTATAATTTTAACAACATGGAGCAAATGCAGGCTATCATCATGGCTTGTGTCGAGACAAAATCACCTGTTATTTTACAGGTTTCAGCAGGCGCGAGAAAATACGCCAACCAGAACATCCTCAAAAACATGGCGCGCGGCGCTGTCGAATATGCCCACGAGCTTGGCTATGACATTCCGATCGTCCTCCATCTTGATCACGGTGATTCCTTCGAAATATGCAAAGATTGTATCGAAACCGGTTTTTCATCGGTAATGATTGACGGCTCGCATTTTTCCTACGACGAAAATGTCGCCCTCACAAAAAAGGTCTGCGAATTCGCGCATTCCCAAAAAGATTATGTTACAGTCGAAGGCGAACTCGGCGTTTTAGCCGGCGTTGAAGACGATGTTTCTTCGGAACACAGCCACTACACTGAACCCTCGGAAGTAATTGATTTTGTCGGTAAAACAAAAGTTGATTCTCTTGCAATCTCGATCGGCACAAGCCACGGAAGAGCCAAGTTTAAACCTTCTCAATGCACGAGAGACGCAAACGGCATTTTGATACCGCCGCCGCTGCGCTTTGACATCCTCGAAGAAATCGAAAAGAAAATTCCGGGCTTCCCCATTGTTCTCCATGGATCATCATCAGTGCCTATCGAATATGTTCACATGATCGAAAAATTCGGCGGAAAGCTGACAGACTCTGTCGGTATCCCCGAAGAACAGCTTCGAAGAGCCGCAAAGAGCGCAGTCTGCAAGATCAATATCGACTCAGACGGACGCCTTGCGATGACTGCAATCATTCGTAAAGTTCTTGTTGAACATCCTGACGAATTCGATCCGCGAAAGCTCATCGGTCCCGCAAGAGACGAATTGAAAAAGCTCTACGCGCATAAGAACTCTAACGTTTTGGGATCGGCAGGACAAGCGTAAACAAGATCGATTAACGCAGCGTCAGCAATTCCAGCAGTTCCGCTTCATCGTCAATGGAGCATAACGTTCGCAGTTTTGAAAGATTCTGAAGAAAGCCGTAACTTGCCCTATTAAGGCTGTTGCGGCTGTTTATAAAAAGAGATGTCGCGTCGTTTAATTCAGACACAGAGCTTTGAGACAGACGGTAACGCTGCATAACGTATTCAAAATGTTTTTCGGTATACTCAAGGGAACGGCGCGCCGAAAGCACCGTTCCCGCCTGTGAAAAAATATTATAAAGAGAATTCAAAAGTTCATGTTCAAGCGCGTCTTCGGTGTTCGTGTAATCGATATTAGCCGAGTCGCGCGATATTCTGCTTTTTTCAAGACGATTAGTTAAAACCCAAAAATCAATCGGTATTGTTCCGCGCAGCGATACGCTCATAGATCCGCTTGTTCTGAATGACGGTAAAAAATTAAAATCACTTGAAAGAAGAGAAGCTGTAATTGTCGGTGTCCAGTCTCTTTTTGCCAATGTATAGTTTCTTTTCGCTCTCTCGGTATTAATAGCCGCTTTCGCAAGCGATAAATTGGAATCAATTATTATATCCCAGAATATTTCGAATAACGCGTCGGCTTGTTCATCGGTAATTGTTCCAAGCCGCGAAAGGATATCGTTATAATTATCAAAACTAATCTGTTCAAGTTCTAAATTTCCATCAATTCCGATAAGCGATTTAAACTTATTTCCCGCTAATGTTAAATTACGACGCGCTTGATTTCGCGAATTTTCACGGGCTTCTTTATCGGCAAGCGCTTTTAAATAATCGCCTTGATTGATCATCCCGCTCATCTGCCGCACTTCCGCGATAGAATGTCCGATTTCCGCCGCGCGCAAAGACATCTCTTCCGCTTCCAAAGCCGCTTTCGCCTCAAGCACGGAATAATACGCGTTGTCAACAGAATCAATAACGTTAAAATATTCGTTGCGCGCGTCAATTCTTACGCTTTCCGTAGCGATTTTCGCGATTGCTTTTTGAACAAAATTTTTTCCGCCCTGAAAAATAATCTGCGTAATTGATAGATTCGCTCCTATCGAATATTCTTCAATAGGATTTACAAATTGCCAATCTTTTAAAAACTGCATCGAAGCGCTGTAGCCCGCCGAAATTTGCGGAAGCATCGCATACAGCTGACTCCTTTCATCGAGTATGCTGCTGCGTATCTGCATTTCATAGCGCGCAAGAGAACGCGAATTAATCAAACCCAATTCGCGTGCCTGTTCTAGGTTGATACTCTGTGAAAAGACACTGAACGCAATTAAAAGAAAGAAGCCCATAAAAATTATATTTTTATTCATGAATATTCTCCATCATTCATACCTTAACGCGTCAATCGGATACAGTCTCGCGGCTTTTAACGCCGGATAATACCCGAAAATAATTCCGACAAGAGCGGCGAATAATGTAGAAGCCATAATCACGAGCGGATTTATCGCGGTCGGAATTCCTAAAACAAGCATTATCCTGCAAACCAAAAACGCGAAACCAATTCCGATAACGCCTCCCATGATGCTTAAAATTACAGACTCTGTTAAAAATTGAAAAAGTATATCTATTTTTCTTCCGCCTACCGCCATTCTGATTCCTATCTCGCGCGTTCTCTCTGTAACAGAAACAAGCATTATGTTCATAATTCCGATTCCGCCGACCAAGAGCGAAACGCCTGCGATTGCGGCTAACAGCGTTGTCAGCATCTTTGACGTAGCGGAAGCCATTTCGATCATGTCAGCCTGATTCATAATTTCAAAATCCGCCGCGGCGTTCTGCTGGATATTGCGCGATTCCCTCAGAATCTGTTCAGCTTCTTTTTGAGCCGCCTCCATGTATTCTTTGCTGACAACGCTGATTAAAATTTGATTAATGTTACGCGAATTGGAAAGACGCGTGATCGCCGTATCAAGAGGAATCATTACGATATCATCCTGATCGTTCCCCATGAAATTCGCTCCCTTGCTTTCAAGAAGCCCTATCACATTAAAATAATTATTCCCTATCCGTACTTGCTCTCCTATAGCGTATTCTGCCTGACCGAACAAATTTTTCGCGGTTGTCCGTCCGAGAACCGCCACCCTGCTGCGCAGGCTCATATCCTCATCGTCGAAAAAATACCCCGCATCAACTTTCCAGTTACGCGCAATTATAAAATCAGGGTCTACTCCCTGAACGGCAACCTGCGCGTTCCCCTGAGAGCCGAATACATTTTGATTTGTCTGTACAAGACCCGAAATAGCCGCGATAAAAGTCGATTCATCGCGCAGTTTTTGAATATCCTTTTTTGTAAAGGCGCTTACCCTCACAGCGACCTGCTGTCCTCCCCTGCTTGCCTGCCTCCTCGGCGTTACCTGCAATAGATTTGTGCCCATCGCGGTTATACGCGCCTCGATCGCCCTCTGCGAACCTTCACCTAACGCGACCATGATAATAACAGAGCCGACGCCGATAATGACACCTAACGATGTCAGCAAACTGCGCATTCGATTGCGCATAATAGAGCGAAGGCACGTATGTAAAAGCTGCAAAATATTCAAGTTATCTTTTCTCCTCCGCCAAGAGAGCGTGATCTTTTTTCCATTGAGCAAGATCGTCTAACGCGCTGCGCCGCTCTTCTACTCTTACGTCTGAAACCAGCTGTCCGTCCCGCAAGGTGATGATCCGTTTTGTGTAAACCGCGAGTTCAGGTTCGTGAGTAACCATGATAATTGTTTTTCCCATATTGTTTAACTGCTGAAAAAGCCCCATGATTTCAAGCGTCATTCCCGTATCAAGATTGCCTGTCGGCTCATCCGCTAAGATAAACGCGGGATCATTAACCATCGCGCGCGCAATCGCGACACGCTGCTGTTGTCCGCCCGAAAGCTGGGAGGGAAAGTGATCCATTCGATCGCCCAAACCTACTTCTTTTAAAGTTTCCATTGCGCGGTTTTTTCTTGACGAATTTGTTTGACGCTCTTCGTTTTTATCGCGCCTTCTGTAAAAAAGAGGAAGCTCAACATTTTCAAGCGCCGTGGTGCGTGAGAGCAAATTAAATGATTGAAACACAAAACCGATTTTTCGGTTTCGGATAAACGCGAAAGTATCTGAGTTTGAAGTTGACGTTTCGATTCCGTCAAGCGTGTAAGTGCCGCCCGAAGGTTTATCAAGACAGCCGAGAATATTCATCAGTGTTGATTTACCGGAACCTGACGGTCCCATAACGGACACAAACTCACCGGCCTCCGCGAAAAAATCAACGCCGCGGAGAGCGCGTACAATTACAACATCTTTCTCTTCTTTTTTTTTCCGCTTAGACGATTTGCTTTCCATTCTGTATTCGCGTTTGATTCCTTTTAATTCGATTACAGACACTACAATCTCTCCCTGAGAATCACCTGCATACCTTCAAGAGACGAACCGCCGCTCTCACTACTCTGTACGCGATCGGAAGGAGCTGCGCCCTCTTCTCGTTGTCTCCGTTCAGGAGAAGCTTCGCCTTCGCTGCGCTGTCCACGCGAAGAAGCGGATCTGTCGTCATCGGAAAAAAGCCGCGTTGACGTTCCGTCGCTAATACCTGTGCGTACCTGCATCACATCAAGTTTGCCTTCGCTGTTGAAAAACCACATAGTGCGCATAACAACCGTGGGAGCGGCGCGGGAACCGCCGGTCTGCGTGTTCGATGACTGCCTTGTACCGGTGCCTCCCATCACTCGCACATTCGGCGCTCCCATCATCACATTTGTAATGTTGCTTGAAGATTGCGTCTGCTTTTGCTGCGCCTGTGTCTGCGCTCTTGCGTCAATTGCCGCCTGTCTTTGCTCATCCGTCATGTTAGCGAGACTCGCGTTAAAAACCAAATCGGAAATTTGCGTCGCGCTTAAAGTTGTCGGCTGATAACGCAGAGCCGCGTTTGAAACAAGAAGAACATCCTCGCTTCGTTCTACGATAAAATCCACCGCGCATGTCATTCCGGGAAGAAGAGATCCGTCGCGATTTTCAACATTGATGATCACGGTGTACGAAACGACGTTATTCGAAATTACAGGAACCATCCTCAAATTTTCAACGACGCCTGAAAACCTGCGTCCGGGAAGACTCTCAAGCGAAAAGCGGACTTCCTGACCGCGGTGTATCGAAGTAACGTCAAGCTCGCCGACAGTCGCTTCAATCTGCATCTCGCGCAAATTTTCCGCGATAGTAAAAATACTGCTCGAATTGTTATTAGAAGAATCGACAACCGTGTCGCCTACATTGATATTCCGATCAAGAACGATGCCGTCAATCGGAGATGTAATAAACGCGTATTGATTTATTTCCGTTTCTATAACTCTCAAATTAGTTTCGGCAACGGCAAGGTCTGCCCTTTGGTTATCAAGCGTTGTCCTTGAAGTGCGCAGTTCAAATTCGGAAATAAGCCCCCTCTGCGCAAGCGCTTCCTGATTACGGTAATTTATCAGCTGAAGTTCATAATTCGCCCTCGCCTTCTGAACCGATGCCTGCTGTTGATCCCTCTGGAGGCGGAGCATATCGGTATTCAACTGAGCGAGTACCTGTCCCCTTTTCACCGTGTCGTTATAATCGACCATAACAACCTCAACCTTGCCGCTCATTCGGGGAAGCACCTTAACGGTAGCGACAGGATTGATCGTTCCGCTTGACGAAACCGTACGCTCAAGCGTACCCCGCCGCACAGTAGTAAATTCATAGGAAGCAGAACCCGCGCTCTTTTTGCCTGAGCAGGACAGGCAAAGAACAATTAACAGCGAGCAGAGAATAATCAGCATTGAGTATATCTTTACCGGAGATCGGCGGTTTGTGTGATTTTTCATGGATGGGAACACCTCTATAACATTATAACAATTTAAAGAGGAAATAGTTAATACCTTTTACTAAAATGAATACCCTATTTTAAAATCAATATTAACGTCAAAAAATTCAAGGAATATTCTTCCGTCGGAACTAAAACTGTTATTTATATAAAATTTAGACGGTACAACCCATGTTTTGCCGACTCCTCCGCCCAATTGAATCGTAAAACCTTTTTTGAATATCCATTTATAACCCATATTAAACCCTAATCCGATTTCGGAATAAACTTCTTTTTCGTACGTATCGTAATAATAATTATAGATTCCATTGCCTAAAATTCCGACAATCGGAAAAAGACTGATATAAAATCCTTTTAAACCGGTTTTAAGCGGGCGGATTATAAACATTGGTTTTAAATGTATCTGATATACCTTATCATAAAAAAAAGTTAGAAATGAAAATGTTAATGATACATTAAACAGATCATTTATTTTATATTGACATTCCGCATCCATTAATAAAAAACTACCCATTCCAACAGAAAACAAATCAATTAAATAGAAGCAAGGACTTGTTTGAATTGTAAATTTTCTGTTAACCTCGTCAGAAAGAACATCATCTTGTGCGTATAAAAAACCAATATTAATGACAACAGCAAGTATTAAGCAAATAAAATATTTTTTCATTGCCCTGCTCCCTCTTCTCATTTTATTATACAATATACTAAAAAACAACAACCGCATAATACCTTACCGGAAGGCAGAGGTCTTCGTGTCACGCCTATATTGTTTTTTAACAATTATTATGCTATTTTAAAATCAGGAGTAATATATGAAAAAAACTTTTACAATTTTAATTGCGCTTACGCTGATGCTTGCCTTAAGCGCGTGTCCCGGAAAAAAGGACAATGAACTGTCGATAGGCGCGTCGCCTGTGCCTCACGCGGAAATGCTCAATCTTATTAAAGAAGATTTGGCAAAAGCCGGTTTCACTTTAAAAGTGGTTGAATTCACGGATTATGTCCAGCCGAACATGGCTGTTATCTCAGGCGATTTGGACGCTAATTTCTTTCAGCACATTCCCTACCTTGAATCAAACCCCGAATGGTCGGAAAAACTTGTTTCGGCTTTTGGCGTTCATATCGAGCCTTTCGGTCTTTATTCATTAAAATATAACAGCATTGACGAATTGCCGAACGGAGCGTCTATCGCGATTCCGAATGATCCGACAAACGGCGGAAGAGCGCTTTTACTTCTTGAAGCGTATGATCTTATCAAGTTGAGGGATAACGCGGGGCTTTCTGCCACTTCACGCGATATTGCCGATAACCCGAAGAATTTCCGTTTCATGGAGCTTGAGGCAGCGCAATTGCCGCGCTCATTGCAGGATGTTGACGCCGCGACGATCAACGGCAATTACGCCATGGAAGCGGGTTTTTATCCCCTTTATGATTCGCTCATTGTTGAAGGAGCGGAATCACCGTATGTTAATATCATCGTTGTACAAAAAGGAAAGGAGAACGATGAAAAAATCACCGCTCTAAAGAAAGCTCTGCTCAGCGACAAAGTGAAAGAGTACATCACCAACACCTACAACGGCGGAGTAGCGCCGATTTTCTAGCGGATAGCTTAAGAGAATTGTCATCGAATTGCGCGAATGATTTAAAGGAAACGTCATCGAATTACGCGAATGAAAACGAATGAATCCTTGAGATTATTCGCGCTAATTCGCGGCATTCGATGATTTAACTTTCTTTACCTTTTTTCTTGGCTTTTTTCTGTTCCCTCTTTTCTTTGAGGGTCTTCTGCGGGGCTTTTTTATTCTCTTTCTTGTGCATTATATGTTCAGCCATAGTATCCTCCCTTTAAGCTTTACATTATATACAAAATAGTATAATAATTGAGTTATGTCTAGACTTTTTTTGAAAAAAGAAGATTGGGGGGGATAATGACAGTATTAGAAGCGGTCAATTTGCTTGACGGTCAATTTTTCGTAGGCGAAGAGAAAGCTCAGCGTGAAGTGGAGTCAGCATGCGGAGCAGACTTAATGAGTGACGTTATGGCTTTTGTAAAGGACCGTGTTTTACTCATGACAGGGCTTGTCAATCCTCAGGTTATCAGAACTGCGGAGCTTCTTGATATACACGCAATAATCTTTGTCCGAGGCAAAGCGCCTGGACGCGATATGATCGAAATGGCGGAAGACGCAGATATAGTACTTGCCGGAACCAAGCACCCGATGTTTATATCATGCGGAAAACTCTATGAAGCGGGCTTAAGAGCCGGCGGCACAAGGCATATCTAATTATTAATTCCTTAGTTTTTTAACTTCTTCTCTGGCTTGTTCTATAACGGGCGCATAGTTGTTCTTAAGAGCCGCCATATGCTGATTATGAAAAGCGACAAACTCAGGATCTTGCATCGGATCGATGTGGACTGCCCTGCCTATCCTGCGGGCTACCTCTTCCTCTTTTTGACGGAGTTTAGGAGCGTATTGCTGGAGAATAGCCTGCTCGTATTGAACTTTTTCTTCAAGGTATTGGGAGACTATTTGAAGGAGCTGATTGAACATTGCGGAAAACGCGTTCTTTTTTGCAGGATCGATAACCACCGTAATCCCCTGCCCTGTTTTTTCAAGACGGCTGACGCCTTCTTTGCTTTCGGGCAGGATTATCTGCGCTATAAGCACTTCGGCAATCCCCTGCTTCAGACTCTCCTGCTGCTGGGCTGAAGCGTTTTTTATTTCTTTCAGCAGATCCGCTTCATTCATGCCGTTTTCCGCCGAGAGAAAGGCATTCGCGAGTTTCTTGCCTTTTTGTTTCATCTCAAACTGATCGATACTGGATTTATCCCCGCTGACATTTTCGGTCTTCTCCATAGCGATTTCCAATGCTGTCTTAATAACTCCCATTGAATTTTTCCTTTCTTTGGTATAAACTTATAGTGAATTATAATATATACAGGGGAACTTGGTTAAGAGGCAGTAATGAAAGGGGAAGTAGATTTTAAAAATATAATACAGTTGGATTCTGAGCTAAATCAAATTCAAGATTATGATTTATTACTTGAAAGAATACTATTCGAAGCAAGAAATGTAGTAAACGCGGATGCCGGTTCAATCTATATAACCGTTCCAACTGAAAAAGGTGAGGAAGGAATTGAAAAACTGGCGATAAAATATTCTCAAAACAATACAATACAAAAAAACCTTCCGCCTGGACAAAAGATGATCTACTCTATTTTTTCCCTCCCTATTAATGAAAATTCAATTTCCGGATACTGCGCAAAAAAGCGGACTTTAATCAACATACCTAACATGTATGATATACCGCCTACCGCGACTTATTCGTTCAATTCATCTTTTGATATCATCACAGGTTACAAAACAATCTCCAGTTTGACAATTCCTCTGATATCAACAGATAAAAGATTGATGGGCGTTATTCAGGTTTTAAATTCTAAAGATCAAAAAGGCAGCATTATTCCATTTACATCCGATGATGAATTAGTCCTTTCGCATTTTGCCAATAACGCCAGTATGGTTTTGCAAAGAGCTTACGTTACAAGGGCGATGATTTTGCGAATGATCAAAATGTCGGAGCTGCGCGACCCGAAAGAAACGGGCACTCATGTAAACCGTGTCGCGGGTTATTCGGTTGAAATTTACGACCGCTGGGCTTTCCACAAAAATATCCCCGAAGAAGAAAAAGTAAAGTACCGCGACATTTTAAAAATAAGCTCGATGCTTCACGACGTCGGAAAAGTCGCGATATCCGACGCGATCTTAAAAAAACCCGCCAGATTTACCCCCGAAGAATACCAAATAATGCAGAACCACACGATTTACGGCGCAAGTCTTTTTCAAGACTCTTCAAACTCTCCCGTCGATGTTCTCGCGAAGGACATCGCCCTGACCCACCATGAAAATTGGGACGGCTCAGGCTACCCGGGATGGATCGATCCGATAACCGGAAACATCGAAAGATCAGACGAACACGGAAAACCGCTCGGCAAGAAGGGAGAGGAAATTCCGCTCGGCGGCAGAATTGTCGCGATTGCCGACGTTTACGACGCTCTCTGTTCAAAGCGCGTTTACAAAGAACCGTGGACAGAAGACGATGTTTTTAACGAACTAAAAAAACTTTCAGGCATTAAATTCGATCCGGAACTAATCGAAGCTTTCTTTGAAATACTGCCAAGCATCAAACAAACAAAAGAGCAGTATCCCGAAGACGAAGTACATCCATAAAAAATTATTTGAGCATCTTCGTTAAATACCTATCCAGACTATCGGCAAACGTCTTTAACTCTTTCTTTCCGTAGTTGGCTGTTCTTTCGATTTCAAGTCCGTTGTCGGCGAGCCCTACCGCAAAGTTGCGCAGGGATAACAATTCATTTATGTTGTTAGGTGTAAAGACGCGTCCGCGATCGTCCATTACGGAAACGCCTTTTTCAACAAGACGTTTCGCGAGAGGGACATCTCTTGTGATTGCGAAATCTCCTGAGCCAGAAAGCTCTACGATGCGGTCGTCCGCGGCGTTTTCTGTGTTGGGGCAGATTTCCATTTGCGCGCCGGCGCTGTCTGGTATGGGATGGTTAGCCGCGAATATTATCTGGATATTTAGTTTTACAGCCCTTCTCAGTACAAGATCCCTTGCCGCTTTGGGGCATGAATCGGCGTCCACAAGGATCTTCATAACTTATCCTTTATCGAATTTATCTATTACTTGATCCAAGAGCACTGTAAGGCGGCGTGTCCTTAACGCGATTTCCATAGCTTCATCAGAAGCCGATTCGTCAGAAACTGTTTCATTAGAAGCAGCCTCCGGCGAGTCCGCCGCCGCTTCCATTTTTTGTTTTAACCTGTTTATTTCGTCGCATAACATAAAACCCGTTAAAACGGCGACATTGAGAGGCTCGCTTATTCCTGAGATACTCTGCGTTTGTGATATTGCCGCGCGGTATTGGCTTAAAACTTTCTCGAGGTATTCTTCCTCGGCATCGGTTGTTATTTTAAAGGAGGTTCCAAGAAAATTTAACGCTACTTCGTTTACCATTAAAACCTTTTAAAAAATATCTAATTCTCCGTCGTCGCTTTTTTCCGCTTCCGTGATTTCGAAAAATTCTTTTCCTTTTGCGTTTTCAGTTGAACTTTCGCTTGAGCTTTCAGCTGCGCCTTCGTCTTTTTTATTTTCAGTTTCCGATGTGTCCGAAGAATGAGAATGGGCTTTTTTAGGCGCGGATTTTTTGGGCGATACCTCGTCTTTCAGGCTGTTTTCAAACGCTTCTTCAAACTGGCTGAGACGATCGAGCGCGGCGATAATACCGTCTTCGATACGCCCCTGATCTTCCTTAAAGCTCATAATAAGCGCTTCAAGTTCATCGAGGCGCTTTTGGTTTGCGTCAAGTTTGGAAATTAAATTGTTTTTTTCCTGAGTAAGAGCCGCGTTCTGTGCCGACAAACGCTGTACAATATCAATCGCTTTTGCGACCTTCGTTTCCAGTAACTGGACCTGTTCAAGGCTAATCATGAGTCCCTCCCCCTTTAATCACATCACTCAAAAACGCGGTTTATTTTCCGATCGCTTTTTCCGCTATCGCTTTGAAAGCAGCTTTATCTTCCGACGCGAGATACGCTAAGCTCTTTCTGTTGATTATGATGCCTGCCTTATCAAGACCCGCAATCAGGCGCGAATAGGTAAAACCCAATTCGCGGCATGCCGCGTTGATCCTGATGATCCAGATGCGGCGGAAATCGCCTTTTCTGTCTTTCCTGTCGCGGTACGCGTAAGAAAGCGATTTGGCGACCGCGTCTTTTGCCGTTTTATAATTGGTACTGCGTCTTCCCCAGTAACCTTTCGCGAGTTTTAATATTTTTTTTCTGTGTTCTTTTCGTTTTGAACCGTCTACTGCTCTCGACATAATATCCTCTTATTTTCAACCGTAGGGTAAAAGCTGTTTTCTAATTACGGGTACATTATCTTCAGACAGGATACCTGCATGCCGTAAACCGCGTTTTCTTTTGGATGACTTCTTAGTCAAAATATGGCGCAAATTCTGTTTTTTATATTTTACCTTACCTGTGCCGGTAAATGAAAAACGCTTTGCCGCGCTCTTTTTTGTTTTCATCTTTGGCATATGCCACCTCACATAATGATATATCCGACCGGTAAAAATTCTTTTTTCCGATCAGGATTTTTTGCCTTTAGGACTCAAAATCATGGACATAAACCTGCCTTCCATAGCGGGCGGTTTATCCATTGCGTACTCTCCTTCTATACGGGAAAGCACGTCTTTCATCACGTCAAAACCAAGTTCAGTATGGGCAAGTTCTCTTCCGCGAAAACGGATCGTAACTTTTACCTTATTACCTTCAGCTAAGAACTCTTTAATATGCTTCGATTTGAAATCCAGATCATGATCGTCAATCTTCGGCTGCATTCGGATTTCTTTAAGCTTGATCAATTTTTGCTTCTTTTTGGAATCCCTCAGCCTTTTTTCATTTTCAAATCTAAACTTGCCGTAATTTAAAATCTTAACAACAGGCGGAACAGCTTGGGGCGCAACTTCCACAAGGTCAAGACCTGCTTCTTTGGCAAGTTCCAATGCTTGCGAAACAGACATTATCCCCTGATCTCCGTCATCCCGGATTAGACGTACCTCTCTGGATCTTATCTGCTCATTTACACGTAAATCTTTCTCCGCCAACTGGCCTCCTCATACATACTTATTACATTCTACAAAAATGCAGTTATCTTGTCTAGTAGCTATTCTATCATGGTTCCGATACCCTCATCGGTGAATAATTCGATGAGAATGGCGTGAGGCAGTCTGCCGTCTATAATGTGGGCTTTTTTAACGCCGCCGTAAAGGGCTATGGCGCAGCAGTCGACTTTGGGAATCATTCCCTTGGTGATAATGCCCTCGTTTTTGAGATTTTCAAGCTGTGATCTTGACATGGATTTGATAAGCGAATTTTCGTCTTTAATGTCCCGAAGAATTCCGCGGACATCTGTCATAAGAACGAGTTTTTCAGCTCCAAGCGCGGCGGCTATTTTGGCGGCGGCAATATCGGCGTTTATGTTTAGGGATTTTCCTTCATTTGAAGAAGAATCAGAGCCGCCTAAACTGTAAGCGACAGAAGAAATAACGGGAATCATTTCCGAATTCAATATCGTATTTAACATTGATACGTCTACATCTTCAATTTCTCCGACATATCCCAGATCTTCTTTTACCTTTTTTGCTTTTAACATTCCGCCGTCAATTCCGCAGAGCCCTATCGCGTGCCCGCCCTTTTTTTGAATTAACGCCGTGATGTCTTTATTTACTTTTCCGCAGAGAACCATCTGCACAATGTCCATTGTTTCTTCATCGGTATAGCGAAGACCGTTAACAAAGCGGCTTTCTTTGCCTGTTTTTTTCAGCATCGCTTCAATTTCAGGACCGCCGCCGTGAACAAGAACCGTGCGGATACCGACGCATGACATCAGAATAATATCGTCAATTACGGCGTTTTTTAAATCGTCATTAAGCATTGCGTTTCCGCCGTATTTAACAACAATCGTTTTATTTTGAAAACTTTGAATGTACGGCAGAGCGTTAATTAAAATAGCGGCTCTTTCTTTGTTGTCTATCGCGTATTCGCTCATGATCTGTAGTCTCCGTTGATTTTTACATAATCGTATGTAAGATCGCATCCCCAAACCGACGCGTTTCCATGTCCTTCTTCCAGCGTAATAATTATTTCTATTTCGTCTTCCGACAATATGAGTTTCGCTTTATCTTCGCTGAATTGATTATTTTGACCGTCCTTGCAAACTTCGATCTCGCCGGAAGGGCTTTTGAAACTCACCTGTGTTTTTTCAGGGTTAAAATCGACGCCTGCGTACCCCATGGCGCATAACACCCTGCCCCAATTCGCGTCCGCTCCGAAGCAGGCGGTTTTTACAAGGCTCGAAGAAGCGACTGATTTCGCGAGTTTTTCCGCTGTGTCTTCACAAGAAGCGCCTGTTACCGTGACAGTAATAAGTTTTGTAGCGCCTTCTCCGTCACGCGCCATCATTTTTGTTAATTCAACGCAAACATATTCAAGCGCCTCGGTAAAAATTTCATAATCGTTTAACTCTTCAATTTCCGCTAATTGATCGCTGCTCTCTGCTCCCTGCTCCCTGCTCTCTGCTAATTGTTCATTGTTATCTGAAATTATTTGTTTATTTCCAGCTTCTCCGTTTGCCATGACAAGAACCATGTCGTTAGTTGAAGTGTCCCCGTCAACAGTAAGACGGTTAAAAGATTTTTTAACCGCGTATCTTAAACTTGCGTCTAACGCGCCGCTGTCAATCGCGGCATCCGTTGTAATAAAGCAGAGCATTGTCGCCATGTTGGGATGTATCATTCCGGAGCCTTTTGTCATCGCTCCGATTCTGACGTTTCTGTTATCGATTTTTATTTCTACCGCTATTTCTTTTGTGCGGATATCCGTTGTCATAATAGCTTCGAGAGCGTTAGCGTGTCCTTGTTCGTCATCGCTTAAAGCCGCTTTTAAAAAAGCGATATTTTTTTCGATGACGTCGACGAGAAGAGGAACGCCGATAACGCCGGTTGAAGCGACGGCAACGTCATTAGGATCGATCATTAAACTTTCCGCCGTACAGCGCGCCATTTTTTTCGCGGCTTCCAGTCCCGCTTCTCCCGTACAGGCGTTCGCGTTGCCTGAATTAATGATTACAGCGCGGAGTTTTCCGTCTTTGATATGTTCCTGCGTTACCTGCACACTCGCGGCTTTTACTTTGTTTGTCGTAAACATCGCGGCGGCTGAACATGCGTTATGTGAATAGACAAGAGCCAAATCTTTTTTTTGCGACGTCGGTTTTATTCCGCATCGAATACCGCCAGCCATAAAGCCTTTAGGAGCGCATACTCCGCCTTCTATAACATTCATATAAATCCTTTAAAACAGCATTGGGATCATTTCCAATCCCAGCGTTTCATCAAAATCAAAAATTATATTCATATTTTGAACCGCCTGTCCCGCGGCTCCTTTGATCATATTATCGATAGCAGAGGCGATTATCAACGTCGTTCCGTTTATATCGACAGAAACGGAAATATCGCAGTAATTTGACTGGCGCACGCGGTTTGTCGACGCGTAAACGCCTTCGGGTAAAACCCTGACAAACGGCTCGTTTTTATAAAAATCAGCGTATAATTCCCTTATTTCGCGCATTTTTTCTTCGATCGCTTTTGAAGGCGGCAATACAGAAACGCTCTCCTGCGTTACGCGACATTTTTCCGACAGAGGAATATAAATCGTGCTTAATATTCCCCTGTTCATCGGCGCAAGATGCGGCGTAAATATTACGGACGGAGAAGCGGCGCCTGCCCTACATGCCATCACGCTTAAGTTACGCGCAATTTCAGGCGAATGTCTGTGGGACGCTACTTTATAAGGAGCGACAGAATCGGCGCACTCGCAGTAGTGAAAAGACCTTGACGGCTCCCTTCCTCCTCCCGAAGTGCCTGACACCGCGTCTACAATGATAGGAGCATTAGGGCAAACCATATTCTTGAAAAGAGGCGGAAAAACGCCGAGAGACGCGCCTGTCGGATAACAGCCCGGATTTCCGATTACAACAGCGCCATTAGCGGAAGCGTCTTTTAACAGTTCTCTATTTAACTCAGGAAGACCGTATATTGATGTTTTATGCAATTGCGGAAATTGATAATTTTTGCCGTACCACGCGGTGTATGTGTTTTCATCATCATCAAACCGGAAATCAGCGGAAAGATCAATGAAATTTATCCCCTTCTCCATGCAGGCGGCGGCAAACGGCTCTCCCACAGCGTGAGGCAGGGCGGAAAAAACAACTTTCATATCGGAATAAGCAATCACGTCCTCCGCTTTCAGAAGCGGACTTGAAATTCTCCCTAAAAATGAAGGATAGACATCTTCGATGCGTTCTCCTTCAAAACTTACAGAGGAAAGAATAAGTTTTTCGATTTTTGGATGCCCCGAAAGCAGCCTGACTAATTCGGCGCCGGCATACCCTGTCGCGCCGATAATTCCGGCAATCATGGTCTAATTATGCACTTTTACTCAAATTTGGTCAATTCTGTCTTTACTATGATTAATTTTTTTTGTATGCTGTCAGTATGAGAAGTTTTTTTATATTATCTGTTCTGACTGTATCGTTTTTATTTTGCGGTTGTACGGCAACAATAAACATCAAAGAGAATATGTCTCCTGCTGAGATAATTCAACGCGGACAGGAAGCTTTAGACAGAAATAATTACAGAATTGCAATACAGTATTACGAAGCCTTGCACGAACGCAATCCTGACAATATCGATCTAATAATTACTGCCGAATATCATATCGGCAATATTCATTATAAACAAAAAAAATACTCTCTTGCCCGCGATGAATTAAACGCAGTGCTTGAATATTACAATACCCCTGATGAAATTCTTCTTCCTCAGCACTTTAAAAGATTGGCGCAGATTGTGTTAAAGAGTATGGATGATAAGGGAAAATAATATATAATTATTTATATTCCGGCAGCCATATCTTATGCGCTTCCAGCAGTTCGTCAACCATTGCTATGATGTCGTCTAACGATAATTCCGCAGCAGTATGCGGATCAAGCATTGCGGCATGGTAGATATGTTCGCGTTTTTTTGTGACGGCGGCTTCGATTGTAATTAGGTGAACATTAACGTGCGTCATGTTCATTGCGGCGAGCTGGACAGGTAAAAATCCTACACGGCATGGATTGATACCTGAGCCGTCGGCGAGGCAGGGAACTTCAACGCACGCGTTTTTTGGGAGATTTTCGATGCAGTTGTTATTAATAACGTTCCCGCCGATTTTGAATGGACGGTTTAAAACAATTGCTTCCATTATATGAGAAGCGTATTCTTTTGATCTTTCATGTTCTATAACATCGCATTTTGCGAGGTTTTCGAATTCCGTTTTCCAGCCGTTAATCTGATCAATGCAGCGGCGGGGATATTCGTCTAACGGAATATTAAAATCATCAATTAAATTCGGATATTTTGATTTGATGTAATAAGGATTGTACTCGGCGTTATGCTCGCTTGATTCTGTGCAGTAATATCCTAATTTGCCGATATAATCGTAACGTACCATATCCCAATGCTTTCCGGCAGCGTTTTTTTCCTTTGCTCTTTTTTTAATTTCGGGATACAGGTCATTGTTATTTTTATCACGGATATCCAAAAGCCATCCCATGTGATTAATACCCGCAATCAATTCGCGGCAGCCGTCAAGTTTATCTTTCATATCAAGCGACTCAAGCAGATGTAAAGAACAAATCTGCACACTATGGCAAAGACCGATTGTTTTTACGCTCGTATAACGCTGCATAAAACCTGTGAGCATCGACATTGGATTTGTATAATTTAAAAACCACGCGTCGGGGCAGACTTTTTCGATAATGCGCGCGAAATTTTCCATAACTGGAATTGTCCTAAGCGCGCGCATGATACCGCCTATTCCAATAGTGTCTCCTATTGTTTGGCGCAGTCCGTATTTTTTAGGTATTTCAAAATCCGCGATTGTTGCAGGATCGTATCCGCCTACCTGAATCGCGTTTATCACAAATGAAGCGCCTGAAAGCGCCTTTTCAAGATTTTCGCTTCCCGCGTAACAGGTTATTTTTGAAGGACTTCCCTTCCCCTTATTAATCGTGTTTAAAATACGCTCGCTCTCTTTCAGTCTTTGAGCGTCAATATCAAAGAGAGCTATCTCGCAATCGCGCAGAGCTTCACTCGACATTGTATCACCTAACACATTGCGTACAAAAATCGTGCTCCCCGCGCCTAAAAATGATATTTTCATGCCTCTACTAGTATACAACACTATGTGGTGACAGTCACCTTTTCAAACCACTTTCATTTGTAATTGGTGACTGTCACCGGCGCGTTTTAATACAAAACATGTTTCAGATAAGCTCCTTCGTAATTAATATCTGTCATATAACCGACAAACATGGTTTTTTGTATATCTGCTCCGTTAAATATACTAGTTGTATCTGTTGTAGAAGTAGTATTAACCCGGTATGTACCGATTATTGTTCCGCTTGTTGGTACTCCATTACAAATATACAGACCCGATGCCGGTACATTTTCAGCG
>Ga0209755_10000421_pt1 | contig 78219 bp, 65 predicted proteins | sample TergutCo191P1_FD_187301 | JGI IMG/M metagenome (GOLD analysis project Ga0209755, IMG submission 187301) | Cornitermes sp. P1 segment gut microbial communities from Petit-Saut dam, French Guiana - Co191P1 (SPAdes) (version 2) | ecosystem: Host-associated > Arthropoda: Insects > Digestive system...
GTATGAGTCAATAATTGAAACGGCGTTATGCCGTTATATGGCGGGGTATTGAATTGCGGCAAAACTTCGGCGACAGGAATATCAAGGCGCATCAATCCGTCCTCGACAAGTTTCATAATGGCAACCGCGGTAAATGTCTTGGTAATCGAAGCGATGTATCGCACCGCATCCGGCTGAACAGGAGTGTCATCGTCTTTGCGGTAAGAATTTTTCCCTACTGCGCCGTGCGCGAAAACTTTACCCTTGCGCGAAAGGCAATACGTTGCGCACTGAATTTCACCGTCATCAATGAGGCGCTGAAAATGATTATTCAGCACATCAAGCCGCTTTTCATCGTAACCGATCTCATGAGGTTTACAATCAATTTTTCCCTGTGTAAAAGTCATAAATTTCTCCTTTAACTTAATTTAACATATTAATAAATAATAAAATGAACATTTTTAGTCATTTTATTATTTATTTACCTTTTTTCTTTCGCGCTGATACATGGAAATCTTTTTATGGAATTCCTGTTTTTGTTTTAAATAATCTGACCTGCTTATCACAAAGTTATTTTCTTTTTTCTGAAATAAATAACTCTTCCATTGTTCCTGTGAAAGGCTTCCGTTTTCCAGCGCCGCCAAAACCGCGCAGCCCGGTTCGTTCCGGTGGCTGCAATCGTTAAAACGGCATCCGGAAAAAAGCTCTTCAACTTCCGCGAAAGCGAGACTTATTCCCTCCTCTGAATCCCAAAGACCCATCTCGCGCATTCCGGGCGTATCAATTACCAGCGCTCCCGAAGAAAGACGGAAAAGCTCGCGGTATGTTGTTGTGTGTCTCCCCTTGCTGTCATCCTCGCGAATCTCTTTTACCTTCATTAGTTCTTCGCCTGCCAGCCGGTTTAAAAGAGAAGATTTTCCTACGCCTGATGATCCAAGGAAGACTGCTGTCTTGCCCGATTCCAGATAAGGTTTTAGTTCATCAAAGCCAAAACCTGTTTTATTACTGATTATAATAACAGGGATATTTCCGGCAATTTTTTTTACCTCAGCCGCCGCCGCGCATGGATCATCGACAAGGTCTGCTTTTGTCAAAATGAAAACCGGGAAACCTCCGCTCTGAAGCGACGCTGTTAAATATCTCGCAAGACGCTTGATATTTAAATCGTAATTAAGAGATGAAACGATAAAAACATAGTCAAAATTTGCCGCGTTGACTTGTTCTCTTACATTTTTCGCGTAACCTGCTGCATGCCCAAGAAAATCAACACGGGAAAACCTGGAACGGCGCGGAAGGATAGCGTTAATTAATGACGAACCGGTGTTGTTATATTTGATAATAACAAAATCGCCTACAACAGGAATTTTGTCAGGATCTTCGCCTGCGTTGCTATGGTAGAAACTGCCTTTAATTTCTGCCGTTACTTCGCCGTGTTCGCAAATTACTTTAAATCTGTCGCGCTGCGCTTCGATAATTCTTGCCGGAATGTAATTTTCTTTTTCATTTATTATTGATTGTGCGGCAATGAAATCCGCGCCCGTAAAACCATAATCGCTTAAATTGATAGACATAAATTTCTCCTAATAAATTTGTTTTAAGAAACGTGTTTTTTGAGAACCGTCCTGCGGGAAATTCCTGTCTTTATCTGGATTAATTATCGATTAAAATTTATCGGCGATATAAGGAGGAATTTCCGGAACTTGCGGCTCTTAAACCGTAGGTTCCTTCGAGTATTTCTTTTCTGTGCATATATGCCTCCTTATTAATATTAGTTTTAACTTACTTTTAACAAGATATCATAAATTTATTTATTTGTCAATCGTGAAAGTCCGGGAAAAATCTGTTAATAAACTGAGTTGGACTTATAGCCGGAATATGCGAGTTTTCAAAACCTGACTCGTTCCTGGAAATAATAAAATCAGCTTTTTCCTGTTTTGCGATGGCGGTAACTACTGCTCCCAAAGGAGTAGTAAAGGACAGCTTGAACATTGTCCCGCCGGAAACGCTGACGGAATGACATTGACCCCAGCCAAATCACCCCTTATAATGACTCATGGATCGCGAATCAAAAATAAAAGAATTAATTTCAAAAATGACGCTGGAAGAAAAAGTTTCCCAGCTTCTTTATACAAGTCCGGCTATTGAACGCCTTGGAATACCCGAATATAACTGGTGGAACGAATGTCTGCATGGAGTCGCCAGAGCCGGTATCGCGACTGTTTTTCCGCAGGCGATAGCGATGGCCGCAACTTTCGATGAAAACCTTGTAGAGCAGATTGCGGATGCCATTTCCGATGAAGCGCGCGCAAAGCATAACGAAGCTGTTAAGCAGGGGAACCGCGGTCAGTATTGGGGGCTTACTTTCTGGACGCCCAACATCAACATTTTCCGCGATCCGCGATGGGGCAGGGGACAAGAAACTTACGGAGAGGATCCTTATCTTACGGGTAAAATCGGTCTTGCAATGGTGCGCGGAATGCAGGGAAAAGATACCGAAAATTTAAAACTTGCGGCGTGCGCCAAACACTTCGCTGTTCATTCGGGACCGGAGAGAGACCGCCACACCTTTAACGCAATTGTAAGCCAAAAAGATTTATGGGAAACCTATCTGCCGGCGTTCAAGGCATTGGTAGACGGTGGCGTTGAATCCGTTATGGGAGCTTATAACCGTACGTTAGACGAACCCTGCTGCGCAAGCAATCTGCTTCTGAAAAAAATTCTCCGCGAAAAATGGGGTTTTAAAGGTCATGTTGTTTCCGATTGCTGGGCTATCCGCGACTTTCACGAGTATCATAAAATTACCAAATTGCCGGAAGAATCAGCGGCTCTTGCCTTGAACGTCGGCTGTGATTTAAACTGCGGCTGCACATATCCGTTTTTAAACGTGGCGCACAAAAAGGGGCTTGTCTCGGAAGAAACAATTAATACGTCACTTGAAAGGCTGCTTCGCACCCGCTTCAAACTTGGAATGTTTGATCCGCCGAAGAAAAGCAAATACGGTAAGTTAAACCGTAAAATTATCAACTGCGAAAAACACAGAAAGCTCGCTTTAAAAGCAGCGTATAAATCTATTGTTCTTTTAAAAAACGATAATAATATTTTACCTCTGGATTCAAGTTATAAAAATATTATTGTTGTCGGTCCTGCCGCAGCTAACGCTCATGCGCTCTTTGGAAATTATTACGGCGTTTCTTCGCGCTTTATCACCATTCTTGAAGGTATCGGCGAAAAAGTAAAAGACAAGTTTGGTATCTGTCTTGATTACAGACAGAGCTGTCTTATGTATTGTGATAACAGTAAGACTCTTGCCATGTACGGCGAAACGGTTCCTATGGATGTTGTTATCGCTGTAATGGGATTAGACGGCGCGATGGAAGGCGAAGAGGGTGACGCGATTGCTTCGGATTTAAACGGCGATAGAGCTTCGATAGAACTTCCTTCATGGCAATTGAATTTTTTGCGTAAAATGCGCGATGCCGGAAAGAAAATAATCCTTGTGCTGACGGGCGGCAGCGCCATTGCCTTCCCCGAAGATATTGCCGATGCTGTGATCTTTGCCTGGTACTCAGGCGAATCGGGAGGGCAGGCGGTTACGGACATTATTTTCGGCGATGTTGTTCCATCAGGAAAACTTCCCGTAACTTTCCCTGTATCGACAGCGCAGCTTCCGCCCTACGATGATTATTCCATGAAAGGCAGAACTTACCGTTACATGAAAGAAAAACCGCTGTATCCTTTTGGTTTCGGACTTTCATATACAAGTTTCCGTTTTGATTCAATAAAACTTTCTTCGGCTTCGATTTGCGCGGGCGGAAAAATCATCGCGTCAGTAACTGTTAGCAACACCGGAAAAAAAGACGCCGATGAAGTTGTGCAAATTTATATTTCAAGAGACGGCAGAAACGAAGATGAGCCATTGTCCTCGCTTCGCGGTTTCAAACGCGTCAATATCTGCGCAGGGTTGAGCCGCACAGTTGAGTTTGAAATACCATCTTCCGCTTTTGAAACAGTGAACGAAAATGGCGAATCTGTTTTACTTCCCGGAGATTACACGGTAATTGCAGCCGACGCAGCTCCCGTGGCTGTCTCAGTTGAAAAAGGAGCGCCTTCTCCCGTAACTGCGAAAATAAAAGTATAATAAAAATAACTAAAGGAAAAATCTAATGAAAAAATTTCTGTTGATATTAGCCGCGCTTATTATTTCTACATCATGTGAAACAGACGACAGATTGCTTTCAGTAGATAAGAATGGGCAGACTGTAGTTGATCGCTTCGGCTGGCTCAAAGTTGAAGGCACGCGCCTTTTTGCCGAAGACGGCAGACAGGTGCAGCTGCGCGGCATGAGTTCTCACGGGCTGCAATGGGCGGGAAAATTTGCCAACGAGAATGTTCTTCGCTGGCTTCGGGATGACTGGAATATTCAAATTTGGCGCTCGGCAATGTACATAACTGAAGGCGGTTACATTCAACAGAGAAATCTGAGGTTTATAGTAGAAGAAAGCGTTGAAGCGGCTATAAAACTCGGAATTTATGTGATTATAGACTGGCATACCCACATGGATCGCGACCCGCGCGTTTATCAGGAATACGCCATCGAATTTTTTCGTGATATGTCCGAAAAATACGGCTCATATCCTAATGTAATTTATGAAATTTGCAATGAGCCCAACGGTGAAAATGTTACATGGAGTGAAGCCATTAAACCCTACGCGGAGGCGGTTATCCCTGTAATCAGGGAAAACGCTCCTGACAGTATAATAATTGTAGGTACTCCATCCTACAGCCAGCGGGTCGATTTAGCCGCTCTTGATCCATTAAATTACCCAAATATCATGTATACCCTGCATTTTTACGCTGGTTCTCATGGTGATGAACTTAAAAAACGGGTGAATAAAGCCGTAAAAGCCGGAATTCCTATCTTTGTAACCGAGTGCGGTACTACTTTAAACACCGGCGGAGGCGGAGTTTTTGAAAAAGAGTTCTTGAAATGGCTCTCTTTCCTTAAAAAACATGGAATTTCATGGGTAAACTGGTCAATTACCAACAAAGGAGAGGACTCCGGCGCGTTGGTTTTCAACGCAGACCGCGAAGCTCAGGGAAATTGGACTGATAAAGATCTAACCCAATCCGGTAAATTAGTAAGGAAGGTCTTAAGAAACGAAATTACGGTAAAATAGTAAAAATGTGTTGACCTATTAAATACAATATGATAACATTATCTTTAATAATCTAAACCCAAAAAGGTTAAGAAAAGTAATTTTTGGAGGAAAAGAGATGAAAAAAGCTTTAGTAATCTTAGGCGCAGTGCTTATTCTTTTCAGCGTAAGCGGCTGTACAAAAGAAGGGTTAGTCGTATGGTCATTCACAGATGAGTTGGATACCATGATCCACAAGTATTATGTGCCTGCTCATGAAGGAGTAAAGATCACATATTCTTTAACGCCTTCGGATCAGTTCGAAAGCAAATTGGATCCGGTTTTACAGTCAGGACGTGGAGCACCGGACATTTTCGCTTTAGAATCAGCTTTCGTTCGTAAATATGTCGAATCCGGACAGCTTCTGGATATCACAGATGTTTATGAAAGAAACAAAAGCAAGCTTCTTGCGTATCCCGCAGAAGTTGGCACATACAACGGCAGAGTATACGGAATGTCATGGCAGGCATGCCCCGGCGCTATGTTCTATCGCCGCAGCCTCGCTCAGAAATATCTCAACACAGACAATCCTACTGTGGTTCAGACCTACTTCACAGATCTTGATAAGTTCCTCGAGACAGCTCAGCTTCTCAAGACCAGATCAAACGGCAGATGCTTAGTTGTATCAAGCCGCGGCGATCTTTATAACGTTTTCCTTGGCTCAAGATCAACTCCTTGGGTTGTAGGCGGCAGATTAAATATAGATCCCAATATGGAAAAATATTTAGACATCGGCAAGATCATTCACGACAACCGCTATGATGCGCGTGTCGGACAGTGGTCAGAAGGCTGGTTCGCCGGAATGAAAGATGAGCTCAAAGACGAGAACGGAAATCCTCTCGAAGCTTTTGCTTACTTCCTCCCCACATGGGGCTTGCACTATGTTCTTAAGACCAATGCTCCCAGCACATCAGGTGACTGGGCGATGATCCCGGGTCCTGCGGCTTATCGCTGGGGCGGCACATGGATTGGCGCTTATAAAGGAACAAAGAACCCCGATCTCGCAAAGTCTATGATCGAATGGCTTACAACAAGCGATGAATTCCTTACAGCATGGGCAACTGACACCGGTGACATGGTCAGCAACCTTGATGTTGTAAACAGAATTAAAGACACATTCAGCGAAGCTTTCCTCGGCGGACAGAACCATTATGCAGCGTTTGCTGAAATGGCAAAATCCGTAGACGGCAGCCTTACTCAGGGAACAGATCAAGCGATTGAAGGTCTCTTCCAGGAAGAAGCAACCGCCTATGTAAACGGCGAAAAAACAAAAGCTCAAGCTCTTGCTGATTTCAGGGCTCAGGTCCAGACCACACTTGGATTCTAATCAACAGAGGTTGATTGATCTAAAAGGTTGAATTCACCTGACCACTTGTTTAAAGTGGTCAGGTTTTTTTTTAGGGGGAACTATGTCGGAGCTGGAAACAACTCAAGAGAACGCAGAAGAACAAGCTGTCTTGAAAAAAATAAAAATAAAGAAAGTAATTGGTCATGAAGCAAGAACAAACCGTCACGGATATCTTTTTGTTTTGCCTTTTCTTATCGTATTCGCTCTTTTTAATCTTTGGCCTACTCTGTATACATTCACTCTTGGCTTTACAAACATGAAAGGTTTCGAGCAAAATATGCGATTTGTTTCGGAATGCGATGTCTGCGGAGGCTCAGGAAATATAGCTCAAGCCGAATGCGGTGAATGTCACGGGAAAGGAAGAATAGTTCATGCCGCTCAAAATTACGGCAGACTTATTAAAGATAATTATTTCTGGGGAGCGCTTGGAAATACATTTATTATTTGGGGTTTAAATTTTATACCGCAGTTAGGCTTGGCGCTTGTGCTTGCCATTTGGCTATCCGATATAAGATTGAATCTTGCAGGCAAGGGATTGTTCCGCGCCTTAATTTATATGCCCAACCTTCTTACCGCAGCTTCTGTCGCTCTTTTATTCCGAAGTATTTTTGGTTTTAACGGTTACATTAACGCGCCGGCAAATCAGTTTTTACGTTCAATAGGAATTCAAGATACGGTTCTTGAAAACGGCGAATGGATTCCTCATGCGTTTAATTTTTTCAGAAGCGTTCCGTTCTCGCGGGGATTGGTCGCTTTTATTCAATGGTGGATGTGGTATGGTCATACATTAATTATGTTGATGGCGGGTATTACAAGTATTCCCTTGTCGCTGTACGAATCCGCAACAGTTGACGGCGCCAACAGCCGGCAGACAGCATGGTACATCACACTGCCTCTTTTACGCCCTATGATGCTCTATATTCTTGTTACATCGATGATCGGCGGTATGCAGATGTTTGACATTCCATTCCTGTTAACCGGTATGCGTGGTGAACCTGCGTTCAGTATCAGGACGACTGTTATTTATCAATACAATATTGCTTTCCAGGGGCGAAGCGATTACGCTTACGGCTCGGCAGTTTCTTTGGGGATATTTACAATTACAATATTTCTTGCCTTGCTGATATTCTTCTTCCTGCAGGATCGCTCTGACATAAAGACAAAGAAAGGAGGCATAAAATGAGCAGAACTGATACTCCTATGAAACGATATTTTATTCACGCGCTTATGATTGCTTTGGCTATATTGGCGATAGTACCCATTTATGTTGTATTAATTAACGCAACCCGCACAACAGAACAGATTAACACGGGGCTTTCTCTGCTTCCGGGAAGAGGCGCTTTCTGGCCTCATAAGGATATAATCATCGCAAATTGGGGAGAGACCAAAGAATTAAAAATACCTGCAGAATCCGAAGAAGGAGAGGAACAAATTGTAATTATTGATCTTCCTTCAGAAGGGACTGTCAGATATTTGGATTTAACTATGGGTTCCAGTACGACAACTCCGACAATGAAAGAGCAGTTTAATAAAAAAACAGGCGTTAATGAACTTGTTGTAGTCAGATCGAGGACTGAAAGCAAACAGCCGCGTATAGTAATTGTCGATGAAGCCGGTGAAAGGATTGCGATGTATATTCTTTCAGATAACTCGACAATATTCGTTAAAGAAGGATCGAAAGTAAAAAGAGGCGATACCGTAGCTTCTGTCATTACGCCTGCAAACGTAGTGTATAACTGGCGCGCTTTAACTCAGAGGAACTTCCAGATTTGGCAGGGTTTTGGGAACAGCGCTTTTATCGCGATATGTACCACATTATTATGTGTTTATTTTTCCGCTTTAACTGCTTATGGTCTTCATGTTTATAAATTCAGAGGAAGAACAGCTATATGGATAATTATTTTAATTATCATGATGCTGCCCGGTTCCCTTACATTTATCGGTTTTTATCAGCTTATGGCAAGATGGAGTCTTACCGACACATATATTCCTTTGATCATTCCGGGCATTGCCGCCGCTACGACAGTATTGTTCATACGGCAGTACATGAAGTCGGTTTTATCATTCGAACTTATTGACGCTGCGCGCATAGACGGCGCCGGAGAGTATCGTATTTTTAATACAATTATTCTTCCTGTCGCGATTCCGGCTCTTGCCGCTCAGGCTATTTTCGTATTTGTCGGTTCGTGGAATAACTTCCTTACGCCATTCGTTATTATTTCCACTCAAAGCAAGTACACGCTGCCTATGTTAATTCAAGCTTTACGCGGCGATATTTACCGCACCGAGTTCGGCGGTATCTATCTTGGAATCGCCATATCGCTTATACCGATTATTATTTTCTACTCGTTAATGTCCCGCTTCATTATATCAGGTCTTACGATGGGCGGTATTAAAGAGTAGTACGCTTAGGATATATTATCGGGGGGTCCTGCCCGAGCCCAAACGCGCCGTCTTGCACAGCACGAATGACACGTTGGCACGGGCGGCGCACTACTCGCGCTAAAGCGCTCGCGCTTTTTCTGTCTCATTGACTTTTATTTGGCGCCCCGCCGGAGTTTAGAGCGTACCTCAATTTACAATTTGTTATACGAAAAGCCAGAAATATATGAAAAAATAAGTAAAATATATGTTGATATAAAGATTAAATATGTTTATTTTTAAATTAAGGAGAAATTATAATGAAATATATAGTGCATTAAAAGATAATAATGAAATTTGGTTTCTTGCAAATGGTAACGACTATTATGTGCATAAAGGCATAGTAAAATCAAGTGCAAATACTATTCATATTAGCCAAGGATATTATATGTGGTCTCCATTTACAGGAATTTTATTAAATAAAGAAAAATATATATGTTTTTTTTCACAAGATGTTGGAACTTATAAAGATACTGGTCATTATACTATTTATTATTTAACAAGAATAAACAAAAATTCACTAAAAGCTGAATATTATGAAATTATTAATGAAGAAGATTATAATTTTCATTTTGCTTATGGAGACATTGACTTGTATTATGGAGTTAATGTAATATATCTTGTTTTATATGATATAGAAGATCAACCCATGCATTTTTATTATGTAAATAATGAATGTAATGGTATAAATGAAATAAATGAAGAAATATTTACTGGTTTTGTTTCACAAAATCAAAATATTATTAAAACTGAAAATGGTAGATATTATCAAAATAAATCAGTTGTTAAAGATGAGAACGGTAGAATATATAGAGTTAAAAATGGATTTGAAGTTTCTGTAGATAATGGAAGTACATGGTATAGTTGTGATATAGGTACTAATATTGTAATAGACATTATAATTCAAAATAATATTATTTATGTATTTTGTTCTCCTAAGTCAAATTCGCTTTCATTTTGGGGTTCTAAATCGGTTGGAGGAGGTATTCATGTATTTCAATGGGATTAGTATAAAATATCATTATGTATTATATAAAAAATATTTTAAAGCTGACACTTCGTATAACGTTCTAGGTAACTGATGTTTTGGCGGTTGCGATAAATGAATTACGAAGTTTTTACAGCAACCGCAAAAATGTGCTGGGGCAAAACACCGCAGAGGGCGTAAGCCCGAACGGTGTTTTGCGGAAACCGAACCGCCCGAAAAGAGCGATGAGCAGTTACCGTTTGTTATGCGAAGTATAGACATAAATAAAATATTTAATTCTTTTTTCGTCTACTTATTTTATTTTCAATATTTTCCTTCATATCATCATATTTATTATAATGAAAATGAACTTGCCTATATTCAATATAAATATTTGTATTATCTGATTTATTTAATCGATCTAATTCCCTTTCATTTTCTTTATCTTCTCTCCTTGCATCATTCCTAAGATCGTTCATTAATTGCCGATAATCTTCTCTATCTTGAATATAATCAATCTTATCTTTAATAAATCCATTAATAAGCGCAAATGGCAAACCACAGATAAATATTGCTATTGAAACTATCCAAAATAAAAAACTAATTCCTGTTATTCCAGCAACAATTCCACCTAAAATAACTGCAACAATTAATAATCCTAACACTTTCAATCATCCTCAAATATTTTTATAGTTGTTTTAGACAATTTTATTTCTTTAAAAAAAGATAATAATTTATCATTAATTATTTCCTGAGATAATTCATTTAAATTGTATCTTTCTTCATTCGGGGAATCCCAACATTCATCTTCAGAAATTAATATAGGTTTTTCTATTATTTTTTTAGAGTAATCATAACCTTTATAAAAACAACAAATATAAAACGAATCACATATTCCTCCTTCTATATCTAAATCATTTATATCCAACTCTTTCAAGTTTAAATCATCTACATTAAAATCTTTCTCATCACTTTGATATATATTTATTTCTGACCATATGCTGAATGTAATTATTTCACAATCAATTTTATCTCTATCACTTAAACTTATACTTTCAATATTTCTAGTGATACAATCTTTTCGACTTTCTCCGTCTTTTACGACTTCTATATTTATTTCAGATAAAATATCGGAATTTTTAAGTAACTTTTTAAAATTCTCTAATACAGGTAAATATATTTTTTCTATTTCCATGTTAAGTGATAAACGTATATTTTTATCAATTCCATTATTTATAATCTTAATGTCCTTTTTATTATTATTTAATTTTGATATAATATTTTCTATTTTATTTGAAACACTTTCAAATGAGTCATTATCTATTTTTTCTGTTTGTTTTTCTTCAAACATTTTAACCTCCAAATACACTTTTTCTCATTTCCTTGTATTCTATATGAATATTAATATTTTGTCTAGTATTTTCATTAAAACCTGAATTCAAGAAGCAAGTGCAACGAAAATCTGGTAAGGTGTTTTGTAACCTAACAGTTTCATAGGTCTATTATTAATGTAACGCGATACTTTATTCAAGTCCCATTGAGATACTTTTTTCCAATCTGTTTTCTTAGGATAAAATCTTCTAATGATTCCTATTGCGTTTTCAATGGTTCCTTTTTCCCAACTGTGATAAGGATTGCAGAAATATGATTGTAATACTTTTTCTTAATTTTGAATGTAACGATTTCAAACTTCTAACTGTCGCGTAATGCCTTTCTATCCCTGTTTTTGTCTGCAGTTTCTTAATTATTACATACCTTGTTTTCGTTCTACCAATACCATTATCGCCGCTTTACTCATTCATGATATTGCCGTATCTATTTCCCAATGACCAATTTTGGATCGAAGATTAATATAGTCAGGACGTTTATCTATCGTTATTCGATTTGGTATTTTTGAACAATGTTTTAGATTTCCTGAACCTCTTTTACACCTTTTCTTGTGGCCTTTTGTTAAAAATGGAATCAAATCTATACGGTCGTTATATATCCATTGGTATATAGTTTCATAATTTGTTTTCCATTTTTCGTTATCGTTTGACGCCATAGCTGCTATAATTTCAGGAGAATAACCTATAAACAGATATTTACAAATAAAGCGTCTTAATTTTTTGTTTGGAATTCTTTGCCTTTTATGGTTTTGTCTGTTCCTGTAATTCGCTCTTCTTTGAGCCGCGTTCGCTCTGTAGACTACATAATCCAAGATAAACATATTTCTCTTTATTTCTCTGGATATTGTACTTGGACTACGGTTTAATAATTTAGCGATTTCACATTGTTTTAGACCTTTTTCAAGCCCGATTGCCATTTCTTCACGTTCTTCAATATTCAAGTGACTATACTTTTTTACATATTTTGAGGTATTCTTTCTCATAACGGTTCTCCTTATTGTTTTTGCTTGGTAACAAAACTTTATAGGTTTAAACCGTTTTCATGTAGGGGGTTAACCCCCTACATGCTTCATTTTATTGCACTTCTATCTTGAACTTGGGTAAAAAATATTTTAAAGCTGGTACTTCGTATAACATTCTAGGTAACTGATGTTTTGGCGGTTGCGATAAAGGAATTGTGAAACAATTCCAGCAACCGGCAAAATGTAGTGAAATGAGGCGTGGGAACGAGCAAGAACCGAAGGTTCTAAGCGACACCTAGCTAACCGAATCCCGAGGGCGCGAACAGCGCCCGCAGCAGTTGCCGTTTGTTAGGCGACATATGGTAGGGAATAATATTTATGTAAAAAACTTGACGATTTATTGGAAATTTCGTATTTTATTAGAAACAACTTAAACATTAAGGAGTATAGATCATGAAAAAGCAAATATATGCATTCATTTTTCTTGTTATTATTTTTTTAAGCAGTTGTGTTGGTACCTCACCTTCAAGAACAAGAGTACAGGTTCAACCTCGACGTGTATTTGAGACGGTTGAAATTAGCGATCGTTCATCAACTGCTCCATTTATTGTCCGCGAATATTTTAAAGATAGCAGTTCATATGGAAAAAGGTCCGTATACTTTTCAACAGCTTTGTTTTTGGCAGATCTTGGTATTTTAGGAAAAACAACAAATGAGCAATTCAAAGAATACGCATCTATTATTTTTTTTGAATTTCCGCGGGAAGGACAGTTAAAAGAAATAATAATTCCCAATTTATCACAGTCCACCGATGCTGATGCAGAAAAAAATGCGTATCTTTTTCTTACAAGACAAAAAAATTCTGAGGGAAGAGAATATTTCTTAATAGAATCAAATATACCTATAGCCGGTATTAATGATAGACCGTATTATGATGGTTATGTAATGTCAATTGATAGAGGTTTCTGGAAAAATCAAATACCTGGAAGTTGGACATCAATAATGTTCTTATATTTTGTTAATAATAATTTATTTTATCGTGGAATGGCATATCCTTCAAAAGCGGCTCCATTAGTAATTACAGAAAGAGGAGATGCTGCTTCTGATATTCGTATGAATGCAGTATTATCAGGGCAATCAACTTTATTTGAAATAAAGAATAAACTGAAAGAAACTGTTGAAGCATCTGTAAAAAATGCAACTCCAGAGAATCAACAACAAATTGACTCAATAAAACGGCTTGAACAATATACAAATCTTTCTTTGTCTGCATATTCGTATATTGATGGAAATTTCAATGATGCCAAAACCTATTTTTCATTATCAGAAAGAATAATTGTTGATGTTTCTGATAGTGTATGGGGAAGAAGACAAAATGAATTAAGAAATATTATGAATTATTTAATAAATACTATAGGTGAATGAACCATACGTCGCCTAACAAACGGTAACTGCTCACCGCCCTGTTCGGGCGGTTCGGGTTTCATAAAAACCCAGTCGGGCTACACCCTTTGTGGGTTTTTATTCCACCACATTTTTGCTGTTGCTGGAACGCTTCGCGTTCCTTTATCGCAACAGTAAAAACATCAGTTACCTAGAACGTTATGTGCAGTAATTTTCTTTTTATATTTAAAATGCTTCCATGACATCAAACTTGTTAAAAAGAATTACTCTTACTCTTGCTGTTTCAAAAAAACTTGTATTCAATTGTTGTAATATTTCATTTTTTAACTGTTCCTCTTTTTCAGGAGTTAGTTCAGAAGCACTTTTTTGCATAAAAAAACGTCTTATAAAATCACGCAATTCAAATCTACGACTAATTAATTCATTTAATGCCATAGAATCATTTAAATCATAACCTATTAGCATTTCTACAGTAACTGTACTACTATTTGGAATATCCGTTGTTCTTATTGATATTGATCCAATACCATCATAAAATGAATATTCAGGACGCCTACCAACATAAGGAGAACTAGGATCAGTAATTATTGTTTGTTGTCTACCCCCGCTTGGCGTTAATTCTTCTGCTATTTTCATTGCATCAACTGATAATAACAAATATTTTTCTAATTGTTTAACAGACATATTAATTTTTTGTTTTTCAAGTTCTTCAATAACTAACGTAAACCTAGTAAATTCAGCCATTGCTCTAACATTTTTTGAAGAATCATTTGAAATTATTTGTTCAAATAATTCTGAATGATCTTTATTATTTATAAATAAATCAGCTTCCTTTAATAATTTGTCAATTTCATTATTACTACATGAAATTAATAACCAAAATATTATTGAAAAATGCAGAACTTTTGCAATATTTTTTAACATATTTTTCTCCTTAATTGATATGTTACTATTATACTATATTCATCTTTAAAGTCAAGTTCTTTTTATATTATTTTCTATTTGAAAAAAATTGCACATAACAAACTGTAACTGCAAAATGCCCTGTTCGGATATTTTGAGTTTCGTTCGGCTAGGTCATGGCTTCGTCATTCCCACGCCTCACTAAACCACAATTTTTTGTGCCCGTGAAAGAATTTGTGTTTTTCTTATCGGGCACAAAAAAGTGCCAGTTACCTAGAATGTTCAAGGCATAGTAATTTTGTTCTTCCAGATTAAATTATTTAATATTTTTAATTTCTTATTCTTAATAAGATAACTTATTGTTCTTGAGGCTTCCTCTTGTGACCATCTGATTGTCTCGCTTTGTTCCAGTATTGAGGCGGCTTGCGTTTGCGTAAATCGTCTTTTATTGTTACGGAAAAAATTTATTACAGATTGTTCTTCTCTTAAATATGCCGCCCTACCTTTGTTGTTGTCTTCGGGACAGCATACATCGCAGCATAATTTTTCAGGCACTTCGCCGCCTGAGTCGTAGTTAAGCATTGCAAGCAGTGAATGACGGCGGCAGTGTTCAGTGTCTTTTGCGTAATTTAATAATTGTAAAAGTCTTGCGCGGTTTGCTTCTCCGTTACAAGATGCCGCGCTGTCAGTCCTGCATCTTGCCAAAGCGGATTCGTCATCAGGACCCCATAATAAAATTGCTTTTGACTGTTCGCCGTCTCTTCCGGCTCTGCCTGATTCCTGCAAGTACGCTTCCACGGACGGAGCGCAGTCTCTGTGAATGACTGTGCGCACATCCGCTTTGTCTACGCCCATTCCAAATGCGCAGGTACTGCAAAGCACCGCCTCTGTATTATGAAGCAGCCATTTCTCCGTTTTTGTTTTTTCTTCTCTGCTTAGTCCTGCGTGATAAAATCGTATCTCCTTGTGCCAGGGGTATCCCATCTCCTCAAATTCATTTCGAAGGTAACGGGCGAGTTTTTCTGTTCCCGGCCGCGAAGAGCAGAAAACAATAGCGGGACGTTTATTCGCGATTAATAAATCCCGCACCGCCAAGTCGCGGTTTATGCAGCCTTTCGCGCAGTAACTGATATTCGGTCTGTCAGGGTTTCCGATGATTAGTCCTGCTTCAGCGCTGCCGAAAATGTACGTTTTTATTTTTTCCAGCACAGGAGAGCTGGCGGTGGCGGTGAAAGCCGTAACAAGCGGCGGATTAAGAGAACTTATTATAGAGCCTATTTCAAGATAACTGGGACGAAAGCTCTCTCCCCATTCGCTGACACAGTGCGCTTCATCAATTACGACATGAACAACTTTTATTTTTGCAAGTTTTTCTTTAACTTGCGCTGTAAGCAGCACTTCGGGGTTTGCGATTATAAAACGGCTTTGTCCGCTTTCCAGCTTTTTCCAAATCTCGTCGCGCTCTTCTTTAGTTTGACCGCCTCTGATTGTAACCGGTGAAAATCCTCGGTCATGCAGACGTCTTTGCTGATCGGACATAAGCGACAGAATAGGGTAGATTACCAATGTAAGCCCTTTAATCAGCATTGCAGGCAGTTGAAAGCATAAGGATTTTCCCGCTCCTGTCGGTAGAATTACAATCTGTTTTCCCAATGACGCTCTGTCTGTTTGTTCTTCATTATCAGCTTGATTTGTTTGTGCGTCCGATTCATTTTGATTTGTTGACGCAGCGTTCGCGGACGCAGCGGCGCGTTCAATTTCGCGCTCGGATTTTGCCGCCGCTTCCTGTTCATGCCATCGGACTTGAATCCCGGCTGCCTGCGCGGCCTCCAGAATATTTGTCATTACCAGTCTTTGATACGGAAACAAGTACGAAAGCTCGAACAGGCTCTTTACCGCGCCGCTTAAAGGGTCCTCAATTTCAATATTATTTTCTTCATTCATAAAAACCTCCAAAGACAGATTTTTCTGTCTAAGACAGACTTTTCTGTCTTATTATATATGGCATGGAGGTGTTAAAAAGCTTGCTCGAAATGTGATAAATGTCCGAAAAGACCCGCAAGATTTCTTCGAAAGCTCCATAAAAAACCATCGGTTTTTATAAGGCTTAAGCTTCTTCCAGTCCTAACTCTTCGTTTGAATCTCCGCTGGAAGTTACTTCCATATCATCTGTAGGAACTGAAGCGCTTTCGGCTTTTTTCTTTTTAAACGGATTTTTCCTTTCTTTTTTCACTCTGGGACGGCGGTAACTTTTCGCCGCATTTCTGAACATGGAAATAAAAATAATAATAATCACGGCGGCGGCTATTACCTGCCATGATGAGACGACATTCTTAATAATTTCCAGAATACTCATTTTTTTAATTATCGGAGACGGTGACAGTCATCTTTAATTTCGATACAATAACCACATGAACTCAACATTAGAAATTCTTAAAACAAGAGGGTTTTTTCAACAATGCACGGACGCTGATGGTCTGTCAAAGTTAATGGACGAAGGTCCTGTCACTTTTTACGAGGGAACCGACCCGACAAGCGGCAGTTTACATATAGGGCACATGGTTCCTTATTTTGCCTTTCGCCATCTCCGCGCGGCAGGTAATAAAGGTTTAGCTCTTCTTGGCGGAGGAACCGCAAGAATAGGAGACCCTTCGGGCAGGGATCAGGTGCGAAAGATGCTCGATTACGAGACTCTGGATGCCAATGTTGAATCCATTACTTCTCAGCTTAATAAATTTGTCGGTTTCGACGGTAAAACAGCTTTAACCGTAAATAATAAAGATTGGCTCGCTAACCTTAATTATATCGATTTTTTACGTGAGATTGGCAGTCATTTTTCCGTTAACCGTATGTTGAGTTTTGAAGCGTATAAAATGCGTCTTGAAACAGGTTTGTCTTTTATCGAATTTAATTACCAATTGCTGCAAAGTTACGATTTTCTGGAACTGTACCGCCGTCACGGCTGCCGGCTGCAAATCGGCGGCGACGATCAGTGGGGCAATATAGTCGCCGGCGTTGAATTGATTCGTCGCGTCGAAGGCGCCGAAGTATTTGGTTTAACATTCCCGCTTGTAACAACCTCGGATGGCAAGAAAATGGGTAAAACCTTAAAAGGCGCTCTTTTCCTTGATCCGGCATTATGCACGCCGTACGACTTTTTCCAATACTGGCGCAATGTGTCCGATTCCGATATTTGCCGGTTCCTTTTAATGTTCACATTTCTCCCTGAGGATGAGTGCAGAAATTTATGCGCGTCCGGTAAAAATCCCAATGAAGCCAAAGAACGTCTGGCATGGGAAATAACCGCTCTCATACACGGTAAAGAAGAAGCAGACAAAGCTTTAGCCGGCGCTAAGGCGGCATTCGCAGGCGCAGGAGACAAGTCTGCCATGCCTCACGCCGAAATCCCCTGTTCCAGATTGAATGAAGGCTATAACGTCGTAGACCTCTTTTTTGATACAGGTCTGGCTCCGAATAAAAGCGAAGCCCGCCGCCTCGTTCAGCAGGGAGGGGCTTTCGTCTCTGAAAAAGACGGTTCCCTGACAGCAATTGGAGATGTAAGCGCATTAATCGGCGCGGACAGATTAAATTCCGGCAATGAATTGGTTTTAAGAGCCGGGAAAAAAAGGTATTTATTAGTCATCGCCAAATAGTTTTATACCGTTTATACTTTTTTAAAATGCGACACATTTTCTTAGGAAAGGTTGCAAAATATTTTGACATTTTTTCCGGCTTTATATATAATAAATAAAGCTAAAGGAGAGATAAAAATGTTGAAATACGAAGATTATATTACCGATGTTTCCGATATCCCTGATGTTCCCTTCGATAATTTCGCGCAATTTTTAGATAATCAAGCCCGTTCTTTTCCGGGCGATGATTTTATTCGTTATCGTTCAGGAAAGCAGCGGGAGTTTACGCGCTGGTCTTATTCCAGATTCAACGATGAATGCCGCAGGGTTGCCCGAGGTCTTCTTGCCGCAGGTCTTACCAAAGGCGATCGCGTTGTGCTGTGGTCTGAAAACAGACCGCAGTGGATGTCTGTCTGGATGGGAACTGTAATTGCCGGTATTTGCATTGTGCCTGTCGATTTTCTTGCGACAGAACAGGAATGCGTTAATATAATTAAAATAACGAGAGCCAAGGCGTTTTTCTATTCAGGCAGAAAAAAGGATTTTGCTTTATCTCTGTCATCTAAGGGAATTTCCATGTCTGTAAATATTTGTATCAGCCCAGAGACGGAAGACGCTCCCTCAGAGATTAAAACCGAATATGACACATTCGGAATAAACGCGGCGAATCAGGTTCTCCCGGATATGAACAGCATTTCACCTAACGATCCGTGTTCAATTGTTTTTACATCGGGAACAACGGGTTTCGCTAAGGGCGTTACGCTTTCTCATAAAAATATAATCGCCAACGCGAGCGCCGCTGTAAGAATTTTGGAACCGCGCAGAGGAGATGTCTTTATGGATGTTCTGCCTCTTCATCATACATATCCTACAACCTGTTCATTCATAGCGCCTTTCTGTGTCGGTATTCCGACAGTAATTGCCGAAAAAATTGTCGGAAAAGTCGTTGTTGATGATATACATGACGGAGGAGTTACATATCTTATCGCTGTTCCTCTGCTTTATGATAAGGTAATGGCGGCGATAGATTCCGGTTATCAGAAAATTTCGCCGATTGTACGAGGTCCTTTAAACGCTCTTCGAAAAATCGCTCTGGAAAAAGCAAGAAAAGGCAATCCTTACTGGGGAAGAAAAGTTTTTAAATTCATCAGAAAGAAAGCCAATCTTGAATCCATCAGAATAATGGTCGCAGGCGGCGGCGCTTTAAGCATTAAAACAGCGGATTTCTTTGATTCACTTGGTTTTAATATTGTTCACGGTTACGGTATGAGCGAAAACTCTCCGCTTATTACGGTAAATACGCCGCACCATAAACGCAATGAATCGGTCGGGCTTCCGGTAAGTTATACTGAAGTAAAAATTGTTGATCCCGGTCCTGACGGTATAGGCGAGATCGCCTGTAAATCGCCTTCCGTAATGCTCGGCTATTTTGAAAATGAAGAAGCGACAAACGAAGTAATAACGGAAGACGGCTGGCTTTTAACAGGAGACCTTGGCTTTATTGACAATGACGGTTTTGTTTTTATAAGAGGACGCAAGAAAAATCTTATTGTCGGTTCAGGCGGCAAGAATATTTATCCCGAAGAAGTGGAAGCCTGCTTCGCCGGTTCGCGTTCAATCGCGGAATTGCTTGTTCTCGGCAGAAAAACAGAGGGCGGCGAAATAATTTTCGCTGCAGCGGTTCCCAATTATGAAATCATTAAAGAGGATCATCCCGGCAAAGAAGAAGACGAAAGATTCGTTTACAATCTTGTTAAGAATGAAATTGAGGAAGTAAATCGCACAATGCCTGTTTATAAAAAGATAAGCGATTTCTGCATACGCAAAGAACCGTTTGAAAAGAACGCTCAGCAAAAAATCAGGCGCTTCCTTTATAAAAATTACGAAAACGCCTGATACTGTTTATTTAATTTATTTCGTTTCTGTTTGAAACAACTCTGCTTATAAGTCCGTAGTTTACAGCTTCGCCTGCGTTCATCCAATAGTCGCGGTCTGTGTCTTTTTCTACCTGATTAAAAGGATTGCCTGTTTCATCCGCAATTAATTGATTTATTTTTCCGCGCAGTTTTTCAAGTTCCTTGGCATGTATTTCGATATCCGTCGCAACGCCGCGTATTCCCGAAAGCGGCTGGTGAATCAGATAATGACTGTTTGGAAGCCCAATGCGTCTTTCTTTTGGGGAAGCTAACTGTATGATCGCGGCAGCGCTTGCGACAAGCCCCATGCCTATCGTCCACACTTGCGGTTTAACAAATCTTATCATATCGAAAATCGCGTAACCCGCGTCCGCGTCTCCGCCCGGTGAATCAATAAATACGCGAATAGGTTCATCGTTCATGTCTTCTAAAAGTAAAAGCTGGCGAATGGTTTTTTCCGCCAGTTCTTTATTTATTTCCCCGGAAAGCAGAATAGTCCGCGTTTTTAACATTCGCCCCGCGAGCGGATCTAAAACAGGCGTTTTATCTTTTTCCTGAATATCATCGTCATTTTCTTCTTCATTTAAAATGAATGGGTTCATTGTCTGACCTCCTCGTACATAGTAACGGTTTATTTTACCGATTTCAAGCTTACTGAATGTATACTCTCGGCACTCTTTTACTTACAGCGCAGGTTATTTCATAAGGAATTGTCGCCGCCGCTTTCGCAAGCTCTGCCGCGCCGGGAGCCTGACCGCCGAAAATTACAGCTTCGTCCCATCGTTTCACTTTTATTTTTTTACCGAGATTGACGCAGCATTGATCCATAGAGATTCTTCCAACAAGAGGATACGCTTCGCCGCCTATCACCGCCTGCCATGAATTACTTGCAAGACGCGCAAGCCCGTCCGCGTATCCCAAAGAAAGAACCGCGATATTTGTATTTTCCTCCGCAATCCATGTTCTGCCGTAAGAAACGCTTTCGCCTCTTTTTACTTTTTTAATCTGTGAAACAGTTGTTATTAGTTCCATAACAGGCTGCGCCGATATCGCCTTATATTTCTTTAATTTTTTTAATTGCTTAACGGGAGCTTCATATTCCTGCGCGGCTTTATAACCGTAAAGGAGAATGCCCGGTCTTACCATATCCAGCCACGAATCAGGGTGTAAAATCACGGCTCCTGAATTCGCCGCGTGAACTATCCCCGGATTGATACCGGCTTTTTGCATTTCATTTACCGCTTTTTTGAAACGCGATAACTGTTTATTTGTATAATCAATATCGTAAATTTTTGAAGAATCCGAGACCGCGAAATGAGTGGCTGTGCCCGTCAACTTTAAGTTTGAATATTTTTCGATTTGACCTGCGATCAGCGCGGCATTTCTCGGAACACATCCAAGCCTTCTCATTCCCGTATCGATTTTTAAATGAACTTGCAATTTAATTTTTTCGGCTTTTGCGCAGTCATTCAACATTCCGGCAAACTCAATATCCGATACTAAAGGCGTAAGACTTGATTTGACAATTTCTTGAATTTCGTCAGGTGAAGGCTGAGAAAGCAGAAGGATTGGAGAAGTAATTCCCGCTTTTCTCAGTTCTGTCGCTTCCGAAACCAGCGCCGTGCCAAGGCAATACGCGCCTTCGTTAATGCTTATTTTAGCGATTTGAACGGCTCCATGACCGTAAGCATTGGCTTTTACAGGCACACAGATATGTCTTTTGCCTATTCTCGCTTTCACGGAATCCAGATTTTCCTTGAAACGGTCAAGATGGATTACTGCCTTTGCTCGCATTTTTTCATTCTAACAGATAGATTGGAATAATAATAGTTGATTCCTTATATAAATGATGCTATATTTATATTGGGTATGTGTGTCCGAATATTTAAGAGAATTTTAACATTTCTTTGTATAATTGCTCCGATCGCGGTCTTTTTTGGCGGCTGCGACGGGATGGATACCCTTTTGCCTTCTGCCGGAACATATAAAATTAATGTGCAGATAAACGGGGTTCCTCTCGATGAATGTTCGTACGCAAGACAAAGCGATAAGATAAACCCCTTCTTTGTGGAACCTGTTTCCAGAGACCCTGACGTTACGGCTTTAATGGTTTTTCTCAGGGATTCAAAACATGAAATAACCGGCTGGAAAGTCCTTTTTAATATTGATTCTGCAGCCGCAGAAAAAGCGAAAGCCGCCTCCAAAAATAAAAGCAAAGGCAGTAACGGCGATAATAAAGACTCCGGCGATGAAGAAAGCGCGGAAGCCGCAAAAACCGAAGAGGAGCAGATCAACGGTGTTGTCATTCCCGCAAATTATAAAAACGGCGATGAGCTTATCATTCCCGTTTCAAACCTTGACAACGACATGCCGTTCTTTCCGATGCCGCGCGATTTACGCGTCGGCGTATACACCATGGTTTCGCAGGTAATGAGCGGAAAGGATGTTTTACAAAGAACGGAAAAAACTTTTTACTATCTTGGCAATACGGTTTTTTCATACAAAGGAATAAGCGCGTACCTGCCGGGTATTGCCGACAGTCCGCATTTTATTCCAAAGGGAACTGTAGTTTTGCTTGAAGCCGATTTGGAGTACGATAAAAAACTTGATCCTTATGTTATCTGGTACGACGGAAAAAATATTATCAGTGAAGGAAGTTTCTCGGACGGCAAAGGACAAATTTTCTGGGAAGCGCCGGAGCAAAGCGGTTTCTTCGTCTTGCGCGCGGAAATTTTTCCGAATAATAATTTCGATGAATTAGCCGGATTTACAAAAGAGATTTCACTTCTTGTTTCTTCCAAAGAAGCCGGCTTGCATTTAATTTCAAATAACATTGCTGAGCTTGTAAACTGGTATAAGTTTGAATCCGATTTAAAAGACGCAAAAATGCCCGCTGCCGAGGAAAGAGATATTAAGCAAACTGCCGGAAAAAAAACAATATGGATGGGCGAAAACAGAACTTACGGACTTGCCGCAGGTTATAATAATCTTTTCAGTCTGCCTAAAACAACAATACAAGGTTCTGAAAATGACTGGCAAATTTTATTCAGGCTTAATTCCATAAATAACGGCGGCGTTTTTTCCGTGTTGTTCGGTTCTAACGCTAATGTCAGAATGCATTTTTATATCGAAGGCAGCAATTTAATCTTGGTTTTAACATCTCCGTTAAAAACCGTTTCACAGACGATTAGTTTATCTCCTTCTGCGTCAAACAACGAAGAAGCGGCGGAAGATGAACAGGAAGTAATAAATGATTTCTCGTTTTTTACAGCGGGAGTGCGTTTTTCTGTTTTACCGGGTATGCTGAGAGCGCAGATAAACATTGCCGGAAATCATATCAATAAAGAAACCGCGCCTATTGTTCTTGCCGCGGAAATTAAAAACGAATTCCAGATTATACTCGGTTTCACAAAAGATTCTCTCGCTGTTCAGCAGAAATATACAGCCGATGAAAATGAATCACCTGCCGAGCAGATTAAAGAAGAGCAGGTTACCGCGATTTGGGATGAGTTTGCTTTATATCACACGCCTCCGATGGATATAATAGCCGAGGAAATAAAACCCGGTTTTAATAAAGAGAAGCCTGCCGCTGAAGCCGAGAGTTAATATCTAAAATATGAAACGAGAAATTTACGCGCTGTTATATTTAATAGCGGCTGTTCTTCTATTCTCATGCAGAGGTCAGGGTAATTATGCTACTTTTCCCGTTCCAAATACGGGAACTCTCGCGATTGACGAACCTTCGGTAATCGGTGAGTTGAATATTATCGAAACAAAAAACGGTTATGGAAGAAATCTGCCTTTATGGCTTCGCGCTTTTTTAAGCGGTGGATTCAGGGTAGTTGAGAATTTGCAGGACTACAATGATAAATATGTTTTTATCACTTTAAACAGAGGCGATAATTTCGCCGCGCTGTCAAAATGGGCGGAATATTTCGGAATAAATCAGGATTTCGCGGTGCTTGCGTCAACTAGAATTGAAAGAAGATTTTATCTTACAAGTTCTATTTATCCTGATGATGAATACGGAAGATTTTTTGAGACTGTTATTAAAAACGCTAACAGCGTTGAGTATCCCGGAGCTGTTAAAGAAGATACGTTTTGGATTAGGTTGAGACCTGAAAACGAAGATACTACCGAATCTTATGTATTTTTTATTTTTACAACAATTGATAAAATAAATATGCAGACTTTTATCAGGAATATGATGGAACAGATAAGCAGCGATGTAACGGCAAACGCGAATCAAACCATCGCGATTAATCGTTTGCGCCAGACTTTTTTTGAAGGTTTTTAAAATGGTAATGATGTTTTTATATTTTATGCTTGTTCTGTCTTATTTAATTTATTGGTGTATCAATGAAAAAATAGGATTGCAATTGAGTATAGTCGCGCTGCTTTCTATATGGACGATTTCCGTATATGAGCAATTGGAAATGGGATTGCAATTTAATATAAGCTGGATAATTTTTGCTGTTATATTTTGCGTTTATCTTTTGCTGCGTAATAAAATCGAAAAGCTTATGCAAAAAGGCGGCTTTCGGGTATATATAATTACAAGCGCGGCAGCGGCTTTTTTATTGATACTGTATAGACCAACTTATGATTTTGTCATACCCGGCGGATTTATACTCGGTATGGGAGCCGGTTATTGTCTGAATAAAAGATATATAGGTTTTAAAAGCACAGATGTTATGCAAAAAAAAGGTAAGGTGAAATTTCTTACTTTGTTTTTACGTTTTTTTATAGGACTTGCTGTTCTTTTTCTGATTGAATATAGGATTGTTAAAATTATTGAAACAGTCGCCGAAAGGCAAAATATAATGCTTTATTGTTTTTTATGTTACGGGATTTTAAGCCTTTGGGTTTCTGTTGCCGCTCCCTGGATTTTTATAAAATTGAAACTGGCAGGCGCTGTGTTTGATGAGAAATGGATCAAGAAAAATGAAAAGTGACAGTTCGGGCAGACACTACGGCGATGAATCCCCGATAACCGCTTTTGCGACCGTTCCCGGAAACAGCGCGCTTACTTTAATCCGTTGTTCGGGGAAAGGCTCGATTGAAATAATTTCTTCAGTTTTTTCGTCAGAGCTGGAAAAAGCGCAGGGAAACACGATTGTTCACGGCTGGATAGTTAATAATAAAAATACATCTGCGGATAAAATTGATGAAGTTCTTATTTCTGTTTTTCGTTCTCCGAAAAGTTACACCGGTGAAGACAGCGCGGATATTTGCTGTCATGGAGGACTTTCCGCAGGTAAAGCCGTAATGGATGTTTTAAAAAACGCGGGTTTTTTCGAAGCTCTTCCCGGCGAGTATACTTTCCGCGCTTTTATGAACGGTAAGATCGATCTTACGAAAAGCGAATCCGTAATGGAGCTTGTCAGCGCAAAAACAGAAACAGGCAGGCGTCATGCCGTCATGCGCTTGTGCGGCTCTCTGCAAAATGAAATTAACGAGATAAAAAAAACGCTTGTGCAGGTTCTTGCCGGAGCCGAAATCTATCTTGATTATTCCGATGATGAAGTAAGCGCGGATGAGGATGAAGCCGCCGGAAAACTTCCTGATATAAATCAAGCGTTTGAAGCTCTGGAACGTCTGAAAAAACTTTCCGCCTCATGGCAGCTTGAAAGAGTTTATCAGCAGGGAGTTACGCTTGTAATCGCAGGCTGCCCAAATGCGGGAAAATCCAGTCTTTTTAACGCTTTATTAAAAGAAGATCGTTCCATTGTTACGGAAATTCCGGGCACTACGCGTGACTGGATAGAAGCATGGGTAAGCATGGAAGGAATTCCTGTAAGGCTGATTGATACCGCCGGGCTGCGTGAATGCGGCGACTCTGTTGAAAAAATAGGAATAGATCGCAGCTTGAAACTTTTAAATGAAGCAGATATCGTGCTGTATTTATTAGACGGCGCATTGGAAAAAATAAAAAGCGAAGACAGAGACTTTATCGAGAAATACGCCGCAAGCAACAGGCATATTTTTATCCTAAACAAGGCAGACATCGCCTGTGCTCCGCTGGATTTGCCTGCTTGTGTTACGCCTGTTTGCGTCAGCGCGAAGACAGGCGAAGGTTTGGAAGAACTTTACGCGGCGGTTAATTCCGCAATTACACGGCAGACTTCTTCGCAAAACGGTGAAACTCTAACCGCTTCTGTCGGAACGGAACGCCAAAAAAATCTTGTGGACGAATCATGCCGCGCGCTTGAAGAAGCGCTCTCGCTTGCTCAAAAGGAAGAGGCTCTTGATTTGATCGCTCCGCTCTTAAGAGATTCCGTTAATCTGCTTGGAGAGATCACGGGAGAGGTTTCGACAGCCGATATTTTAGAAGAAATGTTCAGCCGGTTTTGCGTCGGGAAATAAATATGGCAGGGAAAGAACCTGCTGTCTTGTTTTAGGCGAATGTTTGGTTTATAATTTAATAAATCTTCGATTCAGAAAAGGAAGCTGATATGGCTAATGAACAGGATAATGATAAAAAAACAAGGAATACTAAACAGCCTTTTCTTTATGTTCTGATAATATTGATATGCATTTTTCTTATTATGTTCGCCGTTGTTGTATGGTTTGCCGCGAAAAAACCCTTAGTTATCAAGCAGTTAATCGAAACCAATATCAGTTCTGTTGTAAAAGAAATTCTTCCGGCATCCGAGTATGTCTGTCTTATCTATAATTATCAATCAATTACGCAAAGGTCGTATAATCCGGGTAACTGGCTCAACGCGCGTAATTTATTAATTGTTCTTGACGGAACAATCAAGCTTGGTTTTGACTGCGGCGATATAGAAGTAAGAGAAAGAGGCTCGCAGTTAATTATTAAAATGCCGCCTATAAAAATTCTGGCTCACGAGCAATACCCCGAACGCGCGCGTTCCTACGAACTTGCGGGCGGCGGCATTCTTCCGCGTTCAATCACTCCGCAGGAAGTTCTTAACCTGCTCGGCGACTCCAAACTCGATAAAGAAAAGCAAGTGCAGGAGAACGAAGAGTTAATGCAGCAAGCTCGCGATGCCGCCGAATTGCTTTTTAAACCTTTGCTCGAATTCAATCCTTCTATTCGCGGAAGTTATACCCTAGTCTTTAATTGGTAAAAATGGACTACGATTGTATTGTTATCGGGGGAGGCGCCAAAGTCTGCACCGCGTTAAGCGGTGTGGATAAAGTAATCAGCAAGGCGTGGCGTACAATAAAAGACAATGAGATAAATAATGCGCGACAGCTTTAGCTGGAGCGGCGCGCCCGGGCTTAATTAGCGGAGAGGTGTTAATTTGGACTACGATTGTATTGTTATAGGGGGAGGGCACAGCGGTATAGAAGCTTCTCTTGCCGTATCGCGCCTTGGATTTTCTACGCTTCTTATAACTCAAAACCCGGATAAAATCGGAACGCTCTCATGCAATCCCGCGATTGGCGGGCTTTCAAAAGGAAACCTCGTGCGGGAAGTAGACGCTCTCGGCGGCGAAATGGCAAAACTGACAGACGCGACAATGATTCAATACAGAGTGCTGAACCGCTCGCGAGGACCGGCTGTGCAGGCTCCACGCGCTCAGGCGGATAAACACGCGTATCAGGCTGCGGCGCGTTCTGTTTTGGAAAAGCAAAAAAACCTTACGATTTATATGGATACGGTAATCGATTTCATTATTGAAGGAGATATACGCGCTTTTAATGCCGTAAGCGATGAATATAAAATAAACTCGGCTGCGAAAATCGCGGGAGTAATAACTCAGCGCGGACATCAAATAACTTCGCGCACCGTAATCCTCGCTTCCGGCACATTCATGGAAGGTAAAATTTTTATAGGCGAGTTTGACGCTCCGCAGGGGCGGCTTGGCGAGGAAGCTGCGATTGGGCTTGGCGCGTCTTTGCGTAAATACGGTTTTCCGCTTGGGCGTTTAAAAACCGGAACTCCCGCGAGAATAACAAGCGATTCAATAGATTTTTCAAAAATGGAAAAACAGGACGGTGAGGAAATGCGTCCTTTTTCTTTTGCCGAAGGCGCTTTAGCGGAAAGGAATAATTTACCCTGCTGGATTACATACACAACAGAAAAAACTCATGAGATAATTAAAGCGAATATTCACCGCTCCCCGCTATTCGGCGGAAAAATAACAGGCGCCGGAGCGCGTTACTGTCCCAGCATAGAAGACAAGGTTGTGCGTTTTCCTCAGCGCGAAAGGCATCATATATTCATCGAACCTGAAGGACTTTCAACTAACGAAATGTATATGAACGGCGCGTCAAGTTCTCTGCCCGAAGACGTACAGCGCGATTTTATTCACAGTATTCCGGGTCTTGAAGAAGCGCATATTGTTCGACCTGCTTATGCTGTTGAATACGATTACTTGAATCCGCTTGATCTTTATCCTTCGCTTGAATCAAAACGTTTATCGGGTTTCTTCGCGGCAGGGCAGACCAATGGAAGTTCAGGCTACGAAGAAGCCGCAGCTCAGGGAATAATTGCAGGCATTAATGCCGCAATGAAGATGCAGAATAAATCTCCGCTGATACTCGGACGAGCGGAAGCGTACATAGGCGTGCTTGTAGATGATCTTACAACGCTTGGAACGAAAGAGCCTTACCGAATGTTCACAAGCCGCGCCGAACACCGCCTTATGCTGCGCCATGATACCGCTGACACAAGGCTGACTCCAAAAGGACGCGAAGCGGGACTTGTGGACGACTGCCGCTGGAAACAATTCTTAAAAAAGACAAAAATGTCAGACGAGATAAAAGAGCTTATCGCGCAGCGAAAATCCGTGCCGGACACGGCAATTTTAAAAGACGAAGAATTTTCACGCTTTCCCGCCGAATTAATCGAAAGAGCGCTTCTTGATAAAAAATACTCAGGTTATATCGAAAAAGAAATTCGTTTTGCCGCAAAAGCCGCGAAAATGGACGCAATCAAACTTAATCCCAATTTGGATTACGCAGGTATTAAGGGTCTTTCGGCAGAAGCAAAAGAAAAATTGATTGCGGTTAAACCGTTGAATGTAGGGCAGGCGGCGCGTATACCCGGTGTAAGGCAGGGTGATATTGCACTGTTGATTATTTTAGCAAATAAAAAGTGATAATTATTCAGACATAAAAAAACACCATGTGTTGAACACATGGTGTTTTTCTGCTGTCTATTTGATAGACAGGTTTTTAAGTCATATCAAATCCGCAGATATCGCATTCATTATCAGAGTCAGAATCAACATGGGTACAATTGAAACCGCATGTATCGCATTCCCCGGTAGTTGCATTCCAAGTATGAACGCATGTTATACCGCAAGTATTACATACTCCGGTAGCTGCATTCCAAGCATGAGCGCACGAATCGCCGCATTCGTCACATTTTCCGGTAGTTGAATTCCAAACATGAACATGGGGAGTATATTGTGTCGTACCAACACCTTTCTTAAAACTTACTGTTACAAATATCGGTTCAACATCATAACTATCCGGTATGCCGTCTTCATCAATATCATCATAAACATAGACTTCGAATTCTACATCTTGATCGCTTTTTGTATAAACTGCCTGCTTGCCGCTGGAAAAATCCCATACAGAAAGTATCACTCTTCTGTTTCTGACAACGGCGCACTCTACAGCATCATCATTAGAAATATAAGCTTTAGCCGCAATAAGCAATCCTTTTTCGAGCATTGCGGTTGCTTCGACAAGTTTATCATTATAAGTATTAGAACCGTTGAATTCAATTATTAATGTTCCGGCTTCTTCTTCTGCCGCTTCTTCGCACGCCATCATTGTAAAAACAATAGCCGCTGCAAGAGCGATAATTCCAATAAGTTTAAACAAGTTCTTCATATAAACTCCTTAATATTATATAGGCATAATTATATGCTTTTTTTATAAGTATGTCTAGTTGATAGTAAATTATCGGTTATTTTTTAATCTTTCAAGAGGAATTTGAGAGTGTATACAAAAAGATACACTTTAAATCAAGCTTACTTAAACATCTTTCTGTTCTCAGGTATAATGCGATTATGATAAAGCTTGCCGCTTTTTTGGGTAATCCGGGACCTGAATACACAAAAAACAGGCATAATGCCGGGCGTTTGCTTGCCGCGGCGCTGCCTTTCTATCAGTCCCTTTTCTGGCATAAAAAATACAATGGATTATACACTTTATATGAGAGCTGTCACCTCTTAATGCCTGAAACCTATATGAATCTTTCCGGTAAATCCGTTCAGGCTGCCGCTTCATTTTATAAAATCAAGATAGAAGAAATAATAGTGGTTCACGATGAGCTGGAACTGCCGCTTGGGACGATTTCTTTGAAATTTTCAGGCGGTCTTGGCGGACATAACGGTCTTCGTTCCATGAAAAACTGCTTCGGCAGCGCGGATTTTTGGCGGCTGCGCGTAGGTCTTGGACGCCCGGATTCAAGGCTTCCCGGCGAAGGCGGTCCTGCCGGAAGCGGGGAGGGGATTATCGACTGGGTGCTTGCGGATTTTTCAAAAGCGGAATATGAGATATTGAATCCCGCTCTCGAAGCCGGAGCCAATCTTTTAACGCGGTTATTGGAAGTTGAACCCGAAACCCTGCTTAAAGAATGGGCAAAGAAAAAAATACAAATCCCCGCAAAGGATGAAACTTTAAATACGCTGGAGCCGGAATCCAAATGAAACCTGAAGAAGCATTCAAAGCGTTATACGACATTATTGCCAAATTGCGCAGTCCTCAAGGCTGTCCGTGGGACAGAGAACAAACTCCTTCAACATTAAGAGGAGCTCTTATCGAAGAGACATACGAGTGTCTTGAAGCAATCGATGAAAATGACAGCGCCCATACCGCGGAAGAACTTGGAGATTTATTTCTGCTTGCGACAATGATAAGTTACATACATGAACAGGAAGGAAAATTTTCCGTTGCGGACGCGTTGTACAAAGTAAGCGAAAAGCTGGTTCGCCGCCATCCTCATGTGTTCGGCGATGTAAAAGTAAAAGACAGCGCCGAAGTTCTTGATAATTGGGCGGCGATAAAAATTGAAAAAGAAGGCAGAAAACCAAAAGATTCGCTGTTGGATGAAGTAAGCGGCGGTCTTCCGCCGACAGAACGCGCTTATTCCCTGCAAAAAAAAGCCGCAAAAGCCGGTTTTGATTGGCAAGACAAAGAAGGCGTAATTGGAAAAATTAAAGAAGAACTTGACGAGGTGCAGCAAGCCGCAGGAGAGGATAACAGCCGCCTTGAAGAAGAACTCGGCGATTTACTTTTTTCCGTAATCAATCTTTGCCGTTTCTTAAAAATTGAACCATCAATCGCTCTTCGCAGAACAAACGCCAAATTCGTCGATCGCTTTAAATATATTGAAAAAAAAATGAAAGAGACAGGTCAGGAGATGAAAAAAGAAAATCTTGACACAATGGATGTATATTGGAATGAAGCGAAGAAGGCAGGTTCGATATGATGAATATACCTCTTGAAAAAGCCGCCCTTTCCTGTTATAAGTATATATGGCAGTTACTCGCAGTGTAACTAAGCGCTTCGGTATCTTAACCGCTGGCGGAGATTGTCCCGGACTTAATGCCGCTATACGCGGAGTGTGCCGGGCGGCGCATGACCGCTACGGTATGGAAATTATCGGTATCGCTAACGGCTTTCGCGGGCTTATCTACGAAGATACAAAAATCCTTCAACCCGAAGATTTCTCAGGCATCCTGACTTTAGGCGGCACTATTCTTGGTTCCAGCAGAGAGAAACCTTTTGCGCATATCGACAAAGACGAAGTTGAGAGCGAAAAGGTTTCCGCGATTATGGAAACATATTCAAAATTGGAATTGGATTGTCTTGTAGCGATCGGCGGAAACGGCACTAATACGACAGGTTATAAACTTGCGAGAGAAGGTCTTAATGTAATCGGGCTTCCAAAAACAATTGATAATGATATAGTCGGCACAGACAGAACATTCGGTTTTCATTCGGCTCTGGCGATAGGAACAGACGCCATAGACAGGCTTCATTCTACCGCGGAAAGTCACAGCCGCGTAATTGTAATTGAATTGATGGGACATAAGGCAGGCTGGCTTACGCTCTACGCAGGAGTTGCGGGCGGCGGTGATGTTATTTTAATTCCGGAGATACCATACGACATTCGCGCAATTGGTCATCATCTTGAAAAACGCGCCAACTCCGGTAAAACTTTTTCTGTTGTTGTCATTGCGGAAGGCGCAATGTCGGTTAAAGAAGCGGAGATGGATAAAAAAGACAGAAAAAAATACCGCAACGAAAACGGTCCTTCCGTTGCTTACCGCGTTGCCCGCGAAATAAACGAAGAAACCGGAATGGAAACCCGCGCGACAGTTTTAGGTTATATGCAGCGCGGCGGCATTCCAAGCGCATCAGACCGCGTTCTTGCTACCAGTCTCGGCACTGCTGCCGTAGAACTTCTCGCGAAAGGAAATTACGGCAGAATGGTCGCTCTCGCCGGTAACGATATTGATTCCGTCGATCTCAGTGTCCCTGAAGGAAAGGTAAAAAGCGTGCCTGTTGATCACTACATGATCGAAACAGCCAGAGCTGTCGGCACATGTATCGGGGATTAATTTATTTATTTCAATCCATCTTTTAATTTATAGGAAGGGCAGTTTGCGCCTGTAGCGCGAAATACCTCCATTGACGGCAATTTGGCGGATTTAATCGCGAAAATATCACAGGCATGAGGAAAAGTCGAATCCCATGTGACTCTATAAAATGAGCATCTAAGGCAAAATGGCGGTTTATTCGGGGTTTTTACGCTGCCAATGTTGATTTCTTCCATGTTTAATCCATATAAATTATATCTTGCATTGCTTTTCTGTCAATCTTTAGGCATACATTTCTATTCTTGCCTTACCGATAATGTCAGTATCTGCCGTTAAATCCGCAGATATTATGATGGGGTATATATATTGCAGTATTTCAGCGATTTTAAACATAAGTTTAATGAAGACGGTTATTTTAAATTCCGCACTATCGCCGTTTCTCTGGCGATCTTTTTAGGTTTATGCGGTATTTGGCTTTCTTTGTCTATTGTTTCCGCCATGTTTAATTTAAACTTTTTTCCGGTTGTTCCCGGCAGATTCTTTGCCCGTTCATTTGGAATACTCGCTTTGTTCATTCCCTTGTATTTATTTTTTGCCGGAATCATTTTAATAGATCCGAAATGGCGCCCGGACAGGATTTTTATTCTCGGATGTTTCATCATTCCTTTTTTAACGCTTTCTGTCGGCTTTGCTTTTATTCGTGATTATGATATACGTTCCGAACAGATTTCTTTCCTGCGCTCTTTGGGTAAAACATGGTTTAGTCTTTTTATGATTACAATTACCGTAATCGAGGTAGTGCTCCTTCATGTGCTTAGAAACAAACTCTTTTTTAAAGAGGCGAAGATAATCCGCCGAAGCGATAATCTGTTAGCCCCCCCTGACGATTATTCGGAAAAACAAGCAGAGATAATTGATGAAAAAGAAGCGGAGGCATTTAACAGTAATTTACAGCCTGCAAAAGTTTTTAATAAAAAAGTAGAAGAAAATAATAATGAAAATATTGAAGAAATTGAATCCGAAGACGAGTTAAGCGCCGGTGATGGAATGGTTGAAGAGATTGAAGATATTGATGACGGCGAAGAACTTGATGAAGAAGCGGATGAAGACGACGGCGAAGATGAAGAAGATGTTGATATAGATGAATCTGATGATATTGACGCTGTAACTCGCGCTCTTGAAGAAGCTGAAATTGCGGCTGTAGCTCACGCGGAAAAAATGCGTAAAAAAAATACGCAGCTCGGAAGCGCTAAATATAAAAAATACAAGATACCTGTTGATATTTTAAATGAATACCCCGACGGCGAATACTGGGTAATCGATCAGGCGACGCGTGACGCCGCAATGGCTTTGAAAGAAACGCTTGAAGAATTTAAAATTCAAGCTGAAGTTACCGGTATCAGGAAAGGACCTGTAATTACTATGTTTGAGATTCTTCCGGCATCAGGAGTAAAACTTTCCAAGATTGTAGGTTTATCGGATAACATCGCTCTGCGTCTTGCGGCATCTTCCGTGCGTATAGTCGCTCCCATCCCGGGAAAACACGCGGTTGGCATTGAAGTGCCGAACGCAAAACGCAATATAGTCTCTTTCAGGGAAATAATCGAAGGAGAGTTAAACCGATCCGATAACAAGATGGAAATACCTGTCGTTATGGGCAAAGATATTTCTGGCGAAGCGCAGACAGTTGATCTTGTGCAGATGCCGCACCTGTTGATCGCGGGCGCCACAGGTTCGGGAAAATCAGTCTGCGTTAATTCGATTATACTTTCGATATTGTATCAGTTACATCCCGCTGAATGCAGGTTAATGCTTATCGATCCTAAAATTGTTGAATTAAAACTTTATAATGACATCCCGCATTTATTAACGCCTGTTATTACCGAATCAAAAAAAGCGTTTCAGGCTTTGCAATATTGCATTTACGAAATGGAAAGACGCTATGCATGCCTTGACAATATGGGAGTGCGCGATATCCGCAGTTATAATAAACGCATTAAAGAAAAGGGAGTCGCGCAGGAACATTTACCTTACATCGTTGTGATAATTGATGAATTCGCAGACCTTATGACAACCACGGGAAAGGAACTTGAATCCACAGTCGCAAGGCTTGCCGCGATGAGCAGAGCGGTAGGCATACATCTTGTGCTCGCGACACAACGCCCTTCGATTGATGTTATTACAGGACTTATTAAAGCGAATATTCCAAGCAGAATCGCGTTCATGGTAGCCAGCAAAACCGACAGCCGCATTATAATCGACATGGTAGGAGCGGATAAACTTTTAGGAAAAGGCGATATGCTTTATTCCGGTGTAGTTGATCCCTTCCCAATCCGTATGCAAGGAGCATTCGTTTCCGAAGAAGAAGTTGAAGCCGTTGTTGAGCATGTAAAAACTTTCGGAGAGCCCGAATACATTGACGATGAAATTTTCTTTGAAGAAGAAGATGATGACGCGGGCGCATCATTGTTTTCCGACGGCGGTGATCCTTTGTACGAAAAAGCGCTGGAAATCATAATGCAGCAGGGTAAGGCGAGCGCCAGTTTTGTTCAACGAAGACTGAAGATCGGTTTTAACCGCGCCGCAAGAATTATAGACGAGATGGAACATAACGGCATTGTCGGTCCCGCCCAGGGAAGCAAACCTCGCGATCTGTTACGCGCACCGCATTAAAACGCAGGAGCGCTCCGAAGCGCATCCTGCTCTCTAATAATAATTAGTTATTTATTATTTTTTAAATAAACCTTTGTTCCCGGACGATGCTCCAGGCGCTGCAGATTGTGATTCTGTTGGTAAGCCGGTTGTAGTATTATTGGATTCAATCACAATTGCGTTAGTGTATCTTATTGCTAAACCCATTCCTTTGTATGTGTATGTGTTTACAACTACGTCTTTACCGTTAATTTTTTTTGTTTTTGTTTCTCGATTAACATCAATCTTGATATTTATTATATCATGTGCCTGTAATTTTACCGCTTCGCGCATAAACATTTCATAGGTTATTTTTGAACCTGTATGATTTCCATTGCTGTCAATGATTTCTACAGAGGATACAAAAACAATTTCAACAGGCGTATAATCCTTAACAGGAATATTCGCATTGTTTGTTATGCCGACAACAGGTAATGTATAGTTAACATCAGCATCTGTCGCTTTAGTGGTAGTGCTGGCAAGACCTAAAACAATAAAAACAACGAGAGCCGCTACTGCAAAAATGTGCAGTGTCCATTTTTTCTTCATGTATATCTCCTTAAGATAAAATTATTATATAGTAAGCTTTCAACGAAAGCGCCTATACCTAAAAATAATAAATCCAGCCAATCAAATGTACCGGGTACTTTATTTGAGATTTGGCTTATTTCAAAGATAATTCCAATGGCATAAAAAATAGTAATGTATACCATTTGTATTTTAATATTTTCAAACCAAATAAACCTTAATAATAAAATTGCTGATACAAACCAAAGCATATCAGGCAGATTGAACCTGAAAATATTTGTTAATATTGACGGATTTAGCGGGATCAGAATAGTCTCAAAAAAACCATGTTTTGGAATCCATGTAAAGAGAAGTATATTTTTTAAATCTCTGAATGTGATGTAAATAACGACACCAAAGACAAAAGATAACAATGACAATAAGCCATAGACATTTTTAATTCTGTTCATTTTTGTCTAATTTTTATAAAAAAATGTAAAACCTCGTTTTGTGTAATTTGTGTCATTATAAGAATTATTATAACTAATAAAAATTTTACTTTTTTTATTTCATATCAGTTATCTTCTTTAAGTGTATTTACACTTAAAGATTCACATATAATTCTTAAATGTACACTATAATGTGTGTTTTTGTCAACATAAAAATGTGGTTATAATCACATTTTTATGGCAGATAATGACGAATTTGAAGGCGAGGAGGAAATTTCTGCTCGAATCAAGCATCTTATTCAAAGATTAAGAGATGAACGAGAAAAGTAACGATTTTCGCAAGTAGAATTGTCATTTTAAGCCGGATTATCACAAAATTTAGTCAACTACATTGAAACAGGCAAACGAACTCCCAATTTATATACAATCCTAAGCATTTGCAAAGCGTTGGAAATAAACCCTGCGATACTTTTCGAATCGCAGGACACAGACCGCCAGCAAGCGAGAGAAACAATTTTACGGCTTGTATCGCAGTTTTTGTAATTTTTATATTGACAAAATATGCATAATAGTGCATATTATATATATGAAGCCTCCTAGGTATACACAGGAATATGAAGCATGGTTTTCTGCTCAGGATGAAGAAAGCAAAATTTTAATAAATGCGAAAGTCTTGGTACTGGCTGAGTTTGGTTCGCATTTAGGAAGACCTTATGTAGATACAATAAAAGGATCTAAATATAAGAAGTTAAAAGAATTGCGATTTACAAATAAAAAGGTTGTTTTTAGGATTCTTTTTATTTTCGATGAAAGCCGTGATTGTTGGTTATTAATTGGAGGTAATAAGAAAGGTAAGAATAAAGATGATTTCTACAAGAAATTAATAAAGCGGGCAGAAGAGATAATAGAGAAAAATCCGGAAATATTGGAGAAAAAAAGATGAACAATGCGATTAAAATGATGGAATCAAAAATGAGTCAAGAGGCAGTAGAGCGTTCACGTATGCTGGCGGAACAAGAAATATTGGCGATAAGGCTTGGTCAGTTAAGGGAAAAACTCGGTGTTAAACAGGATGAATTTAAAGATTTTAGTCAAACATCTATTTCTCGATTGGAAAAAAGAAAAGATATTAGAATATCCACATTGATTGAATATTTAAACAATCTTGGCATGGGATTGGAAATTAAAACATTCCCAAAAACCAAATTAAAAAAAGTCAACGAAGAGATTTTATTAAGAGTTTAAAATTGATTCTCTGTTTTCTGCCGCGTACCTGTGTTTCAATTTACTCAGGTTGATCTTTCCGGCATTGAAATCTCGAAACAATAATCTCCGAGGCGTTCGATTCGCCTGACAAGTTCCATGAATAAAAGTTCTGTTTTGACATTTTTGCCGGCTTCGATTCGTTTGCGTCCTAATTTTTGAAGTCTCCTTTGACTGCTGCCGATATTTTCTTCAAGTTCAGCGGCGCGTTTCTGGAGTTCTATCGAAGGGTTGCGGCTGAGTTGTTTTTCAAGAAGATCTAAAAATTCTTCTACTTGTCCGACATAAGGTATAAGGATATCCATTTCTTTATGTTTAAAGACCATATTTTTATTAACGCTTTTTTCAAGGAGCTTGCTGATGCTGTAACATTCATCGCTCATTGATTCAAGGGCGGCGATAACTTGCAGCAAATAAGAAACGCGGGTTTCATTTTTATAGTTCAATTTTTCGCGGGTGCATTCTATTAATATATTGCTCAATGTTTCGCGCATTTCATCTATAAAATTTTCTTTTTGCTGTAATTCAATGCAAAGAGCTTCAGTGTTTTCTTTATTCTTGTTCTCGTCTTCGCGCAGGCTCAGCGTCCGCAATACTTCGCAGAAGCGGGAATACATAACCGAAACAATTCTTGCCATATCGCTGATTTCTTTTTCTACGCGCATGATATTAAATTCGAGCGCTTCCATTGTGCCCGCTGAAAGATATGCAAATTTGTAACGCTCGTCTTTTTTATCTGCTTTCTCGCGGACAATGAAAGTTAAAAATTTCGCGTAATACTTAACAAAGGGCAGGAATAAAATCGTGTTTAATACCTTAAATGTTGTATGAAGCATGGCAAGGTGAAAACCAATCGCGACATTTACAATCGGTTTCCCGTCCGCGTCAAAAAAAGACGCAAGAGGATCTCCCGGCACTACGATATCAACAAGTTTTAACACAGGCATTAAAAGTGGAATAGCCCAACAGGCTAATATAATATTAAAAAGCACATGACTCCATGCGGAACGTTTCGCGTCGGCGGTACCGCCTATGGAAGCCAAAATACCGTCTGTGGTTGTGCCTACGTTAGCGCCGAGAATCATTCCGGCTGCCATTTCATAAGTAATTATATTGCCGCCTGCCATAACGATGATCATTGCGACCGCTGCTGTGGATGAATTGATAATCAGCGTCATTACAAAACTTGTGCCGAAGGCGATAAGCACAGCCAGGAAACCCATATTTTTAAATGCTTCTATCGCGTGAGCGTTAAATTCAATTGTGCCTATTCCTTCCGAAAGATAGAAAAGCCCTAAAAATAAAAATCCAAATCCAAATAAAAATTCACCAATGCTTTGATGTTTCCAGTTAATTGATTTTAATATAAATCCTATGCCTATCGCTGGTATGGCGAGAGCGTCAATGCTAATTTTGAATCCGATAAGCGATACTATCCATGCTGTCAGGGTAGTTCCTATATTTGCTCCGAAAAGTACGCCTATGGATTGGGTAAGAGAAAGAAGTCCTGCGTTTACGAATGAGACAACCATTACAGAGACTGCCGATGAGGATTGAACGATTGCCGTAACCAGAAAACCTGTAAGCACTCCGACAAGACGGTTGCTTGTCATAAAATTAAGCGCTTTACGCATTCGTTCGCCGGTGCTTTTTTGTAAACCGTCGCTCATTACTTTCATGCCGAAGAGGAACATGCATAATCCGCCGGTCATGGTAAGTAAAATCATTATTAGCTTCATAACTGAGTATAACACAAATTGCGGTGTCAGTCACCTGCAACACCGGCATCGTACGCTAGATATAGCGTCCTTTAAATTTTTACCTACGCTACTAATAGCGTAGGCGACTGACACCTTTTTTTTAATCTAATTAAATGATATGCTTACTTATGGCAAGCAACATAAAAGAATCAATTGAATTATTAATTAACAACATCAGAAATCTGATCTCTGTAGATGCAAGGAAGCTGGAGTATATTATCGCGTCCCAGATTGCGGGCGGGCATGTTATTCTTGCCGATTCGCATGGTGTTGGAAAAACATCTCTCGCAAGAGCGCTTGCGGGTTCAATTCGCTGGAGAGAGGAAGATCTTGCCTCGGTAAGCGCGGGTAAGACGAGCGAAAAGGTTGAAATGGAAGGGTTCAGCCGTATCCAGTGTACGGTAGACCTTTTGCCGCAGGACATTCTTGGCTTTAACCGTTTTGTAAGCCAGACAGGGAAAATGCTTTTTAATAAAGGACCTATTTTCGCGCATTTTGTGTTATGTGACGAAATCAATCTTTTAACGCCAAAAACCCAAGGAAGTTTTTTTCAGGTAATGGAAGAGCAGAGCGTTACCATCGAAGGTAAATTGTATAAATTGATGGATCCGTTTTTTATTATCGCTACAATGAACCTTAAAGGCGTTCATCTTTTTCCGCTTCCAACCCCTCAATTGGATCGATTCATGATTCGTCTCTCTCTTGGATATCCTTCCGAAGAAGATGAAGCAAGAATTATTAATCAGCACGGAAAAATCGACGCATGGGACAGTTTGAAAACCGTTGTAGACAGCGCGGATTTAATACGATGGAGAAAAATGGTAGATAAAGTTCAGATGCACGAAGATGTTGTTACATATCTTGTAAACTGCGTCCGCGCGACAAGAACTCATCCCGACATTGAAACGCCTGCGAGCCCGCGCGCCGGCGTACGCATATCAAGGCTTGCCAGATCTCTTGCCATGTGCAGAGGAATGGATTATGTCAGCGTTGATATAATAAAAGAGATTTTCATTCACGCAATGGCTCACAGAATTATAACGCGCGATCCTTCCATTCCGCCCGAAACGCCGCTTTCAGGCATTTTAAAATCCGTGCCTGTTGAACCTGCTTCGAAACGGGAGCGCTGATGGTAACGGTTCTCAAAGAGAAACGCACGGTTCTTGAAGAGAAACGTATGCCGAATCTCATGGAAGCTGTCAGACTTGCGCGTGAAAAATTTTTCTTTACGCCTGTAGGCGCGGCGTTCTTTGTTCTTGCTTTGATTGTTTTGTTCCGTTCTCTTTATACTCGTAACTCTTACGAAGTTGTTTTATCCTGCGCCGCCTTGCTTCTGCTGCTTGCGCTGGGGCTTATAGGTTTTTGGAAATCGCGGAAAGCAATTTCAATGGAATGCTCGTGGAAACCGCCTTTTCCCATGACCGCGCAGAGCGTCAATTTAAAAGATGAAACGCTGATTACAGGATTGGATATTTCCGTTCCGCTTTTTTTCCGCCTGCACTATATAATCCGCGGAGATTTTTTTCCGTCCGGTTCAAAAAACGCATGTTATGTGTCAGCGGAAACCTCTGTCGCGCGCGGTAAAACATCCGCGCAAATGCCGCTTGATTTGCCAATGTCAGGTGTTTTACAGGCGGAAGGTCATTGCCGTCTGCGCGACATCTTCGGCTTTTTTTCTTTCCGCTGCGGCAAGCCGCAGAGCAGAGCTGTTAATGTAAGATGCGCTCCGTGCTTCGGGAAAAAAATTCACATTAACGCGCAATCAGGCGCCGAAGACAGGCGCAATAAACCTACCGCTGATGTTGAACGTTATTACATGAGGGAATATACGCCGGGAGATCGTCTTCGTGATATTAACTGGAAAAGTTCCGAGAAACTAGATTCGCTTATTACGCGCATATCAACCGAAAATCAGGAAAAGATCAGCAGACTGGAAGTTTATTTCCGCAATTTCAGCGCTAAAGGGTCACTTGAACAGTTGTGGCTTTTGGATCGCGCCAAGGCAAGGCTGTCTTATTTTTTGCGAAGTATAAAAGAACAGAACGCGTCTTTTGTTTTTGATGTGCGCGCGGCGCAGGGCAGCTGGGAGATCGAAGACGATGAAGATATGGATTCATTTTTGGAAGAACTCGCGTCTCTTTCGTTTTTACCGCCGCAGAATGAATCTGCTAGAGCTGCTTCCGCAGATAAACCGAATACCGGAGATATTTATATTTTTTCCACAGCATGTGATACAGGACTGCAAAGTTATCTGCTTGCGTGCGTTCCGCGTCCTGTCGCGCTCGTTTTAATTCAGCCGATGGACGCTGTCAGCAATGATTTTGAAACGCTTCATATTAAAGATTTTAATTCGAGGGGCTGCGTTCTTCATCCTCAATTGCTTAAACGGGAAAAAGTTAAACCGTTTTCGATTGGCGCAAATAAAGCGGAGATATTTTACGCGGGGATAAAATTATGAAAAAGCAGTCGAAACTTTTATTTACCATGCGGCTTTTTCTTTATTTCAGCGTAATGACATTAATTTTTATTCATCCCGGCATTTCAGTTTCATTTGATCGCATCGGAATTATTGTTTGCTTTTTTATTATTCCAATCGCCGCGTTTATTACTTTTTTTAATTCCAAATTATACGCATGGTGGATAAAAATCGCTCCTCTTGAACCTTTTGTTTTAACGTGGATTTGTCTCCGTCTTCTTTCATTGTCGCGCTCGGGTGAAGAAATCGCAGGGAAGAGCGTCGCTTTAACTCAATTTATTCTTATCTGGACGGCTGTAGTTTTTGTTGTGTATAACGTAATTATTTATTTATGCGTTTATTCAAAAAGCCGCGAAGGGATATGGAAAGAAAGTTTATTAATTTCTCTTTTCGCTGTAATTACACTGGTTTTTATCTTGGCTTTTTTGCCGCCAGATTTCATTAGAAACGCCGTAATAGAAAATTTAATTGCCGAGCGAATTCCTGAAAAAATAAAACCATCGGATTCCGATAAAGGAATCCCGAAGAGAGGCGGCGGACGCAGAACGCTTCCGAGAGGCAACGGAGAGGGGCGAGGTGAGTTACGCGGCATTTCCGAGCATGACTGGAACGGCGGCAGAGGTAAAGCCGGAGAAAGCCGGCAGTACATGATAAAAATTGTTATTTCCGAAAAAGAGCCTGTGTATATGGGCAATGCGTTTTACGGGGCGCTCGATCCTGTTAACGGTTTTCAAGTCAGCAGGGAAGAGCATTTAAACGAGCTTGCAAATCAGAGATTTTTCGTAACATGGTTCAACAGCGAGCAGGAAAAAGATATCAGCAGAGAAAGGCATGAAATAATTTCACTTTCCACTCTGCGCCAGAAATATTTACCGTACCGCCCTGTTGTAATCGATCCTACAATATTAAGCGAAGAGTCAGGTCCTCTTCGTTATATTCATCAGGTGGTGTCAAACACCCATTCAGGAGATCCTCTCATGCTGGCGCGCTATCCTATGAGGTTATTCAGCGAGAGAGAAAAAAACAGTCTTTCACATTATCTTGAAGTTACATTAGAAGACGAAGATAAAAACGTTTTTGAAAAATATTTAAAAAACGCTCTCGACAGATGGAAAACAAACCGCGAAGAGATAATCGGCAAGGACAGATACCTGCAGGAAATATTCATTAAAGCGGATTCTCTGCCTGTAGAAGATCAGCGCCCGGTGTATATGGAAACTATTATCGCGCTATTAACGAGCTTTTCGCAGTATCAATATAATTTATCGCAATACGATGATCGTTCCATCGAATCATTAATATATTTTATTTTAAATTCAAAAGAAGGCGACTGTGTTGAATTTTCAAATTCTCTCGCTTTGCTGGGGAGGCTTGCAGGAATTCCTTCCAGGGTTGTAACAGGATATCTTGCCGCTGAAGGATTGCAAACTCCAGCCCATCTTCGCGGTCTTGCCGCGCTGCGAAGCCGCCTGCCTTTTCTTCAGCAGTTTCCGTTTGATAACTTATTCATGGTAACCAATCTTCATTCCCATTCATGGACTCAATTTTATCTGCCTGATTACGGCTGGCTTGATTTTGAAGCAACCGCTTTTTCCATACCGCCGGAAGGAATGGGTGATTTTAATAATTGGGATGTTGTGATTCCGATTATTGATGAAAACAGAACATTTTCTCAGGTACGTAAATTTCCATGGCGCGCCGCAGGTAAAGCTCTTTTAACGATTTTAATCGCGGCAATAATCGCCGCTTACGCGCTGCGTTACATACGGGAATTAATTTTATATCTTAACGCCAAACAGCCGGGTCGATCTCAGGCGAGATGCTTGTATCTGCTGCTTCTTTCGAAACTTGCCGCAGACGGAAATCCAATCAAGCCGGCTTCAAGAACAGCGCATGAATATTCGCAGTTATTCGGAAGAAATAACACGCAAAATTACTTTAAAGACTTCGCGGATATTTATTCGGAACTCCGCTGGCGCGAATTTGACAGCACGGAAGAATTTAACGCTCGTTATATGCAATTAATGCAAGGATATGAAAGCATATTGAACACAACCCGTAAACCCGGCTTTCATCACGCGATCAAAAGGCTTTTTAGTTTGAGAGGACTGGCATATTTATGAAAATCATTAGGCGTGCATTTATGACTGTTGTAATAATATCTTTAATAACAACCGCCTGTTCGCGTAACACCGATTGGGTGCAATTCCGCGGCGAAGACGGAAGGGGAGTCAGTTCTTCAAGAATTCTCCCGCCGCTTGGCATACGCTGGAAAATTAATCTGCAGTCAGGCAGCGAAAAAATCCGCTCGCTAAATCCGCCTGTCGTAATAGGAGATACAATTTATTTCGGTTCCGACGATGGCAATTTTTATGCGCTGGATGTTGACAGCGGCTACATGAGATGGGTATTTAAGAGCGGAGCCGAGATTAATTCAATTCCTTACGCGGATAAAAATCAGGTTTACTTTGGAAGCAAAGACGGAAAACTTTACGCTTTGTCGAGGGAAACCGGAGAGGAAATTTGGCATTTTCAAACGCAGAGTCAGATAAATTCGCAGGTGCAAAGATACGGTGATTATATTATTTTTGTGGGAGACGCAGACGCTTTTTATTTTCTGTCACCTGACGGAGAAGAGCAGTTCAACATAAATAATCCGGGTTGGTACAATGTTACCTTTCTTGTAACAGACGATGTAATTTATAATGCCTTCGGTCATAGAGTGGAGTTGGTGGGACCATATAATATTAATACGAGAGAATTTTTATGGTTTTACGATTACAGCGAAATAGACGCGATCTGGTACTCGTCCTGCGCAGTTAAAGGAGACCTTGTGTTTTTCGGCACAGCGGATGTTTTTAACGGAATGTATCTCGGCTACCACGCTTATAACCGCCATACGGGAGAAACAGAATGGCGTCAGTATAAAGAGGGAATTTTCCCGCGTGAAAACGCTTATGGCGTTTGGGAATATTTCCTCAGGAATGTGGATATACTGGATTTTATGTCACCGGCTTTATGGAAGGATCTTGCCATTTTCACAGGCGGAGACTGCGCCGCGCGCGCTTTCAATGCGAAAACAGGCAGTTTAAAATGGGAACAGGTTTTCGATACTCCTGTCAGCTCTGCTCCGACAGTGGCTTCTGGCAGGGTTTATTTCGGGCTCCTTGGAAATGATTTTACTCCTCCTCAGCTTATGTGCATTTCCGCAAGAGACGGTAAAATCCTATGGCAAATGGAGACAGAAGGATCGATTTTATCCGCTCCTGTAATTTCCGGGAAAAGAATAATTTTCGGCACAGATAAAAGCGTATTTTACGTTCTGGAGCAGGTGTTTTAAAACAAACTTAATTCCCAAAGACGCAAAAAAAAGCCTGACCGAAGTCAGGCTTTTTTATTATTGCGATTTAAATCATTTCGGTGATTCGTAGTTTCCGTTGTGGAAAACAAGTTTTGAAAGTTCGATAAACGCAACGCCCGGATCCTGAGCTTTCTGGATAAAGATGCCTTCAGGTGATTTGCTGAGACCGACTCTTACGCCTCTGTCTTTGTTGATCATGCCGGAGAAACCGCCGATATTCATTTCTTTTACAGGTGTGTTGGGTCCGGGTCCCATCGCGGGTCCGAACCAGTCGCCTGCCAATGTATAAAGAATAACGCACATACCCATTGAATCGGCAGGTGTTATTTCATCGCCATTAGCATTGAAATACTTAAGAACAACTGTAAGTCTCTGATATTTCGAAGGATCGATCATATTTTCAGGGAATTTGAGTATCATACCTTGCCAGTTCTTTGCAAACGGTTTAGTATTTCTTACTCCCGGTAAAGTTCCGCCCAACTTCATAGCATCCTGATCAAGTATTTCCATCTGAGTTAAAGTGCTCAGATCAACAATAAACGGCTCTGCTCCGCCGCCGCCGCCGCCACCGCCGCCTGAACCGCATCCGGCGAGCGCAATAATTGCAATAATCGCAAGAACTACTCCAAATTTCTTCATAAGATTCTCCTCTGATATGAATTTATAAACAGTAAATACATACTGTTGACGGTTATTTTAACCTATCCGCATTCATAAGTCAACATGTATTCGATAAAAAAATATGCAAAATTTCGTGGAAAAAACATAGAAAAAGCCTGACTTTCGTCAGGCTTTTTTCATTTAATAATGATTGATCATTTTGGGTAGAGAGAAGATCTTTCGTTAAATACTTCCTGTCCGCCTGATCTGAGCCAGTCTCTTATGCCGTTATCCCATACCCTGTTAAAATCAGCGGGTTTCGCGGTTACCGCAAGCGCAATCAAGTCGTCGGCTCTTTCGCGAAGATCGCCGTGATATTGATTTACTTTTGTTGTAGCCTGCCATACCGCAGGTCCGCGCGCGTTGCGTACGGAAATAACATAAGCGTTGGAGATTACTTCAGGCGGAACGTTTCCGTAGCTTAAACCAAGAACTCTCGCGTTCATTTCATCGCTGCCTAATTCAACGCCGTTCATCGGGATTGTAAGATCGATATTGTTAGGTGAATTCATGAACCATGGGTGCTGAGGAGGAGTTGAAAGAGTCTGGGGAATTCCGTTTACCATTCTGTGATTTACGCCTTCGTTGCCAATCTGGAGGAATTTGTAATTTTCAGGTTTTGCGAGCCAGTTAAGATATCTTAAAGCCGAGTCTTTGTTCGGTGAGAATGAAGGAATAAATATACGAAGTCCGGGTTTATCCATTACGTCTTTATTATTTGTTACATTGATTGGAATAAAATCCGCGCCGGGAACATTTTTGCGAAGGTCTTCGAGAATGCTGATGTCTGTTCTATACGGGAAGTCCCAGTTTTGGCAGATAGCGCCTACAACGCCGCTCTTAATTTGATTATAAAAAGCGTCCGCTGTTGTCATAAGCGGGAAATCCTTGAAAATGAGTCCTTCGTTATACCATTTGTTCATTTCCTGAACGCCTCTCTTGTATCCCGCCATATAAATGGTTCTGTCCGCGATTGTATTAACCCAGCGATCTCTGTCGCTCATTTTAGGATCAAGGAAGTTATGGATAAGATCGGAAAGCCCCCAGCGGGCATCGTTGTTTACGCCGAAGGGCACAACTCTGTTCCTGCCTACGTTACCGGGGTCTCTGTCGCGGAAAGCTCTGAGCGCCGCGTATAACTGATTAAAATTCTGAGGAACCGCCAAGCCGAGTTTATCAAGCCAGTCTTTGCGGATAAAAATATTTCTCTGAGCGATAGCTACGCGATAACTCGGTATTGAATAAATTCTTCCTGTTCTTGGATCAACATCGCGGATTATCAAATCTTTTCCGGGGAATGAAGGGTCTGCGCCGAGTAATTTTTTCAAGTCGGGCAGGTAGTTATTAACATACGGAGCAATATCCATAATACCGCCCTGATCTCTGAATGAGTTGATCATTCCTAAATTGTAGGTATAGCAAAGATCCGGCGCACTTGTAGACGCCATAAGGTTCGTTATATCAGTTTCTTCTGACCATCTGCCGACAGGAACAAATGTAATGTCAATATTAAGGTCTCTTTTTACTTTTTCCTTAATCCATTTAGTCCATTCATTGTCATGCGCGCGCGTTCTTCCGCCGTCCGAGCCGCGGTCAAAAACTTCTACTGTTAATCTTCCGGTAACCGGCAAAGGCGCACCGGCTGCGGGAGCGGGCGTTTGTTGCCTGCCTCTCTGCGCAAACAGCATTGTTGATGCCATCATCAGGACAAAAATTGCCAATACGATTTTTTTCATAATTTCTCCTCCAAAATGAAATTTATGATTAATGCCAATATTTACGGTTTACGCCGTTAAATCTGACTATAATCCAATAAAATATTAACCTTTGACAGCTCCGATAGTTACACCGGTAATAAAGTATCGCTGGAGCCAAGGATAAACTATCAGAATGGGTACTGTTGCAAACATAATTGCCGCAGCTTTCATGGCGTCAGAAGCGCGAGGTACGCTGCCCGCAACCATTTCCACCGTAGTGACATCGATGGACGTTTGATTTTGGATAAGAGTCCACAGTTTTAACTGAACCGGGAACCATTGCTGGAATGCGTTGCTTATATAAATAAGCGCGTCGGAAAATCCGTTCCACCTGCCTACCGCATAGAACAAAGCGAGCGTCGCCAAAACAGGAAGCGATAAGGGCAGATAGATTTTAATTAAAATTGTAAACGGGTTCGCGCCGTCTATTTCCGCCGATTCGCGCAAGCTTTCGGGAATGCTGTAGAAGAAGCTGCGAAGGATGATCATGTAAAATACCGACAAACAGTTTGGAATAATCAGAACCAGCGGATTATTGAGAAGCCCCAGGGATTTCATCAATATATAATTCGGAATTGCTCCCGCGCCGAAGTACATGGTGAAAATAATCAGTGTGTTGATTAATGTTCTTCCTTTTAACCAGTCAAAAACAAGAGGATATGCACATAACACTGTCATTGTTAAAGAGACCAAAGTGCAGATAACCGTGAGAATCGCAGTCCACCACATTGAGCGGGTAAACGCAGGGTCCATGAAAACATATTTGTATGATTCCATGGTTACTCCAAACTTGTAAGTAAGCCTTCCCGATTCTTCGGTGCTGTACCATGAAGCGTAATCGTCGCCGTAATTGCTGCCGTGGTCGCCGTAACCATAATCATCGCCTGAATCGGCATAGTAATCGTATTCATTGCCTGAATCAGCGTAATAATCGTATTCATTGCCCGTATCGGCGTAGTAATCATAATCATCGCCTGTATTCGAGTAGTAGTCGTAACTGCTGTCTGATTCGTAATTAGTATCAGTTTCGGTTCCTGCGCTTCTGTCGATTGCTTCCATTCCCTTGTTTATAACCGGAAGGAAGGATACTTTTCCGTTTATTACCGCGTCTGAACTGCTGAGCGACTGCGCGAGCAGGTTAATCATTGGCATAACGCAGATCAATATTACTAATATACAAATTGAAAATACAACTAAATCGCCGACACTGGCTTCTTTTCTTTTTTTTGGCATATCATTTACCTACCATATTCCGCGTTCGCCGAATCGTTTCGCCAGTGTATTCGCTCCGATAAGGAATACAACGCAAATAATCGACTGGAACAAGCCGACAGCGGCAGTGTATGAATACTGCCAATTTAAAATACCTACGCGGTAAACCATGGTTGAAATAACGTCCGCGACCTCCATAACGACGCGGTTCATCATAGTAAATGGGCGGTCAAACTCAATTCCCAAAATACGTCCGATATTCATGATTAATAAAACTACGATTGTAGGTCTGATTCCCGGCAATGTAATATGCCAGAGTTTTCTCCAGCGTCCCGCGCCGTCTACCTCGGCTGCTTCGTATAATTCGGGATTGATGCCTGTGATTGCCGCAAGATAGATGATTGTTCCCCAGCCCATTTCCTTCCATACGCCGAAAGCGATGTATGTCATTACCCATTTGCTCTTATCCATAAGGAAGTCTATAGGGTCAACGCCGAAATTCTCCGACAAGAACACATTGATTACGCCGTTACTTGGCGCTAAAAGCCTTGTCGCTATGCTTGATACGATAATCCATGATAAAAAGTGAGGCAGATAGATTATTGTCTGGGTTACTTTCTTGAATTTAGGGAAAATTAATTCGTTTAGAATAAGAGCAAGGATGATAGGAGCCGGAAAACCGACAACCAAGTCCAGCATATTGAGCATTAATGTGTTTCGCACCGCTCGCCAGAAGGCGCCGTCATTAAATGCCTTCATAAACCAGTCGAGACCAACCCAATGACCGCAGTTTGCCTCGTGCGGAGCGCCTGTGCAGTGCTCTAAAAGGATGCCTTTTGCCACCAAAGCTTCATTTGTAATCCATGGACCGCCGATTAAATTGTAATTTTTGAAGGCAATTACAATGTTTGCCATTGGAATATAGCGGAAAATGATAAAAAACGCGATTGGGAGGGCTAGCATCAGATAAAGCATCCATGAACGCTTAAAATATGTGACCATATCCTGTCCCGGCACTTTTAATAATCTTATTTTACTTGGCATGAGCTTTCCTGTTCATACATAGTATATAGGATTAGTTATCTTGTCAAGTTTTTAAAATTATGTTGTATTAAATCAGGGGGTAATATGGAAAAACTCGATTTTCCTGCGGATTTTTTATGGGGAACCGCTACCGCTAGTTATCAGGTTGAGGGCGCCGCGTACGAAGGCGGCAGAGGCGAATGTATCTGGGATACTTTTTCCCGTAAACCGACGGCGGTTTATGCCGGAGAGAACGGTAATATCGCCTGCGACCAATACCATCGTTATCCCGAAGACGCGGCTTTAATGGCGGAATTGGGTTTTAAAAGTTACCGTTTTTCTATTGCCTGGTCCAGAATTATCCCTCAAGGCAGAGGCAAGATTAATCCTGAAGGAATCGCTTATTACCGCAGCTTATGCGAGGAACTGCGCAAGAACGGCATACATACCTGCGCGACTCTGTACCATTGGGATCTTCCGCAGCCGCTCGAAGATGAAGGCGGATGGACGAACAGAAACATTGTTGAGGCGTTTGAAGAATATGTGAAGGTTTGCTACAAAGAGCTCGGCGATTTGATTGATATGTGGATAACCATAAATGAGCCTTTATGCATAGCTTACCTTGGCTATTTGTACGGCGTACACGCGCCCGGACATCGCAATTTGGAAATGGCTCTTGCCGCTGCGCATCATGTGAATATGGCGCACGGCGCCGCCGTGAAGGAATATCGAAAAACCGGATTAAAAGCGCCGATTGGAATTACATGGAATCCTGATACGCCTCGTCCTGCCACAAAAAGCGAAGCGGATAAAAAAGCTGCGGATTTAGCGAGAGCGTTTAACACGGAAATTTTTATATTTCCATGTCTTGGCAAAGGGTATCCCGAACTTGTAAAAGCGTCCGGATATAAAATTCCCGTTAAAGACGGCGATTTAGAACTAATCGCGCAGCCCATTGAATTTATCGGCGTAAATTTTTACTCTGAGTCTCCCGCTGCCGCCGATGAATCAGCTGTTTTTAAATATACGATGAAACCTTTTTGGCAGAACACAACCGGAATGGAATGGCCTATAACGCCCGACGGACTTGAAAGGCAGCTTTTATGGATAAATGAAATTTCCAAAGGCGCGTTCGGAAAAAAGGAGCTGCCGATCTATATTACCGAAAACGGCTGCGCCTACGATGATGTTGTAATCAACGGCAGAATCCACGACAAGGAAAGAGTAACATATCTTCAGCGGCATTTGGCGGTCTGCGCTGACGTGATTAAAAAGGGAGTGCCGTTAAAAGGTTATTATGTCTGGTCATTACTCGACAATTTTGAATGGTCTTACGGTTACACAAAACGCTTTGGCATTATTCATGTTGATTTTAAAACATTAAAACGCACTCCGAAGGACAGCGCGTATTTTTTACGCGATACGATTGCCGGTTACGGAGAGCGTTAGTTTTACTGCGTTATTACAAACGAATTCTTTGTTATTTTAGCGGAACCTGAGCTGTTATTTCCTTCGACTAACAATGCCGCTTCATAAATGGTTCCTAATGTCATTCCAAGACTTTCCCATTTCTTGAAATGTTCGGATACGGAAACCGTTCCGCCTGTTGAACGTCTTGATGTGCGCACGCTCCAATATTTTGTAAACGGTCCATAGCCGTCAATATGATATGAATTTGCCGTTGATCTCCAAATGGTATATGTGCCGCCGTCTACGCTTATTGTTCCTTTTTGCGTACGTCCTGCTTCCCAGCTTCCAGGAGGCTGGTTATAAGGTCCCCAGTCATCGATGATATACCATTCTACCAAGGGATCTCTGAACCAGCCGTAAACGCCGAGATAATCAACGCCGCTTCCTTTAGGACTCCATTGAGCCGTATATATTATTTTTATATCGCCGACAGTCCCGTGTTTCAAACCTGATGGAAATTTTATTCCCCTTCGCATTAAAATATTTTTGTCTTGTCCGACCGCGCTCCATGTGCCTCTGAAAGTTCCGCCGTTTCCTATTGTCATGCTTCCTGTCGCGCCGTCTGCCGCCCAGAACTCGTAGCCGTAATTATTAGCGGTTCCTATTTTATTTGATGAAAATGTCTGACCGCTTATAACATTGTCTACAATGCCGTCATCAACCGCGTAGGCGGAATTATCAAACGTAGCTTCCGCGCACCCTGAGATAGCTAAAACAGCCGTAAAAAATAATAAATTTAATTTCATAATCATTTTACAAACCTCACTGATAAAATATTACCGCGCGGCAGTTTAATAAACGCGGAATTTCTGTCTTCGCCTATTTTAACATTTTCCGATTGAGCATAACTGTTTTCTTTTGAGCGCATTGCTGTAGCTTCGCGGATTATAAAATCCGGCGGCAGCTGTATTTTTATGGTTCCCATGTCTATGCCGTCTTCGCCGGACGCGTAGGTCGGCGTAAATAAAACAAGGCTTATAGTATTGCCGTCAGGCGAAACAAAAGCCGTCGCTCTCGCCGTTATTCCATCTATCGCGTCAAGAAAACCGTTAAAAAATCTGGTGCCTAAATTCTCGCCTGTTCCTGTTTTTCCCTCCACGGTTAAACCTGCGCGATACATCTCTTTGGCGAATTTCGCGTAATGCGATACAGCGTATCCGCGCGGAAGAATTTGACCGTCTACAGTGCCGTACTGCCCGTCGCCTATATAACTGTAAAAACGTTTTGCCGCCCACCAGACAAAGGCGCTTTCATCGTTTAATCTTATGCTTAAATCAATATCGTTCATTAATTTCCAGACATAGTTCCATTTGGAATCGTTGGGATAAAGAGCGGCGTTTCCGCTGTTTATATTGTGTTCCGTCATCCACATTTCTTTCGGGTCTGTAGGATGATCAAGCCCTCTTGAATAACGGTTTAATCTGTCTCCGTAAGTGTGCCGACCGAGTATATCGATAACCGCTCTTGATTCGGCGTTTGTCATCGCCTGATCGTGAATATTGGGATGGTTCGCGGATGTTCCGCTCATTGTTTTTACTGTGGGAATTTCCGCGCCGCCGCCGAAACCTTTTACGCCTTCAGTAAAACGTCCGACTTGAAGGAAAAAGTTGCGCATATCGCCGCCCGACCACATGCAGCCGTCGTAATCGGCTTCGTAGTTAGGTTCGTTTTGAATAGAGACAGCGTAAATCGGCGCGCCGTTATCATACATATTTTTCGCGAAGGCTTTTAAATAATTCGCGTAATCCTGATAATTTTTTGTGTTTAATTTGCCGCTGCCGTGTATGGAATTATTTGTTTTCCATTCTTTCGGAGGAGTCCACGGACTTGCCATAACATAGCCGCCGTACTTGTTCACTATCTTAACATTTTCGTAGTAGTAAGGTCTTGAGCCGCTGATAAGTTCTCTCATTGTTACATTGATGTCTGTGTTAAACGGCATTATCATTACGCGCAAAATATTCAAGCCAAGCCCTGTATCGGGATTGTACATAAGTTCCGTATCGCGCGGATTTGTCAGAGGGAAGGTACCCCAGCCGACTTCCATTCCGCCGAAACCGCGCACATATTGAAATTTTTTGCTTGTATCAATTGTGATAAGAGCGTTCGCTCCGTCGAATTCGGCGGAACCGGCGCCGGGGCTTGAATTGCAGGTCAAAAGCGATAAACCCGCAAACACCGTTAAAAGTATTGTTAATAATTTTCTAAATAATTGTTTATTTGCATTCATAAGGCATTATAGGCTATTAAATGCGTTTCGTACAGCTTTTAAAGGAGACCGTTTTTTGCCGGTCTCCTTTATTAATTTACAAAATTTTACGCGGCATTAATCTGTATTGTCCTTTTTTGCGCCTCCGCGCGTTTTTTTATACTCAGATTTAATACGCCGTTTTTAAATGATGCGCTTACCGCTTCCGGGTCTGCATTCTCCGGCAGTTTAAATGAGCGTGTAAATGCGCTCGTTTTTCTTTCGCGAAGCATGTATGTTCCCTGATTTTCTTCGCTCTTTTTTTCTTCTGTTTGTTTGGAAGCGATAGTCAGGCTGGAACCATCGATATGAACATCGATGGAATTCTCGTCAAAGCCCGGCAGCTCCATTTCGAGGTTATACGAATTTTCAATTTCCCTGATATCAACCGCAGGCAGATGATCGAAAATTCTCGTTACAGGAGTGAGCAGGGAGTCTCCGAAGAAAGACTCGAAGTACCTGTCAAAATCGCTTAAAGCGTTTTGAACGGAGGCGGGGCGATAAACATTTAATGTTTTCATAGTGTATTCCTTGTCCTACGGGATAATTAGAACTAACGTTCTTAGAACTAGCGTTCTTTGAACTAACGTTCTTAGAACGTAAAGTTCATTACAGATGTTATAGTTCAACGAACCATCCCCCTTACGGCGGGTTTATCTGCTTGTCCTCATAGACACAAATATATTAGCAAGAACTGTGCCAAGATATTTATAAACTGCGGCTGATTAATAAAAATGAATGTCTTTAAGTGTTTTTAAGAGTCTGTGGGCGGAAATTGCGCCCCTGAACCGAGTCTCTTCCGAGGTGAAGGGGACAAGTTTACGCTCACAGACTCTAATTCAAGCTCCAAGAGATCCATTTTATATAAACATGTTTATAATTATTAATGCTTGTATATATATTTGTGTAATAATGATACAGAGAGATTAATTTTGTTAAATTTTGTATCATTTTGATACAGATTTTATTTTACTAAGTTCAAACTTTGTAAAGCTTATAGTTGGCTGGCTTTTTGCGCCGTTATTTGTGTTTATTTCTATTATATTTGCGTAGTGATCTGCGCTGCTTGCCGATTTTTCCGCAGTTAATGATACATTGCCTGCGTATTCAATGTTTGCGATAACGTTTCCAAAGCTTATAAACGCCTTTTTGGATAGCTGCATATAATAAGGTTCTGACACAGTTCCAAGATTATCTGCAAGAATAATGTAAAGAAAATCCAGATCAACATCCGATGAAAATTGATAATACAGGGTATAAATTTCACCTTCGGTTATCTTAGGATCAAAAAAGTTTGGAGGGTGGAACAGGAAAAGCCATCCCCAGGGATTGTGCTGCTTCATGGGTATTATTAATGGTTTTTCCTCCGATGCATAGGATGATGATTTCCCAGTAATATTCAATATTGTTGATTTCTGTGAAATAAATAAAAAAATAAAATACAAATTTAATAAAATAGAAATTGCAAGAGCTATTATTATGGCGGGAACAAGATTTTTCTTTTTTGCAGTAAATGAAGGCGCAACAGTTTGAGCGGTGTACTCTGCTACAGCTGAGTCTGCGGCTTCGGTTTCCGGCACATAGTGCGGCGGCTGTGGATTATTTTGTTCAGCGGTGTTAGCCTGTTCCGCTTTTCCGTACTTTACAAAAAGTTCCTGAATGCTTTGAACATCCAGTTTACGGTACAAGCTGTTTCTATGAAAATCGACAGTAGCATATTTGATATTCAGATTATACGCGATTTCTTTCGGCGTTAATCCTTTTAACAGCATATCTAAGATTTCCTGTTCCCGCGATGTAAGCTTATTTTGCATGACAAATATATTAAAAAATAGCTTCATACAAATTGCAATATAAAATGACGAAAAAACCGCTGTTACTAAGTATTTACATAGGTTTTTTATTCCGAAATTTTGCATTTCCCATGTATTTACATAGTAGGAAATTAATTGGCTAACAAGTAACTTTTTACCAGTTTAAATTTAAATTTACCAACAGGAGGGTAAAAATGAAAAAAGTGGCTGGGATTATCATAACAGCGGTAATCTTATTCTTGTTAGGCGGTTGTATGTCTTTGATGACAAAAGCAACAATGGCGGCTTTTTACAAGGATTACGGAGTTTACGATAAATCTGTTCCGGCAGATCAAATGTGTGAACTCAGGATTTATTATGTGTTTGTTAAAGAATTTAATAAAAATTCTGTTTCATGGGGCAAGATTCCAAGCTGGGACGGCAAAGGAAATGTTTATGGAACCGGTGATGCTATGGGCAGCTTTGGTTTTATAAAAATCCCCGCAGGCGTTAATTCATTTGTGTTTGATTGGGTAGAATCAAACAGAGAACAAACCGGTACGACAACAAGCGGCAGTGTTGTAACAACCCATTATGCAATTACAACAACCAGCGTACGGGACATTTCTTTTTCTAATGTAGAAATGCTGCCCGGACATAAATATTTTATTTTTGGTTTTAGAGATAATGCCGGTATAATAAAATTTGATATACAGGATATTACCAGTATGCCCTCCGGCGGTTATGGTGATAAAGTCCCTGACGCGCCAAAGGAAAAACGCAAGGAATCAACAAAATTTGAAGGAACATGGAGTAATGTCAGCGGTGAGAGTATCAAATTTGAAGGTAATACATGGTTTCAAATAATGCCGCCATACACAGGCACAAACACAGGTTCCGATGAACTTCGTATCAATGGCACATTAACATTTACCGATGAGGATTTAACATTGTTTTGGAATGGTATAGATATATCAGCTATGAAATCTGTTACTGATACTAACCCCGCGTGGGCTGTAAAAATGGCTAATAATATGGCTAATGAATCGGTAAAAACGATGAAACAAATCTATTTATATAAATATTCATTTACAGATGAAAATACAATGCTGTTGGAATTACCCTGGATGTTACCCGAAACTGTTTTTGTTAAAGAATAAGAGTTTTTTAAAACCCTCTGGTAAACACCAGGGGGGGTAACATAAATACCATGTATTTACATAGGTTTTTTATTCCAAATTTATGCGTTTCCCAAGTAATAACATAGTAGGAATTTTGTTGGCTAAAAAGTAAATTTTTATCAGTTTAAATTTACCAACAGGAGGGTAAAAATGAAAAAAGGTTTTTTTGGAATATTGGCTTTAACGCTGATATTTGGTATGGCAGTTATTGGCTGCGGTGACGGCGATGGCAATGGCAATGGGAACAGTAACGGAAATGGTAACAATGGCGGACAAGATTTACCCACAGATGATGGTGGTAATGGCGGACAAAATTTACCCGCTGCCAGCGGGGTTAATGCCGTTAGCGGAAAAACATATTTTGAATGGAATGAAAAAATTGTTTTTTCCGCAACTGCTGACGGCGCGGCGAATGGAACCTATACGAAGGGAAGAGTCGAACGAGATGATGCTCGGAACGAAGTGCTGGATAATAACGGTAAGTACAAGTATATTGATATTGAAACCGGTACTTATACTTGGAATGAGACGGCTAAAACCGTAACATTGAAACCTGAAAAAGTAGCTTTAAGTAAAGAATATGGATATGGTGCATTGGAAAATGAAACTGCCTTCCGCGAAAGTTTACAAACCATGCTTGACGAAATGAAAGCTGAAATGGGAGAAGCCGCTTTTAATGCGATGGCTAATGAACAACTTGCGTCAATGGGTTTTTCCAGCATAGCCGCCTATATGAACTATACGGTAAATGAAGCATTTTCCAATAAAACAAACGGCTATTCTCTCAGCACCGACGGGACAGCATTATTTTTGGAACAGGCATTACCGGCAAATAAAGGCACAAATCAATTTTCCGGACAAACCTATTACGGCATGACTTGGGATGGAGATGATGAAAAACGTGTAAAGGATGAAGACCAAAAATATGTTTTTACAGCATCCGGTTATACATTTACTGGATATGGCAGGACAGAAACAGGGGCTTATGCCTATGACAGCAACATAAAACAGGTTTGGCTGAAGGCGGAAAAAATAAACGGAAAAGACAGACAGGAAATACATGCGGAACAACCGGTTTGGAATGGTCATAATTTTGCGGACGATAACGCTTATCGTGCCGCACAAACTAGTAGTCAATTCGGATTAAGGCAGAATCAATACAACAGTACAAATAAAACAATTGGTTGGGAAAATTAAGAACGGTAAACAAAGGAAAAACCTGTGATACCCGAGTTCAAGATCAAAGTATCGATGCCGCCGTCCGTGGCGGCACTGTTAGCATTTTTTTGCTAAAAATATTTCAAGGAGGCATTTTATGAGAAAGGCTGTTTTTTTAGGTTTGCTGGTTATTTTATTGGCATTTGGTTTTATTGGTTGTGATGACAGCGATGGAGACAACGAAGAAACATTTACTTCATCAACAAATGAAACAATATCAAATGATATTAATTCATTAGGTTTAGTCGGGACATCAGTTTCGTCAAGTAATGTAAATATTGCAACTGCTGTAATAACATCAGGAAAAATAAAAATTACATCAGTTGGTCAAGGTTCCGCTGTAATAACTGTTATTGAAAATTCTAAAAATGCAATAATAAATGTGAGTGTTTCAAAAACCGGAATAATTACAATTGAGTCTATTGTAAAATATGATACAACCGGTGAAGAAAATATACAATTACCTGAGCCTGTAGGAATTAATGAATTAAGCGGTAAAACATACGACAGTGGATTTTTTATTATAAATTTTAGTTCTGATAATTCTTATTCTTTATCTTCAAGATTGGAAGATAATACACCTTTTATATTTGAAACAGGATTTTATTCTTGGAATAGTTCTCAAAAAACCGTAATTGTAGCAGTAGATAAATATAATCTGGGGTTTGGCTTGAAGAATAAAATTGAGATAGAAGAAGATTTATTCGGAATTTATTCTTCATTACCTCCCGAGGAATTAGAACTAACAATAGAACAATATATCGATATTTATCTTCAAAGTGTTTTTTTATCAACAACATACAGTTATGTTATAGAAGGCGGCTTAATAAAATATTTTGGAGTAAAAGTTACATTACCTGATACTGGTACAACAATTGCTGGTTGTGCGTATTCACAAAAAGCTTCAACTGATGCATTTGGTACACATTATCTTTTAAGTATTTCTTTTGACAACGCCTTATCTATACTTATATCTACTTATGGTCAGCCAGAAGAAGGAGAATGGGCTTGGCAGAGCGACTCAATATTAACTACTGGAGCGGATTGGGTAATTCTTGAATATACCAGATATAACGATTTCAGACTCACAAAAAGTGTATCTGGTGAAACAACTACAAAAGGTTGGAAGGTAAATTTACCATTTGTTGGAACATGGTCTGGTTCAATTATTGCCTTGGTCGGGAATACAGATCCTACTGATGGTACTTTCTCTATTACATTTGGAGAAAATACATTTGATAATGAAATATCAATCGAAAATGGTTTTGTTTTACAACAAAAAGGAACCTATACGTATACAGACACAAGTGTAACAGGAACTGTAATGGAAATAAATATAACATTTAACAATAATTCGAGTGGATGGATTTCTAGTGGAGAAATATTTGAAGGAAATAAAATACCGATTAATGGAACATTATCAAATGGTCAATTAATAATTCATCTTAATAATGAAGCTTTTCTTAATGATGCAATGTTGATAAGGAGTAATTAAAAACTGCCTGCGTCCTTGCGGGCGGCTTCGTAGTAGGTTTTTCCTTTCATTTTTCAACTCTCCGGTATGCGCCGGAGAGTTTTTTTATGGGTTTAGATTTTACTTTTTATAGCATTTGAAAGGATTGGCAATTTATTAAAAATAATTGACATAAAATAAAGAACCTATGTATTATATCGATATGGAAATGAATAATGGATAAAACAAGCGGCGTCTAATAAAACGTCAAATGCTATTTATGTTATTGTGTGATAAAATATATAGATGTCTATTTTTAATAAATATTATAATATGGAGAAGGTATGGAAGTTCTGGTATTTATATTACAGCGTTTTTATTGGGGTCTGGGCGCAGGTTGTTTTATGAATTTCTTTTTCATTGGTAATTATTACATCTTAACAAATAAAGTTATTTTTCCTGAAGATTTGCAATTCTTTAATGATATTAAAAATATTTCAAGTGAAATATCAATTTTTATTTTTATTGTTGCAACATTAATCATTGGTATGATTATTGAGGGAATAGACGAAATTGGCTGTCAATCTTTTCAGGAAAAACGCGGTTCTATGTATAAAAAAAAGCATAATTCTGAGGAAAAAGATATATATAAAAAACTCAGCTTTTATGGCAGATTATTTTTTTTCATTTTTAGAGAAACAACAACGATTGAAGCATGTACAAAGATCGAAAGAGAAGAAAAGGATAAGGAAAGGAAAAACCCTATTTATAATTTTATGCGCGCACAGGAGAATAAAGGCAATGCAACCACCGCAATGCAGACATGGGCTAAAATTGTTTCAAAAGAAGAAAAAAGTAATAGGGTATATGTATTTAGAGATTTATCATTTATGTTTCAATTAATGCGATCTGCTTCTCTTATCATTTCGATTATATCTTTCCTTTTATTCCTTTGTTTGCTGGTATATTATATTTTAAATAGATTTGATTGCTCGCTTTTATTTTATTTGGCACTAGCGTTATCTTCCATAACGTATATATGTGCAATGACTCCAATACTATTTCCATTCAATGATAATAAATTAATATATAAAATTATTCGTAATATTATAGCATTTTTATCTTTTATTATTTTTATTATAATAATTATTTCTGTTGACAGAATGAGGTTTTTACTTTGGTGGTATATATTATCTTTCTTTATTTCTATGTTATTTTTTATTTTAGCTACTCATATTTCTGTTTATTTTGGAAAAAGATATGTTAGGGATGTAGGAACTTCATATAATTCATTATGTTTGAAAAAACAGTAAACGAAAAACAACAAGAAGTAATGTAATAAATTTATTTTATTTTTTATTTATATGCTCTTAAATCCGGAAATTCGTCAATAAAAGTGTATAATTTTCACTTGACCGCTTAATTTTTAGCCCTTTGGTATATGCCGGAGGGTTTTAAAATTTCCCTTGATTCTAAAGATGCTATATTTTCAACAATCTTAAAATTTGATTTAATATATATACCTTTCCGGGCGAAATCTGTGTTATTATTACAATTATTGGGAGGATATTTATGCAATACGGTCATTTTGACGATGATGCGCGCGAGTATGTGATTACGCGTCCTGATACGCCATATCCCTGGATCAACTATCTGGGCAGCGAGGAGTTTTTCGGTTTATTTTCCAATACATCGGGTGGTTATTGTTTTTACCGTGATGCGCGGATGCTCCGTCTGACCCGTTACCGTTACAACAATGCGCCTGCGGATACAGGCGGACGTTATTTTTACCTGCGTGATAACCGCGCTTCAGGCGGCGCCGATATCTGGTCGCCTTCATGGATGCCCATGAAATCCGAACTTGATCGTTATGAATGCAGACACGGCATGGGTTATTCGCGGATTTCATCTTCGCGTAACGGACTTGGTTTTTCGCAGGTTTCGTTTGTGCCTCTGCATGACACTTGCGAGATACATAAAATAACGCTTACCAATGAATCCAAAACTGAAAAAAATATAGATATGTTTTCGTTTGTTGAATTCTGTCTGTGGAATGCGAATGACGACATGACCAATTTCCAGCGTAATTTCAGCATAGGCGAGGTTGAAGTCAGTTCGGGTTCATCGCGCATTTATCATAAAACCGAATACCGCGAAAGAAGAAATCATTACGCTGTGTGGGCTGTGAATGTTCCTGTCGCCGGTTTTGATACGGACAGACAATCCTTTCTTGGTTTGTACAATGGTTTTGATCATCCTGATGTTGTTTTTAACAGAGAATCGAAAAATTCCATTGCCTCAGGATGGGCGCCTGTCGGATCGCATCACATTAAGGTGAAACTTGCGGCAGGCGAATCTAAAACTTTTGTTTTTGTTCTTGGATACTGTGAAAATCCGAATGAACAAAAATGGGAAGAAGCGATTCCGGGATTAAACAATAAAATAATTAATAAAAAACCCGCGAATGCGTTACTTGAAAAATACGGATCGCCTGAAGCAGTAAACAAAGCATTGGCGGCGCTCAATGAATATTGGGAAAATCTTCTTGGCAGATTTACCGTAGAAGCTGAAGATAAAAAAATGTCGCGTATGGCAGGTATCTGGAATCAATATCAGTGCATGGTTACTTTTAATATGTCGAGAAGCGCGTCTTACTTTGAATCGGGTATCGGGCGCGGTATGGGTTTTCGCGATTCGAATCAGGATTTGCTTGGTTTTGTTCATCTTGTTCCGGGGCGCGCGCGTTCACGTATTCTTGATATTGCCGCGACGCAGTTTCCTGACGGCAGCGCATACCATCAATATCAGCCGCTTACAAAAAGAGGCAATAACGAAATCGGCTCGGGTTTTAATGATGATCCTTTGTGGTTAATTTGCGGCGTTGCGGCGTACATTAAAGAGACAGGCGATTACAGTATTCTCGATGAAAAAGTTTCTTTTGACAACGATGAAAAACTCGCAGACACACTTTTTGTTCACTTAAAAAGATCATTCGATTTTACCGTAAACAATAAAGGTCCGCATGGGCTTCCGTTGATCGGACGCGCGGACTGGAATGATTGTTTGAACCTTAATTGTTTTTCATCAACTCCGGGTGAATCTTTTCAGACTACTGCAAATTATGAGAGCGGGGTAGCGGAGTCTGTTTTAATCGCTGCTATTTTCGCGTTTGTCGGTCCCGATTACGTTGAGATTTGCCGTCGAACAAACCGCGCGGATGAAGCTCAATACGCGGAAAAACAAATCGCTGCAATGATCGAAGCTGTCAATCAGCATGGCTGGGACGGCGAATGGTTTGTCCGCGCCTATGACGCGTACGGAAAAAAAATAGGCAGCCGCGAATGCGAAGACGGGAAAATATTTATCGAATCAAACGGATTCGCGGTGATGGCAGGTATCGGCATTGAAGACGGACGCGCGGCAAAAGCGCTTGATTCTGTTAAAGAGCATCTTGATACGCAGTACGGAATTGTTCTGCTGCAGCCTGCGTATAAGGACTATCATCTTGAGTTAGGTGAAGTTTCTTCGTATCCGCCGGGATACAAAGAGAACGCCGGAATTTTCTGTCATAACAATCCCTGGGTTACAATCGCGGAAACAAAACTTGGAAGGGGAAACCGCGCGTTTGAAACTTACGCTAAAATATGCCCTTCTTACCGCGAAGATGACAGCGATTTGCGCCGCATGGAACCTTATGTATACGCGCAGATGGTCGCAGGAAAAGACGCGCCGCGTCACGGAGAAGCGAAAAATTCATGGCTCACCGGAACGGCGGCTTGGACTTTTGTAAGCATTTCGCAGTATATACTCGGAGTGCGTCCGACATTCGACGGTCTTTTAATCGATCCGTGCATTCCTTCAAGCATGAAAGGATTTTCCGTTACCCGCCATTTCCGCGGCACGGATTACCATATAACCGTAAATAACAACGCAGGCGCGGAAAAAGGAATCGGTTCCGTTACCGTAGACGGAAAACCGCACAGCGGAAATGTTCTGCCTGTGTTCGGCGACGGCAAAACACATTATATTATTGTGACGATGGGTTGATATAACAAAGGTTATAAATTTATTTTTTCTTAATAAACCACGTTGTTGTATCTGAATCGTATTTTGTTTCGATGTAACCGCGTTTTTCAGCATCCAGCGCAAGGTTCCTGAATTTTTTATAGCCGTAATTTTTATAATCAAACCTTTCCGCAACCTGCGATGATAATTCCCATTTTTCCGTTTCTTTAATTGATTGTATTAATATTTTAAAGACTTCAGGGATTGTTTCTTCCTTGTCGTTAATTACAAAACAGCCGTTCTCAAACGTTATGTTAGTTGATGTTTTTGCTTCCTGCGCGAAATTAAGCCACGAGCTGTAACCTAATTTTTTTTCGTCAAATTCATTGTTTAATAATTTCATTTTTATTTTTACAAAGGAAGATAACGGTTTTTTATTTTCTTTTATAATTATGCCGACTGCTTCTTTAAATAATTCAAACGCCATCTCTTTTGTTAATGCGTCATTTACCTGCTGGATGTCGCTCTCCTGGTTATCTTCGGGGTTGATTATTTCCCTGTAATCAAAATATTTGTCCGCCATTTTTAATAATTCTTCCGACGCGCTTTTAACATCGCAGATAACCCATGTTTCTTTTCCCCATTTTTTCCATGAAGAAAGAAGAGGACCGAAATGAATATCACCGGAAATTAAAACAAAACGACCTATATGAGAATATTGAAAAATATTTTCCACTCCGCGCGCAACAATTAACATATCGGTGCTGTCTTTTTTATCCTTTCTGTCTTTCTTGCCTACAGGAATATGATTTAACTCAAAATGATTGACATATAACTCATACGCGATGTTTTTTATTGAACCTTCATTCCAGTTTCCGTAAGCCATGGCGTATGAGATGCGGTTATTTTCTCCGACTTTCTCGATAACCGATTGTATATAATTCGTATTCGCGGGAGGAGTGACATTTTCAACATCCCATAAAATACCTACATGCATATAATTCTCCTTTATGCTTTTATTTTTTTTACGGCGCTAAAGCCGCGTGAGTTTCCGCTAACTGTTTTATAATCGGCAGTTTTTGTGGGCATTTTTTTTCACATTCGCCGCATAAAATACATTTTGAAGCGTCCGCGCTCTTTATCCAGCTCAAGCCTTTCATCATTTCGAGGTATGCCGCTTTTGCGTGTTCCTTAAGATCGTAAACCTTGTAGCGGTTCATTATTTCGAAAATGTACGCAATGTCGATTCCCTGCGGACAAGGTTTGCAGTAATTGCAGCCTGTACAGTAAAGTTTTGCGAGATTTTTATTTTCTTCCATCATTTTATTGATATGCGCAAGTTCTTCTGCTGTTAGGTGACCTGTGCGTGACGCGATCTCAAAATTTTCATTTAACATTTTTAAATCGCTCATACCGGAAAGAGCCATGTCAACATTTTCATTTGCAAGCACAAATCGCAGCGCCATTTCCGCTGTGCTTACAGGATTATTGTTAGTTTTTTCTTTTAACAGATTTTGAATTTGTCCGCTTGGCGCGCCGAGCCTTCCGCCGCCGACAGGACCCATAATAATAGTGCCAAGACCTTTTGATTTTGCGTAAGCGATGTTCTCCTCATTGGAACGGTCGAGCATGTTGTATTGAACAAGAGTTGATTCGAATATACCTGAGTCTACGATAGGTTTGTAATTTTCAGGCGCGTCATGATGCGAAAATGAAATGTGTTTGATAAGTCCCTGTTCCTTCGCTTTATACGCAGCTTGAATAGGACCGTAACTTTCCTTTTGCCAGCCATTAAAACTTTTTAGAGAGATTCCCCAAAAATGATAGAAGTCGATATAATCTGTATCCAGTTTTTTAAGAGATTTTTCCAGCCGCTCCATCCAATGATCGCCTGAATTGTCTTCGATTGGGTTTTTGGTAGAAAGGTAAACTTTGTCGCGGTAACCTTTTAACGCTTTGCCGACAGCGTTTTCGCTGAGTGTTTCGCAGTATAAGGGCGCGGTATCAACATAATTAATACCCATATCAAAAGCTTTTTGCATGAGGGGAACTGCAAGATTCTCGTCTACGATTTTTTTGCCGTCAATTTCTTTCATTGGCAGCCGCATAGCGCCGAAGCCGAGAGCGGATAATTTAATACCTGTTTTACCGAATTCTTTGTATACCATAAATTTCTCCCTCATTATACAGCTATTATAATGATGATTATACACTGTTTTTTCATTTAAATCTAAGGCGGCTTTTCCAAAAACTGGAGTTTTAGAAAAGCCTCTATAATGTAATTCTTTTTTAACCAATCCTGAATATGAAATCTATGGCAAGCCCTGATAAAACGGCAAATAATGAAACAAATAGCAGAAAGAATATAAAATGTTTTATTCCAAGAACGATTTTTACCGCTCCCAAGTTGGTTATTTTCATCGCCTGTCCTGTAATCATGAAAGCAGAAGCGGAACCAAGTGACATTCCTCTTTGCAGCCATGTTTGAAGAAGCGGAATTGTTCCTCCTCCGCAGGCATAAAGCGGCACTCCTATTGCCGCCGCCATGAGTATGCCGAAACCTCTGTTATGCATAAACATTTTAGCGAAGAAATCCTGCGATACATATCTTTGAAAAAGCGCGGATAGAATTATGCCGACCAAAAAATAGAGCCATGTCGCTTTTATATTTCTTCCGAAATTTTTTATGTAGCGTATAAAAGGATTTGGTTCAGTATCATGGTTTTCCATGTTTTCGAATCTGCTAAACTTGAAAAAAGGCTTGTTCCTGAATAGCAGCCTTATGCAAAGTCCTGCCGTTATTCCCAGAATAAAACAAACTGTAAAACGAATTATTAATACTTTATAACCTAAAGCTGCGCTGTAAAAAAGTAATTGCGGATTTAAAAGGATTGAACTCATTACAAAGGCGGCGATCCATTCTTCCGCCACTCCTTTTTCCCAGAATGAAGCGGCTATCGGTATTGTTCCGTACATGCATAGAGGAGAAGCTATGCCTAAGATAGAAGCCGGAATAATTCCGAATATTCCCATTTTAGTGTTCCGCATTTTGACAAAGAGGGTATGGATTTTCTCTTTGCCAAATACGGATATTAACGAACCTAAAGCCATCCCGAAAAGATAATACCAGATTATTTGTTCTGTCTGGATTGAAAAGTAATACCAGAAATAAATTATTTCTCCTTTAAGTATTTCTATCATTCTGAATTACTTTGATATTTGCACGTATGCAATATCATTAATCAATGTTGTTACTGTAACTGTCATAAAAACTCCTTGATTTCACTTATTTTTTAATCTTATCAGATTATACTTTTTATTGCCAGCTCTAATGACGGCAGCGTGATTTATCGTTAAAAGTCCGTTCTTTGTATTTCATTTACCGCATTATCAACAATTAAATATCACTAAGCTTCTGCGCGATTTCCAAAAAATTCATTTGAGCGATGTTTTCTTTTAACCATGAAACAAGACCGTCGTCTGCTGTATATTTAAAAGAGTCAATTTCGGCGATTACTGTGTCAACTTTTGACGCGTTGTAATCTTCGCAGGCTGTTTTTAATTCCAACAGAGCTTCATTGTAAGGTTTGTCTTTTTTTGTTTTTTCTTTTTTATCGTTTTCTCTGGCAAATACACAATCAATTTCATTTATTATATTAGTTATAGTTTTAATAAAAGCGGCGTTATTGGATGTTACAAAGTTTAAGTCTCCCGCTTTTGCCGCGTGTTCAAGAGCTTCCGCCTGATTGCCTGCTTCTTCGGCGCATATGCTTCTGCAGGAACTTTTCACACCATGAACGGTGATGGCATAAGCGGGCAGTGTTTCGCGGTTTACTTCCTTGATAGTTTCAAGAATCGAAACTGTATTAAAGGAAAAAGACTGCAAGACCTGTACGTACGTTTCCCAATCATCGCTGAAGCGTTCAAGTCCTTTATTAAATTTAATGCCTTTTATTTTATCGGCGGCATTACGGCGGTCGTATCCTGTTCTTCTTTCTTTTTTGCCGGAACGCCTTTCTTTTCCCGATCGTTTATCAAGGATCATCTCTCCGTTTATATTTATTTGCCGGTTTACAAGAGATTTTTCCATTTCTTCATCGCGTACCCAATTCATTAAAACTGCGTCAAGACTCATTATGTCAACAGGCTTGGAAACAAACGCTTGAAAACCTTTGCTCAGGAACATTTCTTCGTTACCTGCAAGGGCGTTAGCTGTAAATACTATTATAGGAATATTTTTGGCGTAATCGGTTCCTATTTCTTCTCGGATAATTCGCGTTGCCTCTATGCCGTCCATTTCAGGCATCATGTGATCCATAAAGATTGCGTTATATCTGACATTTTCTTTTCTGATTGCGTCTATTGCCTGCTGTCCGCTTGTTACGCAGTCAATCTGCATATCATAAGGTTTCATCATTCCCTTTGCTACATCAAGGTTAGTAGCTACATCATCAACAACCAGTACATGGGCATAGGACAGGCAAATGCGCGACAGGATTTTCTTGCGTTTTTTTCCGCGATATTGAAAATTATTCAATTCCTTGACAATCTTCGGTCCCAGAACATCGCAGACTCCGTTTGCGCCGGTTTTATATTTTTGCGGCAGCTTTACCGTAAAAACGCTTCCCTTGCCGTATTCGCTTTCCACTTCTATTGTTCCGCCCATCATGTCTGTGATCATCTTAGTAATCGGCAGCCCAAGACCGGTTCCGACAATATTTTTGTTTAAAGCTACATCTACCTGAGCATAGTCGTGAAATAAAAATTCTATAAATTCTTTTTTTATGCCTATGCCAGAATCTTTAACAGACATAATAAGTAAAATATCATCATCGGTTCGACAGAAACGTACGTCTTTTTTTTCGCTTTTTACATTCAATTCTACAGTTCCGCTTTTAGTGTATTTAAACGCGTTGGATAAAAGATTATTCAAAATTTGTTTAATTCGCAGTTCATCTCCCGTTAAATTGTATGGAATGTTTTCATCTATGTTTAACGCAAGCTCAATGGGTTTTTCATCCTTCCACATTACGCTTTGCGTTATAACGCTGCTTATCATGCCGGGGAATTCGTATTCAGCAGGCACAAGTTTAAATTTACCGGATTCCATTTTTGAAAAATCAAGAATGTCATTTACTATACCCAAAAGAGATTCGCCTGCATTGCAGATATTTTCCACGTTTTCTCGGGTTCCTTCATTTAATTCTTCGGCTTCAAGTGTCAGCTCAGCTAGACCTATTACGGCATTGAGTGGAGTGCGCATTTCATGGCTCATTCTGGCGAAGAATTTGCTCTTTTCTTCCATAGCGGATTTATCAAATTGCGTTTGAGTATATTGTTCAAAAGCGCGGACATGGTTGACTATCTGTATCTGATGACGTATTCTGGCTTTTACAATACTGGGGTTAAAAGGTTTATGTATAAAATCCGCGGCATCAAGGGCAAGCGCTTTTTCCTCGTTTTCAACGCTTGTAAGCCCTGTAATGATAATGACCGGTATATTTTTTGTTTTTTCATTTGACTTTAATATTGTAAGAACATCAAAGCCGTCCATATCCGGCATTACAATATCCAAGAGAATTATATCAGGCATATTTTCTTCTACCATTTTTAAAGCTACAGAGCCGTTGGCTGCCGTCAAAATGGCGTATTCAGAGCTTAGTATATTATTTAAAACCAAATGATTTAGTTTTTCATCATCTATGATTAATATTTTGTTTTTTAAGCTGTCGTTCATAATTTACGACATTATTGCATAATTTTCTCTATGTGTCAAAATCTTTATTTTCTTATGTTTGTCTTGCTTTTTTTTCGATATTTATTATAATAAAAAGAAAAAATGACATAAAACCCATATCAGGAAGGTATTTTATGGCGGATAAATTGATCGTTCTGGCAGTAGATGATAATTTACAACAACTTAGCGAATTTAAAACCATGCTGAGCATAAAATTTGATCTTAGAACTGTTAAAGCCGCTTCCGAAGCTATCAGTTTTCTTAACAAAAATAAAATTGACGTCATTCTTTTGGATATTGATATGCCGAATATTTCGGGTTTTGAATTTCTTGAAGATATAAGAAAAATTCCAAGTTATTTTATTACGCCGATAATTATTGTCAGCGGTAATACAGGGCAGCAATTTTTGAATGAAGCAAATAATTCCAGCGCAGATGCCGTTTTAATTAAACCTGTTATCCCAAGTGTACTTATCGAAACAATAGAAAAAGCTTATACCGACGCAGAAAGTAAACGAGGGATATAAATGAGCAAAGCAGGTAAACTTACTCAGGTAATTGGCATTATTGATGAAAAGTGTATAAACTGTTACGCTTGCATTGCCGCGTGTCCCGTTAAATTTTGCATGGACGGTTCCGGCGAAAAGTTGAAAATAAATCATGAGTTGTGTATTGGCTGCGGACATTGTACTGTTGTGTGCAAACACAATGCGCGTGTGCCCATAGATGACACCGAACAATTTTTTACGGATTTACAGCAGAGGACAAAAATGATTGCCGTTGTCGCTCCTGCGGTAGCTTCTGTTTTTCCCGGTGAATATTTAAAATTAAACGGCTATTTAAAATCACTCGGAGTAGAGGCAGTCTTTGATGTAAGTTTCGGCGCGGAGCTTACTGTTGTTTCTTACCTTAACTACATTAAAGAAAAAAATCCAAGGCTTGTGATTGCGCAGCCGTGCCCTGCGATTGTAAGTTATCTCGAAATTTATCATCCCGAATTATTACCTCATCTTGCTCCTGCCGACAGCCCCATGCTTCATACAATTAAAATGATCAAGGTATATTATCCCGAATACAAAGATTATAAAGTGGCGGTAATTTCTCCGTGTATCGCGAAGAAAAGAGAATTCGATGAAACAGGTCTTGGAGATTATAATGTTACTATGCTGCTGCTGAAAGAATATTTAAACAAAAATAATATTAATCTTTTCAGTTTTCCAGCTGCAGAATACATCGGCGCGCCTGCAGAACGCGCGGTAACATTTTCCGCTCCCGGAGGTTTGTTGGATACCGCGGAACGTTTCCTGCCGGGTATCAGAAGAAAAACCCGTAAAATAGAAGGAACCCACGCGATATATCCGTATTTAACCGGGATTTCCAATCAATTAAATAATCCCGATATAGAGTTCCCTTTAATCATCGACTGTCTTAACTGCGAAATGGGTTGTAACGGCGGACCGGGAACAGGGAATAACCATAAAGACCTTGATGAACTTGAAAGCCCCATCCGCAAGCGCAGCGCCATGCTGGAAAAAAAGATAAATCCAAGGCAGCAGGAAAGCGAATTTAAAAAATACCATAAAGTTTTAAAACGTTTCTGGAAAGACAGATTGTACAACCGGGAATATGTGAACCGTTCCGACAGCTATAAAATAAAGTTTCCCAATAATGCCGAGCTGGACGGTGTATACAAAAAACTGTTAAAAAACTCCGAAGCGGATTTATTTCATTGTACAAGCTGCGGTTACGGAGACTGCTACTTAATGGCGACTGCGATATTCAACAATCTTAACAAACCGGATCATTGTCTTCATTATACTCTTTCTCTCCTTGAAAAAGAAAAAAAGACCACTGTTTTTATTAATCAGCAGCTCAGTTCGCATATTAACCGCGCTCTTGAAGTAATCGAGCAAATTCATAATCTTGTTGAACATCTGGACAAAATGATTAATGTACAAATGGATGCGGTAAAGGAGTCGTCGTCAGTAACGGAAGAAATGGTAGGATCGCTGAAAAGCACTTCAGAACTTTCACGGCAAAAACAGGAATCAATTAAAGAACTAATCGACCATGCAACCAGCGGTCAGGAGGCAATGAAAGAAACTGTTTCGGCGGTTCAGACCATTTCCGAGTCGGTAGAAGGCATAGGCTCCGCGATTAAAATTATTAGCGTGATTGCTGCAAACACAAACCTGCTTTCGATGAACGCCGCCATAGAAGCCGCTCACGCGGGCGAAGCCGGCAAGGGGTTTGCGGTAGTTGCCGATGAAATCCGCCGTCTTTCGGAGTCCACAAGGGAAAATTCGCGTAACATTGCCCAAACCCTGTCGGGTATCATCGCCAATATTACAACTACTTCCAAAAGATCGAACGATACGGGAGGATTAATCAACATAATGGCTTCGGAAATCGGCAATTTTGCACAGGTAATGTCCGAGCTTATTGACACTCTGACCGAACTGTCCTCGCAAAGTTCCGGTATTACAATGTCGCTTGGCTCCTTAAAAGAAAACAGCGATAACGTAAAAACAGATTATACCAAGATGCTGCAAATGACGGACAAACTCAGATACGATATCAACTTCCTTGCCGCCATGTCGGCAGACATAGTCAAAGCCATCGAAAACAACGATCAGGAACTGATGAAAAAATTGACTAACAATGCTTAACGCCGCGGGAATGTGTTCTATTTTAAATTCAATGAACACATATAATACAATACATTTTAAGTTAAAAATGGTATAAAGTAATTATGAAAGCAGACCTGATTTTATTCGATTTGGATGATACTCTGATGGCTTTTGATGTTGTGTCAAACAACGCTTGGGATAAAGCTGTAGATGAGTTCATCCAATGTAATAATATAAATATTGATAGAAATATTTTATTGGAAAAATTACATAAAACAAGAAAATGGTATTGGGCGGATCCTGAAAGACATAAAATCGGCAGAAGAAATATCATTAACGCAAGAAGAGAAATTGTTAAAATGGCATTGGAAAATTGCCTGAATATTGAAATTACTGAATTGGAAAAATTTGCGGATAATTATTCTAATATTCATGAAAATTTGTGGTATTTATTTGATGATACTATTGAAACTTTACAAATAATTAAAAAGAAAAATATTAAAATGGGAGTAATGACAAATGGAACTTCTGAAAGTCAGCGGAAAAAATTGAAACGTTTTGATATAGAAAAATATTTTGATTATGTTTTTATTGAAGGTGAAGTAGGGTATGGTAAACCTGATATAAAAATGTATGAGTATATGCTGCAAATAACAAAGGCGGAAAATGATAAAATAATAATGATAGGAGATAATTTAGTCTGGGATATTGAACCGCCTAATAAATTAGGAATTTATACAATATGGATTAATAAAAAAGGACATAAATTGGAAGATTATAATATAAAACCAAAAAAAATAATAAATAATATATCGGAAATGATTGAGTTAATAGAGTAAAAGCTCGCTCGTTTAATTATACAAATAGTCGGACATCTTGTACAAATACAACCTAAAAGTAGTTATGTGCTATTCGAGCTAGAATATAATGGAAATAATAAAACTTATTGACAAATTTTGAATTTAATAATAATTTTTAAAAGAGGAGTAATCTATGAAAAAATTTTCGTTTTGTATTATAATATGTATTTTATTAACTACTTGTAATGATGAACCTTTTAATTATCCGCCATTAGGAGACAGCGATCTTGTTACTGAGGTTGATTTCTATGGTCCATATAGAAACATAACTTTAAGAGGTTTAAATAAGAATGATCTTTTTTTGGTAAAAGTTAATACATCAACTCAATTTGTGGATATGACAAAAACAGGCGGCGCAGACGATCCGCATTATTTTGCTAATATAATGGCAAAATTTAATGAACATTCGGAACCATTAATAATAGGACATCCAACTGCTACGAAATACCATTCTACTCCTTTTTATGTTCCTAATAATATAAATTTACTGAGGAGTCCGACATCTTTATCTTCTTCAAATACAATAGGCGATAATCATGATTTTTGGGTTGAATCTGTTTTAAATAACGGAGATTTTATTCAAAGAGAAGCAATATTACAGGCAATTGGAGAACATTGCAAAATCTGGGTGGTACCAAATATCGATTTTAAAAAAACCATAACACGGGCACAGGCGCAAACACTTGCTCAGAAATTTGATATAATATATCCTGCTGCAACCAATCTTATAGGATATGAATTTGGCGGAGGAACTGGCGGTTCCGGCGGCAGGGACAGCGATCCAAAAATACAAATACTTGTTTATAATATTGGCGGGGGAACTGGAGGATATTTTTGGGCGAAAGATTATCAGACACAAGAGCAGCTTAACGCTAACGCAAATACAAGCCATTTGCGAACAAATAACGCAGAAATATTTTATATATGCGCAGAAATGGTAAATACAGACATGGATTCTACTTATTCTACATTGATACATGAATTTCAACATATGATTAATTGGAATAATAAAAGGCTTAAAAATTATGTAACCTCAAAGGAATGGTACGATGAAATGCTATCTTTGATGATGGAAGATGTAATGTCCTCTTTGGTTGGAATTGCACCATCAAGCAGAGGACATGTACAAGAAAGAATACCGGATTTTTTAGCCTATTATTTTATATCAGGTATAACCGAATGGCTTGAAGACTATTATTATGGTGATAATGAAGATAATAAAAGAGATTATTATTTATTATTATATTCATATAAATATGCTTATGGCGCATACCTTTTGCGTAATTATGGCGGCGCAGCTCTCTTAAGGGAAATCGCTACAAACAATCTGGTAAATGAAGCCTCTATAACAGCTGCGTTAAACAAGGCTTACGACAGCAGCGTTAATTTTCAATATACCCTTAAACGGTTTGGAGAGGCATTGGTTTACACTAGACCGCTTCCTGAGGGTGTAATGACTTTTGATAAAACAGTTTCCAATACCATAAACGGAGTTACATATACTTCTTATGGTTTTAATATATGGAATATGAATAATAGTTATCCAAGTATGGATTATAATATGCATAAATATTTTAATAGTAAAGGTCCTTTTGTAGCTTCTTTAGAATATTGGTCAAGTATGCCCCGCCATTCAATTGCATTATTCACGCATGAAAGCTGGTTAAATTTGACTGGTGATGTTACAATTACACTTGTAAGACCGGAAGATCCAAATATAAGATTTATATTAATGATAAAATAGGAGGTTATATGAAATTTCTAAGTATTATCAGTATTTTAATTTTCGTTATTTTTTCATGCAATTCACATGAAAAAAAAGAAGGTACTGAACCTATTATTAATGAAGCAGTATTAGACGGTATTTCAAAGCGTACGGATCCTTATTATATAGTAGCGGAATTTACTGTAGGGGTAATTCAAATTACCGGTGTTTTACAAGAAGGACTAGAAGGAATGGCTTGTTATATTATAAGTGAGGAAGAAAACTGGTATATTTCATCTACAGAGGAAAATCTTAATTACCTGTACGGTAACAAAATTACGGTTGAAGGTGAAGGGGTTATAATTTGGAGAATAAAAAAACATCAAGAATTAAGGAATGTCAAACTTATTGAAGTGCATAATAGAATGGATATTTGAAATTTAAGTATTAGCATTTATTATTTCGAAAAATATGGATGATAAATTAGCATCAGGAATTATACCTACCTAGTGATGAAGATGTTTATACTAATGATTAAATAGGAGACTGTATGAGATTTATAAGTTTTATTAATATTTTGTTAATTTTTGTTATTTTTTCATGCAATTCACATGAAAAAAAAGAAAGTACTGAACCTATTATTAATGAGGCAATATTAGAAGGTTTATTAAGGCGTCCTGATCATCCGCCACTTATTTATGAAATTACTAAACTTGGTGTGATTCAAATTACCGGTGTTTTACATGAAGGAACAGAAGGAACAGAAGGAGGAGCATGTTATATAGTTAGCGAAAATGATACATGGTATATTTTATCTAAAGAGGATAATTTTAATTATCCATATGGTATTAAAATCACGATAGAAGGCGAAGGAACTATATTCGATCGACGCTATCATGCAAGTTTTAGACCCCGTAAACATCAAGAATTGAGAAATGTCAAACTTATTGAAGTACATAATAGAATGGATATTTGAAATTTAAGTATTAGCATTTATTATTTCGAAAAATATGGATGATAAATTAGCATCAGGAATTATACCTACCTAGTGATGAAGATGTTTATACTAATGATTAAATAGGAGACTGTATGAGATTTATAAGTTTTATTAATATTTTGTTAATTTTTGTTATTTTTTCATGCAATTCACATGAAAAAAAAGAAAGTACTGAACCTATAATGAATGAAGCAGTATTAAACGGTTTATTAAAACGTCCTGAAATTACGCCACCTGTTTATGATAAAATTACTAAACTTGGTGTGATTCAGATTACCGGTGTTTTACATGAAAGAACAGAAGGAATGGCTTGTTATATTATAAGTGAGGAAGAAAACTGGTATATTTTATCTAAAGAGGATAATTTTAATTATCCATATGGTATTAAAATCACGATAGAAGGCGAAGGAACTATATCCGAACGACGCCTTTATGCAAGTTTTAAACCCCATAAACATCATACATTAAGGAATGTCAAACTTATTGAAGTACATAATAGAATGGATATTTGATTTCAATAATATTCTTAATAATAAACGAGGAAAAAAAAGGCTGCCATACGGCAGCCTCTTATTAAGAAATAATTTTTTTTCTTATCTGGCTAACTGTTCTTCTGCCTGCTTGTTTGCTTCATATCTTTTTCTCATTTCTTCTAAAGTAGTTCGCGCTGTGGCGTTATCGCTGAATTTTTGAGTAACAGCAAACAATAATTCCATAGCTTTTTCAGTGCCTTCCAATGCTTCTGTCAGAACTGCCTGATTGTATCCGGCGCCGAAATTACCATGTTGCGCATATATCGCCGCGTAAGCTGCCGCCGCGTTTGCATAATCTTTATTTCTCGCTTTCTTTTCCGCTTCTTCCATTTCTTTCTTTGCAATATCATCCGGTTTTGCAAGAGAGACTGAAATTGTACGTCTTACGGGAATTATTTCGTTGGAAAGTTCTTGTAAGGGTTTATTGATTGTATTTGCCTCAAGCTGTGAAGAGGAGGTCAATTTCGATCGATCAGTATTGGATGATTTTGAAGATGTCGCTGTTTTTGTTCCCGAGCCTACTGTTGAACCATCTCTGACGCGTACGAGATTATACGCCAATGATACTGTAACTGCGCGTTCATAAACCGTTACGTTTACATTCTTGTATGTGGTTCTTCCCTGTGCGTCTTTTCCATCCGCTACGCGCTGTGTCTGCTGACCGCTGGTGTCTTGTGTTCTGGAACTTTTATTAACCGTTAAGATAGCGTCAATAATATTAGGATTTTCGGTGACCGGGAATGTAGAATCTAAAATATTCACTCTCTGACCTGCGCCCAGTAAGCGAAGGATTTCCGCTGTATCATCCATGTCCGGTGTGTTGAAACCGTTGTTCGTTCCGATAACCGTTATATTCTGACCGACATTTAAAGTTGCGAGTCTGGCTAATTCTGAGGGAGAAAAATAAATAACTACAGAATCATTTCCTACGCTCAATCTCGCGAAATATCTTCCTCTGGAACTTTGACCGATTTCCGCGACAACTCCGCTGATTCTTATCACTCTTTTGCCGTATTGAGAATCCGCTCTGACAGCGTTGGCTTTATACGCGGCAACCAATTCGGCTGCGCTTACATTAACTGCCGCTGCCTGCTGATTCATTATTGGAAGCAATCTATCCATTTCTGCGACTTCTGCCGCTGTTGCAACGGTATAAATGCCTGTTGCATTGAGCTGCTGCGAAATATTGTTCACGATCGATGAATCGTTAGATTTAATCGCGATCTTAGTAATGCCGCTCATGTTCAATTTTGCCGGTTCAGTATAGGTAATAGGAATAGTTGTTGCACAGCCGACAATAAGACACATAATGCCCGTAACGCAGGCAACTGTAAGTGTCTTCCGCAAACTCTTCTTTGTCATTTTTTTCCTCCATGGGTATTTTTGGGTTTTATGCATTGTATTATGCATTATTGTTGTAAGATATCATTTTGTATTTAATTAAGCAATACTTAAAATAAATTATTTTACATAAAACTGTTCAAAGTTCTCATATATGTAATATATTAAGAAAATGTTTATTTTTAATATCGTTATATCTTTTCTATAATAAGCCGATATTTACGATATGAAAAAGAAATACTTTATTTTGGCTATTTTGACAGTATCGGCTCTGCTGCCTTATCAATTGTTTGCCCAGAGCGCGGATGTGTTCAGACAGGAAGGCATTGCTTCCTGGTACGGAAGGGAGTTTGAAGGGCGTCCTACGGCGTCAGGTGAAATTTTTGATTCTTCCCAGCTGACCGCAGCCCATCCCAGCCTTCCTTTCGGGACAAGGCTTGTCGTTACAAATCAACATAACAATAAAAGCGTAACTGTCAGGGTAAATGACAGGGGTCCTTTTGTTCCTGCCAGAATTATCGATATTTCAAGAGCTGCGGCGGAACAGCTTGATATGGTAGTTACGGGAACCGCTCCTGTTACTGTTGTCAGTCTTGACCGAATTACGGCTTCCAATCTTACTGTTGGCACTCAAATTACTGTTCCTCCAATTACCGCTGCCGCGCCTGCGGTGACAGAAACTATTCCTGCCGCGAATGCGCCGATTCACGTTGTTTATATGCCGCCTGTTCTGACTGCGCCTGCTGCCATTGTCTACGCTCCTGCTCCCGAAGAGAGACGCACACCTCCTGTAAGCATGTCTTCTCCTGTTGCTTACGCTCCAGTTCCCGATGAAAGACGCATGCCCTCAGCCGGGATTAAATTAACGCCTGAGCTCAATATAATTGCCGCGAAAAATTACCGCTTGCAGGTTGGCTCATTTAGGAATGCCAGAAACGCTGTTGAAACGTTTGATAAATTAAAAGCGGCAGGTTTAAATCCTAATTATGAACGATTTGTAAACGAGCAGAATGTTGAATATTACAGAGTTGTGCTTGCAGGCGTTCCGGGGTTCGATATACAATCAACTGCCAGCCGATTAAGCGCTGCCGGTTTTAAGGAAGCAATAATCCGGGAAGAAAATTAAAGGATCGCGCTCTTAACGGGCGCGTATTATTTACTGTGAATAAAAAAGCATTACGCGCAGATGTTCTTCTGCTTATAACAGCCGCCATTTGGGGATTTGGTTTTGTGGCTCAGCG
>Ga0209755_10000422_pt1 | contig 78219 bp, 56 predicted proteins | sample TergutCo191P1_FD_187301 | JGI IMG/M metagenome (GOLD analysis project Ga0209755, IMG submission 187301) | Cornitermes sp. P1 segment gut microbial communities from Petit-Saut dam, French Guiana - Co191P1 (SPAdes) (version 2) | ecosystem: Host-associated > Arthropoda: Insects > Digestive system...
AACAGTTTTTCCATCAGCTCTTTGTCTTCTTTGTTTATTTCAGGTTGTAATTTCTTCATCCCTCCAATATATCATACTTCTATTCCGCTGTATGTATTTAACGGTACACTAGCTCCTAATTTTTTCTATCATCAATCTAAAATGTTTCTTATTAAATACGACCGGCACGGGATAAATCGGATTACTTTCTTTGCTTGCATATTTGATCATCTTCGGAATATCTTCGTCTTTGATAAAATCAAAACCTTTGGGGATTCCCATTCTTTCGTTCATTGCGTAAACAGCATCGATAAAGATTCGCGCTTTTTCGGCGTTGGTTCTTGTATCATTTTTATCTGCTAATCCGGCGGCGCATGCAAGCCGGGCGAGTTTTTTATAAACTTTTTTTCCGTAATCATCAAGAACCAAAGGAAGGATAACAGCGTTCGCAAGTCCGTGCGGAGTATTGTAAATTCCTCCGAGTGTGTGAGCGATCGCGTGAATGTTTCCGACACCGGCGCGGGTAAACGCGAATCCCGCTTTATAAGAGGCGAGAAGCATCGCCTGACGCGCCTCGATATTTTTTCCGTCGTTATACGCTTTTTCAAGATTAGTAAAAATTATTTTAACAGCGTCAAGAGCGAACCCGATGCTCTCGCGCGTTCCGTAAGTCCAGCAAAGATACGCTTCTACCGCATGAGTCAGCGCGTCCATTCCGGTAGACGCAGTCAGCGCGGGAGGCAGACCAATCGTCAGCTCCGAGTCGAGTATCGCGTAACGCGGGATTAGACATGTATCCATAATAGCGTACTTGTGCTTCGTTTCTGTATCAGTAATCAATGCGGCGATTGTAGTCTCGCTTCCCGTTCCGGCAGTTGTGGGAACCGCGATGAAAGGAGGAAGACGCTTTAAGATTTTAAATAAGCCGCCGAGCTTTTTCAAACATGTTTTCGGTTTAACAACACGCGCCGCCGCGCCTTTCGCTGCGTCCATCGAAGAACCGCCGCCAAGCGCGATAAAACCGTCGCAGCCGGAATCAAGAAATAATTTTTGAATTTTATTTACAGTATTAACAGAAGGGTTCGGCTCAACATCGGTGAAAACAACATAAGGAAACTGCGCATTCCCAAGCACATCGATAATTTTCTGAGCGATACCGGCTTTCACAAGACCGTCATCGGTAACAAGCATAGGTTTTTTCATCTTCTGCTCGCGCAGCAGTTCAGGAATCTTTCCTATGCTGCCCGGTCCTTCAATCGGAATCGCCTTCCTCCAAGGAAGACACATCGCGCCAAAGTTAAAAATAAATTGAAAAATCCTGCAAAAAACCGTAAGCATAAATGCCTCCTGAATAATGCCTTAAATGATGCCCGGCACTGTTTTTATTGTAATCGATTATGAAAAATATTGTAATAGACGATTTTACATACTGTGACAGATTGTAAGACATGATCCTGCTGAACTTGAAGAAATGCCCGCGGATGTTTATCAACCTTGACAAAACCTATACAATAGTATAGTATTATAGTATGGGAACAGTTGCTATCGGGACAAGCGGCTACTCGTACAAGGAATGGGTCGGTCCCTTCTATCCTTCGGGTACAAAGCAGGAAAATTATCTCTCGTTTTACGCCGGACAGTTTTCTACGGTCGAGCTCAATTTTTCGTACTACACGATGCCGGCGGCAGAGCAGCTCAGGCGCATGATCGAGACCGAAGGGACGGAAAACCTCAGCTATTCAATAAAAGCGCCGCAGGTTTTAACGCACAAGGTTGATGCGTGCAAGTGGCGCGACGAGGCGAAAACCTACCTTACGGCGATCGAGCCTTTGCGGGAAACGGGCAAATTGGAAGCCGTCCTTTTTCAATTTCCTTTTTCCTTCCATTATGATGATGATAACCGCCGCCACCTCGCGAATCTTTTAACAGAGTTTGACGGCGTTCCCTCCGCTGTGGAATTCCGCAACAACGAGTGGACAAGCAATCGCGTAATCGACGAACTCAAAAAACGCAAGGTCGCTTATGTGAGTACCGACATGCCGGACTTAAAAGGGTTGCCTCACGTTCTCGATGTGAGTACTTCGCCTATCGCGTACTTCCGCCTGCACGGACGAAACGCGGACACATGGTGGGGCTCGGACAGCCGTACAAGGTACGATTATCTTTACAGCGGTGATGAACTCAAAAGAACAGCCGAGCGGATAAAACGCATCGTCATAAAAGCCGATAAAATACTCGTCTATTTCAACAATCACGCCAGGGGTCAGGCTGTGAAAAACGCGAAAAGCTTGAAGGAATTACTAATGAGTAATGAGTAATACATAATTTTTATTGAAGTATAGAGATATTCATGAATAATAATTCGTCATTTGACATTCAACACTCAACATTCGACATTCCTAATTCCTCATTAAAAAGAGACTTAGTTCATTTTAACTTAATTAATTTCTGGGCGGCGATGGCAGCGCTTCAAGATAAATCATTTCTTTCTCATCCATACATAATTGCGGGCAGAACCGGCGGGCAGGATATTGCCGCCGATGTTTCATCTATCGCTCTAAGCGAAGGAATCGAGAGGGGGATGCCGATTGCTCACGCGCAGCGGCTTGTAAAAAATTTGATAATTGCCGATCCCGATCCGGGCAAGTGCCGTGAGGTTAACAAACAGCTCGAAAAAATAATCAGCCGCTATTCTCCGGTTTGGCAGAATGACGGCGCGGGAAATATTTATATCGATATTACCGGAACGCGGCGGCTGTTCGGTCCTCCGGCGGACTGTATCTGCCGTATTCAAAATGATATTAACAGTCAAATTAAAATTGACGCGGCGGCGGCGGCGGGAACGAACAAACTTGTCTGCAAAGTGGCAACCCGCACGATCCGCCCCGAAGGCATTATCGAAGTGCCCGCGGGAGACGAAGCGTCTTTTCTTTCGCGGCAGGATATCACTCTGCTGCCGGGACTCGGTCCCTCATTAATGAAAACTATTCGCGTAACAGGTTTTACCACAATCGGGGAACTCGCTCTGCTGACTGACAGCGAGGCGCTGTCCCTGTTCGGCAAAAAAGGCATTCTGCTGCGCGATCACGCGCTCGGCATCGACAATTCGCCGATTGACGGAGCAAAGAAGCATGTAATCGAAAGCCGCGCGGATTTTTCCGAGGATGTGTTAGACGAAACTATTCTTCGCGGCGCTTTGACTTCGCTTGCCGAACACGCGGGGCTTGAGATGAGGAGAGACAAACTCGGATCAACAGAAATCAATTTGACGATTTTTTACGCGGACGGAATAAAAGCCGAGGGGAAAGAAAAACTGCGCCATGCCTGCATTCTCGACCGCGATATCGCTCTCGCCGCACAGCGAATCTTCAAAAAAATAATTACGCGGCGAATCAGAATACGCTCCGCCGCGCTTTCACTTGAGGGACTTGCGCCACTTGGTTTTGAGCCCGATCTTTTCGAGCCGGAAACCGAAACAAAAAGCCGCAAGCTGCAGGAAGCTGTCGACTCAATTCAAAGCCGCTACGGCGCCGGCAAAGTAACAAAAGGAGTGGTGTTAGCCGCCGCTTCAGCAAAGAACAGAACGTTATGCGCTCTAAGTTCATGAAATATTTATGGATATAAGACTTGGATTGATTTCAGCTTATTCGTTTCTCTACGGCGTTCACATGCCCGCAGCATTGCTGGATAAAGCCGCGTTCTTCGGCGTTAAAACAGTCTCAATCTGCGATTTAAATAATTTATACGGCTTACATTCATTCCTTGAAGCGGCAAAAGATCGCGGCATCCGCCCGATAATCGGAACCGCGCTCCGTACTAATCACCGCACGATACATCTTTTTGTTCAAAATCGCGAAGGCTACAGCAGGTTATGCGAAATATTAACGATACGAAACAAGGACGTAAAAAAATTCGATCCTCTGCCGCTGTTACGCGAAAATTCCGAAGGGCTTGTGATTGCTTCAACTGACAGCGAAGTTTTAACAGAGTTGGCACAGCTAAAGCAGGGTGCGCAAAAAATAAAACACTTGTTTGCGGCAATTACTCCCGATGATTTGAGCGTATTAGGCGTTCATAAAAAACTGAACATACCTCTCGCATTTCTTGATACTGCCGCATTTTTGGAAGACTCACATCTCGATCATTCTGTTCACAAAACGTTACGCGCAATCGGAATGAATAAAACAACCGGCAGTCTTTCCGCGGCGGAAATAATTCCCGAAGGAAAGGGAGTTTTTAAGTCTTCCCAAAAACTCGCTTCTTTTTTAAATTCATGGTCTGAAGCGGCGGACGGCGCTTCCCAGATAGCCGAACTCTGCCAATTTAATGAAGTTTTTGACGGATTTATCTTTCCCTTTTACGGAAATTCACCAAGCGCCGAACTGCGGCAGAGAGTTTACTCGGGAGCTGTTACGCGCTACGGAGAGTTAGGTGACATGGAAACTGACCGGATTGAGTACGAGCTGGATATAATCGAAAAAATGGGATTCGCGCCTTACTTTCTACGGATGGACGACATTGTTAAACTTACAAGCAGAACCTGCGGGCGCGGTTCGGGAGCAGCCTCAATTGTTTCATATTCTCTTGGCATTACAAATGTCGATCCTATCGCTCATAATCTTTACTTTGAGCGGTTTTTAAATCCTGCGCGTCCCGATCCTCCCGATGTTGACGTTGATTTCGCGTGGGACGAGCGCGATGAAATCATCAAAACAGTAATTGAAAATTCCGGCGAAGGCAACTGCGCTCGTGTAGCGAATCATAACTTTTTTCGTCCGCGCTCTGCGTTACGCGAAACCGCCAAAGCTTACGGATTCGCCGATGCGGAAATTTCCCGGCTGGAAAGAAAAATTTTTGACTATAAAGAAAAAGAAAACGAACCTAATCCGCTCTGGCTGGAAGTACACAGCATTGCGGCAGAGATCGAAGGACTGCCTCGAGGGCTTAGTATGCACTGCGGCGGCATTGTGATTACGCCTGAACCTGTCAGCCGTTACGCGCCAATCGAAAAATCTCTGGAGGGTTTTCCTCTCCTTGCGTGGGAAAAAGAAGGAACCGAAGCTGCCGGCTTTGTAAAAATCGATCTGCTGGGCAACCGCAGTCTTGCTGTTATCCGCGACGCTGTCGCTGATATTAGCGAAGAATGCGCAGAAAAGAGTGAGGAGTTAGAAGAGAGATTGAGCAGAGCGACTTCGGATAAAGAGACAATTGACGCGCTTGCCAGAGGCGACAGTATAGGAGTTTTTTATATCGAGAGCCCGGCAATGAGGCAGCTTCAAAAAAAAACAGGCGCGGGAGATTTTGATCATATTATTATTCACTCCAGTATAATACGTCCTGCGGCGAATAAATTTATTTCTAAATATGTAAGGCGTTTGAAAGGCGAAAAATGGGACCCGCTTCATCCGCGCCTCGAAAAAATCCTTGATGAGACATACGGCATTTTGTGTTATCAGGAGGATGTAAGCAAAACGGCTGTCGCTCTCGCCGGTTTTGACGATGTCAGCGCAGACAAACTGCGTAAAGTAATCGCAAAAAAAGCCGGAGCTGAAAAATTAAGAGTCTACGAAAAGCAGTTCTTCGACGGCTGCAGAAAAAATAATGTAGACGAGAAAACGATAAATGAAATTTGGGCGATGATGCTGTCTTTTGACGGCTATTCATTTTGCAAACCGCACAGTGCAAGTTACGCGATGGTTTCTTTTCAATCGGCGTATCTGCGGGTTCATCATCCGGCGGAATTTATGGCGGCTGTTCTTTCAAATCAAGGCGGTTATTATCGTCCTCACGCGTATATTGCCGAGATTCGCCGCATGGGACTTTTTACCGAAGGACCGGATGTGAATATTTCGCGGTGGAAATACTACGGAATTACTAATGCGGAATACAGAGCGCGGAATGACGGAAGCGAAGAGAATAAAATAAAAAATATTCACAAGGGGATTGTAGTAATCGGAATGATGTCAATTAAAGGATTATCTGTTACAGGAGCGCAGAAAATTTTTGACGAAAGAGATCGGGGAGGAAATTTTTCTTCTCTTGAAAATTTTTCGCGGCGCGTCAGATTATCACGCGATGATATTACAGCGCTCTGCCCCGCCGGAGTTTTCGACAGCATCGCAAACGGATTACCGCGCTCCTTACAAGCGCGTTATTTACTCGGAATGAATAATGTGAAATGTGAAATGACTAATGATGAATTATTTCCGGAAGAAATTTCGAATTCTTCATTAAACATTAGTCATTCGTCATTGAACAATAATAGATCAGCATTATTCGATGAATTCAACGCCTTAGGATTTTTGCGTAACGTTCATCCGTTGGCTCTCTGGAAAGAAAAAGTGTTAGCTGCAAGAAATTACGCATCGGGTTCTGAAAAAGCGATCTCAGGTAAAAAACCATGCATAAAAGCAATACATATAAAAAATTATTTAAACAGGCATATTTGTTTAATCGGCTGGGCGATAACGCAGAAGGAAGTCTGGACAAAAGATGGACTTACAATGAGTTTTCTCAGTCTGGAAGACGAGACAGCGATGTACGAAACAGTGATTTTTCCGCAGATTTATGATCGTTATAACAAGCTTTTATTTGATCAACAGCCGCTGCTTGTTTACGGATGGGTAAAAGACGACCAGGGAGCTGTTATCCTGGAAGTAGATAAAATAGAAGAACTGGAAAAAGCATGAGCAAATAAGTCAGCTACTTCGTATTAACTACTTTTTTTTCTTTGCCGCAGTTGTTTTTTTCGCGGCAGGCTTTTTAGCAGCCGATTTTTTTACAGTCTTAGCGATCGGTTTTTTAGCAGCCGGTTTTTTTGTGACAGGTTTTTTTGCGGCAGTTGTTTTTTTGACAGCAGTTTTCTTTGGTCTTACAGCTCCGGTATTATATTTATACTGTTTATCCAGGCATTTTGGACAGAGAGTCTTTTCTGATTTCTTACCGATAAAAACACCGCAACGGGGGCAGCATCCTTTTTCTTTGCGTTTCTGGTAACGCTCTCTTCTGGTTTCCTGTATACTGTCAGAAACTTCGTTGTTGTAACCTCTGTAATATTCACGGCAGCCGTCACAATAAATAAAATTACTGTTTTTATTGATAACTCCGCCGCACCGGGGGCATAACCCTGTTTTCTTCCGCTTTGAATAAATTCTTTTTCTTACCGCTGGTTCTGTTGGCATAATATTTATAATAACACATATTATTAAAATTTGCAAGAAAAAAAGCGGAAGACGGGAGTCGGACCCGCGACATCGACCTTGGCAAGGTCGCGCTCTACCACTGAGCTACTTCCGCATGCAAGTTCTATCACCCTATCAAAAAATGAAAAAAGTGTCAAGCGGTTTTTAAAGCTAGAAGTTCCTTAATCCAGAAAAAATTCGGTTTCCAGTATAACAATTTGTATTTTACAAGACACAAAACTCCTTAATCCAGAAAAAATTCGTTTTCCGCCTTTTCTTTTAATTCATTCGCGATCTTTATCTGCCTGTCTACTTTATAATTTAATTCCTTAGGATCGAAAGGTTTAACAATAAAATCCGTCGCTCCAAGAGCAACCGCTTCGTTCACATTTTTTAGAGTTCCCTCGGATGTGATTATTATAATCGGAGTAAATTTATAATCCGGCAGCTCTCTAATTTTTGGGATAAGATCGAAGCCGCTTAAGCCGGGCATAATATAATCAAGCAGAATTAAATCAATTTTATTATTATGAACAAAATCCATGACAACATCGGATCTGGAAAGCAGCGACACATTGTATCTGTCGTGCAACGAGTAATTAATTGTTCTTAACATACTGGTAAAATCGTCAACGACAAGAACGCTTGGATTATAAATGCTTTTATCAACTTTTTTTGCCTTAGTTACTTTCGGATTAAATTGATTTTCGATGCTTTCTAATAATTTTTCCGTATTAAAAGGTTTTATTATATAATCGCCGGCTCCGAGACTCATTCCTTTTACAACATTATCTTTATCACTCGCGCATGTCAGAAATATAACCGGAATCTGAGAAAACCGGTCGTCTGCTTTTAAATCTTTAATAATTGAGTAGCCGTCAATATCAGGCATATTTACATCTAACAAAATCAAATCAGGTTTTATTTTTTCCAGAATTTTATACATACTCAAAGCGGATTCAGCGAGATAAATTTCATAGTACTTACCGAGACCTTTCTTAAAAGAAATGAGACTGTAATTCATATCATCAACATAAATTATTTTTCTCCGCGAACCTGTAATAGCCGAGGCTGTTACAAAACCGGATTTAGACATGATCTCATTCCTCCTTTTTCAAATTCATCGCATTAATTTTTTCCGCGACTTCTTCAAAGTTTACAACATCAATATTATCTCTAAGCCATTTAACAAAATCATCGCCGGATTTATATTGAAATTTCTCGATTTCTTCCATCGCGGCGTCAGCGTCATCCATGTTATAGCTGTTACATGCTTCCAAAAGTTTTAATAAAACATTGCTATCAATTTGATCTTTCTCCGGTTTTACTTTTACCGCGTTCATTTGTCCAAGCATTGCTTCGATTTTTTCGATCATTTCTAATAAGATTTTTAAAAACGGCTCGTTATTCTCGCGGATATAACCGGTATCATTATCACTAGCAGCTTTTTCCAGAAGCGCGGCGGCATCTCCGATTTTCCGCGCGGAGATATCATAACTTGTTCCTTTAACGCCGTGCACTTTTATTCTGTAATTGTAAATATTTTCGTCAGAGAAATTTTTCATATAATCAAGCGATGCGCGAACGCTGACTACATACGCGTTTAATACTTTTAAATAAAACTCAACATTATTTTCAAAACGATGAAGTCCCGCGGTGATATCCAGTTCGTCAATTTTATAATTCATTATTTGTTTTAACAAGATATCATTTTGCGAAAGAACTTCGCTTTCAACATGATGCACGTTTTCTGTCATTCGGCTGCGCGCGTCATCAATAACTTCCTGAGGCTGTATGTCGCGCACATATTTATTCAAAATAGTATTTAACTGGCGGATATCTATTGGTTTGGAAATAAAATCATCAAACCCGCTGTGTAAAAACATATCAGCCTGCCCTGATACCGCGTTAGCTGTCAACGCTACAATCGGAGCGGTATATCCCGCTTCGCGGATATGTTTTACAGCTTCGATACCGTCCATTTCCGGCATCATGTGATCCATAAAAATTATATCGTACACATTGCCGCTTTTAACTTTTTCTATCGCCTCAATTCCGCTGTAAATAAAACTCGCTTTTACGTGATAAGGCGCAAGAAGTCCTTTCGCCACATACAGATTCACCTCTACATCATCCACAACTAAAACATTTCCGTAAGGCATATACTCGCGCGAAATCTGAACTTTGTGCATAAACGCTCTGGAGTGCGTACGGAACTGCTGAAGATTCTCCGCGACGGATTTTCCTAACACTTCGGTATCGCATCTTTTCTGAGTCAGACGAACGGTAAAAACCGAACCTTTATCAACTTCGCTTTCCACTTGAATAGTACCGTTCATCATATTGATTAGTTTGTGCGTAATGTTCATGCCAAGACCGGTGCCTTCTTCGTAACGGTTCTTCTCCAAATTAAACCGTGAGTACTCGTCAAAAAGTTTGGCGACCTGATCCTTTGTCATTCCCTGTCCGCTGTCGCTTACAATTATCTGAAGGATCACTTCGTCTTCATTTTTACCTTCGTCAGCGTTAATCGAAAGTTTTACAGCGCCGGATGAAGTATATTTAAATGCGTTAGAAAGCAGATTATTTAAAACTTGTTTAATTCGAAGCTCGTCGCCAATCATCCGAGCCGGCGTATTTTCATCGATACAAAGTTCAAACTCAATCAGCTTACTGCCTATCCTCATCATGTTAAGCTGCGCGGCGTCGCTGATCATGCTTGCTATCTCATACTTATCATTTATTAACTCAAGTTTGTCAGCCTCAATTTTTGATAAGTCGAGAATATCGTTGATAATACTCAGAAGCAAATCGCCGGATGAATAAATTTTTTCCATCGCTTCTCTTGTTTCAGTATTAACCTTTTCTTTTTGAAGTTGAATTTCGCAGATACCCAGAATCGCGTTCATCGGCGTGCGGATTTCGTGGCTCATGGTGCTAAGGAAAGAACTTTTCGCTTTGTTTGCGTTTTCCGCCACTTCCTTTAAGAAAGCGATTTCTACAAACGGTTTTTTAATGAAAACGGACGCGATTACTGCGGCGATAATACTTAAAAGAATACTGATAAAAGCGACAATTAAAAGACCGATATCGATATTTTTAACAGGGCTTTCATTAAGCGGAGCCACAACTCCAAGACTCCATCCTTCAAGAGATGCGGAAACGGGTCTGAACGAACAAACGCGCGGCACTCCGTATATTGTATAATGACCGATACCTGTTTCAAGATTCGTCATGCGCGTAACGTTTTTAGCCAGCATAATAAAATCTCTGTCCATTTCCGCGGCTTTAATATAATTAAAACGATTCTGTATCCAATGATCGCGCGGATTTGATATCGCATAACCATGCGCGTCACTCATATAAACATGACCGGTTTCCCAAATAACAAACGGAGCAAGAAGCCTGCTAAAAAAATTCCACGGAAGCGTCACAACAAGAATTCTGTTATTCGAAAACGTCAGAGGAGTCGCGTGATAAAAAACTACTCCGTTATCTGTATTGATAGTAGAAGTAATCGGTTTTTGTCCGCGAAACGCTTTAGCGACATCTTCGTTTTTCATTATGTCGATTCCGGCAGGCGCGGTTCCCGATGATGCGATCAATCCGGTTCCGGAATCGAAAACCGCCATTCCGATAAATTCAGAATATAAAATATTTTGTTTGGATAAAACGTTAGTCCAGCTTGATTCATCGGCTGTTCTGAGAATTTCCACGATATTTGAGGATTTTAATTTTAGTTTATCAAGTTCGCTGCTTAAAAAATGATCCGTTATTTGCAGCATAACAGTCAGATCGGTTTGCTGAGAAATATCAATGCTTTTTTGTACATAATAAATGCCTACAAAAACTGAAAATAGAATGATGACTACATTAGTCAGAACTATCACCAGTATCGCTCTCATTCTAATATTCATATAACACCCTGTACCTTATATAACAAATTATTCCGAAAGAATCTTTTCTATTTTCTCAATCTCCTGCGAAGACAGAAGCGGCTGCGAAACCGCTTTTAAATTTTCTTTTAACTGAGCGGGAGAGCTCGCTCCGATTAAAACGCTGGTGCAGCGCGTGTCGCGTAATATCCATTTAATCGCCAGCGAAGAAAGCGATCTCCCTCCCTCCTTCGCGATACTATTTAGCGCGTTCAATTTTTTCAATAATTGAGGAGTAATTGATTCCGCTTTTAGAAAACCGCCGCGGGACGCTCTGGAACCTTTCGGAATCGCGCCGTCTAAATATCTGTCAGTCAGAAGCCCCTGCGCCAGCGGCGAAAAACAAATGCAGCCTGTTCCTTCTTTTTCCAGCGTATCAAGAAGACCGTCTTCGATCCAGCGATTCAGCATTGAATAACTCGCCTGATGAATGAGGCACGGAACGCCAAGCGCGCGTAAAACGGAAACAGCTTTTGCTGTCTGTTCCGCGTTGTAGTTGGAAATACCGGCATATAGCGCCTTTCCCTGCTTCACAATGTCAGCTAACGCAGTCATTGTTTCTTCGATTGGAGTGTCAGGATCGGGGCGATGACTGTAAAAAATATCGACGTAATCCAGCCCCATGCGCTTAAGACTCGCGTCACAGCTTGCGATTAAATATTTTCTGCTGCCCCATTCGCCGTATGGTCCTTTCCACATGTCATAACCGGCTTTTGTAGAAATAATTATTTCATCGCGGTAAGGCAGAAAATTTTTTTTAAAAATACGCCCAAAAGTAATTTCCGCCGAGCCGGGCGGAGGACCGTAATTATTAGCAAGATCGAAATGACACACGCCTGCGTCAAAAGCCGCAAGAAGAGTTTCGCGTCCTGTTTTAAAATTATCATTACCGCCGAAATTATGCCAAAGCCCCAGAGAAATTTCCGGCAGCTTTAAACCGCTTTTTCCGCTTCTGCGGTAATTCATTTTCGCGTAACGATTTTCATCAGCCGTGTATTGCATTTATGTTCTCCAGTGAACTATCGTAAACACAAACTTTATTCCGCCCGTTTTTCTTCGCGCTGTAAAGAGCTTTATCGGCGTTATCAGAAAATTCACTGATCGAGCTGACTTGACCGTAAACTTTAGTATTAACGCCGATACTGACGGTTATTATAGTATTTACATTTTCGTCAAGCGGAATAATTGTATTTTCCACTTTCGCGCGGATTTGTTCGGCGATTTCAGAAGCGCCTTTTGAATCCGTGCACGGCAGCAGGATAACAAATTCCTCGCCGCCCCAGCGCGCCGCGAAATCACCGGGACGCTTTAAAACGCTTAAGAAAGCGTTAACAACAGCTTTGAGAGCTTTATCACCCTGCAAGTGTCCGTAGGAATCATTGTATTTTTTAAAATTATCCAGATCGATCATTAAAATGCTGAACTTAGTTTTTTCGCGGTTAGCCCTTGCCCATTCTTTTTTTATCTGCATATCAAAACTGCGCCTGTTAGGAATTTCCGTTAATTGATCGAACATACCGTATTTTTCGATTGTATGCATGTGGGTAATTATTTTAATTTGATTACGAAGCCTCAGCCTGACAATCGCCGGGGAAAAAGGTTTAGTAATATAATCGACGGCTCCGAGAGCCAGCCCTTTTTCTTCATCGGCATAGTTAACAAGCGTAGTAATAAATATAACAGGGATATCTTTTGTATCATCGGAACTTTTTAACTCTTTAATAACTTCAAATCCGTCCATATCGAACATAAGAACATCAAGCAGAATTACATCAGGCAGATATTTATTCGCCGCCAAAATTCCGCTGCGCCCGTTTACAGCCGAGTAAATTATATATTCGTTATTCAGGATGTTGGTCAGCACTGTAATTGTTGTTTCCTGATCGTCGATAATTAATACGCTGTTTTTTTTATCATCCATTTTTCTTTCCTTATACTAAGTATACTGCAAAAATTGAATTAAAAGCTCTTCAATATCATGAATAAGCCTGCGTAACGACTTAATAAACGCGGGATTATGCTTGTTTATATAGCCGATATTTCCTTCCTTTGCGGCGTCCTCAAGAGCCTTAGCGTCGCGGCTGATTTGATCGGCGTTAACTTCAGAACTGATCCCTTTTATACTATGCACTCCAATTTTATATTCGGCAAGACTGTCCGAATTGATGTTTTCGATTTTATTTAATATTGAGCTGACATTGTCAGCATATAAACGAAGAACGTTCAAATAGACTTTTTCGTCATTTTCATACCGCTCCAGCCCCTCCTTTAAATTCAGCCCCGGAATATTATGCTTTAACAAAGAAATTTTCGGCTTAGCTTCGCGGTCATTTACTTTTTTATGCTTAAGATCACGCTCCAGTTTTGTCAGTAATTCACGCAGATTTTTTAAGAATTCCGGCATACTTTCATTAATGAATTTTAAATCTCTCTCCCGCCCTCCTTTTTCAAGTTTAAAAGCGTCTTCCGAAAGTTTTTTTTCGCCGATATTCCAAAGCGAGCTTTTTATTCCGTGAATGAGAATAGTAAAATTTTTTGAATCTTTCTCGTCATAAAAACCTGTTCCCTGCATTCTTTTGTTAAACCATTCAATCGCTTTTTTCGCGTCTCTGATAAACGATTCAATAATAAACAAATCAACCGGAACCTCGATAGATTCTTCGTTCACTTCGATTTCATTTCTTCGTCTGCGCGCCGCTTCTATTACTTCCGGCGGTTTCGTATCGCGGATATATTTATTCAAAATAATATCCAGCTTCCTTGTATCGATAGGTTTGGAAATAAAATCATCAAAACCGTTCTGCATAAACACAGCGGCTTGTCCTGCGACAGCGTTAGCTGTCAACGCGACAATCGGCGCCGTATATCCGAAATCGCGGATGTGTTTTACAGCTTCCATGCCGTCCATATCCGGCATCATGTGATCCATAAAAATAATATCGTATATTTCATTGTTTTTAATTTTATTAACCGCGTCTAATCCGTTTGTAACAGTGTCTGTTTTAATTTTATATAATTTCATCATACCTGCTGCTACATAAAGATTTGATTCAACATCGTCTACAATCAATACTTTTCCGTATGGCATAGGTTCGCGGTTTATCCGCTCTCTTTTACCGTAATTAACAATGCTGTCGGAGAACTGGCGTAAATTTACGGCGGCGTCATCAACATTGATTCCGTCATTAATTTTAGAAAAATCCAGAATATCATTAAGAATGTGAAGCAGTAAAACGCACGATGAATAAATTTTATCAAGATTGTCTTCGATTTCGGCGGGAATGTTTTTATTTTGAATTAATAATTCGGTGACTCCCATTATTGAATTCATCGGCGTGCGAATTTCGTGACTCATGTTCGCAAGGAACGCTGACCTTGATTCAACGAGCGCGGAAAGCGCGGATTTTTGATGCTCAAGTTCGCTTGTCCGTTTTTCGACAAGAACTTCTAATTCTTTACCGGTGCGGCGGCTTCGCGATAAAAGAACCGCTATAAGAAATAAAATTAAAAGCGATAAAATAATAAATCCGACAAGCCAGGGTGTCCGCGCCTGCTCAATTTTTAAACGGTAATCATAATTTCTCGTGCGCCATTGTCCGGCGATCATATCCGTATCGATTAATGCAAGCGCTTTATCAATGATAGAACATAAAACATGAAGCTCTTTATTAATTCCGAAAGTAGACTCAAAATGATTATCGAACATAATGTTAATTTTAAAATCTGAAAGCTCAAGATAATTTGTCAGATAAAGCAGCGAGCTGTTAGAACACATAACCATATCAATATCGCCGCTTCGCAGAGCGTCAATCGCTTCGTCAAGACTTTCAAATATAAATGTTTTTGGGTGATTGGGAACAAATTTTTGAAAAAACTCAGCGTGAGCGGTGCCTTTGTTTAAACCGATTCTTTCGGAATGAATATTATTTATGTTGATATTATAAAGATCCGTTTTTGATAAAAGCACGGAACGTTCAACCATAAAAGAATGATTAGGCCAAATAAAACGATTCTCGCGGTCTTCAGTGCGGACTAATTCCGAAATAATATCCACATCTCCTTTTTCCAGCATATCCTTCAGATCATGAAATTCCGTTTTATTATGTTTTATCTGAAACGATAAACCGGTAAGCGCTTCAATCTGTTTTATAATATCGATGCTTATTCCCTGCCAGTCATTATGACGCGGACTGAAAAAACTAACCGGATAATTATCATATTCGGCGGCAAAAGAAATAACAGGATTATTTTTAATGTATTCGATCTCTTCGTTTGTCAAGTGAAGAGATAATTTATGTTTAAGATATTCACGATAGCCTCTGTCTGATAATTCATTAAAATAAAAAACACCCTCGCTTTCAATCGCTTTTTGAATAACGGAAATAACCGCAGCAAACCGGGGATTCTGCGCGGATAATGAAACAGGCGAATAAATCAACGGATAAAAATTCGACGCTTCAATATCGCCGTAAGTATCCCAAAACGCTTCCTGCACGCTTTCTGTAACCAGCGCGTCGGCTTTACCGGATTTTAACAATTCGTAAGCTTCGTCATATTCGATAATGTATACAGGCTCGAATGTTCCGCCGGCGTAAAATAAAACATCCTCGGCGATAGTGGTTTTTTCCGGCAGAATATAGCGCGGCAGGCGAGTTTTTGAAATTTCCGAAATAGGCGGACTATTTTCTAATTGAAATAATTTTAATGAACGCTGAGAAATAGGATTAGTCATAAAATACAATTCACTGCGTTCCTTCGTCGCCGTAAGATCACATGTAAAATCAATCTCGCCGCCGGACAATCCTTCGAGCAAACCGTACCACGAAAAATGTTCAGCGGAAAATTTTATTCCAAATAATTCTGAGAGCCATTCGCATAATAATGCGGAGTATCCGCCGATTTCTCCGTCGTTATCAATAAAAGCCTCTGTTGAAGGAAGCATCCCTACAATAAAAATATTTTTGGTTTTTTTAAGCTCTTCGATGGCGGAAATTTCTTCGGCGGTTACGCCGGGTATTTTTTTATATGATGTGAATACGGGAAAACTTTCTGATTTATTTTTATTTGTATTAAAGCAGCTTGTTAATAAAAAAGATAAAAAAAACAAGAGACATAAAGAAAAAATATTGTAAAATATTCTATTATTTTTCATTAATGTACCTCATTATTAATTTGAAATTAAAAAAATAATAATATTTAAATTATACCATGTGCTGTGAACACTATCTACTGTCAAAAAAAAATGATAAACTTTGCTCATGGCTCTTAACTGCGGTATTCTCGGGCTTCCCAATGTAGGCAAGTCAACAATTTTTTCGGCTTTATGCTCCACTCCGGCGGACGCGGCGAACTATCCTTTCAGCACTGTCAAGGCGGAAACCGGAATCATCAATGTTCCTGATCAGCGTCTCGATAAACTAACCGCGATTTTTGCACCGGATCGAACGATTCCCGCTACTGTGGAATTTGTCGATATCGCCGGGCTTGTGAAAGGCGCGTCCAGAGGCGAAGGGCTCGGCAATCAATTTTTATCGCACATACGCGACGCCGCCGTTTACGCTCATGTTGTCCGTTGTTTTGAAAACAGCGACATAATCCATGTGTCCGAAAAACTAGACCCAGCTTCAGATATCGAAACAATCGATATTGAGTTAGCTCTCGCCGATATGCAGACGCTCGCAAAGCGCAAGGAACGCGCTGAAAAATCATTAAAGAATCCTGCCGAAAAAAAAATGAACGAATTTGTTTTATCGATTTTAGAAAAAATAAATCCGGCGCTGGAAAACGCCCAGCCAATCCGCTCGCTTGGTTTGAACGACGAAGAGAAAGCGGCAATTTACGACTGCCACTTTATCACCGCGAAGCCGCAGCTTTATGTCTGCAATGTTGATGAAGAAGGGATAAAATCCGGCAACGCTTATACCGAAGCCGTAAAAAAACGAGCTTTAAGCGAAGGAACCGAAGCTGTCTCTATCTGCGGAAAATTCGAGTCCGACCTTTGCGGCATCGAAGACCCCGAAGAAAAAAAAGCGTTCCTCGAAGATTTAGGTTTGGAAGAAACAGGATTATCAACATTGATACACAGCGCGTACAAACTCCTTGGCTTGCGTACATTTTTCACGACCGGAAAAGACGAATGCCGCGCATGGACATTTCACGCAGGCGACACCGCTCCAAAAGCAGCCGGCGTAATTCACACGGATTTTGAAAAAGGTTTTATAAAAGCCGAAGTCTACACCTGCGATGATATTTTCAAGTACGGCACAGAAGCGAAAATTAAAGAAGCGGGAAAGTACCGATTGGAAGGGAAAGAGTATGTGGTGCAGGACGGCGACGTGATGTTTTTCAAGTTTAACATTTAAAACAAATACTAAAAAAAATTTTGAAAAAAACGATAATTCCTCTTGACAAACACGTCTTAGTGTACTAGTATGTTAATACACTGTAGGGGGTAGAAATATGTATGAAAAATGGAGGACGGCTTTTGACGACCGCAGCCCCATTTACCGCCAGATAATTCTGCAGTTCTGCCGCGCGTTCGCGCGGGGAGACATCGCTCCCGGAGAGCGTATACCGTCCATACGGGAAATATCGGCGCTGCTGAAAGTAAACGCGAATACGATTCAGCGGGCGTATCAGGAAATGGAACGGGACGGATTGATCGGCAGTAAAAGAGGAACCGGATATTTTTTTACGGAGGATTTGCAAATGATAAAAAAAACACGCAGCGAGCTTGCGCTGGATTCATTGAACCGTTTTACGGAAGAAATGCGCTCTTTAGGATGCGCGGACGATGAAATTATCAATGATCTTGAAAAATTTCTAAAAGGAGGAAAAAATCGTGGAAACAAAAAATGAAACGCAGGTCTTGCACATAACGGATTTGAAAAAAAATTTCGGAAGCTGCGAAGCGTTAAGAGGTGTTAACATGCTGCTGCCGGCAGGGCAGATAACGGGGCTGCTTGGACCGAACGCTTCGGGAAAAACAACTCTTTTAAAAACAGCGGCAGGACTGCTTCAGCCTACGGCGGGAAGTATTCTTTATTATCAAAACGCGGAGCCGGGACCGGAAGCGAGGAAAACGATCAGTTTTTGTCCTGATACTCTTGTTTTTCCGCAGTGGATGCGCGCTCGCGGCGGGTTTATTTTTTATAAAGAAATGTACGGCGATTATTCGCAAAGCCGCGCCGATGAGTTAATAAAAATCCTTGAACTTGAAAAAATCATGGATACGCATATCGGCAAATTATCGAAGGGGATGAAAGAGCGGCTTGCTTTGGCTCTTACGTTTTCGCGCGAGACGAAACTTTATCTTCTTGATGAGCCGCTTGACGGAATTGATCCTGTCGGAAAAACGCGCGTAATAGACGCAATTCTCGCCATGAAGCCGCAGGATTCGACTGTGCTTGTATCGACGCATCTTGTAAAAGATATCGAAAGAATTTTTGACAGCGTGAATTTTTTGTCTAAGGGGAAAATCGTTTTTTTAGGCGCGTGCGACGCTATCCGCGAAGAGCGCGGACAAACTGTTGAAGAAGCATACTTGGAGGTGTTCAATAATGAAAGCTCAATTTAAATACGCGTTTTTGGCTGGTTTCTTTTTACGGGCTCCGGCGTTCGCGGTAATATTTATCATAAATACGGTATTTATTATTCTTGGCTCGGCAGCTTCGCTTCCGTATCCCGCTCACATTACAGCGGTTTCTCTGTGCGGCATTTCAATAGCGGTAATGTTTGCAGCTAACATCGCCGGCGATGTCTCAATCGCGCGCAGAATGTTCTCCGCTCCCGGCGCGTATCTTGACATGCTAACTCCGGTTCCGCGCAGGAAAATTCTGCTTGCAAGCGTAATTACAATGACATTGATGGATTTAATTACAATGACTTATGTTATTACCGCACAGGTCTGGCTTACGTTTAACATGATCGGAGACAGTATGCATAAATTATTTTGGGATAACGTACGAATCCACAGCGAGTATCTGCCGTATATATCCGCGATGATCGTTCTAGCGATCGCAGCTTATATTTTATTTTTGATGATAATCTTGTTCTGCGTAACAATGAAGAAATCGGTGTTTTTTAAACTGCCGGCATCAGGATTTCTCGCGGTACTGCTTGCTTTCGCCTGTTTATACGCTGTAAGCCTACTGCAGATTGTTTTATTGCCGTTCGGTGAAATACACAGATACGGATTATTAATGTTGCTTTCGTTTAACAGTCCCGCGGCGCTTCCCGTTTACATTCTGCTGACGCTGCTGGAAGCCGCAGGATTGTTTGTCTTAACGTCAAAATTACTGGAAAGGAAGATTAATTTATGAAAAGAAAAACATTAATTGCGTTTCGCGTAACGTTCGCGGCGTTAATCGCCGCTGTTTTAAGCGGCTGTATCGTGGTAACCTTTTACGATTTTAACGCGGTAACAGGAATAGGCGAACCTGAAAATTATGAATTTAACACAGGGCGGTTTAGCGGAATAAAAACCGAAGGTTTTTGCAATATAAATATAAATTATTATTCAGCGGAATCCGATACTGTCACATTAACGATTCAGCCTAATCTGCGCGAGTATTACAAAATCGAAGTTGTTGACAGCGATCTTGTTGTACGCTCGACAAAAAGACTCAATTTTAAATCAGGAAAAAATCCTGTGCTGACTGTATCAACTCCTGTTTTGAACCGGCTGATAATCGAAGGCGCGTGTATTTTTAAGCCGTATGACGAAATTGTTTCTGATTCGCTGGCAGTCACATTCAGGGGAGCGGTAGAAAGCAGAGCGGAAATAAATGTTAATAAACTTTTTGTTGATATTTCCGGCGCGGGAAAAATTGAATTGTCAGGAAGAGCGGATTCGGCGGATTTTACAATGTCAGGCGCGGGTGACGTTGATGCACGTTCACTGTTAACCAGCGAAACAAACGTAAAATTCTCGGGAGCCGGCTCGCTTAGAATCAACTGCTCAAAAAGTCTCTCGATTAACGCAAACGGAGTCGGCACGATTGAATACAGCGGAAATCCTTCTGTAACCTTGGAAAAAAACGGGCTGGTTGAAATAAGACGGATAAATTAATATTAAATATCATGACAAAATTATCCGAATTTAACGTTAAGACAAACGGACAGACTGACTGGATTAATATCACAAGTCAAGTGCAAAAAGAGGTTGCTTCTTCCGGCGTGAGCGAAGGGATCTGCGTGGTTTTTGTGCCGCACACAACAGCGTCGGTCACAATCAACGAAAACGCGGATCCCGATTTTCACTACCATTAAAACCTTTACCAAATCTTTGATGCTCCGCGCACGACGCGGAAACCGTTAACCCACGTCGCTTCACCCGGAGCCTGACTGTTGCGCACAACACTTCGCACATTGCTTATCGCGTTGCTCCAGCCGCCGCCGCGCCTTACACGCTCCGTTCCCGTAGCAGGACCTGTCGGATTAAGGATACCGGAAGCGGCAGGATTAGCGGGTTTGGTGGAATAATAGTCAATAAAGTAATACTCGCTCTTGTACGACTCAAATCGATCCCAAACCCACTCTGTTATGTTTCCGCTCATATCATAAATACCCAAAGCGTTGGGGGCTTTTGTTCCCACTTTTTGAGTGGAGCCCGCTTCGGCGCCGGTTTTAATGGTATCGTTATACCATGCGACAACGGTCGCGTCATTGCTTCCCGAATAAGTATAATTAAAAGGCGAGTTGTTTCCGCCTCTTGCCGCGTATTCCCATTCCGCCTCTGTCGGAAGGCGGTAACCGCGATTGGAGAAATTCGCGGTAACTGTTGCATTATTAATAGTATACGCAATAGGAAGAGGGGGATCAAAATCAGAATGAGCTGTTCCAGTAATTGTTACTCTATCCGCAGTATTGTAAGTTATAGTATAAACCCGATTGGGACTTGGAGTACTATTATCCATTAAGTCAGTCAATTTATTACAGTATTCAATCGCATCGTACCATGACACTCTGTCAACCGGACGCACTTCATTTCTGGAAAATTGGCTGGGGTTAAATCCCATAACTTCCGAGTACGATTTATTAGTATCCGATCTGCCTTGCCGAACTTGAGTTATTTCATACCTGCTAATATAAAAACCGTCAAGCGTTACGCGCCGTGTCGGGTATGAGTGATACGCGGCAGGGCTTCCTGAAACGCCGGAATCGCCCATGATAAAACTTCCGCGCGCAACCCAAACCATATCAGGCTCGGGTTCAACCCATCTTGCGTAGAGATTTAATACATTAGAAGAATTTGCTCCTGTTGAAATATTATCGTTAAAGTTCCACGGCGCTGAAGCGAGGTTTGCGTCTCTAACAGCTTGAGTAGCGGCATTATTAATTGTGTTAATTTTTGTCTGGTCATCATTTGTTGGATCATTGCTTGCGTACCAGCCGTAAAAAGACCATGCTGTAATTTGACTTGCGGGTAATGACGGTATAAACGGCTCTCTTGCTTTACCGTCGCCGACAAAATGCTGAGGAGGCGCTAATGCGGAAGAAAAAGCATTACTCGGCGCGTTTCCGCCCGGTCTTCCCAGATGAAATACTACAGTGTATTGTTTCATCGCCCATCTTGCGACAAGAGTCAAATTGCCTATTACAGGCTTGTCAAAGTCATATTCCGCGCCATTTGCGGAGCCGACTCGCCAGCCCTCAAAAGCCATATCATTATCAGAATGAGTCATAATAGGCGGCAGGAGCGCTCTTTCGCCGTGCTCTACATTTTGCGTTGCCGGAACAGGGCTTCCGCCGTTCGCGTTAAATGTAACATAATAGATATTCGCAACCCATCTTGCGTGAAGAATAAAGGCGTCATTCTTTAAAACACCATTTTGCCATTCATCAACATCATTTAATGTACTAGTCGAAAAATCCCATAATTCGCCGGAGTCTTTGTACCAGCCGGCAAAAGTATACCCTTCCCTGACAAGAGGACCCGGATCGATAATTTTGCCTCCGGTTACACCCGCAAGTCCGGCAAAAATTGTAAAGTTAACGCGGGTTAATTCCTGACCGTTCGGACGCGTTCCTCCGTTTACCTGTAAATGAACGGTACGCGAAAATGTGCTCCACCTTGCGTATAAGGTAATAGTTGGTTTATTAGATTCATTTACGATATCATTCTCAAAATTCCATCTGTCGTTTATATTGATTTTGTTATGGTCTTGTAAACTGTCAACCGGCATGCCGTCTGTTGTAAACCAGCCGATTAAACCGTGAATTCCGTCAGTCGGCAGAACAGGAGGCTCAATAACCTTATTGCCGGGAATAATTCTTTGATCCGCAACCGAAATAGTATTGCCTTTTTGGTCTTTTGGATGAGGATTTGCGGGCGATTCAGCGCCAAATATTTGATTGTAGTTTGTGACGAATTTAACAGTAACAAAATTTTCCGACCAATTCGCTTTAAGTGTAATAATTCCGTCGCCGTCGACATCATCCTCTTTTTTTACTGTCCGTGTATCCATATCCCAAATTTTGCCGTTCTCGTCAATCCAGCCGCCAAAACCGTATAAAGCTGCATCAAGATGAGTTATCGCGCGAATTCTTGGAATCTTATTGCCGTATAACACTCTGAATGGAATCGGCTGAGGAGTTCCGCCGTTTGAGTGAAAAAATACAACAGCGAAATTTGCGCCGCTTTTTTGGCTGCATTTACAAGTTGAATCGCCTGTACATTTGCATATTTGATCACCCGTGCAGGGACATCCGCCTTCCTTTTCACTCCACCATGTTTCCATGAGAGGATTATTACAGGTTGATAAACATAGACAAATTAAAGCTAGTATAGAAACAAAAATAAATTTAAAGCTTTTCATTGCACCATCCTGAAATGTATAAAATTCAAAAATAAGAATTTTATATTACAATTATAGTACAAATAAAAACAAAGTCAAAGAAATTGAAAATAAAGATAACCTAGCCAAAAATTAACAAAAATTTATTAATATTGACCTGTAGGCGTGGCAACAGGTTCCTTCTACTGCCACTCAACTGTAATATCACCGGAAGTTGTCGCAATATCAATCAATGGAATAACGCCGCTACCGCCTGCGTTGTCGCGAACTACACCCTGAGTTAGATTTTTATCATCGGCGGCTTGAGACAATACGCTGCTGAACGGAGTTGTCAGTTTTCCGCTTGCCGATTTGGATGAAAATCTAAATTGAAGATTTCTCGGCAAAATTAAATTAACCCTGCCGCTGGTCGAGTTAAAAATTAAATCTCCCGCTTTAAGATCGACTTCACACGTAATGCCGCCGCTGGTTGTAATAACATCCGCATTGCCGGAAATTTTTCCTGTGCGCACATTGCCGCTTGTAGTTTTAATATGGGTGATATTTGTATTAATTGAATTTGTTGATACGTCTCCGCTTGTTGTTACAATATTTAAAGTAGAACAGGCAATATCAGGCGTTTCAATATTACCGCTTGATGTTTTTATATTGATAATATTTTTATATGAAACCGGAAGAAAAACTTCCAAACGTCTTTGAAAATTTTTGAATATCGGTCTGACAGGAACCTGTCCGTTTTCTATAGTCAAAGTATTTCCGTATTTATTAATTACGGCGAAATATCTTTTATCGATCTCAGACATATACTCTTTAATAATAAGACTATTGGTATTTCCTTTATAAAAAGTAACATCTTCGAATGAATAAATTATTCTTAAATCTGTTACGCCGCTAAGATCAATTTCCTGTGTATTAGCCAGCTCCGAACTGCCGCCGCAAAACGCCGCCGCGGTAAAAATAATAAAAAACACTGATGTAAAAATCGCTTTCATAAAAACTCCTTATAAAAATATTAAATTTTATAAAAATTCCAATAAATAAATTCATAAAATTTTTATTCCTGCTTCTTTGCAGCCTGCCAATGTTTTTTCGTCCCATACAGAAACCTGCACTTCGCCGATATGCGCCTTTTGTAAAAGCAGCATACAAAGTCTCGACTGTCCGATGCCGCCGCCCATTGTTAAAGGAAGTTTTCCTTCCAGCAGCATTTTATGAAACGGCAGATTTCTTCTGTTATCGGCTCCGGCGGCGGTCAGCTGCGAATCCAGCGACGCCTCGTCAACGCGAATCCCCATCGAGGAAATTTCTATTGCGCAGCCAAGAACATCGCTCCAGAACATGATGTCGCCGTTCAGCGTCCAATCATCGTAATCGGGGGCGCGTCCGTCATGTTTAATGCCGGATTTTAACACGCCGCCAATCTGCATAATAAAAGCGGTTTTATGCTCTTTGACAAAAAGATTTTCTCTTTCTTTCGGAGAACTTCCCGGAAATAAATCTTCCAACTGCTGTGTTGTGATAAATTTTACGTTACGCGAAAGAGACGAACCAAAAACAGGATCGGTTTTTACGGCAGTATCACAGATTGATTTCACGATAGAAAGAACAACCGCTTTTAAAATATCTTCGTTACGTGACGATTTATCGATTACTTTTTCCCAATCCCATTGATCAACATAAACCGAATGAAGATTATCCATTTCCTCATCGCGGCGAATCGCATTCATATCGGTATATATTCCTTCGCCGACAGGAAAGCCGTAATTATGAAGCGCCATTCGTTTCCATTTAGCAAGCGAATGTACAATCGCCGCATTCATTCCGCTGTCTTTAATATCAAACTCGACAGGGCGTTCAACGCCGTTTAAGTCGTCATTTAAGCCGCTCTTCGGATCGACAAAAAGCGGAGCGGAAACTCGTTTTAAATTTAAATTGACAGAGAGATTATCTTCGAACAGCCGTTTAATTTTTCCAATCGCAGTCTGCGTTTCGTACACATTTAAAACCGATTTATAACCGGCGGGAATAATTAATTTACTCATTTTTCGCCGAGCCTTGTTTTTTCAGATTATCAATATTATGTTTTGCGGAGGAATGTCCCTGAATCGCGGCGCAATTATACCACTCGTACGCTTTTAACAGATTTTTTGTTACTCCTGTTCCATTCTCGTAACAATTTCCAAGACTATTTTGAGCGGGCGCATAACCGTGTTCGGCGGATTTTTTAAACCATTCAATCGCGGTTTCAATATCAACGGAAACTCCTTTTCCGTGTAAATAACATTCACCAAGATTATATTGAGCGAATGTATTTCCTTGAGCGGCTGCTTTTCTGTACCATTTAAAAGCGTCATCCAAACTTTTCTCGACGCCGTTCCCGTTCGCATAACAAAAACCCAAATTCCCCTGAGCCGGAGCGTATCCAACATTCGCGGCTTTTTGATAATAAGCAACAGCTTTTTTAATATCCTGAGTCACGCCGTAACCGCTTTCATAACACCAGCCTAAATTGCAAATAGCCGGAGCGTATCCTTGCTCGGCTGACTTTTTATAATTATCAACCGCTTTAACGAAATTTTGCGGAACTCCGTGTCCTTTCTCGTAGCAAAAAGCGAGGCTGCACTGAGCCGGAGCGTAACCCTTCTCTGCCGCTTTTAAGAAACAATCGAAAGCGTCAGCAAAATTATTAATCATTCCGGCGGCATTTCCAGTATTAAATAATGACTCAGCATCATTAATGATATCAAGATCGGTCATAAAACCTCCACTCGAAGTAAGTATACAATTTAATAATTTTTATATCAATCTTGAATTTTTTGTTATTTTCATTATATAATTTACATAATATTCTGATCGGAGGCATGTTTTGAAACTATTTAGTTCATTAAAATCTCGTTTTATAATTTTTTTTATAACTTTTATAGTCGCGTTGACATTGGTATTAATTTTAACAGGCGTAAGATCGTTGTCACAAACGGTAATCGATGCTTTTTCCTCGCAGGGTGTTTATACCGTGGAAAGAACCGCAGAATATATAGACGGTGATAGATTTGAAGAACTTGTAAAATGGATGGATGTTGAGGACCCCTATTACGAAGAAACAAGAGTATGGATGTTAAACTTTAAAGGGAATACAAATTGTTTATACCTTTACACGATGGCAAAAAATAATAAAGGTAATTGGTGTTACATCATCGACGGTTCCGCTCCGCCTGATGACGAAGAAGAATTTTCCGCACTCGGCGACGAACAGGATGTTTCGGAGTTTGATCCGGCGTTCAGAAGAGTCTGGGTTTCGGGTGAAACAGAAGTATCGGGTCTTGTAGATCAAGGTGAATGGGGCTGGCTGATGTCGATATACACGCCTATCAAAAATTCATCCGGTCAAATTGTGGGGGTTGTAGGCTGCGATTATGACGGGACAGAACTTCGCGCGGAAATTATTTCCAGAGAGATTCAGCAAGGAATTATCGGCGGAATATTTATTATTATCGGTATTGTAATTTTAATAATTTTAATGAGGATGATTTTTAACCCTATCAGAGATATTAATCATATTCTAGATGAGATATCAGAAGGCGAAGGCGATTTAACAAGAAGGATCAAGATTAAAGATACGCATGAGATCGGCAAGCTCGCGGTAAGTTTTAACTTAACTCTTGATAAAATAAAAAATCTTGTCGTCGGCATAAAAAAACAAACGGAAGAGCTGACATCGACAGGTAACGATCTTGCGACTAACATGAGAGAAACCGCAACGGCGATTTCCCAAATTACAGCTCACATAAAAAATATTAAAGAGCGAATTTTAAGCCAGAGCGCCAGCGTAAGCGAAACTCACGCGACAATGGAACATGTTGTCGAAAACATCAACAAACTTGACAGTCATGTCGAGATACAAAGCAGTAATGTTTCTACGGCATCTTCGGCAATCGAGGAAATGGTGGCGAATACGCAGTCGGTCACAAATACATTAATCGCAAATGTAACCAATGTTCAGGAATTAAAAAACGCGTCAGAGTTAGGACGCGGCGGAATACAGGCGGTTGTATCTGATATTAAAGAAATTGCCCGCGAATCGGAAGGACTCTTGGAAATAAATTCTGTCATGGAAAATATCGCCAGTCAGACAAATCTTCTTTCGATGAACGCGGCGATCGAAGCGGCTCACGCAGGCGAATCCGGCAAAGGTTTCGCGGTAGTAGCCGGAGAAATCCGCAAACTGGCGGAGAACTCCAGCCGGCAGTCAAAAACAATCAGCGAAGTTTTAAAAAGAATGAAAAGCGCAGTCGATAAAATTACGCGCTCAACAAATAATGTATTGGAAAAATTTGAAGCTATCGACAAGAGCGTAAATGTTGTAGCTTTTCAAGAAGATAATATCCGTAACGCAATGGAAGAGCAGCAAATGGGAAGCAAACAAATTCTTGAAGGCATCAGTAATGTAAACATGGAAACAAAAAAAGTAAAAAGCGGCTCAAAGGAAATGCTCGAAGGCGCGAAAGAAGTTATACAGGAAAGTTCTAATCTGGAAACAGTAACTCAGGATATCACAGACGGCATGAACGAGATGGATTCAGGCGCGGATCAAATCAATGTCGCTGTAAGACACATTAACCATATAAGCGATAAGAACAGAGAAAATATCGGACACCTTGTAACCGAAGTATCGCGGTTTAAAGTTTAACTTTTAAAAAGTAATAATTAAAACTAAAATTGTTAATTAAATATTAACACATTTTAAACTAGCGTAATTTCCACCACTGTATCGATTTTATCAGGCAGCGGATAATTATTGCCATGACCGGGTTTAAGATATAAAAACTCGTGCTCTTGAAATTCGCTTAAATTCCAAACTTTCGGCGGAATTTGCACTTCGCTTCCGTCGCTTAAAAGACGCGCCGATTTTAATTTACCGTCCATATTCAACAGACAAATCGCTCCGGCTATCGGCTCGTAAATGTGAGCGTATAATATTTTTCCGTTTTGCGTATAACGTCCCCACTCAGGTTTCGGAATGTCAGCGATACCGCAGTTGTAAATGCTCTGAGAATTTTTTTCCATCCACGCTCCGGTTTCTTCCAGAATTTTTACTGATGCTGCGGGGATTTTTCCTTTTTCATCCGGTCCGATATTTAAAATGAGATTCCCGTTTTTAGAAACACATTCAACTAACATTCTGATAACCATATCGGCAGGTTTCCAATGCTGATCGGCGGCGCAGTAACCCCAGTTGCAGTTTAATGTTAAACAGGCTTCCCACGGAACGCTGTCACCAGCTTCGTTGACAATTCCGTGCGGCGGAATTATCTGCTCAGGGCATGCGAAGTCACCGGCGTAATCGGACGGATTATTTGTGAGTATCGTTCCCGCTTTCGAGCATGAACCTTCAAGCCGGTTATCAATGATGATATGCGGCTGTATCGATCTAACCATGTCGATTAATTCCTGCGCTCTCCATTTTTCGCCTGCCATATCGTCGTAAGAAAAATCGTACCACATGATATCGAGATGACCGTAATTCGTTAAAAGTTCGCGAATCTGTCCGTGCATAAAATCAAGATAACGGTTAAAGTCACGTTTCTCGTTATTGAATTTTTTTTCCTCACGCATCGGATGATACGCATCGCCGAAATGAGGATAATCATTGTGATGCCAGTCAACGATAGAATAATACAAGCCGACTTTTATTCCTTCGGCGCGGAACGCGTCAACATATTCGCGCACTAAATCTCTTTTCGCGGGAGTGTTAGTCGCTTTATAATCAGTGAGTTTTGTATCCCACAAACAAAAACCATCGTGATGTTTGGCGGTAAGCACCGCGTATTTCATTCCGGCTTTTTTCGCGAGCGCCGCCCACTCTTTCGGTTTATACTCTTCGGCTTTAAACTCATCAAAATATTTTTGATAATCTTCTTTAGACATTTTCTCTACGCTTCTTACCCACTCGCCTCTTGACGGAAGCGCGTAAAGACCCCAGTGAATAAACATTCCAAAACGCGCTTCCCGGAACCACTCTGTCCTTTCCCATCTTTCTTTAATATTTTTATTCATATTTCTTTCTCCATTAAATTTTTATATTGACTTTATCATATAGAAGTTATTTAATTTAATTAAGATATAATCATGCAAATTACTGAACTTGTAGCCGAGCTGGTTCTTCAAGTCGGCGTTATTTTATTAACGGTCAGAATCTTCGGACAAATCGCAAAGAAGATTGGAATACCTCCTGTTCTCGGCGAATTAATCGCAGGCGTTATTATCGGTCCTTTCGCGCTCGGCGGCATTCCGCTTCCGTTTTTTCCGCATGGGATTTTTCCGCTTGCGCTTGACAACGGACTTGCAGTAAGCGTCGAGTTATACGCGTTCGCAACAGTCGCGTCGATTGTTTTGCTTTTCGTTTCCGGTCTGGAAACAAACTTGGGGCTTTTCCTCCGTTATTCATTCGCCGGCGGAATCATTGGAGTAAGCGGAGCTCTTCTTTCGTTCGCGGCAGGATGTTTATGCGGCGTTTTTGTTTTTAACGCTTCATTTCTTGATCCTCACTGTTTATTTTTAGGCGTTATCGCAATGACAACATCTGTCGGCATCAGCGCGCGCACTCTTTCGGAAAAAAATAAAATTGAATCACCCGAAGGCGTAACAATTTTAGCCGCCTCGGTTTTTGACGATGTTGTATGGATCATCCTTCTCGCTGTTGTTCTTGGAATTGTTTCCATAACTGCCGGAAATACAGGAACAAGTTTAACCGCCGCGTCGATTTTATTAATGGCGGGAAAAATATTCGGCATCTGGCTTGGCACCATGGTTATTATGCTTCTATGTTCAAAAATTCTCGCCAAGTTTTTAAAATATTTTAAGAACAGTTACGAATATTCTGTTCTTTCTCTCGGGCTTGCGCTGATTCTCGCGGGACTTTTAGAAAAACAAGGGCTTGCGTTAATCATCGGCGCTTACATCGCCGGGCTTTCGTTTTCTAAAACCGATATAGCTCCGATAATTAAAGAACGCATAAAACCGCTTTACCAGTTTTTTGTGCCGATGTTTTTCGCAGTTATGGGAATGATGGTTAATATCCGCGAAATTATTTCACCTAACATTTTGATTTTCAGCGGAATATTAACGTTAGCTGTCATTTTAGCGAAAATATTCGGCTGCGGCGGACCTGCGCTTCTTTTGGGTTTTAACCGTATCGGCGCAATTCGCATCGGTTCGGGAATGATTCCCCGCGGCGAAGGCGCGTTAATCACATGCGGTATCGGACTTGCCGCCGGTATTCTTGATAATCAGCTTTTTTCATCATCAGTCTTCATGATTTTTCTAACGATAGTAGCCGCTCCTCCGCTGCTTGGTTTGACATTTAAAATACCGGGACAAGGAACCCGCAGACCTGTGAAGAACGACGACAATGTTCAGGAAATCTGGAAATTCCATACCGGAGAAATAGCCGATCTTGTCATGAATAAACTTTTAAAAGAATTACGAACAAGCGATTTTTATGTCCAGACGATTGTAATTAATGACGGAATTTCTTCGCAGGCGCGGAAAGGCGATATTTCTATTATTTTAACAGAAGTAGAAAGTAATGTGACAGTTTCAACTTCTAAAACCGATATGCCGTTTGTAAAAAATGAAATTCTCGAAGTTATTCTCGCTCTTTCGCACATAATAGAAGAATTAAAAGCGTCGGCTGATACAAAAGAGATGAAAAAAGAGCTCCTTGATACTGACGCGCGGACAACTAAAGATATTCTCGCGCTGATAGATCCTGAATGTTTTACAATGGAATTGAAAGGCGAAACAAAAGAGGAACTCATTATAGAACTGATTGATATTCTGGCGTTAAAAGGAAAACTTTTAAACCGCGATGAAGCTCTCGCCGATGTCTTGCGGCGCGAGAAAGACATGAGTACAGGAATGGCTCACGGCATCGCGCTTCCTCACGCGAAGACTAACGGAGTTAACGAAACTACTGTTGCGATAGGAATAAAAAAAGCAGGCGTAAATTTTGAATCCATCGACGGACAACCTTCGAGAGTTTTCCTTTTGGTTGTCTCTCCGAAAAAAAACGGCGGCGGATTGCACGTACAGTTCCTCGCGGCTGTCGGTTCAATACTAAAAGAAGAATCTATGCGCGAAGCTGTGATAAACGCCGCTTCTCCTCAGGAAGCTGTCGATCTTTTACGAAAACAAAAATGAAAAAATAAAATTTAATTGAGGTGACTAATGCATGAATGGGTTGGATATGTAGCTTCGGTTCTGGTCGCGGTATCAATAACAATAAAAGGCGGGTTTTATTTCAGAGTTCTTAATCTGGCAGGATCAAGTTGTTTTTTGGCATACGGAATAATTATCCTCAGCATACCTGTTATTATAATTAATTCATACGCCGTCTTAATTAATATTTTTCATACGATAAGATTAATATTAGAATCAAAAAAGACCGTTAACGTAAATTAGTATTTTTGCAATTACAAAAAAAGTTAAAAAAAATTTTCCTATTTAATATCCTGCACCTTGCAAAGTTTATTGTAAAGTCCTTCCTGATTAATTAATTCATCGTGGTTTCCGGATTGAACAACGCGTCCCCTTTCGAACACGATAATTTTATCGGCATTGCGGACGGTCGAAAGCCTGTGAGCGATTATCACAATTGTGCGCGTTCCGGCTATTTCATTAATCGCCTGCTGTATCTGCGCTTCGGTTCGCACGTCAACAGAGGCAGTTGCCTCATCGAGGATTAACACCGGAGCGGAGCAAAGCACCGCGCGCGCGATTGCAATCCGCTGTTTCTGCCCGCCGGAAAGTTTTACGCCTCGCTCTCCGACCTGAGTATTGTAACCATCCGGCATCTGCATTATGTCATCATGAATTCTCGCGGCACGCGCGGCTTTTTCTATTTCTTCAAACTTAGCGTCCGGTTTTGCGAATGCGATATTTTCTTCTATCGTTCCGTTAAACAAAAATGTATCCTGTAAAACAAGCGATATATTTTTTCGCAGGCTCTCTATCGTAATATCTCTCAAATCATTTCCGTCAAGACAGACCCTCCCGTTTACCGGATCGTAAAATCTGGAAATCAACTGGCTCAATGTTGTTTTACCCACGCCGGTAGCTCCGACAAGCGCGATCATCTGCCCCTTCTCGATGTTAAACGAAACATTTTCGAGTACCGGAACATCTTTTATATATGAAAAATCAACATTTTCAAAAGTGATTCTGCCTTCTGCAGCGCCGATTGGTTTCGCGTTCGGACCGTCGGTAATGCTATTAGGCGCGTCTAGAATTTCAATAACGCGTTCCGCTCCGGCGAGCGACTGCTGCGCGGATTCCAAAAGCTGAGCAAGTCCGGTAATCGGCGCGTAAAATAAAGCAAGATACAAAAGGAAAGCGACAATATCAGCGACAGAGAGCTGCATTTTAAAAGCGAAATAACCGCCGGCTCCCACGACAATAACGCTGCCTATCGATGTCATAAATTCAACGCTTGGATGAAAAATCGCATTTAACTTTAACGCGCGCAGCATATTACGCGTAAAATCTTCGCCTTTTTTCAGAACTTTTTCCGACGCGGAATTCTGTCTGCTGAACGCTTGTATCTCCTGAATGCCGGAAAAATTATCCTGCAGCTGCGCGGAAAGCTCTCCCTGAGATTTTTGCATTCTTTGAAAATTAGGACGCACTTTTTTGCTGAAGAACCAGCCCGACACAAGAATGAACGGAATAGGAATACAAGTGATAAGCGCAAGCTGCGAATTAATGCTGAATAAAATTATCGTAACTCCGGTGAGAGTAACAAAATTCGTTATAATATCCGGAGTGATGTGCGCGTAAATTAATTCAAAAGTAGCGACATCATTCATTACCCGGCTTAAAAGTTCGCCTGTTTGCTTGTTATGAAAATAATCCATGGAGAATGATTGAATCGCGTTATAAGCTTTCATTCGCAATTCAAGAACAAGTTTCCACGCCGCTCTGTGCGAACAATAGTTGCTTAAAAAACGAAACAGTATGCGCACAAGAAACAATCCTAAAAGAGCGCCAGCCATCCAAATAACTGTGATTAATTTTTCCTGCGTCATGCCTTCGGCGACTAACCCTGTCATCGTCGCCATTATCCGGGGAGCGATTAAATTTACTCCTGTCAGCATAAATGTTCCAAAAATGGCAAGTAAAAGCCACCATTTATATCTGACTGCTTCTTTCGCGATACGCCACAAAGTTTTCACATTTTCACCATGAATGCTGCCTTCCGTAAGCGTCACGGAACACAAGATTATTTTCGTCATCACGCATTTTATCTCCGCGTTCAACTCCGCGTCCGCGCGTAAAATAATTAAACGCCGCTTCGGCGGAGTCATCTGTTGTTAAACCAGCAGACGCGCTTTCGTCACATAACGGATCAAAAACCCTAATCGTATAATTTTTTGGAGCCAGAGCATTGCGCGTTATCTGTAAAAAATTATGAAGACCCGCTTTTGACATTTTGTAACCGTAACCCGAAGAGCCGCGAGTTTCGTTTATGCTTGCCTGCGCGGATGTCAGATAACAAATACGTTTAACGTTCCCGGCTTCCAGCAACGGGAAAAAAGCCTCCAGCATCGCCATCGGTTTTATCACGTTCGCGTCATAAAGCTCTTTCATTACTTTTTCGTTTATTCCGGCGCGAACATCAAAATTATCTGCGCCGCTTCGCTCGTCGCTGACATCAATATAAAAATCAATATGATCCGCGCTTTTTTTTATCTCGGCTGCGGCGAAACTTAGATCCGCAGGAAGTAAAGCCGCTCCGTCAATTTTATTTTCACCTAACGTAAAAACTTTATACCCCTCGCGTACAAAAACCTCTGTCAGTTTCCTGTCAAATTCTTTTTTAATATCTGTTATCAATACAACCTTCATCTCATATCTCCTACTTCAAAACATGATCATCCTTCCCCATTCTTCACTGCTCGTTAAAACGGCCACTCCTGTCCCAAATAATCGTACATTACAAAACGATGCTCGTCGCGAAGAGGCGTTTCAAAATATTTTGCGGCATGAGCGGCGGTGTCAGCCGGATCAAGCACTGCCATTTCAGATAACGTTCCGTCAGAGGCTTGACGCTTCATCCAGCCGGGATGATAAAGGCGGAAAGTGTAACCCTGCGGAAAAAGCAGATTATGCATGAGACGAACGCCCATGTTGAGCGAAGTTTTGCTCATTGGATACGGATAAGAGTTTCCCGGACGATGCTTCATCAATACAATGCTTGACACTTCCGAAGAAATAAAACAAAGCCGCTTTTTCACGCCTTTATCCAAAAGCGGAAGAAAATACTCCGTTAGGTGAACAGGTCCTAAAGCGTTAACGCGGAAACTGTCCCATGGCGCGTTCAAATCCAGCGGCAAATCGTCGATGGCGCATTGAACCTGTCCCATTAAAGCTGCGTTGGAAATAATCATATCAAGCGAATCTGTCTGTTTCAAAATTAAATCACGCGCCGCGGCGATTGAAGCTGAGTCTCCGACATCTAACGGGACAATGTGTAAGGACGCGGATTTTTCCTGCTCCTGTTCAAGCAGGTTATAATCTTGCAGGAATTTCCCGCCAAAAACTGTCCAGCCGCGGGAAAGAAATTCTTTACAAAACGCAAAACCAAGTCCGCGGTCTGCTCCGGTAATTAAAACGCTAGGCATATAAAAATAATAACAAATTATTAATTATTATTCTATAATTAATACTACCAACTATCATTTTTCTCTGTTAAAATTAATTATGGCAATTAAAATAAAATCACTTAACAGCTGGGATGTTAAAGAAATTATAGAAGGCGTTGGTCAGCCTGATATAAAAGCAGTGATTTATTTTTTCTCAATCTCTTTTGAAAAATACAATATACAAAAAGCGATTTCCGAAGCGTTTCCCGGCGCTGTGTGCATAGGTTCGTCAATGTACGGCGGCTGGTCAAGCGAAGGAGCCGTAAGAACAGGGTTTACAGTAATGTCACTTTCTTCGGATGAAGTTGATGAAGTTTTTATTTCTTTCCATGAAGGAGTAAAAAAAGACGCTTCTTTAACCGCGCATAACGCAATCGCCGATTTAAAACAAAAATTAAAAGGAAATATATTAAACCCGGATGAGTTTCTAGGATTAATTTTTTTTGACGGTCTTTGCCTGGGCGAGCTTATCATGAAAGAATTTTCCATGGATAAGGAATTAAATCTCGCTTTTGCAGGAGGCGCCGCCGCAGACGAAATGACTTTTACAAAGACATTGATCGCGGCAGGCGATAAAATTTCAGATGACGCTCTTGCGGCTGTTGTTTTAAAAATGAAAATTCCTTTTTACTTTAATCATTATGTGCATTTTCTTCCGACAGAAAAATCTTTTACCATCACAAGAGTAGAAATAATGAAAAGAACCGCGTGGGAAATTAACGGTCAGCCTGCCGCGGAATTTTACGCAGAACAAATCGGCGTAAGCGATGTAAGCAAATTAACATTGTCTGATTTTGCGAGGAATCCTCTTGGACTTGTTCTTGGAGACAGCGTTTATATCCGCAGCCCGAACGCCGTAATCGGCGGTAAAGGGCTTCAGTTTTACTGCTACATCGAAGCCGGAACAAAAGTTTTTCTTTTAAAACAAGGCGACATTATCAATAACGCTGAAGAAAGCATTTCTAACGCTTTGCAATTTCTTCCCGGCATTCAGGGGTGTCTTCTTTTTAACTGCATTCAGCGTTATCTGGAACTTATCGAAAAAAATAATTTTAATCAATTTAATAATGTGTTCAGCAAATTTCCGATGATCGGTTTTAACACATACGGCGAAGAACTTTTTACGCATCACAACCAGACATTAACGGCGGTTTTTTTCGGAACGCCGCCTGAAGCCGGAACGGCAGACCCATATAAAACAAAACGATTATTTCACTACACCGACAGCAAATTAAAATCGCTTGTCTTTGATATTGTCAGCAGAAGCGAATTATTAAACATTACAATTTCCTATTTAAAAGGCAGCATGGACGGCGAAACAAACGAGTCCGCTTTAAAAAATTACGAATCAATTAAACACAGTCTTGATGCGATGATCGAACAGTCAAATATTTCAAAAATCGATATTGAAAGAATGTTAATCGTTTATCAGAACAATGTGGAAAAAACAGGCGAATATGTTTTTAACATTGTAGATGAGATACGGGAACAGAACCGCATCCTTGTTAAACTGCGCGATGAAGCTGAAGCGGCTAACCGCACGAAGAGCAGCTTTCTTGCTACAATGAGCCACGAAATCCGCACGCCGATGAACGCTATTATCGGAATGTCGGAACTGCTTTTACGGACAGATTTAAACATAGAAGCAAAAAGTTACGCGCAAGATATAAAACAAGCCGGAAATGTTTTAATTTCCATCATTAATGATATTCTGGATTTTTCAAAAATTGAAGCCGGCAAAATGGAATTAATTACCGTAAGATATAAATTTGCTTCTCTTATAAACGATACTGTAAATATTATACGAACCCGTTTTGGAAAAAAACCTATACGTTTTTATACTAACATTGACAGCCGCATACCTAATAATTTAATCGGAGACGAATCGCGGATACGGCAAATACTTATCAATCTTTTATCTAATGCGATTAAATACACTGATAAAGGACACATCAGCCTGACAATCACAATGCAAAAAAAAGAAAGGGATATAATCTGGATAAATTTCAGCGTTGCCGATACAGGAAAAGGAATAAAACTTGAAGATAAAGAAAAATTATTTAATGAATTCGTGCAGATCGATCAAAAACAAAACAGAAATATAGAAGGAACAGGGCTTGGTCTGACAATTACAAAAAATTTATGCACGCTCATGGACGGAAACATTACATTCGACAGCACTTACGGAAAGGGCAGCGTTTTTACGGCGGAAATTCCGCAGTTAATAGATACGCACGAACCTTTTGCCGAAGTTGATAACGCTTCGGAAAAAAAAGTGCTGATCTACGAAGGAAGATTGATATACGCCGAGTCTGTTTGCTGGTCTTTAAATAATATGGGTGTTCCTTACATAATTGTTAATAATCTTGAAGATTTTAAATACGCTCTGTTTAAGGAAGAATGGACGGCAGTGTTATCATGTTACGGACTGCACGAAAAAATAATAAAAATAATGAATAAATCTGACACCGATTATCCTGGAGGAAAGAAACCCCTGCTCGCTCTTATGATAGAATGGGGAACAGAAGCCTATATCCCGAATATTCGTTTTATCTCGCTGCCTGCGCAATCGCTTTCTATCGCAAATGTTTTAAACGAAAAAGAAGACGGCAAGGATAATACGGGTATCAACGCTTCGGGTGTTATACGCAATGCTTTCCCGAAGGCAAGAATTTTAATAGTTGATGATATTCATACAAATTTAAGAGTAACCGAAGGTCTTCTTGCCTCGTATAGATCAAAAATTGATTTATGTTCAAGCGGAGCGGAAGCTATTGAACTGGTAAATCAAAATGATTACGATATAATCTTTATGGATCATATGATGCCTGTCATGGATGGAGTGGAAGCAACCACGATAATCCGCGATATAGAAAAAAAACGCGCGGAAGAAACCTTATGTAAAAGAACGCCGATTATCGCTCTTACAGCTAACGCGGTTTTCGGAGTGCGCGAAATGTTCATGGAGAACGGTTTTGACGATTTTTTAGCAAAACCAATTGATGTAACAGCGTTAGACGAAATCATGAATAAATGGATATCAAAAAGAAAAAGAGAAAACGGAGTAATATTAGAAAAACCGGCAGCGAACAATTCCGGCATCCCGGATATAGACGGCGTTGATATAAACAAAGGCATTAAAAAGACAGGCGGCTCAGAAGAAGGATATATCCGTGTACTAAAGATTTTTTGCAAAGACGCGTCGGAAAGAATTATTACATTAAAAGATAAAATATATAATAACGAAATAAAGGATTTTATCATCGATGTTCATGCGATAAAAAGCGCTTCAAGCGCTATTGGAGCCGAAGAAATATCTATACAAGCGTTAATGCTGGAAGAAGCAGGAAAAGATAATAACATAGATTATATCAAACATAATATTGATAAATTTACGGATTATCTGTCAAAATTAATCAAAGATATTAACGCCGCTCTGACAGAAAAAGGAGAATAAATTTGATAATCGGAATTGACGTAGGCACAACAACAACGAAAGCAGTGTCAATCGAGAACTCTGCTTCCGGCGCAGCCGGAATCGTTACGCGAAAAATAAAATCAAGAGCGCAGGACGCTATTACAGCGGCAACAGGCGCGTTTGGAAAACTTGTTCTGGAAAACAGAATTAAAATAGAAAGCATAAAAAAAATCGTAATAACAGGAGCCGGTTCATCAAAAATAAAAGACGATATCTTCGGCATACCTACAGAAAGAGTAAAAGAAATAGACGCTATCGGCATCGGAGGAATGTATCTTTCCGGAATGAGCAACATAATAATAACAAATATCGGCACGGGAACGGTAATTATCGAAGCGGGAGAAAACGGCATATCGCATTTCGGCGGCTCCGGCGTCGGAGGCGGAACAATTTTAGGGCTTGCCAAAAAACTCCTTCCGTCAGCGGAATTTAACAGTATTCTGGAGCTGGCAAAAACAGGCAAAGTAAGCAATGTCGATCTGTTGTTAGGTGACATTACAGACACAAGCATCAGTTTTTTAAGCGGCGAGAACACCGCGTCAAATTTCGGAAAAATGCTCGATACTGCGAGTCACAGCGACATAGCGCTTGCAATTATCAATATGGTTTATCAGGTAATCGGAGTTCTTTCAGTTTTCGCGGCAAAAGCAAAAAATATAAAAAGAGTTATTGTTACCGGTAACGGCAGTAAAAATTTAATCGGACAAAAAACACTTTCAGATATATCAAAAATGTACGAAATAGAATTTATTTATCCTGAGTTAGCGGAATACACAACCGCAATCGGAGCCGGACTCTCCAGCGTTAATCGTTAGCGCCTTCCGGCTGAACAGGAACAGACATCAGGAACACAACGCCTTTATCGGTTTCGGAACGAAGTTTGATAGTGCCGTTTACTTCTTTAATTCTGTCACGCACAAGATTTAAGCCGATACCTCTTCCCGCATGAACGCCTTCGGTTTCCGCAGTGCTGAATCCCGCCGAGAAAATCGCTTTAATACACTGATCTTTATTATCAACATCTTCGGGTTTTATTAAATTAAGACTAACCGCTTTCTGTCCGATCTTTTTATAATCAAGCCCTTGTCCGTCATCATTCATTTTAATAAGAATATGATCATTATCCGCCGCCATTTTAATGGAGAGTTTGATATTGCCTGTCTCGGGTTTACCTTTTTCTTTGCGGACATCAGGAGTTTCAACGCCGTGCACGGCTGAGTTTCGAATAAGCTGCATGAGGATTTCTTTCATAACGCGGCGCGGACCTTTATCAATCGCTTCAGCATCGATATCAGTAACAATAAAATTAATTTGCTTACCCATATCTCCGGCTGCTTTACTTGTCGTTTTTGATAATGAATCGATTAACACTTTTACCTTTTGTTTTTCACCGCTGCTTGCGTCTTTAGTTTTAGAGCCTCCGGCATAAGACCTGAGTTTTGCGATAATATCTTTAAACCCTTCTTTTTCTTTGGAAATTTTTTCGATATCCATTGTAAGGTTAAGCATTTCGGAGAACGGCACTTCGGTTTCCATTTCGCGGAGTCTTTTAATCTTCGATTCCAAATTATGCACTTTATTTCCAAAAATATTTAACCCAAGAATAACAGCGTTAGATTTAATCGCGTGAATCGCCTGATAAATTTTTACAAGAGCTTCATGCGCGGAAAGAGAGTCGCTCTTAAGAATCCTATTGATATTTTCAAATTCGCACTCCATATCTTTCGAGAAGTCGTTGAATACATCCGGCTCAACCTGAATCAACTCAAACACAGACTGCATCTCTTCCTGCCGTCTTGATTCCTCTTCCGCTAATCTCTGCTGTAATTCAACTCTAAGAGTTATGTCGTAAACAGTGACAAGAATGAAAACTTCGCCGTGCCCGCGTTCAACGGTGGAGAAAGCGCACTGGAATACCTTTCTGTCGCCTGTCTCTCTGTTAACATAATGAAGTTCGTTTAAAGGGTTAATATCTTCGAGCATTTCCTGATCGTAAGTCTGCTCAAGAATCATATTAAAATAATCCTTGATTGCGTTTAATTCATTTGTAGTGACGGAATCGGAAATAACATCCGAAAATAATTTTCCGAAAAGCTTTGTATCGGAAAGCATTTCTTCCAAATAGCGCGAATAATGATCCTGAATAACAAAATTACTGTCCATGAAAAACAGACCGATTTTCATACTGTCTTTCATCGCGGCGATTTCATCGCGTTCGGCAAGATGCGTCATGTCGTATAACGATATAAGAGCGCCGCCGCTTCCGCCGCCTAATGTGTGCGAAGCCGCTTTAAAATAACGTTTTTGTCCGTTAAGCGAAAATTCCCAGTCCTCGGCGTAATGTTCTTTTTCTTTTAACATTTTGCCGGCGTAGATTTTTAAACTCTTTCCGGGGAAAAGATCGATAAGAGGACGCCCCTGAACCATTGTAGGATCATCGGTATTGCTTAACTGCGATAATGTTTTGCTGGCATATACAATTTCGTTATATTCATTAACCATCGCGACAACATTTTCGGTCGTATCAAGAAGATCCATAAATGACCGCTGGTTTTCCAATGCTTTTGTTAAATGTATTGTCGCTCCCCTTGTCACTATCAATAAGACAATACTCGCGAATAAATAAATAGCCCAGTGAACAAACACAACATACTGAGGGATGTCAAACCCGAAAATATGAGTCCCCTGAATAACTAAAAAAGCGATTAAAATATTTTGCGCTACAAGAAAAGCCAGCGATCTGTGAAAATGCGAATACAAACAGCTAATCGCGAAAATTGCCAAACAAGCGATAAGAAAATGATTTGTATACCAATGAAACATAATAATCATCACTGTAAGATACGCGGATAAAACAACCGGAATACTAAAAGCAAGCTTGCTTGTATCAAGAGCGTTGCGTAAAATAATACTGATTATTATCAGGGCAAGCAGCATAATCGGAACGGCGTATACATAATTTACAGGTGTGCCGGAAAGCATTGTTTCCAAAACAAACGCGCCGCCTATCATGAAAAAAATAATTATTGCAAAGATGCTCGCGAGTCTTCTGGAGTTTTCTGTATACGGTTTTTTAACAGCCATGAATTAAACCATCCTTAAACAGCCGAAATCGAAGGTATCGGATATGAATAATCTTTCGGCGCAATAAAATGAACTGCGTGATGCACTACGCTCATGTTGATATCATTATCGTGAATATATTCATTATCCAATTGAATCCACATTGAATTATCCGAATGAACAGATATTTTTTTACCTTGAATAAAAACGCAGTTTCTGGGGCGCTTTCCTTTTGAATATCTTCTTAATGAATTTAAAGTTGAAAGAGGAAGAGACGCTTTGATAAGCGCGATTTCTAAAATGCCGTCATCCGGAGTCGCGTCTACGGAGCCGGTTTTTTTTCCGTTATGATACGGAGTATTGGCGACATGGATAAGACTGTAGCTGCCAGAATAATCTTTATCATCAATAGTAATTTTATATTCTCTCGCGGCTTGATTTTTATCGAATGCCGTAAGAAAATAATTAAAAAATGACGCTATCTTGGAAAATAAAATAAAACTGCCTTTATTTAATTTTAATTTTAAATCTTTAATATTTTTAGATATCGCGGAATTCATTCCGATGTAACAGGAATTAAGCGCGTAATTTACTCCCCACCTGATCGCGTCTGTAGGAAGCTCATCGGCTTGAACGAGCGTGGGAATATCTTTAAAAGCATCGATTTTATCTTCGCCGAAAATTTTAATGAAGTTGTTTGTTTCTCCGTGAGGCACTGCGGCAAGCTGCATATTAGGAAAATGAGCGACTCCGTTTAAACAATCAAACAGAACTTCCTCTCCGCCTATCGCATAGATTCTAAGCACTTCTCCGGGCTCGGCTTTTTCAGCTTCTTCCTGAATTATCGCAATAGCGTTTCTGCGGTATCTGGAGAATTGAATGGAGAAATCGAGCTTTTCCTGCGTTCTGAAGAATTGCCCGATCCCGTCCAAAATATTATCCATCTTCCATTGCTGGTTGTAAAATGCTTTTGGGTCAAACACAAAAACGTGTTTCATTTAACGTTCTCCTGTTTATGCTTCAGGGTCAAGCTCAATCGCAACCATGAGATGGAAAATATCATTTTCAAATGCTTTATGAGGAATACAGAGAATTCGCGTTTGCTTGCTCGGCCATGCGATTGAATGTTCTTTTCCTTTGATGATTGTAGGAATAGAAATAACAATCTTGTCTCCGTTAGGAATCTTCGGCTTCATGTTACCGGCTATGATGTTGTTAATTTCGCCGATAGCGTCAACGCAGTCGGCGTCGATTTCCGTGTGCCCTTCGCCCGCGAGAAGATCTGTCAGTTTAATTGCGAGGTCTGCTTTCATCGAAACGATTACGGCGCCTCTGACAATGCCGGAAAGACCGATAACAGCGGAAATGTCCCACTCAAATCCCTTGTCCGGATCAAGAAAATGCGGATGCCTTGGAACGACATCGACACCGCAAAATTCCTTAAACGTGTTAACTGTAACTTCTACAAACGGTTCAACGTAATTTTGTAATTCTACTGTCATTTTTTACATCCTGAATAAACGTAGTTTTGCCAATTTTTGCTTGAAAAGATCAAGCTTAATCGGTTTTGTAATATAATCAGTGGCTCCGTGTTTTAATGCTTCGATAACATTAAATTTCGCAGCCTCACTGGTTACCATGATAATAGGCAGATCCTTGTATTGATCCATCGCTCTGACTTGCTTTAAGAAGTCTATACCGGAAAGCCTGGGCATATTCCAGTCAAGCAAAATGAGATCGACAACCTGAGTTTCGAGCAGAGCAAGCGCTTCTTCGCCGTCTTTAGCTTCGATAAAATTACAGGCAGATTCTACCCCCGAGAAGACACCTTTAACTGTGTTCCTCATGATCCTTGAATCGTCAACTATCATAATCGTCACACCGGCAGGCATAATACCTCCTAAAATAAAACTACTTATATGATACTATATTTTTTCAAAAAAAGGGAAGTATATTTATCGAATTTGTCAAAAAACTTATCATTTTATTGAAAATTACACCTCCAAGATAATGTCCATTGCCATTTATTGGGGAAATCCGGAGATATTACCTTGAAACTTATCCTTCCGTATTTAAAACGAATTGATGAATTTAAAGAAATCTCCCATATCTCTTTTTTTTCCGGGAAAATATTACATTCGGCTCCGGGAGTTAGCTGGAAATTAACAGTTTTCTTCTTAATCTTCGGCGACCAGTTTAATTCAAAACTAACCGAAGCGGCAGTCCAATTCCAATCATGTCCGGTATCACCGGGTGTTTCTAACCCTTTAAAACCTCCGGCTAAATTAACAGTAAACAAATTTTTTATTCTGAAACCGATATCCGCAGAATAGCTGTCGGTGATTTTTAACGGATTTTCGGAATTCCTGCTCATGTTGAACGAAACCCGTGTCATTCTGAAAACCGCCTGCTTTTTCAACTGCGCAGTATCTCGAGCCGAAGAAGGAAATCGATAATAAATCCCGGCTGATATATGACATAAATCATCGCCGAAACCGGAAAACCTCAGAACGGAATTTAACCGCAAAAGTGAACTATAACGGCTCTTCCACTCGATTTTGAACGCTGTCCTGAAACCCTCTTTTAAAATCGTTCCGTCTCTGTTTACAAACCGCTCTCCGGAATAATCAGCCGCTAAAGAAATTAACAAAGGACGCGTTATCGAACTTGATTTTTGTTTATTTGAATTTTGATTATTAGAATTTTGTTTGATTGATGGAATCAGCGGTGATATTGAAATTCCTAAATTGGCGTAAAAATCGACAGCCCACGCAAATGTTTTCGAGATTGCAAAATCCGTACTGACACTTACATCGGGACTTGAAAAAATAACCGCGCCGGCGAAAATATCAAACTCCCGCTCCGGCAGAGGCGGCGGATAAGAGAACCATTTATTTACTTTTAACGGCGGCAAATTTTTTCCGTAATAAAAACCTTCTATAGATAAACTGTAATTTTTCAAAAATGAGATATCCAAGCCGCCGGAAACAGCAGGCGTAAATTCTTTTTCAGTTTCGGTATCGGTTTTTATCTCGTGCTGCATTGAAATAAAACCCCGCAGTTTAACATCGGAGGGTAAACTAAAATTCGGAGTTGACAGATAAAGATACAGTTCGTCTTCTTTAGTGCTGTTAGGTGAAGTTTTTAAATCGGCGATGATCGGTTTGTGATTTTCCGCGTAAGGCGGAGATCGTATCCACGGGTTGCGTATCCGCGCGGGCAGCCCCCATTCATCAAGCACACCGTAAAGCAAACGAGAACCCGTCTGTTTGTGATACAGTCCGCCCATGTAGTTAGTCACCCTCGTCTCGGGATCGCTCCACGGCGGTTTATTTTCCAAAACCATCTTCCGCCTGTCCAGCACCTGCCCGCGTAAAGTTAAACCAAGCGGGAGATAAGTTATTTTCACCTCGCCTCGATTTTGCAAAGCGCCGAATAACTTAAATTTATCCGCCGGTTCGGACGAATCATTTTTACCGGAAGCCGCTTCATCCGAAGGAACGATATGCGCGCCTTCTTCCCATGAGCCGCTCCACAAAATACTCCAGCCGAAGAGCTTAAAAAACTCTTTCGCGGTCAGCTTCGGTTTCATTTCCTTTTCATCAGATACCGCGGTTTCAACCGCCGGAGTTTCATCAGACTGAATGTTCGCGGATTGAATGTCAGCAGACGAAACATCCGCCGCAAAAAGACCTGCGCCGTAAAAAAGAGCAGCAGCTGTTTGGCAGAGCCAAACAAGTAGATTAAAATTTTTCATACCCTTATATGGGTTGAAAACGGCGAAAAACATGACCGAGTTTGAAAATATTTTTAAAGTCAGCAGCTAAGGCAGCAGCTAAGTCAGCAGCTGAGGCAGCAGCTAGAGCAGCAGCTAGAGCAGCAGCTAAGGCAGCAGCTAAGGCAGCGGCTGACTACTCCCTCCTCCCCTCAATTTATGATAAAATTTAGAATATGTGGTGGAAAGACAGTATTGTTTATCAGATTTATCCTCGCAGTTTTCAAGATTCGGGGGAGACGGAATTTCCTAATGACGGGTTCGGCGATATACCGGGAATTATTTCAAGGCTTGATGAAATAAAGGATTTAGGCGCAAATGTGATTTGGCTTTCGCCGGTTTATAAATCGCCGGATGCCGATAACGGTTACGATATAAGCGACTATTACGCGATTAATCCTAAGTTTGGGACAATGCGCGATATGGAAAAACTATTCGCGGAGGCAAAAAAGCGCGGTATCAAAATCATTATGGATTTGGTGATTAATCACACTTCCGATGAGCATGAGTGGTTTGTAAAGAGCCGCGATCCGCAGAGTGAATACCGCGATTATTATATCTGGCGCCCCGGAAAAACAGATAAGCGCGGACGCAGAAAGCCGCCTAATAATTGGACAGGATTTTTCGCGGGTGAGACATGGGAGTATGATGAGCAGAGCGACGAATATTATCTTCACCTGTTTGATAAAAAACAGCCTGATTTAAATTTTCAAAATCAAAAGGTGATAGAAGAAGTAAAAAAAATTCTGCGCTTCTGGCTGGATAAAGGAGCGGCGGGTTTTCGCTGCGATGTAATCAATATCATCTATAAAACAAGTCTTGCAAACGGAAAAAGGAGCTTGACGGTTCAGGGGCTGGAGCATTATAAATCGCAGGAAGGCTGCCATGCGATTTTACAGGAACTGCGCCGCGATGTGCTTGATAAATACGACTGCTTCACGGTCGGCGAAACTGTCTTTGTCGATATTGAAGACGCAAAACTTTTTAGCGATGAGAGCCGAAAAGAACTCAATATGCTTTTCTTTTTTGATCATCTCGAAGTTGACAGACGCGTGGCAAGATTCATCCCGAAAAAATTCCGCGCGAAAAAATTATTGCAAATGATCACGAAATGGCAGCAAGGTCTTGACTGGAACGCGCTGTATCTGGAGAACCATGATCAAACAAGGATCGTATCGCACTTTGGCGCCGCTGAAACAGATCAAACTGCGGACGGCAAACCGGGCATTCTCTGGCAGCGAAGCGCAAAAATGCTGTCGCTGTTTCAAATGACCCTGCGCGGCACTGCGTTCATTTATCAAGGGCAGGAAATCGGCATGACTAATTTTGACTACAGCAGCATCGATGAAGTAAATGACGTTGAAAGCCGCGGTTTAAATAAATTGATGACGAAACTTCACATTCCCGCGTCTTTGCGATGGAAGTGGATAAAAGCGAGCTCCCGCGACAATGCGCGAACACCGATGCAATGGGACGGCGGCTTTAACGCGGGGTTCACAAAAGGGAAACCTTGGCTTGCTATCAATAAAAATTACAAGTACATAAACCACGTTTCTCAAAAAAATTCCCCGGACTCGATTTTAAGTTTCTATAAAAAACTGATCTCGCTTCGTAAGACAATCAAGTGCCTTAGCTGCGGTGATTTCACGCCGATTTACGGAGATCAATGGATAATGATCTATCAACGGAAATTAGATGATGAAACATATATTGTCGCGCTGAACTTTTCTTCCAACTCCGTGATAATACCGGCAAAATACGCAGGTCTGCTGAAAGGAACTCAAGTGATATCGGCATCAAGCGAGAAGTACGAAGATTATCTGATGCCGTGGGATGGAATATTGATAAGAAAGTGAGATCAACTGCTGGATAAAATACGGCTGACAGTTTCGAGCTCCGGAATTTGAGTAAAAACAGGCGAATTATTGCCGCAATTTTTTTTATCAAATTCAATTAAATATGTATATAAAATATTTAAAACGTCGGCGAAAACTTTAATATTATTAGGCAGGTTATTCACGGTCATTTCGCGGTATGTTCTGTCGGGCGCTCTGATGTCGGAACGAACCTTTGTTTTTATAGCGTGGATTCCGTTACGGACTGTCGCGATAAAACGCGCGCAGGCTGCAATCTGTTTGTATAATTCATCAAGACGGTAACCGCTGCTGCGGAACATTTCAAGTCTTTCGGTAAAAGTCTCGATATAGTTCCAGGTTCTTTCGTCAAGATACAACTGCATAATCGCCGGGCGTAAGACCCGGTTAGCAATATTAAAATGATAATGATAGCTGGCGCGTTCCACTAATTTAATGACATCATTGTCTTTAACTTGTAACATAAGTCCTCCGCAGTAATTATAGCAGAATTATACATGAAAAATCGAAATTTATCCAGTCATTAAAATAAACTACAATTTCAGCTCTGTTCAGGATATTCATCGTTTGATTTAGCGAGATCCCCCCGTTCACGTAAATCGGACAAAATTTTCGCGTAAAATTCCGCGTCAATTTTAAATTTCATTCTATATATGACATAACTTGCCGTAAAGCAAATCATGGGAAAAATAAACATGGCGAGTTTCATCATTAAAAGCCCTTCGGAAGTGACATCGGCGGCTGAGTCCGCTTCTTTTATTCCCGAAATGATAATTATCGCTGAGACGACTCCTGTGCCGACCGCGCCGCCTAATTTGTAAATCAGCGGCTGAAGCGAGAAAGTGATGCTGTCGTTGCGCTTGCCGAGTTTCCAGTGTCCGTAGTCAACCGCGTCCGCGACAAACATCGTCATTAAGAGCTGAATGAAAGCCTGCCCGAAAAATATCAAAACGCCGGCAGCGGCGATAAAAATCATTTTTTGATCCGAGCCAAGCGGCACAAAAAAGAAAATGATATAACCTGCGACCATCGATGTAACGGCGCCTGTAAACAGCGTTTTACGGCTGAACTTTTTACTGAAAAGCGGAAAGAGCGCGAGCCCTGTTAACTGCGACACGCCTAAAACCGCCGAAAAAACCGAGAACATATCCTCATTGCCGTATGCGTATTTAAAATAATAAAGACCAAAACTTGTTGTCGTGATATAACCTATCATGAAGAGCGATAGAGCGATTGCGGTAAAAAATAACTGATCATTTTTAATGATGATGCCGAGAAGTTCGCGAATCGGGGTGCCTTGTTTTTTCGCGGTGACGATTCCGGTTTCTTTCACGCCGAATAAAGCAGCGCAAAGCCCCATCATCATAATGATTGAAATAAAAACTGCGAATATAAAATATCCGGGCTGCAATTGAGTTGAGCTGAGAGCTTCTGCAGGCGTACCGGTTAATTTTCCTGTGATAAATTTTGTGAGCGGCACAATGCCGACGACAACAAAGAAAAGCCCGATATTGGCGCAGATACGCGCAAGCGAGCCGATTTTTTCTCTTTCTTTTTGATCGACTGTTAAAGTGGGAAGCATCGACCAATATGAGATATCGTGCGTTGTGTAACTTATCCCCCAGAGAAAATAAAAAACCGCGAATGAAACGATATAGCCTGTTCCTTGCAAATTAAAATCAGTGAACAAGAGAATTGTAAAAATCGGAGAAGTTATTAAACCAACTGTCATCCACGGTTTGAATTTGCCCCAGCGGGTGTTTGTGTTATCGATAATGAAACCCATCAGAGGATCGGTAAGCGCGTCGAAAATGCGGGCAGCGAGAATAATACCGGCAACCCACCACATCGTGGCTGTCGGTAGATTGATAACATCGGTAAGGTAGAAAATTAAAAACATACTGACGATGGCATAAACCATGTCTCTGCCCAGAGTGCCAAGCCCGAAAGTCACTCGATTTCTCAAAGGAAGATTATTCATAAAGTAATGATAACATTGATTTTTTTTCTTGTCTCCGGTAAAGAAAATTCATATTTTTAATTGTATAGGACAATATACAGGAGGAACTATGAATAACGAACGAATTATCGAAAAAACCACTATTAAACCGGATCTGCTTATCGGAACAAAATGGGTTAGCTGGAGTAATGAATTTGCGGAACGTATGTCTATGGAATTTCTGGACAAATCAAATTGCGTTTATACATCACAGCCGAAAAAATATCCGCTGACATACACTGTAACGGGAGGTGAAGTTTTTATCAGCGACATTGAAGGAGCGTTTGAACTCAGGGGAAATGTGCTTTTTAACAATGACCTTCCGGTATTTAAAAAAGTTGCGTAACAGATAAGGAAGAAAATTCAACGGCAATCTTTAAAAATTCTTTTAGAGTTTTAGAGATTGCCCTATTACTTTAATAACGGTTATCGAACACCCTTGTCGATTTCTTCTCGCTTCGCGGAAGCTCGCCCATGCCGACAGCTTTTGCTTTTGGCACAATGCCAATCTTTACCTTGAACTCATGCTCGACTGTTTTTTCAATTTCGTGTCTTGCTTCGCCTTCTTCTTTCTGTGTTTCAAAAAACAAAGTGAGTATGTCCTTGCCGTTTAAATGATCGATCATGATTTGATACTCGCTTGATACGCCGTCGATTAGAGAAAGCAATTCGTCCACGCGGCTTGGATAAATAATTGCGCCGCGCACTTTTACCATGTCATCAGAACGTCCGATTAATGTCGCGATTCTCGGATAATCCAAACCACATTCGCATTTGCCGGGAACTATTTTTGTAAGATCGTGAGTGCGGTAACGAATCAAAGGCGCTCCTTCCTTGCACAAAGTTGTGATTACAAGCTCGCCTGTTTCACCGTCGCTGACGAGTTTACCAGTTTTTGGATCGATGATTTCGATGTGCATGTAATCCGTCCACATGTGCATCGCATCCTGCTTCTGACAGTTGATTCCGATGCCAGGTCCGTAAATTTCCGTCAGTCCGTAAATATCGTATAACTCAACGCCGAGTTCTCCGGCGATTCGCTTTCGCATTTTTTCGCCCCATCTCTCGGAGCCGATTACGCCTTTTTTTAAGCATATTTTATCGCGCACTCCGCGTTTCTCGATTTCTTCAGCTAACAAAAGAGCATAAGATGATGTCGCGCAAATTACTGTCGATTTTAAATCGATCATCATTTTAATTTGTTTGTCTGTGTTACCCGGTCCCATCGGAATAGCAAGCGCGCCTAAAAGTTCCGCTCCCGCCTGAAACCCGATTCCCGCTGTCCATAAACCATAACCGGGCGTTATGTGAATACGATCTTGATTTGTACAGCCGGCGGTTTCATAACACCGTTTAAACATTATTGCCCAATCATCAACATCTTTTTTTGTGTAGGGAATAATTACAGGCGTTCCGGTCGTGCCGCTTGATGAATGAATACGCACGATTTTTTCATCGGGGACAGCCTGAAGACCCAGCGGATACGCATTGCGGAGATCTTCTTTATCTGTAAACGGAAGTTTCTCAAAATCATCCATCGATTTTATATCCTCGATGTATAAACCCGCGAAATGTTTTTGATAGAATTTACTTTTCATTGCGTGGTTAATTGTTGATTTAATTTGTTCTATTGACATAATTTTCTCCCTGTTTCAAATGCTTTTATGTTAATTTCTAAAATACGCTCAGGTAAAACTTCCGGTAAAATTTTTAATATTGTTTCCGCTTTGAACGGGAATATTCCGCTCTGCGCCGCCGCGCCGAGTAATGTGACATTCAACGTCTTCGCATTCTGTCCGCGGTGTGAATCCGATATTTTTTCCAAGTCAATCAAAATTAAATTAGGAACATTGCTTTTTAAATATTCTATCATCGCTGGAATGTCATAAGTTCCGCTCATTCCGGCGGAATAAACAGCTTTGTTACACGCTATTACACTGCCGCCGCCGCGCAGATATGAAAGCTGACGCGCGGTTTCGGCAAGTTCAAACCCGATGATCGCATCCGCTTTTCCAACAGGAATAATCGGTGAAAAAATATTATCTCCGATACGCACATACCCAAACACACTTCCGCCACGCTGCGCCATACCGATTGTTTCGGTTGTCCGTGCGTCAAATCCTTCTTTCATCGCGGCGGCGGCAATCAATCTGGAAGCGAGCACAGTCCCCTGTCCGCCGACTCCGGCTATCATTATGTTAAATTGCATGATCTGCCTCCGCGCAGCCCGAATTATTTTCAATTGCAAAGAGCGGGCAAAGATCAATACAAAGACCGCATCCTGTGCATAAATCCGCATCAATAACCGCTTTTTTATTTTCAAAACTAATCGCAGGGCATCCGAGTTTATTAATGCAAACTTTACATCCTGTGCATTTGTTTGAAATATTTACAGCTTTATTTATTTTAACGCCTTTTATTTTAATGCACGGAGATTCAAATAAAATCACCCGTACACCCTTTTGCTTCATTAATTTTTCTGTAACTTCTACCGCTTCTTTTTGATTAAAAGGATTTATTTTAACAAATGCTGAAACGCCGATCGCTTTAATAATTTTTTCGATATCAATTTTTTCAACTTGTGTATTCATCATCGTAATTCCTATTCCCGGATGCGGCTGATTGCCTGTCATCGCTGTCGTGGAGTTATCAAGAATACAAACGATAATATCAGTCTGATTATAAACAGCGTTAATTACTCCGGGAATGCCGGTGTGAAAAAAAGTTGAATCGCCGATAAACGCGAAGTGATGAGTGTCAGGTTCGGCTCTTTGTAAACCCTGCGCGATTGTAATACCTGCGCCCATGCAAACGCAGGTGTCAGTCATACTGAGCGGAACAACGTTTCCAAGCGTATAACATCCGATGTCTCCCGAGAAGACGGCGCTTGTGTTTTTTGCAGCTTCTTTTACCGCGAAAAAAGACGCTCTATGCGGACAGCCCGCGCATAACACAGGCGGGCGAATGGGCAGAGCGGGAGAAGATAATGAAGAATTAGGAATGTTGAATGTTGAATTGGGAGTGAGGGTTGAGGGATTTGCGTTTATTGTTTGCGAGCTTTGCGTTTTTTGATCCGGATTTATAGAGGCATCAAAAAATATTTTGATGGCGTTTAACGCGCTGTCGGGAGAATTTTCTCCGGCTATTTGGATATGACCCGTACCCTTGCCTAGTATTTTTACTTTTAATTGATGAAGACCGCAAAGACGGAGCAGCTCGTTTTCGATTACAGGATCAAGCTCTTCGATGACAAGAACTTCATCAAGTCCGCTTAAGAATTCAACAGCAAGTTTGTCCGGAAACGGATATGCCGAAATTTTTAAAAGTTTATAATCAATATTTTTAAATTCGTCCGAAGCAAGAGCTTCTAAAGTGTAAGCGTAACTTACTCCGCCGGAAATAATGCCCCGCGCATTGTTATCTTTTATACTATGCCGGGTTAAAATATTATTTTTATATTTTGAAAATTCCTCGCTCATCTTTTTCAGGTTATCTTCGATCTTGAATTTATTAGCATAAGTCAGTTTTGGGAAAATTACCCAGCGCGGATCTTTTACAAAACCACATGGTTTAGTTCTTGGCAGATCGTCTAATATTTCGACAGAAGCGCAGGAGTGGCAAACGCGCGTAGTGGGGCGGAAAAGCACAGGCTCTCCGTATTGTTCGGAGAGAGCGAAAGCGTCGGCGATCATTATATAAGCTTCTTCGGGCGTCGAAGGATCAAAGAGCGCCAGTTTAGCGTGCTTTGCAAAATGACGCGTGTCCTGTTCAGTCTGAGAAGAAATCGGTCCGGGATCGTCTGCGACAACAATAACCATGCCGCCTTTTACGCCGAGATAATTTAAACTCATCAGCGGATCGGAAGCGACATTGAGACCGACCTGTTTCATTGTCACCATAACGCGAGCGCCGGCGAACGCAGCGCCTGCCGCAACTTCCAGCGCAGTTTTTTCGTTGACAGACCACTCGATATAAATATCGTTGATATAAATATCGCCGATATAAATATCGTTGCAATTATTACGATTATCAGAACCGAGGCTTTCATTATACTTCGCGACAGTTTCCAGCACTTCAGTCGAAGGAGTGCCAGGATATCCTGTTACTACGCTGACACCGGCGCGTATCGCGCCGAGGGCAATCGCTTCATTGCCCATCAGCAATTTTTTAGGCATTATAAAATCACCTTCATATCATTCAGCAATATTTTTTCTTTTTAAATTTATCATTTTCAAAATGACGACTAACAATGCGCCGGCAGCGGCAAGAATACCGAGAATTATAAATTTTGCGGCTTGATCATCAATCTTATTAATAATAACAGGAAAAATAAGCGCTGACAGCATAAAACCAACCATGACTGCGCCGTAATTAGAACCAATATTTTTTAATCCGAAATTCTCTGATGTAAGAACAGGGTAAAGTCCCGAATAACCGCCGTAACAAAATGCGACAAGAGCAATAGTCACAATCAATACAGCTCCCTGCGCAAAACATAAAACAAACGCGCCAAGTGCGGTAACAGACAGAATGATAATATCAGCGTTTTCTCTGCCGATTTTATCTGACATAAAAGGCGCACAAAGCCTGCCCAGCGCATTTGCGATGCCTACAAACATTACAAGATATGTCGCGAATGACGCTATTCCCCTGTTTACGGCAAGGTCCTTAAGATCGGGATTAATAATGAAGAAAACCGATGTGCCGAACATCAGCGACAGCGCAATCAAATAGAAACGAAGCGTTTTAATTGTTTCGAGAGTCGTATACTGTTTGCCTATTAGAACTGAGGCAGTTGTGTTAGCTGATTCTGTTTGTTCAGGCATTTTAATAAAATTAAATAATAAAAGCACAGCCGCGGCAAACACGCCGGACAAGATCAAAAAAGTTTGATTTACATTCATATTATTATTTAAAACTGTAACAAGCGGAGCGAAGATAACAGTCGAAAGTCCGAACGCGCATACGCTGATACCGGTGGCTAAGCCTCTGTTCTGCGGAAACCATTTTTGCACATTAGAAATAATCGCATTATAAGCCGCGCCTACTCCAAAACCTCCGATCACTCCGTAGAAGAGATAGATTAAAAACACAGGAGCCTTTCCCGCCGGGATAAAAGCAGTCGCTAACATTCCTAAGGCGACCATAAGACCGCCAATCAATACTGTAAACTTTACTCCGATTTTCATCTGCGCTTTTCCGCCCGCTAAAATTCCGATAACAAAAAAACAAAGCATAAAAGAAGCCGTCAGTCCGACATCAGCCGGTAACCATCCGAAGTACTCACTAACAGGATTTTTAAATACGCTCCAAATATAAAGAATACCCAAAAACAGCTGCATAATACTTCCGGCAATTAAAACAATAATTCCTTTTTTTGTTGTAGTTGACATTGATTACTCCTTGAATTAACAGTATATATAAAAAAGATAATCGTGTCATCCGTCATTGACAAACCGGAAATATTCAGTATATTAAAAAAATGATTAAAATAAAAATTACTTATCTTGCTACAATAGTAATTTCAATCTTACTTTTAATAATCGGTCATAACATCGCTGTCCGCGGTATGATAAATATCCAGAATCCTTCGCACGAAACTGTAAGAGCGAAGGTGCAGAAAATAATAGAACGCGTCCAGCCTAATTTTGATTTTATTGATGATCTTAACGATATAGAAACATTCGCGCCGATCATGCAAGGCGAAAAAATAATTTTTGACGCGGTTATAACAAAAGGCAATAAAAAGGGCGAGCTTGTAAGAGCCGAACAAAATTACAGTTCGATGCTTAAAGGCAGATTAAAAGAAGTAAAAGAAGGCGATAATATTCTGTTGGTCGGGAATAATAAAGAATGGTATTTTGAAGGATACTTCCGCGTTAATAAATTAATTTTTCTTGGAATGATTTTTGTTGTATTACTGATAATTTTTGGAGGCGCAAAAGGATTTAACACAATTCTTTCGCTTAGTTTTACATGCGCGGCGATTTTTTCTGTTTTTGTTCCGGCGATTTTATCGGGTAAGAATATATATATGATGTCAGTTATAGTGTGCGTATACGTTATTGCAATGGTGAATTTGATAGTAATCGGTTATAATAAAAAAGCTATCGCTTCGATGACAGGATGCGCAGGCGGCGTTATCATCGCGGGTATTATAGCCGCAGTGATGGATAAAGTATTAATTTTAACCGGTATTGTCGATGAACATTCGCGTTATCTGATAAATCTTTCAGCTGACATTCAATTAAATCTTCACGCTGTGATTTTCGCCGGTATTATCATCGGGGCGATGGGCGCGATAATGGACGTATCAATTTCTATTTCATCTTCGTTATGGGAAGTAAAAGAAAAAGCGCCGCAAATAAAATTTAAAGAGCTTTTAAAATCCGGAGTAACGATAGGACGAGACATAATGGGCAGCATGGCGGATACATTAATTCTGGCTTACATCGGCAGCTCGCTTTCTATTGTATTGATACTGACTGTATTTTCAAATTCATTGCTGAGTTTAATTAACAGCGAAATGTTCGCGGTGGAAATTTTACAGGCGATGGCAGGCAGCATCGGGATTTTATTCGCAATGCCGCTGACAGCTTTCTTTAGTTCGCTTATTTACACAAAGAAAAAAGATCAATAACCTCTTGCTTTTGCTGCGGAAGAAATAAATTTAATATAATTCTCTTCTGTAAGTTTATTAATCAATTCGTTAATTACTTTGGAGTCATCATTACTCTCTGATAATAAAAAATACAGCGGTGTTTTTTTGCCGATGATATTTACATTTGCCCAAACATTAGAAAAATAAAATCCTTTCGGCGGAGCCGGCATCGAATTTTTCGCTATAACGCCGGCTATGATATCGGCTTTTTCTTTAATCCATTCACCTTCGTATGTATTCATTGAACGGCAGTCTTTGATAACTATTTGACGTTTACAGCGTTTTCCTATTTCCTGTAAAAAAGAAATTTCCAGTCCTTTCGGATTTCCGTTTACGCGTTTTAACACAGGCGGAAAATCCTGAGTTTTTTGGACATAAATAATTAATTGCTTTTCACCTAACAGTTCATGTTCGGGGATTTGGCTTCGCTCTGTGGTAAGCGCCGCCGCGGCTAGATTGACATAGACAATTAAAAAAGAGCGGACAGGATTAATAATCGGGTCGATAGCTATAAAAATTATAAGAACCGCTTCTACAGGGAGTTTTAGCGGCTCTAATATAATTCCAAGAAGAGGTAAAGCGGTTATACCCGATGTTCCCGCGGCGGCAGTACCCGCAATAATAACTCCGGCAAAAATAATTAAATAATGAACCGGCTGAAGCGTGACACCGTAGATTTGCACGGTAAAAAAAACACAAAGCGAAAAATAAAAAATATCTCCGAAGCGTCCCAGCGTCATCCCGAAAGGAAGCGTCAAATTTATTTCATCTGTATTAAATTTCAACTCACGTTCCATGGAATTGACGGCGGCAGGCAGAGCGGTCATTGAGTTCTGCGCGGCAAGAGAAATCATAATAGGCTCTGATAATACCGCCGCGGCTTTTAAAGGATTATGAACCGAGGACCTGATACAGATTATTATTGTACAAAGAATAAAAATTCCTGCCGCGCCTGAACCGAATAAAATAAAAAACTTTAACATAGAGTTAATGATTTGTAAATTAAACGAAGCGGCATACTCGGCGAGAAGACATATTAATCCGAACGGAAGCAGATACAAAACCCAGTTAATAATTTTTAAGAAAGCGTAAAATACCGCCGTAAAAAAATTAATCAGCAGGAGAGCGGATTCTTCATGAAGAAAACCTATCGCTGCTCCCATTATTAAAGAAAAAAAGAAAATCGCTAAAATGCTTCCAAGAGATAAAGCGTTAAAAATATTCGGCGGGATTAAATTAATAAAAAAATTATTAGTTTCGTTTAACGCCGGAACATTTATTTCAGATAACTGAATGTGTCCCGAATCTAATGATAAGCCGGGTCTACCTGTTATTCCCAAAACCATACCGGTTAAGGCGCACACAGCCATACAGATTAAAAAAACAACTATCATTCGTTTTATAACAGCGGCGGATTTTCTTGCGCGTATTAATTTACCAAGACCTGACGAGACAGCGCTGACCATTAATGGAATAACTACCATTTGTAAAAAGAATAAATAAAGTTTTCCGGGAAAAGAAATATAATGCAAAAAGCGGCTGCTGTCGATTTTTAAAAACGCCGATATTGGCAAATAATATAATCCGATTAGAACGCCGGCTGCCGCTCCGGTTAAAATAGTCACAGGATGTTTTAAAAATGATTTCTTCATTATTACGATCCTCCGTAGTGACGCTCAATCAGACTGTCAGGTGTCAATTCATTGAATTCATCTTCAAGGAAATCTCTGATAAAAATATTCAGCCATTCCTGAAGCAGCGGAGCGTCAGCGGAAACAGCCATCGATATCCTGTCGCGCTTATCTTCAAAATAAACAGGCTTTACAAACAAGAAAGCGTCTTTTATCTCGGTATTAGCGGTTAGTATTTCAACTTCACTGCGGTAAGCAGCCAGCAGCGCGCCATCTAATAAATTATCCATTATAATATCCCAGCTGTCAAAATTTTTAATATCAGCATGAGGAAAAAAAATCTTAACAGAATCTGAATAAGATGAATCTGCAGTTATTCCGATATTTCCGCGGAAATTATTTAAGAAAGCGGGTAATTCTTTTTCGGTTCCAATCTTCGCATATTCCAGCCTGTTAATTAAAACCGCGTGCTTGAAACTCATATAAGGAATCGTAAAACGCGCTTTTTCCGCGCGGTGCATTGTAAAAAAAATCCCGCTTAAACCGATATCGGCTTTTTTGTTAACTATTGTTTCTATTACTTCATCGGCTGCCGCCGAATCTCTGTTAAACGAAATCTTTACGCCGAGACGATTCGCTATTCTGTAAGCAAGCTCGATATCAAGCCCGATAAATTCGCCGGTCGTGATATCAGTATAATAAAAAGGTTTACAATCTTCCGCTGTCATTGCGAATGTAACATAGCCGCGGTCGATTATTCTTTTTATTTCCGGAGCGAGAGAAGGTTCGCTTTTTAACGGATTAGTTTCATATTGTTTATTTTCTTCTTTTAAAAGATAAATTGTCTGAAGAGGCGAATTGTAAACTGCGGGGGGCTTTTCAAATCTGTTATAAAATCCGCATGAAATAAAATTTATTACAAAAATAATTAATAAAAATAACCGGAAAATATTTCGGTTGATATTTATTAACATTGCGGGTCCTTCATCACTGTTCTTCGTTTAACAGTGACGAGAGCTCATTAAGAACCGCGTTTAATTCCATTTTTAGATTTTTTAAAAGAGGTTCCGTAACATTGTTCTGTCCGTTTTTAAGCAGAGCCTCAACGTCCGCAGCCGCTTTTTGCAAATTAGTTTTTCCAATCTGGGCAGAGTTGCTTTTTAATGAATGAACAAGACGGTACGCAGCTTCAATTTCGCCGGTATCAATTGATTTTTGAATATCATTAAATAAATTTTGATAATTCTTAACAAAAAACATTTTAAGCATATTACAAAATTCAATATCAGCTTCCAATAAAATGTCAGCTTCCGCCATGTCTATTCCTCCTCCGAAATAGGTTTAATATATTTCAAAAGATAATGCCAAAGTTCCTGCGATGTAAACGGTTTACCAAGACAATCCGCCATTCCGCACGATTTATAAATTTCCAAATCGTCAGACATTATGTTAGCTGTCATCGCAACAATAGGAATCCCTGCATCAAGTTTAATAATTTCAGACGACGCTTCAAGTCCGTCCATTACGGGCATATGCATATCCATGAAAACAAGATCAAACTGTTTCAGCTCTTTATTATTAACGCGTTCGTTAAATAAATCAACTCCGATTTTTCCGTTTTCGGCAATTACCGCTTTTATACCGACTCTCGAAAGATGTTCGCTGATAACCATTTGATTCATCACATTATCTTCGCACACAAGAATCTCGCCTTTAAACATCGGTTTTTTCATATCTTTAAGCGCGTTCTTCGATTCGGTTTTTGTTTCTTCGATAATATCGATTGCGTCAAAAACAAGATCAAAGCTGAATTTACTGCCGACACCCAAAACGCTTTCCACAGAAAGAACACCGCCCATCATTTCAATAATATTTTTTGTGATGGGAAGACCAAGCCCTGTACCGCCGTACTGACGCGTTGTTCCGGTTTCCGCCTGCGTGAAAGGATCAAAAACTTTTTTAATCTGCTCGTCCGACATACCGATGCCGGAGTCTTTTACTTCAAAATGCATCGTGATTGATTTCTGGCTTTCGGCGGTAATCGCAGCGTGAACTTTAATCATGCCGGTATTAGTAAATTTAATCGAATTGGAAAGAAGATTTACAAGAACCTGCCGCAGTCTTGTCGGATCACCTAACGGCAGCTTTCCGATACTGGGTTCCGCGTAAAAATAAATAGCGATTCCTTTTTCTACAGCTTTAGGCATAACAAATAAGCGGCAGCTTACGAATAACTCATGCATATTAAACGGAATTTTTTCCAATTCCATTTTGCCGGATTCAATTTTTGAAATATCAAGAATATCATTAATGATCTGCAAAAGCCATTCGGTATTCAATTTAATATTACTGAGATATTCTTTTGTCTTCTCGGGAAGATCGTCGTCTAACGCAAGCTCAGAGAAACCGAGAATACTGTTCATCGGCGTTCTGATTTCGTGGCTCATGTTTGCAAGGAATGTTGTTTTCGCGCGGCTTGCCGTCTGCGCCGTGTTTAATGCGACCTCAAGTTCTTTTTGAGACGCATTGAGTTCCACGGTTCGTTCTTTAACAAGCTTTTCCAGTATCATACCTTCGTTGCGTTTTTTCTGGAATAAAACAGAAAGCAAAACCAGCATGCACAATGACATAACCGACACAATAGCGAGAAGCGGCGTGCGCGCTTCTACAAGTTTGCGGCGGTAATCGTAAGTTTTTGTCATCCATTGTTCTGTAATTCCGTAAGTGTTAACCAGACCGAGCGCTTTATCAACAATAGAACATAAAACCGCTTCATCTTTATTAAAACCGAAAGTAGATTCAAACGGATAATTAAAAATTATATTTGCTTTGTAACCGGCTTGTTCATGAAAATGAGTATACATAAGAAGCCTTGAATGAGAGAGCATTAATAAATCAATCTCTCCTTTTTCCAAAGCTTTAAAACCGGCATCCATATTCACATACATTTTTAAGTCAGTATGTCCGGGGAACCAGCTTTTAAACATCATGCTTTGACCGGTTTCTTCAAGCAGTCCGACTTTCATAAACAACACTTCGTTTAGCTTAACGTTCCTGTAATCCATTCTGGATAAAAGCGCCGGACTGTCTTTAAAAACAGCGGTCTTAGGCCAGATAAAACGATCTTCTCTGTCTTTTGTGAATATCAATTCAGTGATCATCAATACTTCGCCGTCTTCGAGCATTTTTAAAAGAACAGACCACTGCGTGTTAGGTTTATTCGCGACTGTAAAAGATATGCCGGTAAGCAGTTCGATTTCTTTTAACACATCAAAAGCGATCCCCTGCCATTTTTTTTCATAATTATCATAAAAGCTGATAGGATATGTATCATATTCCGCGGCGAACGAGATGACAGGACTTTCTTTAATAAACGCGCGTTCTTCGTTTGAGAGCCGCATAAATAATTTATGCCTCATGTAATCTTTTTCGCCGGCATTATAAAGTTCTGTCAGATAACGAATGCCTCCGTTATCAATAACCTTTTGCATAACAGAAATTACCGGCGCAAGCCCGGCTGTCTGAGTAGACATCGAAACTTCTCCGTGAGTCATCGGGAAAATATTAAAAGACTCGATATCGGGATATGTATCGAAATAAGCTTCTACGCCTTCTCCGAAAAACGCGTCAACTTCTCCGGTTTTTAATAACTCGTAAGCCGCCGCAATGTTACTGACAAGAATAGTTTCAAATTGTTCACTTTTTAAATTTTCGGTTACATCATCAATAGTTGTGGATTCTTCTAAAAACGCGTAACGCGGAACGCGCATCGAAGCGATCACAGAAAGAGGCAGACTGTTTTCCAGCCGCATATATTTCACAGAACGTTCCGCGATTGGATCGGTCATATAATAAGTTTTTTTCCGCTCGTCTGTAGCGGTTAATTCGCCTGTAAAATGGATATCGCCGGAAGCAAGCCCGCTGCGAAGTTCATTCCAATTATAAATAGCCGGCGTAAATTTAATTTCAAATAAATCGGACAGCCATGAACAGACAAGCGCGGAAAAACCGCCGATTTCTCCGTTATCGCTGTAGAATGTTTCTTTTGTCAGTATCATACCGTAAACGAATGAATCATAATTTTTGCGCAATTCATCAATTGCTTTGATTTCATTTTCCGTTACACCGGGAACATTCCGAAAAGATGAATAAGAAAATTTTTTGTCTGCATATCCGCCGGAGGAATCCTTACAGACAGAAAATATCAAAGGCAAGAGCAGAACAGCGGAGACTAAAAAAATTAGTCGCGTAACCTTAAGCATAAAAAAATCTCCTTTTAATTAATCCGCGTCATTGAGCGGCTTTAAAAACTTTAATAAACACCGCCACAATTCCTGTGAGGTGAAAGGTTTCCCCAAACAATCAAGCATACCGCTTGCTTTGTAAACTTCTACATCATCGATCATAATGTTAGCTGTCATTGCTACCATCGGAATATCTAAATTAAGTTTTTTAAATTCTTCCGCCGCTTCAAAACCGTCCATTACAGGCATGTGCATATCCATAAAAATCAAATCAAACATTTTCTCTTCGTTTTCTATCCGCTTCTTTAATATATCAATGCCTACTTGTCCGTTTTCCGCGACAACAGATTTTAAACCTATTCTGGAAAGATGCTCGCAGATAACAAATTGATTCATCTCATTATCTTCGCAAACAAGAACCTCGCCGTATAATAGAGGCTTGCTTACTTCTTTAAAAACCGCTCTGTTTCCGTGATAATCATTTACGGTAATCGGAACTGTGTCAAACTTTAAATCAAAACTGAATTTACTGCCGACGCCGGGAGTACTCTCCACGGAAAGTTTTCCTCCCATCATTTCTATAATATTTTTTGTTATAGGAAGACCAAGCCCCGTACCGCCGTATTTTCTTGTTGTACCGCTTTCTCCCTGAATAAAAGGTTCGAAAATTCTATTGATTTGATCCGCCGACATTCCTATGCCGCTGTCTTTTACTTCAAAGTGCATAGAGATCATATTGTCTCTGCTGGAGGTAACATCGGAAAGAAGTTTTACCATCCCGGAGCTCGTGAACTTTACTGCATTAGAAAGCAAATTAACAAATACCTGACGAAGCCTTGTCGGATCTCCGACCGGTCTTCTGCCTACGCTCGGCTCGGCGTAAAAATGCAGAATGATTCCTTTTTCGATCGCTTTCGGCATTACAAGACTTCTGCACGCTATGAAAAGCTCGTGCATGTCAAATGGAATTTTTTCCAATTCCATTTTGCCTGATTCAATCTTTGAGATATCAAGAATATCATTGATGATTTGAAGCAGCCACTCGATATTTGTCCGAATCTTTTGAAGAAAATCTCTGGTTCTATCAGATGCGTCGCTGTCAAGAGCAAGCTCTGAAAAACCCATGATGCTGTTCATCGGCGTGCGTATTTCGTGGCTCATGTTCGCAAGGAAAATGGATTTTAATCTGCTTGCCGATTTCGCGGCTTCTAAAGCTGTTTCCAATTCTCTTTGATATAAATTTAATTTGGCAGTGCGTTCTTGAACAAGCTTTTCAAGTTTTATTCCTTCTTTGCGGTATTTTATAATTAAAATGAATAAGAGTATTAAAACAAAAAATATTAAAACGCAGGAGCCGATAAACCACGGCTGACGCGCATGCGCGATTTTTAATCTGTAATCGTAAGTCTGCCGCATCCAATAATTGGAAATCGACGCCGTATCAACCAATTTAAGCGCTTTATCAATTACAGAGCATAAAACAATTTCGTTTATATTTAAACCGAATTTTACGCTGACGGGATAATCAAAAATTATATTCGCTTTAAAATTCGGCATCTCAAGGTAATGAGTAAGATACAATAATCTTTTATAATTTGCCATTACCATATCGACATTACCGCGGCGCAAATCTTCAAACGCGTCTTCCGCGGAAACATATTCCGAAATATCCATATGATTGGAAAACCATCTTCTAAAAATCGCGTCGCTCGCGGTATTTTTCACAAGACCGATTTTTGAAAATAAAATTTCGTTTGTTTTTATATCAGGAAAATCAGCTTGAGAAATTAGCGCATAACGATCCGTCATCTGCACAGTTTCAGGCCATAAAAACAAACCGTATCGATCCTCATCCTGCTCCAGTTCCGGAATCAATGAAATTTCTCCGCTTGATAACATCTTATAAATTTCCTGCCAGCCTGTATTCTGATCGTTTACGCGTTCAAATTTTAATCCGGTATACAAAGAAATTTCATCAAGAATTTCAAGCGCGATTCCTTTCCATTCCTTATCATATTTATCATAAAAACAACCCGGATAATTTCCGGGATCAACTCCAATGCGAATAACAGGTTTACTGTCTATATACGCGAGTTCTTCATCCGTTAGCTGAAACCTCAATTTTTGAAACATGTATTCGTTATAACCTTGATTGTACATAGCTGTTATACCTTGATTGCCGCCGTTTTCCAGCACTTTTTCCATAATTGTAATAATCGGCAATAACTCGGAATCTTTTGTAGAAAGAGAAACAGGGCGATATCTTAACGGAAAAAAATAATCTGAAACAATATCGAAATTATGAAAAAAATTCGCTTCTGCCGAACTGCTGTAAAAGAACGCGTCTATTGTTTGATTTTTTAATGCGTTATAAACAAGATCGATACCGCTTAGAATGATCGGCACATAAGAGCCTTCTTTCAATTCGCTTGTTACTGTATTGATTGTATTTGTTCCTTCGATAAAACCGTATCGCAGCGGACGCTCATTGGAAATACTTTCCAACGACCTGCTTCCGGCAAGGCGGAAATACTTTATGGGACGAGAAGCGATATTACTTACCATATAATAGTGATTCAGCCGATCTTCTGTAGCGGTTAATTCGCCGGTAAAGGAAACCGCTCCTGTTTCCATGTAAGCAAGCAAGTCTAGCCAGTCAAACAGCATAGGACGGAACTGTATCCCGAAAAAACCCGAAAGCCAATTGCAGAATAAAGCGGTAAATCCTTTGACAATTCCGTTTTCATCTTCAAACGCTTCGGTACTAAGAGGCATCCCGTAAATAAAAACCCGGTTTTGTTTTTGTAACGATTCTATAGCTTTTATTTCATTATTTGTAATTCCGCGGACATCGCGAAACGAAACGGGCAGTTGAATTATATCCGCAGTATCCGAAGAAGATTTATAAAAATTATTTGCTTCAGCTTTTTCACAGCTTGGAATCAAAATTAAAGACAAAAAAACAAACAATAATAAACGAGCTTTAAAGCGCATAATAGACCCTTTTGTTAAACTCGGACTAAATTCAAAAACCTTTTCAATTATAGTGCGGTGTCAAATGAAAGACAAGATAAAAAATCATAAAATGACAATATTCATCTTTTTGTATATTTAGATTTTATATTGATATTTAATAAATTGATACTTGTTTTCTATGATAAATAGCGAAAATATGATTATTTAATGGGAAATATTCAAAATAATTCATTGATTTTTACCAGCCGATATGACAAGATGATGTATGCAAACAATTTTTGTGGTTGATGACAGCGGAATGAACCTTGTCGTGGTAAAAGACGCATTAAAAGATAATTACCGGGTGATGACTCTGCCGTCAGCGGCGAAAATGTTCAGCTTGATTGAAAAATTAAAACCCGATTTAATTCTGCTTGATGTTTTTATGCCGGAAATGGACGGGTTTGAAGCAATAAAATTATTAAAAAACAATGAGCAATACGCGAATATCCCTGTGATATTTCTTTCAAGCACAATTGACGACTCAATAAAAGAAAGAGGCGAAAAATCCGGCGTTGTTGATTTTGTTCTTAAACCTTTTGAAAAAGCTGAACTTCTTGAAAAGATCGCTAAGTGCCTTCAATAAGAAACGCCGATAATTCTTTGTGTTTTAAAAAAATTTTTGTCAACTCTATTAAATTTTACTTCATTTTAAACAAATTGCACATAACACAAAAAAAACGCCGGAAAACTCCGGCGCTCTTAAATAAATCAAAATTTATTTAATTAAAGACATTTGCAAGATTTGCTCGAATTAAAAGCGTAAACAGTACCATACATATACGTTCCTTGATCAGTAATACAACTATCCGTACACTGATAATAATTTGCAGCATACAAAGTATACTTACAATTATTCGCCCCGCCGGAAGTGCCATCACCTGGGCAGCCAAGATCACAGCCGATTAAGACCATCGCGCCTGCTAATATCACGCTTACAAGCACGATAATAAAAGCTTTGTTTTTCATAGAAACTCCTTTTTTAATTACCATCATTTTTTTGGTAATTTTAATTGCCTTATCAACGACAAGGTTTTATATAGAACCGAAAACGGCTTTATATACGAGAAAATGAATAATAAAAACGTAGGTATTTATTACGCATATTCACATGAAATGTACATAGTCAAAATATCACAAAATTCTATAAAAATCAATAGAAAAATCAAATTATTCAAAAAAAATTTCAATGTAATCAACAATCAGAAATGCAAAATTAAAACCTACGTTTTAATTAAATATAGTCTATACCCACTCTTGACATTTTTTCTCTTTTTGAATACGATAAGACCAGAAACAGCAAAGGCGCTGTGTCTGACGATCTGACCTGAAATGGTTGGGCAGCCGGATACAGCGCTTTTTTTATTTGGAGGTTGATATGAAAAAAGACATTACTGAGGTTTTCGGAAGCATGGTCTTTAATGACGCGGTCATGCAGGCGCGTCTGCCTAAGGATGTTTACAAATCCATGAGAAAGACGATTTCGATGGGTACGCATCTGGAGCATGATGTTGCAAACGCGGTCGCGAACGCAATGAAAGAATGGGCAGTGGAAAAAGGCGCAACACATTTTACGCACTGGTTCCAGCCGATGACAGGCACTACCGCGGAAAAACACGACAGCTTTATCTCGCCTTCAGGCGACGGCAGAGTTATTGTCGAATTTTCAGGCAAAGAACTTGTCCGCGGAGAACCGGACGCGTCGAGTTTCCCGTCAGGCGGACTGCGCGCTACTTTTGAAGCGAGGGGCTACACTGTCTGGGACACGACCTCTTACGCGTTCATCAAAGACGGAACTCTTTGCATACCTACAGCATTTTGTTCGTACTCAGGCGAAGCGCTCGACAAGAAAACTCCGCTTCTGCGTTCGATGGAAGCGATCGATAAACAGGCGATGCGTATCCTTAAACTTTTCGGAAATACAAGCGCAAAGCGGGTAATCACGACTGTCGGTCCTGAGCAGGAATATTTTTTAATTGATAAGGAGATGTTTCTTCTGCGCCCGGATTTAATCTACACAGGCAGAACACTTTTCGGCGCACGTCCGCCCAAGGGACAGGAACTTGAAGATCATTACTTCGGATGCATCAAACCTAAAATCTCGGCATTTATGAAAGACCTTGATGAAGAGCTTTGGAAGCTCGGCGTTTACGCGAAGACAAAACACAATGAAGTAGCTCCGGCGCAGCATGAGCTTGCTCCGGTTTTTTCAACGACAAATATCGCCACGGATCATAATCAGCTGACGATGGAAATGATGAAGATCGTCGCGAACAGACACGGGCTTGCTTGCCTGCTTCACGAAAAACCGTTCGCCGGCGTTAACGGAAGCGGCAAGCACAACAACTGGTCAATAGGCACGGATACAGGCGTCAATCTGCTTGAGCCGGGTGACACTCCGCAGGATAACGCGCAGTTCCTTCTTTTCCTTGTAGCGGTGATTAAAGCGGTTGACGAGTATCAGGACTTGATGCGTCTGTCGGCGGCAAGCGCGGCGAACGATCACCGTCTCGGCGCGAACGAAGCGCCTCCGGCGATCATATCGATGTTTATCGGCGATGAGTTAAAGGAAATTCTCGACGCGATTGAATCAGGAAAAAGTTACGTAGGAAAAGAAAAACACGAAATGGAAATCGGCGTAACGGTATTACCGCACTTCCCCAAAGATTCAACAGACCGCAACCGCACTTCTCCCTTCGCGTTTACAGGAAACAAGTTTGAGTTTCGTATGCTCGGATCAACTTTCTCGATCGCAGGACCGAACATCGTTCTTAATACAATTGTCGCCGAAACATTAAATCAATTCGCCGATCAGCTTGATAAATCAAAAGATTTTAACTCCGACATCGCGGCGATTGTAAAAAAAACTTACACCGAACACAAAAGAATAATTTTTAACGGTAACAACTATTCCGATGAATGGGTAACAGAAGCGCAAAAACGCGGACTCTCAAATTTAAAGACAACAGTTGACGCTCTCCCGAAATTTATCGAAAAGAAAAGTATCGATCTGTTTGAAAAACATCATGTGTTCTCGGGGACGGAAATTCATTCGCGTTACGAGATCATGATGGAAGCGTATTGCAAGACTCTTCACATCGAAGCGCTTACGATGATCGACATGGTTAAAGGCGAAATAATTCCCGCGTGTCTGGATTATCAAAGAGAGTTAATCGATCTTCTAAGACAGAAAAAAACATACGGCGGAAATAATATCGACTGTACTCTGGAAGAACATTTCCTGAACGGAATCACAAAATTGTCGGCATGTCTTTTAACAAAGCTGACTGCTCTTGAAAAGACTGTTTTAGAATCTTCACAGGAAAGGGAAATACTCGCTCAGGCGACTTTCTACCGCGACAAAATTTTCACGGCGATGTCGGAACTGCGCCTCATTGTTGACGAGCTTGAGACGATGGTCGCGAAGAAGCACTGGCCGATCCCGACTTACGCAGAATTGCTTTACAGTGTAATATAGAGGGAAATTATTTTTCGGGGTATTCATGACAAAGTATATTTTTGTAACAGGCGGAGTTGTCTCAGGTCTTGGCAAGGGGATTACAGCCGCGTCGCTTGGGAGGCTTCTCAAGCAGCGCGGGCTTAAAGTCGCCGCCCAAAAACTCGACCCTTACATGAATATCGATCCCGGAACAATGAGCCCGTTTCAGCACGGCGAAGTTTTTGTCACCGATGACGGAGCGGAAACAGACCTCGACCTTGGTCATTACGAGCGTTTCATTGACGAAAGCCTGACCAAGCTGAGTAATTTAACTTCCGGAAAAGTTTACTGGAGCGTTCTTGAGAGAGAGCGCGCCGGTGAATATCTCGGCGGCACTGTGCAGGTAATTCCGCATGTCACCGAAGAGATTAAAAGATTTATTTATAAAGGCGCCGAGAACAGCAAGGCTGATATTTTGATTACCGAGATCGGCGGCACTACCGGCGATATTGAAAGTCAGCCGTTTCTTGAAGCGATAAGGCAGATTTCTCTTGAAAAAGGAAAAGAAGACTGTCTTTTTATTCACGTAACGCTGGTTCCGTATTTAAAAGCTTCGGGCGAGCATAAATCCAAGCCTACTCAGCACTCGGTTAAAGAACTGCGCGCTCTTGGTATTTCACCTAACGTAATTGTAGCGCGGGCGGATGAACCTATCAGCAAAGATATCAGAGATAAGATATCGTTGTTTTGCAATGTTAAACAAGACTGCGTTATCGAGAACATTACGGTTTCATCGCTTTACGAAGCGCCGCTTTTTCTGCACGACAACGGACTTGATAAAGTAGTCTGCCGCGAACTGGGGTTGAATGATATTCCGGAAGCGAACTTGAATGAGTGGCGGAATATGACGCGTAAAATCGCGTCCCGCACAAAGGAAGTTAAAATCGCTATTGTCGGGAAGTACGTTAAACTACATGACGCTTACATTTCGATAATCGAGAGTTTGAATCACGCCGGGTTTGAGGCAGGCGCTAATATTAATTTATGCTGGGTGGACAGCGAAGATGTTACAAAAGATAATACCGGTAAAATTTTCGAAGGCGTTAACGGAATGATCGTTCCCGGCGGATTCGGCGACAGAGGCATCGAGGGCAAGATAGCAGCCTGCAGATACGCAAGGGAAACAAACCTTCCGTTTTTAGGAATATGTCTTGGAATGCAGGTCGCTGTTATCGAGTTTGCGCGGAATGTCTGCGGGCTGGAACGCGCTAATTCCGGCGAGTTTGACGTGACGTCGCCTCATAAAGTTATCGACATTATGAAAGATCAAATCGGCATGATTGGAAGCGGCGGAACAATGCGTTTAGGCGCGTATCCCTGCAAACTCGCAATTAGTTCTGTTATGCGAAAGCTGTACGGCGCCGATAAAATACAAAGCGAATATATAATCAGCGAGCGGCACAGGCACAGGTTTGAGTTTAACAACAATTACCGCGAAGTGATGACAAAAGCAGGCGTCACAATCTGCGGAATGTCACCTAACGAGAATCTCGTTGAAGCAATTGAGCTTTCGGATAAAAAGTTTTATATCGGCGTTCAGTTTCACCCTGAATTTAAAAGCCGTCCGAATAAACCTCATCCTTTATTTTTGGAGCTTGTCAGGACGGCATTGTAAAATTATTGTTTTGAAAAAGTAATTAAAGACGGCGTTGCCGTTTCACACAAAGGCGTGTGTTTTTTTGCAAGCGTTAAAATTAACGCAAGCGAGAGACACACGCCGTTTTTTTTTTGGAGGACTTGTATGGACATGTCACTTTGGTTTCTAGTGGGCGTTGCATTAGTATTCTTTATGCAATGCGGATTCGCGATGCTGGAAGCGGGTTTTACTCGCGCGAAAAACGCCGGAAATATCATCATGAAAAATTTGATGGACTTCGGACTCGGCGCAATTGCTTTTATGCTGCTTGGCTATTGTCTTCTTGCGGCGGAAGATTATGTGTTCGGACTTATCGGAATTCCCAATCTGGGCATCTTCACCGATTTTTCCGCGTTTAACAGCTCTGATTTCATATTCAATCTTGTATTCTGCGCAACAGCGGCGACAATCGTATCAGGCGCAATGGCGGAACGCACAAAATTCAGCGCGTATTGTATTTACAGCATCGTGATCAGCGCGGTAATTTATCCAATCGAAGCGGGATGGGTGTGGAACTCGGAAGGCTGGCTTTGCAAGTTAGGATTCATTGACTTCGCAGGCTCAGGCGCGATTCACATGGTCGGCGGTATTTCCGGATTCCTCGGCGCGGCGTTTCTCGGCGCTCGTGTCGGCAAATATACAAGCGATGGAAAAGTACGCGCTATTCCGGGTCACAGCTTAACGTTAGGCGCATTAGGTGTATTCATTCTATGGTTCGGATGGTACGGTTTTAACGGCGCAGCGGCAGGAGACGCGGGAGAGCTTGGTTCAATCTTTGTAACAACAACAATTGCCGCTACATCAGCAGCTGTCGCAACAATGTTTTTTACATGGATTAAAAACGGGAAACCTGATGTTTCAATGTCGCTTAACGGCGCTCTTGCGGGACTTGTAGGTATCACCGCGGGATGCGCGAATGTTGATGCAATCGGCGCTTTAGTAATCGGTTTATGCGCCGGCGTTCTTGTTGTACTCGCTGTTGAATTTATCGACATCAAATTAAAAGTTGATGATCCTGTCGGCGCAGTCGCAGTACACGGAGTTTGCGGCGTGTGGGGAACTGTCGCAGTTGGTTTATTCGCGGTAGAAGGCGGATTATTCTACGGCGGCGGCGCCGGATTACTCGGCGTGCAGTCGTTAGGCGTAGCCGCGATTGCAGCTTGGACTTTCGCAACTGTCGGTTTAACATTTTTTATTATAAAGAAACTTAACGGTCTTCGCGTATCAAAACAGGAAGAAATTTCCGGTTTGGATATTTCCGAACACGGACTCACTGCTGCTTACGCTGACTTCATGATTTCAGGTGTAAAGGCGGATGATTCATCATCGGCAGGAACAGTTGCGGCAGACGCGGCAATTCCTGTTGTAAATAATTCAAAACCGGGTTCGAAGATGACAAAGGTTGTTATCATTACAAAGCAGAATAGATTCGACGCATTAAAAGCAGCCTACGATAAAATCGGCATAACCGGCATGACAGTAACACAAGTGCTCGGATGCGGCATGCAAAAAGGCGCGAAGGAATATTACCGCGGCGTTCCTGTTTCATCACAACTTCTTCCGAAAGTAAAGATCGAAGTTGTTATCTGCAAAGTTCCGCTTCAGCTCTTCATCGATACAACAAAGAAAGCGCTCTACACCGGAAATATCGGCGATGGAAAAATTTTCGTCTACGATGTAGAAAATGTAATTAAAGTGCGCACCGGCGAAGTAGATTACGACGCGCTGCAGGATAACGCTTAAGAGGATTTATTTTATGTCGATTGATAAAAAAGTAAGCACGGGGCTTTCAGGACTCGATCAGGTTATTGATCAATTACGGTTAGGTGACAATGTTGTCTGGCAGGTAAATTCAATCGAAGATTATTTGAAAGTTGTGCGCCCTTATATCGATCAATCAAAAAAAGACGGGCGGAGGCTTGTATATTTCAGATTTGGCAATCATCAGCCGATTATGAGCGATGATGAGCCGTCTGTTGTATACAAGCTTGACGCGTCTGTTGGTTTTGAAGGTTTCGCGACACAGATTCATGATTTAATTGACAAAGAAGGTCTAAAGGCGTTTTATGTTTTTGACTGCTTAAGCGACCTTCTGCAATTCTGGTATTCGGATTTAATGATAGGAAATTTCTTTCGCGTAACGTGTCCTTTTCTTTATATTCTTGATACTGTCGCTTACTTCGCGCTTCTTCGCGGAGTTCATACTCATTCTACAATCGCGCGTATCCGCGAAACAACTCAGCTGCTTTTGGATCTTTATCATGTTGATGATAAACTTTACATTCATCCGCTTAAAGTCTGGGAACGTTATTCGCCGACAATGTTTTTTCCTCATTTAATTGAGGAAGATAATGTCGTTCCAATTACATCAAGCGCGGACGCGGCGTCTCTTTTTTCCGGTCTGGGGCAAAAAACAAAAGCGCGCGATTACTGGGACATAATGCTGGAAAAAGCGCATAACGTCCTTGATGAAAGCGAAGAAGAACAGCTCCAAATGAAAAAACTCCTAATCAGTTTGATTATAGGCAGAGAACCGCGCATCACAGAACTTGCCGAATCTTATTTTACGTTACGCGACATTCTTGACATAGCCTCGCGCGAAATCGGCTCAGGTTTTATCGGCGGAAAAAGCGTCGGAATGCTGTTAGGCAGAAAAGTTACAGAAAAAGATATGCCGGATATACAGGATAACTGGGAACCGCACGATTCATGGTATCTGGGATCAAATGTATTTTACACATACATCGTGCAAAATGACTGGTGGGATTTACGCTGCAGACAGAAAACGCCCGAAGGATATTTTTCGCTGGCTCCGGAGTTAAAAGAAAAACTTTTAAAAGGAAAATTTCCGGAAGTTATCCGCGAACAGTTTTATCAGATGATGGAACATTACGGATGGTCTCCGATAATAGTAAGATCAAGCTCATTACTAGAAGATAATTTCGGAAACGCGTTTGCCGGAAAGTACGAAAGCGTTTTTTGCGCTAACCAAGGCACGCCTGAGGAACGATTCGAAGCTTTCGAACAGGCGGTTCGTACAGTTTACGCAAGCGCTATGAGCGAGGACGCTCTTGTTTACAGGCAAGGACGCGGACTTGAAAATAAAGACGAACAAATGGCGATTCTTGTACAGCGCGTTTCCGGTGATCATTACGCATCCGAAGGATGCGGCAGCGAACTATTTTTCCCGCATGTCGCAGGAGTCGGTCACTCTTCAAATCTTTATGTGTGGAACAAAGATATGGACCCCAAAGCGGGAATGCTGCGGCTGGTTTTCGGTCTTGGAACCCGCGCCGTGGATCGAGTCAGCGGAGATTACGCGCGTCTTGTTCCGCTTGATCAGCCGCAAAAAGGTCCGCCTGTTCATTACGGCGATGAAAGAAAATTTTCTCAGCATAAATGCGATGTTTTAAATTTAAAAGAAAACAAGATGGATGAAGTAAACGCCGAAGACATTTACGCGCAGGAATTAAAAACAAACAAAGAAACTTTTTTTAGTATTGATAACGCAATGCTCTCGCGTATGCATGAACTGGGAAGACAGGTTACAACAAAACCTGTTATTCTTGATTTTAAAAAACTGTTAGGCGAAACTCAATTTCCGCTTTTCGCGAAAAAAGTAATGCACTCGATAGAAGCGGCTTATAATTATCCTGTCGATATAGAATTTACAGCTAACTTTAACAAAGACGGAAATTTCAAATTCAATTTATTGCAATGCCGTCCTCTGCAGACAAAAAGAATAGGTTCCGATTCCGCATTAAACGCGCAAGACTTTGTTATTCCAAAACCAAAAAAAGAAAATATTTTCTTTTCGTCTTCCGGGAATTTTATGGGAGGCAATATCCGCCTGACTTTGGATTATGTTATTTTTGTAAAAGCCGAACAGTATCTCGCGCTTTCGGAAAATGACAAGTATCAAACTGCTCGCGTAATCGGCATGATAAATCAAAAATTAAAAGGCAGCAGTATAATGCTGATAGGACCCGGCAGATGGGGAACTACAACTCCGTCCCTGGGTGTGCCTGTTCATTTCAGCGAATTATGCAACATGGCATGTATGTGCGAAGTTTCGTACAAGCAGGGCGGTCTAATGCCGGAACTGTCTTTTGGCAGTCACTTTTTTCAGGACATTGTAGAAGCGAATATTTTTTATGCCGCGATCTTTAACGGAGAGAATGATGTTGTTTTCTCGCCGGAATTGATCTTAAATAAGAACAACCTGCTTGATCAAACATTACAGCTAACGGATTCAAAATATTCACAAGTGATTCATCTTGCGCAGACAAAAGGGCTTACCTTACATTCAGATATTACAAATCAAGAAATTATTTGCTTCGAAAAGCCGTAAAAAATTGAAAACATTAATTTCAAGAACGCGTTAAAATCTAAAAATAAGAGTAAATCTTATACTGTTAACATATTGATATATTAATTAAAGCAAAATATAATTAAATGGTAATTGATAAAAGGAAATCTAAATGGAATTTTCAGATACAAATATAATACCTTATTTCCAGCCAATCCTTTGCGCTGCGGCAAATAAAATTTATTCCTACGAAGTTTTAGGACGTTATATTGATAATGACGGTAATATAAAATCGTTAGGCGCTTTTTTTTCAGATCCAAATACTACTCATAACGAAGCGTTAAGAGTTGATCGCATTATCAGAAGAAAAGCAATGGAACAGTACGCGCGGGAAAAACGAACTGAGTATTTATTTATCAATATAAGACTCGCATGGCTTGATAATTATATTGACAATCACGAAGAATTACCGACAATTCAATGGGCAAAAGAACTTGGAATTGATCCGCAGAATATCGTAATTGAAATTACCGAAGAAGAATTTGTTACAGAGGACGCTCACTTAAATATTTTATCGTATTACAAAAACGAAGGATGCCGAATAGCGCTTGATGATTACGGAAAGAACGCCAGCAATATTGACAGGCTTGCGGTTCTGCAGCCGGATATCATCAAAATCAATATCGATTATATTCACAAAAGCGAAACATCGCATCATTACCGGAAATATTTAAAATCACTGGCAATTTTTGCGGAATCAATGGGTATAGAGATTTTATACGAAGGAGTTGAAACGCCGCGGCAGTTAGAAATTTGCATGTCATCAAGAGGACGGCTTTATCAGGGATATTTAATCGCGCTCCCTCAGGCTTCAATGACGAACGCAGTTGTAGCTCACAGCGTATTTTCGGCGGCAGTTGATGAAGCGTATAAATCACAATATAAAAAATATACGCGTCTGGATTTATTAAAAAGTTATTTAGATACAAAAGTAGAAGTTTTTCTTTTAGAAAATCCGTGTTTTTACGAGAAAGAAAATATCGATGAATACCTTACAATTCTTTATCAGGATATACCGGCTATACGGCGGGTTTATATCTGCGATAAATCAGGAAAACAAATTTCATATAACTTTGAATGTAATAATAAAGAAATAAAATATTCCGGATTCTTGGGAAGCAATTGGGTTTGGAGAGGGTACTTTCAGGAAGCGATGGAAAATTTTATTTCGGGACAAAAAAGCGGTTTATCAACTTCGTACCGTGATTTTACTTCCAAAAAAAAGATTTATACTTATTTTAATGCAGTCACATCTGATGTTTATCTGTTTATCGATATAAATAAAATTCCGGTTGTATTTAATTAGATTGATTCCGGCGTATTCTTGATAAAAAATTTAAACATAAAAATTATTGAAAAAAATAATAATAAATCGTATACTGCATGAATGACTTGTGAAGAATCTTTAAAGATTATAAAAGAAGGCAATGCGCGTTACGTTGCAGGCACTCCGAAGCAGAGATTATACAGCTCTGTACGGGCGGATTTACTGGCGAAAGGGCAAAATCCTTACGCGGCAATTATCGGCTGTTCGGATTCCCGCACTCCGATGGAGATAATTTTTGACGCCGGATTAGGCGAATTATTTATAATCCGTTCCGCCGGAAACGTAATAGGAGAAATCGGATTGGGTTCTCTTGAATACGCGGTTGACGTTCTTAAAACTCCGATTATTATCGTTGTCGGGCATCAGCAGTGCGGAGCGGTAAAGGCGGCGATTCGGGGAGGTTATTCCAGTCCCATGATGCAGGTTGTTATTAATGAAATATGTAAATGTTCATCTAAGGATGTCTGCACCTGCGATCAGGAAGAAATAGAAAATAAAAATATCCTTTATACTTTATCGAAAATCGCTTCCAATATTGTTATTTCGAAAGCTGTAGATGAAGGAAGAGTAAAACTTTATGCCGCGAAATATTCGTTGGAAACAGGTGTTGTTACATTTTTTGATTAGGAAGTTAATCAACAACCCTATTGATCAAATAGTATTTTTTGGATACAACTAATATTGAACAAGGGCGTTCATCTGACCACCTAATTTTAGGTAATTTAATTATACGGTCAGGTGAACGCTTTTCTTATCAGGAGTCAGTATGAGAGAAGGTCAAGTCAGAATTCCGGCAGGCTGCGCGATTTCCGGCATTATCAATAAATCAGGAAGACGCGTAAGCGGCGAGGCGATTATCAATTCAATTTCCGTGATGCACGACCGCTCAAACGGTTTGGGCGGCGGTTTCGCAGCTTACGGAATTTATCCTGAGTACAAAGAATTTTACGCGCTGCATATTTTTTACGATTCGGTATCGGCAAAAAAAGAGTGCGAAGATTATCTTGAACGCCGTTTTGATATTATAAACCTTTCTAAAATACCAATTCGCAAGATTAAAGAAATTACAGACGAGCCGTTAATTTGGCGCTACTTCGTCACTCCCCTGCCGACAAAACTCGCGGACACTCAGCTTGACGAGCGAGCGTTTACCGTTAAATGCGTGTTCCGGGTTAACACAAGCATTAAAGGCGCGTATGTTTTTTCCAGCGGCAAAGATATGGGCTGTTTTAAAGCTGTCGGTTTCCCCGAAGATGTCGGACGCTTTTATAAATTGGAAGAATACGAAGGATGGTGCTGGACTTCTCACGGACGTTATCCAACAAATACTCCCGGATGGTGGGGCGGAGCGCATCCGTTCGCTCTCCTTGATTATTCGGTTGTGCATAACGGCGAAATTTCTTCTTACGACGCGAACCGCCGCGCCATCGAAATGTACGGCTACAAATGTACGCTGCAGACAGACACGGAAGTTATCACTTACATCATCGATTACCTGCACAGAAAAGTCGGGCTTACGTTAAACGAAATTGCGTCTGTCATCGCTGCTCCTTTCTGGCAGACAATCAGCAGAATGTCAGAAGAAGATAAAAAAACTCACGAGTATTTGCGCGTAATGTTCGCCGACCAGTTGATCACAGGTCCTTTCTCGATCCTTGTCGGTTTTGACAACGGAGCCGGCGAACGCGGACTTATGGCGTTAAACGACAGATTAAAACTTCGCAGCATGGTCGTCGGTGAAAAAGACGACACTGTTTACATGGCAAGCGAAGAAGCGGCTATCAGAATAATTGAACCTAACTTGGAAAAAATTTGGGCTCCCAAAGGCGGGCAGCCTGTAATAGTACAGGTAACAGATAACAAGTAGCTAAAGAGGAGAATTTTTATGCCTGTGAAATATTTATATCCCGATTATGAGATTACAAGAAATTACGATAAATGCATCTGCTGCCGCGCCTGCGAAAGACAATGCGCGAATGAAGCTCATGAGTTCCTTTCGGATTTAAACAAGATGACTTGCGATGACGCCAAATGCGTAAACTGCCACCGCTGCGTTTCGCTGTGTCCGACCCGCGCGCTAAAAATTATGAAGAGCGGCAACACATACAAAGAAAATATAAACTGGAACGAAAAAACGATAAATGAAATTTACAGGCAGGCGGATTCAGGCGGAGTGCTTTTATCCAGCATGGGCAACCCGGAAGATTATCCTGTTTACTTTAACAAAATTTTACTTAATGCGTCACAAGTAACAAACCCTTCGATTGATCCGCTGCGCGAACCGATGGAAACAAAAGTTTCGTTAGGCGCGAAGTTTCAACATATTGAAAGAAACGAAAACGGCAAATTAATCAACAACCTGCCGCCGCAAATTTCTCTTTCAATGCCGATTATGTTCTCCGCGATGAGTTACGGCTCCATCAGTTACAACGCCCACGAGAGCCTTGCCCGCGCTGCCGAAGAAATGGGAATTCTTTACAATACCGGCGAAGGCGGTCTGCACGAAGATTTTTACCGCTACGGAAAAAACACAATTGTTCAGGTCGCTTCAGGACGCTTCGGCGTTCATCCTCAATATTTAAACGCGGGCGCTGCAATCGAAATAAAAATGGGTCAGGGAGCAAAGCCCGGTATCGGCGGACATCTTCCCGGTAAAAAAATAGTTGATGATATTTCGCGCACCAGAATGATTCCCGAAGGAAGCGACGCGATTTCGCCCGCTCCTCATCACGATATTTATTCAATAGAAGATTTACGCCAGCTTGTTTTTTCTTTGAAAGAAGCGGTCGAGTATAAAAAACCGGTCATAGTAAAAATCGCGGCGGTTCACAATGTCGCCGCAATCGCCAGCGGCATCGCAAGAAGCGGCGCAGACATAATTTCGATTGACGGTTTCCGCGGCGGCACGGGAGCGGCTCCGACCCGCATCCGCGATAATGTCGGCATCCCGATCGAACTGGCTCTCGCAAGCGTTGACAAGCGTTTGCGCGACGAAGGAATCCGCGGCAATGTGTCGCTCGTTGTCGGCGGCAGTATTCACTCAAGCGCAGATGTTA
>Ga0209755_10000423_pt1 | contig 78212 bp, 60 predicted proteins | sample TergutCo191P1_FD_187301 | JGI IMG/M metagenome (GOLD analysis project Ga0209755, IMG submission 187301) | Cornitermes sp. P1 segment gut microbial communities from Petit-Saut dam, French Guiana - Co191P1 (SPAdes) (version 2) | ecosystem: Host-associated > Arthropoda: Insects > Digestive system...
CTTTAGTAATGTGACAGGGTCTGTTGCAGGCTTCCGACCGATACGTTTGTATGCTCTCAATAATGCGCTATATTCCATCTCCTCCACTATTTCGTCTAAGAGCCGTACACTGTCATCCGCAGCTATTACTTTTTCTGCAAAAACCTCATCAATTTTTAGTTGCACATTCCGCTTTTCTGTGCCATAATCTAATTGGTATTTATTTGTTTTCATCAATTCAATTATACCAAAAAAGCAAGGTGGTTGCGATGGTTTTATCGCTTCCTTCTTGCTTTTTTAAGATTAAATCAATTATTTGACAACCTAACATTTTTCGACGCATGCTGCACTAAGAAAGTGGGGCGTAGCTAAACTTTCGTTTTGCTACAGCCCCTTCTCTTTTGGACATTCCGGCAACTTTATATACTTTTATATACTTTTATATACTTTTATATACTTTTATATACTTTTATATACTTTTATATACTTTTAGTTCGGTTATATACTTCTATATACTCCTATATACTTTTTGTCAATTACATTCCACTTAGCTCATGTACCTTTTTGTTACTCGAAGCATTCTGTCATCGCAAAATAATTCTGGAATTAACCCACAGTTATTCTCTGTCCCGCAAAATACATAGCTAACTATCTATCGCAAGCTCAAAACCCTATCTTCGTAGTCTTTGACTTGGTTTAACCACTCGCCACCAATCGGTGCGCCTTTTGTCATGCAATAATAGTCCCATACGGAAGAAAAAGGTAATAACTTATTTTCCTCAGCTAGGGCAAGCCTTGCTGTATAGTCACCTCGAATCTCCGCATTACGCCATTCTGTGAGTGGTGTCAGACTCGCATTCAGAAGCGCTTTTCTCACATTTCTTGTCCCGATTACCCACGCTGCAATGCGATTGATTGATGCATCAAAGAAGTCAAGACCGATATGTACTTTTTCTTCATAACCGTTATGTAAAATTTCGTCCATAATCTGCTGCAGACTGTCATCCCACATGACTACGTGATCACTATCCCAGCGTACACCACGGCTGACATGAAGCATTATGCCATCAACAAACGGCGCGATAGCTGTAAGCTTTGAGCTTATTGTCTCCGTTGGGTGGAAGTGCCCGGCATCAAGGCAGATAAGCTTGTTGTTTTTAAGACAGTAGCTCATTGCAAATTCATGGCTCACAACAGTATAGCTTTCAATCCCAAAACCAAAGAGCTTGCTTTCCAGTGAGTCAAGCTCATATTTTGGGTCAAGTTTTGCTTCAAATATTTGATTTAGAGAATCTATCATGCGCAGGCGCGGAGCAGCAGTATCCGCCGGTACATCTTTGTAGCCATCAGGCATCCAAAAGTTCGTGACACAGCGACTGCCGAGATGTTTCCCAAATTCAGCACCTATTTCTCTGGAGCGCTTACCATGCTCTATCCAAAACTTTCGGGTATCTTCATTTTGGCTTGCCAAAGAAAAATCACCATCCATTTTTGGATGAGAAAAATACGTGGGATTAAAATCAAGTCCAAGTTTATATTCCTTTGCCCAACTCACCCAATTCTTGAAAAAGTCTATAGTATATGCATCACGGTCTGCTTTTGAGTTGCCTTTTTCGGCATGACAAGCATGAAGTGCAACACGGAGTTTGCCGGGTATCATTGAGATTGCCTCGTTTAAGTCATCGCGCAGTTCGTCAGCTGTCCTTGCACGACCGGGATAATTGCCCGTTGCTGCAATCCCTCCCGTAAGCTCACCGATACCGTCAAAACCTATGAGGTCATCCCCTTGCCAACAATGCATACTAACGGGTATGGAGTCAACTTTTTTTATAACTTCGTCAACACTAATACCGTGCAATGAGTAGATTTCCTTGGCATATTCATATCCACGCAAAATCAAACTTTCGTTCATAGCTCCTCCCAATAAGTAAATTTCTTAAGTTTTGATAGCTCGCTTATAATATCTGTAGGTACAGGCTTTTCCATGCATTCTATGCACTCGTGCAGCTGATTCATATTATCAAAAGATGCTATGGGTATTGCGGGGAAGAGTTCTTCGGCTATAATATACATGAGAGCTAAGTCGATATAATTGTATTTCCCCTTTTCTACTATGGATACTAAGTGCTCAAAAATTATATCGTTTGAGGGTGAGTCATAAACACTTGAAACACTTTCAGGTAACTTCTCCCCTGCAGCGCGACGGGTGAAATATCCCTTTGCTACCGACATGTATGCCATAATATTCATACCTGTTTCGGCACTGTAGGTATGTGTTTCTTTATCCATGAGGATAAATGATTTATCGGGCAAATTATAGAAGTTTATATCCGCAAGACTCCACATCAATTGGTTGCATACAAAACCTTCAAGCCCGCTCGCGTTGCAATAATCCTGCGCCTCCTTAATTCTGGGAAGCTGCCAATTTGAGCAACCGTAATGCCGTATCTTTCCCGCCTTTCGCGCTGCATCAAGACACTCCATAATTTCCGATACGGGGGTATTTGGGTCGTCCCTATGCAGGAAGTATAAATCAATATAATCAGTGTTAAGGAGTCTTAAGCTTCCCTCTAGGTCTTCATTTATACATTTTGCACTCACGCGCGGTTTGTCCATATAATTCCACTCGGGATGTGCGCCTTTTGTGGCAAGAACTACCTTGTTGCGATTTCCGCTCTCTTTAAACCAGTTTCCTATTACATGTTCGCTAAGACACTCAAACCCGTTGCCCCATGCACCATAGATTTGCGCAGTATCAAAAAAATTGCCGCCGTCATCCAAAAATTTGCTCATTTGAGCTTTTGATTCAGATTCTGACATATCTGTGCCGTAGTTGACCGTACCCATACAGACAGGAGACACTGACAGCTCTGTATTGTTTAGTTTTTTGTATTTCATAATAATGGCTATACCACCTTTCTATTATCCCTGCTTTAAGACATTTTTGCGAAGCAATGGCAAATAGACCTCCTGATCCCTTACCGGACATCCTGTTTGACAATGACCTTTTTGAATCAGGTCATAACATTTATCACAAGTTATGCAGCATTTTGAGCGTATCATATTTCCTGTGTTTATTATATCCTCCGCAAAATCCGGATATGCAAACGCTTGTCTTCCGAATCCTGCAAAATCAAACCAACCTTCATTTATGCATGCAGCCGCAACAGCTCCGCCAAAGTTTTCAAGCCAAGAAAGTCCTGTAGCAACGAACTGTCCGCCGGGGACTTCTTTCTTTATGCGGCGTGTCATACTAAGTAGAGCAAACACTCCCTTATATGGCTCTATTATAGCATCTTTTTCTATTTCTGCAAGATAACCTCTACCGACCGGCTGATAACGTGGCATCATTGTGGAGAGATTTATTAAGTCAACACCTTCTGCAACAAGCATATTACATAGCTTTATTACTTCGGTGGGGTCAGGTTCCATAACGCCATCTTCCTGCTTCATGCCCCAGCCGTGTGGCCATGGTATACAATCATACGCATTAAGTCGCACACAAATAGCAATGTCATTGCCGCACCGTTTCTTTATACCGTTAATGATGTCGAATGTTGCGCGTGTTCGATTTTCAAAACTTCCGCCGTACTTGCCCGGACGGTTGTAGGCTGCTAGTAGTTCGCGAAGAACGTATTCGTGACATATTTTGACATCAACAGAATCAAACCCACATTCAACGGATAGTTCTGCTCCGCGGATAAATCCCTCAACAATTTCTTCGATTTTTTCGTCGGTTGCAATGGTTATCTCACCCGACGAGCCATCTATAGAGTTGTGATCGTCAATATATGGGTTCTCCACAACCGCAAGTGGTTGCGAATTCCAATTTTCATCAACACTACGACGTCCCGAATGAGTCAATTGTAATACATTATACGGTTTTCTTCCGTACTTGTTTACAGCATATGCATCGCTTTCGTCTACAAGACGCTTTATTTCAGAAACGGTTTCATTTTTCATAACCATTTGTAGAGGATTACAGCGTCCGTCATCTGCTACAGTTATTGATTCATACCATATCAGCCCTGAGCCACCCTCAGCATAGCGTTTGTAGCGACGGAATATTAAATCAGTTGGGCTACCGTCTCTTGTTCCGTCAAAGCCTTCCATGGGATGAATCACCATGCGGTTAGGTATCACATCTCCGTTTGCCAATGTCACAGGCTCTTGCAAGGCAGAAAGGTTATCTGTGATTGGGAAATGCAGACCGTCAGCTGCCATTGTACTGGTAAAATCTTCATTTGTCTTAAATGTACCAAATTTATAAGGCTTATATACTTCTTTCAAAATTGCTCTCTCCTTTTTTGTAGGGTCTTAAAGTTTAGAAAATATTTCGCGGTTTATATACTCAACGCATTTTGGCGAAACTTTTTCGTAGTCCTGCAGGTAGATATCTAGCGATACTGCCCCGTCATAGCAAGTTTCTTTTAGTTTGCGGTAAACAGGCAACAAGTCTATATCGCCATCCCACGGAAGCTTGTGGCAATGCTCGCCCATGCACATGTTCTCGATGTGTGAGTATACTATATAATCTTTACTCTTGTCTATGGCTTCCATCACATCAACCTCGGAGAGGTATATGTGACCGACATCAAAGTTTAGTTTAAATGCCGGGGAGTTGACTTTGTCTGCTATGTCAAAAAATTTTTTGACATTGTGAAAAAGTTGGTTAGGCTCGACCTCTATAGCAATTTTCACGCCATTATCCTCCGCTATTGCGCAAAGTTCCCTTGTTCGCAACAGTAGCGTATCATATATCTCGGGGTTATTCTCGCGGTTTTCCAGTGGTATGAATGTTGACATTATTACCACATCGGTGCGGTACTTGCGAGCTGTTTTTAGAAGCCTTTTTTGTGCCTCAAAGGTCAAATCGCTTGTCGCATAATTATGATGACAAGCAAGCGCCGTTATTGGAAACGAAAGTTCGTCACTGACATTGTTGACCTCATTGATTACATAGTCGTCCAGGTAATCAAGCGCAAGCACATCTGTCAAACCTCTGACAATGCTCAATTCCATACCCTCATAACCGATTTTGCTGAACATTTTCATAGTATCAGTCAGCGAGCGGTTTAATATCACCTGATTTCGTGCTACAAGAAACAATGTAAAATCCTCCTTTTAATTGATTTTTTCTATCGCAGCTCAGCCTTTAACAGAGCCGGCGGTAAGACCTTGGATGAAGTACCGTTGGAAGTATATAAACACTGCCATTAGCGGTACGATTATTATTACAATAGCTGCGGCAAACGGTCCCCATTGAATCCCAAACTCGCCTCGAAACAGCAACATTCCAACAGGCAAAGTTATAATTGCAGTGGACGCGGATGAGGCTATGTTTGCCCACATAAATTCGCCCCAAATGCCTATAAAGTTAAAAACCAATACCGTAGCCGTTGCGGGATAGACCAGCGGAAGTATGACGCGTATAAAAGTGTTAAGTTCACCGCTACCGTCAACTCGTGCCGCTTCAAGTAACTCTTGAGGAATCGTATCGAAAAAGCGCTTGAAGATATATATGCTAAAAGGTATCGCCCAAGCAATATAAGGCCAGATTAGCATCCATCGTGTCCCCGCCATACCCAGAGTAATCATGTGCCTGTAGAGGGATATGAAGATGGCAACACCCGGTATGAAGTTTAGTCCAACTAAGATTCCAAGTATCATGTTTGCCTTTGGTATGTGCATTTTTGATAATGCGTAACCCGCCAAAGCTGCCATCAAAGCTGAGACGAACACGGAAACTATTGTAACGATGATGCTGTTGACAGCAAACCGCCCGATGTTGGCATCTACCCAGGCTGTAACATAGTTTTCCCACCGCCATGTTTCCGGAAGTCCGAAAACATTTGCGAAAAATTCCATATTATCTTTAAATGATACCAAAAACACGAAAACAACAGGGTAAACCACAATAAAGGAAAGCAAAATCGTAACTACTCGTGCTGTAGTCAACATTAACACACTGCCTTGGTACGGAGAACCGGCTTGCGCCCTTTGTTTTTCGTACTTTCCGGGTTTATTTCCTTGTTTCAAAACTCTAACGGTCATATGCATCACCTCTAAAAGCAATTCGCATGATTACAATAAATACCAATGTAATAAAAATGAATGCAACACTCAGAGCACTGGCATATCCGTGCCTTGAAAATCCGAATGCGTTATCAACAATCCACATAGGCATAACTATTGTCTGGCGTACCGGACCGCCGCCGGTAAGGGCAACAACAGAATCATAGATGCGCAAGCCCCATAGCATGGTAAACATCATGGAAATTTCAATTTGAGGCTTTATTAGCGGAATAATTATACGAGTGAAAATTTTAACATCACTTGCGCCATCAAGTCTTGCCGACTCTATCAGCTCTTTTGATATACCCTGCATACCCGCATAGCAAACAACCATTGAAAAGCCAAACTGCCGCCATACTTGTGCGACCACTACCGAAGGTCTGACTGTATCTAAGTTTGCAAGCCATGCGTTAGTGAGGTTGTCAAGTCCCACGGCTCGAAGCATGTTGTTTAACAATCCCAAATCTTCTGTAAATATGAATATAAACAGCAGCCCTGTTATCGTTGGAGCAATCATGCTTGGAGAAAACATAATGGTGCGGAAAATCTGCCCCTCCATACGGAAAAGATGCATATTGAACCACGCCATGATGAGACCTAAAGCTACGCTGATAATTGCGGAAACAATCGCAAAGTAAAGTGTATTCCTTATGGATAGGAAAAATGTAGCGTCTTGAAAAAGATTTCTGTAGTTGTCAAGTCCAATGAATGACATCGGGTTAAACCCGTCCCATCGCATGAAAGATAAGTGAAAAGTGCGAAAAAGCGGATATCCCATAAATATAACATAGGTGACGAAAGCAGGCAGAATAAAACACAGACCGATAATCATGTATTTGTGGGTCATTTTTTTCTTTTTTACATTCATTCACAATTCCTTCTTTCACTGTGTTCAATATGTAAGTTTAAGTTTCGTTATAGCCGTGGGGAATGTACCCCACGGCTATAGGCGCCAGTTATCAGCCTTCGCGTGCGCGTTGCATTTCCTCAAATGCATCTATTCTAATGCGTTCGAGTTCAGTCAACACGTCATCAGCAGTCATGATTCCTGCCATTGGTCCTGTGAAAATAACCTCTTTGACGAAGTTAAACATTTCTGTGCTGGCTCTTACGGGATTTAAGCCGGCTATCAACTGTCCTGTCTCTAGTACGGAAATTATTTCCCCAAGTACAGGCGACATATCTGTAAACTCGAAGCTAGGAATAGAAGGAATGTTGTTGGAATCAACAATTCTCTGTTGCAGGTCATGGGTAAGTGCAAGACGTAGGAAAGCAACTGAAGAATTGAGCTGTGCTTCGCTCACGTTAGACGGGACAAAATACACAGTAGGTTCTATATTCTCTAAAGCGGTAAAAGCAGTAGTAGAGGGAGGTTTCAGAAATGAGCCGATTTGGAAATCAGAAGCTCCATCCAGAGCGTGGAATGCTCCACTAAAAGTAAACTGCATCAGAGACGCTCCGCGAGCAAAAGCTGCATTTGCTTCATCCATAGATACGCTGATTGCTCCTTCGCCCGGGTACATATAGCCTGCATCGTACCATGCCACATATTGCTCTATAACACTGCGCAAAACTTCGCCTGCCGGAGTACCGGGAAGTACCGAAACTTCTCCGCTCGCAAATCCATATGATGTACCGGGACCGACTAATGCTTCCCATTCGGCATAAGCAAGCCCAACCATAGCGTCTTGCAAACTTTGCGTGTTTACAGCAAACCCAAACATACCCTCTTGCTGCGCCCTCTCAAAGATGGCTGTCAGCTCGTCCCATGTTTGCGGGATTTCGAGACCCCATTCCGTGAACAAATCTCTGTTGTAGAAAATAGTGAAGTATACCGTGGTTGTAGGTATGGCAAAGACCTCTCCGTTATTTCCGATAGCGGGTTGCAGCAGAGAAGGATTAAACAAGTCCAGTTCAGCTTGGGTAAAGAACGGACGCAAATCAAGGCACATGCCCAAATCGAAGAAAGTGTTTACGCGAGTTCCCCAGAAGTTACCAATACTGGGCGGATCACCTGCTGCAATAGCTGTTCTCAGCACAATTGGTCGACTCGTTGTGTCACTTATGACAGTTTCAACTGCACCCAGTTCAGGAAACATTTCCTCAAACATGGAAATCCATTCCCTTTGATATTGGTTAGGATCTCCAACAAAACCTGAAATTACAAGCGGAGCCATTTCGCCACCGAGTTCGGGTGGCTCATCAGGTGTTGTTGGTGGTGCTGGAGTAGGATCTTGTGTAGCTCCTCCCGGCGTATCAGCCGACGGTTGGTCAGGGGGAGCGGTAGGTTCCGCTTGGCAGGCAGCGACTAATGCTACCAGAAATACCATCACAACTAAAATACATACTACTTTTTTTGACATTCTATAGTGTCTCCTTTCAAAATCGATTTAACTTTGCCATTTTACTAAAGTCTGCTTAGAATGGGTTTTTGCGTGCTAATTCTTCTGACCACCACCTCTCAAATAGTCCTTAATGAAAACACATCTTATCGGTTGTCGGTTGTCGGACAAGTTGGTATAGCAACCATTCATTATTCCTCTTTTTCTATTTTTCTTCTGAAGTAGCTGTACCGCGCTCGTCCTCACTCAGCGACAACCAGTGCCTTAACCTGCTGATAAGCATATCATAATGTTTTTGCATAATGCTTACAGCGTTATCAACATCACGTTTTTTCATTGCATGAAAACATTCCTCGTGTTGTCTAATGCTCTCCTCATTCCCGTGGAAAGCTACTATGTCTCGTAAATATGCATGAAGCACTTTTTCAGTAATATCCATGGCCTTTCCAAAGAGGCTGTTTCCTGTAAGTTTCGTCAAGTAGCGATGATAGTCCATGTCGCGATTGAAATATGTCTCATAATCGCTCTCATCAGATGTGCACATAAGCTCCAAATAATCGCCAACTACGAAAATTTCATCATCATTTGCCCGCTGACAAACTATGCGGACGCTCTCAACTTGGATTGCTTTCATGAATTCAAGTATGCTGATACCATCATCTTCGCTCAAAAAAACGGCAGGAACCATCATATTTAGGTATACGCTTGAATCAAGTTTTTTTATATATGTTCCTTTACCGTGTTCAACACGAAGAACTCCCAAAGCACGCAAGCGGTGGATAGCTTGCCGAACGGTGTCCCGGCTCACGGAAAAAGCTTCACGTAGCGCATTTTCCGAGGGAATCATCTCTCCTTGCGCCCATTTTCCTTCAATAATCATGTCTAGCATGTCGTAATATACTTTATCGGCAACATATTGCCTTTCAACAGGTGTAATCATAAATTAGCACAGTCCCATCTTGAAATCATTTTTCACGTCGGTTGTCAGACAAGCTGTTTTCACTTCAGATTGTATGCCACCATTAACGAAAAGTCAATATGACATTTCACACAAAAACGATGGGCACATTGCACAAAAACTTAAAGTTACCGCGTTCAACCAATGTGCATTTTTCTTTCCACAGGCTTACAAATATAGCAGCTGGCGTACAGTTTGTGGAGTCTTTTTTGCGAGAACAGTGATGACGATATCGCCGGCTCGCAAAAAAGCGCAGCAAATTGTACGCCAGCTGCGGGAACTTTGCGAGATTACCGATTACAATTTTTATTCTTCCGCTGTTTCCTCAGGTTTTTTATAGACTTTTCCGCCTCCATATGCTAGTATTTACTTAAATATTTTCAGGAGGACGCGACATGAGCAGTACATATCCACACAGAATGGGGTCAGAGAGGGTTCAAATCAAAGACTCAAGCGGGCAACCTATCTCTAATTCCGAAGTCACGCTGCGGCAGCTGAAAGGCAGCGTTAGTTTTGGCTGCGCAGCATTTGAGACAATCAATACGGTCAACAGACTGAAAGAGGGCGATGAACTTAAACACGCCGAAAGAGTAGTGGAAAATATGCTTGGCATTTTCGATTTTTTCACGCTACCGTTTTACTGGGGCAGGTTCGAGCCCGAACGCGGCAAGCCCAAGACCGAAGTAACACTAAATGCGGCGAAGTGGCTGCAAGAACGCGGACGCACAGTAAAAGGACACCCGCTTTGCTGGCACACAGTCTGTGCCGATTGGCTATTAGAATTTTCCGATGAAGAAATATTGAGAAGACAACTGGAGCGCATTAAGCGCGATGTAACTGACTTTAAAGGCGTGATTGATATTTGGGACGTTATCAACGAAGTCGTCATAATGCCCATCTTTGACCGCTACGACAACGCTGTTACACGTATATGCAAAATGGAAGGTCAGATTGGACTTGTTAAAAAAGTGTTTGACGAAGCGAGGAAAGCAAACCCGAGTTCTGTGCTGCTCATCAACGATTTTGATATGAGTACAGACTATAGCGACCTTGTGCAGAAATTGCTCGACGAGGGCGTTTGTATTGACGTAATCGGCCTACAATCACATATGCACCAAGGCATTTGGAAAAAAGAAAAAACGCAGGAAGTGCTGGAGCGATTCTCAAAATTCGGACTACCTCTGCACTTTACCGAGATAAGCCTTGTATCCGGCGAAATTATGCCTGCACACATCGTAGACCTAAACGATTTTGTGCCCGCAGAGTGGCCGTCCACACCTGATGGACTGGAGCGTCAAGCCGAGCAAGTTGTTGAGTTTTACACAGCTTTATTTGAATGCCCGCTCGTTGAGGCTGTGACATATTGGAGCTTTGCAGACGGCGGATGGCTCAATGCTCCGGCAGGGCTTGTGACAAAAGATGGACACAAAAAACCGTCATACGACGCTCTTTACGATTTGATACATAAGCAGTGGCGTACACCCGAAACGAAAGTAAAAACCGATGAAAACGGATATGTCGAAGTCAAAGGTTTCCGCGGCGAATATACAGCAGAGTTCAGCGGCGGAAGCATGGAGTTTAAACTGAAATAAGAACACCAACATACCTATGGGGCTGTTGCAACAGCCCCATTAGTGCATAGCTAGTGACCCATTTTTGAAATAACCTCACAAATCTTGCTGCGTTATTTTAAGCCTGATAAATCCACAGTTTCGTCCGGCTCACGGCCGCCTGCTTCATACAAACCCCGACGTGCGATTTTGTCGTTTTTCATTTCCTTGTAGGCATATTTATACACATCATATATCAGCTTATTCGGAACTACCACGACCCCGTCTCCGTCTGCCACAATCAGGTCTTCAGGATAAATAGCAACGCCGCCGAGAGCTATAGGTATGTTCTTCTCGTAGTAACGAATCCGTGCCTGATCCATAGGCTGCGAAATATGCTTTGTAAACACAGGAATTTTTTGCAATATAACTTCATCTGTGTCGCGCACACCGCCGCCATTGAGCACAAAGCCTACCACCCCCTTGTTAACACAGTTGAGTGTGTTGTTTGAACCGAGCAAACCCACGTCAATGCCACAAATATCAAGTGCGACAAAATCGCCGGGAACAATGTCCTCCGACCACTTATCGGTACAGACATTGCCGTAGTACCAGTTCGACCACTCTGTGTACTCATCCCCTGTCACCTTAGGCAGCGGACCCTCATAGGGCAGGTAGCGTGCCGTCCTTGCAAAACCTATTGTCGCTTTCATGCTGCGCCAAAGCGGTTTTATGCTGTGATGGACTGTGCCGTAGTGATGATAGCCACACCAGTCCATTCCGTCTCGCACGTCGGTAACACGGAAATCTTTGTACATTTCGAGAATTTCTTTTCTGTTCATATGTTCACCTTTCCTTATAAAACTTCTGCATAGCAAAAAATGCCCTTTTCTTGTAGCTTTTATCTGCTGACAGCAGCCCTTTTATGTTGTAATAATTTTGCATATGGTGCAGCCTCCTCGGGCAGCGGAAATCGAAAAAAATCCAAGGACTTGTGCCCTTTATATAGTCAATGGCGGAAAGCGTCTCTATCTGCTTTTCGTATAGTTCCAGTTGAAACTCCTCGCTGAACATATCATTTTTGTCGCCTTGCTTTCTCTCGTGCCCGGCTCTGCAGTCAGCTCCGAATTCGCTGATTATGACGGGCTTTTCGGGGCTGCTGTTTTCAAAAACTCGCGGCAACTTCGAAAAATCAGGGTCATACCACCCATAATACTCATTCATGCCGATAATATCTATCTTCTCTATCAATCTATCTATTAAAATAAGCTTTTCACTATCCACAAGGCAAGCTGCGGATACGGGGCGCGTATCATCCAGCTCCCGTGCTTTATCCGCCAGTGATCCCATGAATTTCAAGCGCTCGTCCGTATCCGGATTTTCGTTACCCACCGACCATATTATCACGCTTGCCCGATTAAAATCACGCGTTATAAGCTCTGCAAGCTGATTTTCGGCATTTTTGTAAGTTGCCGGATTGTCAAACTCAATCGCCCAATATACGGGAATTTCCTCCCATAAGAGCATACCGACCTCATCAGCAATCCTCGTCGCATATTCAGTGTGCGGGTAATGAGCAAGCCGCATAAAATTACAGTTCATCTCTTTCGCCAGCGCATAGTTTTCACGTATTTCTTCCTGCGTGACCGCTTTTCCGTTTGCTACGCTTTCCTCGTGAGCACTGACGCCCTTTAAGAATATTTTTTTACCGTTTAAGAGTATTTCTCTACCCTCAACTCTAATTTCCCTAAAGCCAACTCTATCTGCCAGCTTATCGCCCTCAAATTCAACCACAACATCATATAACTTCGGAGCATCGGGTGACCATAACTCCGGTCTGTCGATATTTGGCGGACTAAATACATGCTCACCGCGTCCGTTTTCGATTTCTATCGAAGCTGTAAATTGAAGTTCGGGAATAGTTAAAGTGGCTGTCCCGGACATTTTACCATCTATTTCTGTTTTGAAAAATATTTCCTTAAACTCACTGCCCGGCACCAACCCGACATGAAAGTTTCTGATAAATGCTTTCGGTACACGAATAAGCTCAACATCACGGTAAATCCCGCCGTAGTTAAACCAGTCAGTGTTGTCCATCGGGACATTTGCGGGGTGACGAGTGTTATTTACTGAGACGATAATTCGATTCTCAGATTCCAGCACATCGGTGACTTCGACATAAAACGGAGTATTACCGCCCTCGTGCATTGCGAGGAAAGTTTTATTGACAAACACAGCCGCTTTATAGTTCACAGCACCAAACTTGATGAATACTCGTTCATCGTCTGTGCGCTTCTCGTATGGAAATTTCCGAGTATACACCATGCCGCCCTCATAGAGAAACAATTTATCGGAGTGCAGATTCCAGCATGACGGTATATCCATGGTTTCCCATTCGTCGAAGCTGTAATCCGGCGGCAGAGCGCGACCACCCTCATCGAATTCGACTTCAGTCCACCATCTGTTGCGCAGGCAAGTATCATATTGGTCAATGCCGTAATTCCATGTACCGTTTAGACTTTCCTTTTCGCGAGAAAAATCAGCAATAACCGAGTTTATTATTAGCTTTTCCCTGTAAAAAGCCCAAAAATCAAAAGTATGTATTCCGTCCATAGTTCACCTCTGTTTTTAAGACTGACCGCATCGGTTAAGATGCGGTCAGTCCTGTTCTTAGTGATTTTAGTTGCCTATTAAGGCTACTTTTTACTAATCGTGTTTACGTGCTTTACGAGCCTTTTTTCTTTGCTGCAACCACGATAATTACCACAACTACAACCACACCGACTATGATGAGTACAATACCCCATACAGGGAAACCATCGTCTGCAGGTTCCGGTGTAGGTTCGGGTGTGGGCGCAGGTGTCGGCTCCGGTGTAGGTTCAGGTGTGGGTGCAGGTGCTGCTTCATCTGCCGGAAGGTCGGCATAGAGCCATACGCCTGTGACACCTAAGTTAGCAATACCACCGCCATATGTGAAAGAGATTCCGAAGTTTCTATCATCGAGTTCATCTTCGCCTGCTGCCCGAATTGCGTCAATGTAAGGATGTCCGCCGATCGGAAATGCAATGCGCCCATTATCATAAATCATGATGGTTGGAGCTTCCATTGTGCCGCCTTCCCATGACCAACCGTTTGCATTACCAAAGATAGTGAGCTGGAGCATTTCGTGCTCATAGTCATCCGGCACATTATCTACGTAAACAACAAACCAGCTTGCCTCGACCAAAAGACGTGCAGTAAGTCCGCCCGGACCATCATCTACGCCAAGCGCAGTATTACCGGCAAGTGGTTCGCCTCCGGCGAGCGCACGTGTATCACCGTTAAAGCCCAGTTGATTATCAGGGTCGCCCCAAATCATAGCACCGACACCCATAAAGAACGGGAGTGTTCCTTCATCCGGTATTTCCGCTGCTTCTCCGGCTTCAGGATTCGGAATACCTTCAGCTACTGTACCAATGAGTTGTGCACTGACGACATTATCCGGTGTGAGGTCATCCCAGTTGCCGAATACTAAGTGCATCTCGTTTTGTTGGATGTGTACATCCCAGTAATCAGTCCAGTCTGCAAATACGATTTCGAGTGTGTTGCCTTCGAACTCAGTTGCGCCCGGGTGATCCCACCAGCCTGTGCCCGGTGCCGGAGATTGGATAACAAACTCAGCACTGCCTGGTTCATGGTCAAATTCAACGATGATACCGGTAATCTCGCTCATGTTCCACGGCAGTGAGCCAACTTCCATTGACCAACCCCAGTGACCATCTTCAGCGGGATGTCCGCCAAATCCGCTTGCCGGCGGTGCTAAGACAGGATCTTCATCGCCCGGTTCAAATTGCGGAGCTCCCCATTCTTCACCGACGAGCCATGCGCCTACGACATTAGCCGGAGTGATAGAATCATCCCAGTTGCCGAATACCAAGTGTACTTCGTATTGCTTGTTGTGCAAATCCCAGTCTTCTTCTACGGTGAAATCTTCAAAATTGATTTCAAGTCTGTAATTGTCAAACTCGGTTGCGCCGGGATGATCCCACCAGTTAGCAGGACTTTGAACAACAAATTCAGCGGCACCGGATTCAATATCAAACTCAATGATGATTCCGGTGATGCCTCTCATGTTTCGCGGGAGTGTGTCGATTCCTACTCTGCTTGACCAACCCCAGTGGCTGTCAGGGGCATCGACACCCTCCGGGTTTGACGTCAACTCAATGAGATTGTCGTCTGCCATCGCAATAAACGGCACGAGGGTTAGTGCAAAAAGCACCACGAGCGCGAGGGTTAAAATACGTTTTTTCATTTGTTCCTCCTAAAAATTTTATTATTGAAAGTGTCTTAGCCAAACTAGTTCGACCTTGCAGAACATGTTTGCTTTAACACGCTTTCACACATTGTATTGCCCTGAAATTCCAACTACCCTTTAACGCTGCCTACGTGTACGCCCTTGACAAAATATTTCTGCAAGAACGGATAAACACAGAGTATCGGTACAGTTGCAACCATAGTGATGGCTGCGCGCATGGCTATTGGCGTCATTACATGTCCACCTGCTTGCGCTGCATCAGGATGGATATTGGCATCACCCGCTTCACCCATAGCAGCACCAACAAGCTGCATCAATTGATGTTGCAGTGTTGCAAGGTGGTCAGGGCGCGCAAAAACTTCTGTAGTAAACCAGTCATTCCAGTTACCAACAGCAATCCAAAGCCCTACTGTAGCCAAAACAGGCTTGCAGATAGGAAGTATTACCTGCAGGAATATCCTAAATTCACCAGCCCCGTCTATGCGAGCAGCCTCAACAAGACTGTCGGGTAGACCCTGCATGTAAGAGCGGATAACTATGACATTGAACGCACCGAAAAGTCCCGGTAGCCAATATACATGGAAAGTGTTCAAAATTCCCAAATTTTGGAAGAGGAAGAATGCCGGTATAAGTCCCGCTGCGACGTACATTGTTACAACGAAATAAATTGTCACGAATTTCTTAAGCAAAAATTCAGGTCTGGATAGAACATAAGCTGCCACGCTGCAAACAAACAATCCTCCGATAGTGCTTATAACTGTACGCGCAATCGAATTTTGGAATGCGATGAGCAAAAGTTCATTTTCCAGCACTGCCTCATATGCTGCAAGTGAGAATATCCTTGGCCACAGGTAAATGCCGCCTCTTACACTGTCGAGTGGCTCATTAAACGAAATGGCGAGAGTATTTAGTATCGGATAGAGCATTATCACAACAGTGAATGTCATCAGTAAAGCATTGAAAATATTAAATGCTATGTCTCCGGGTGTCTGCTTTACCTTGTATTTTGGTTTTACATATTTCCCGCGTTGTTCTATGTTTGCTGACATTTACTCCACCTCCCTATATCAAAGATTCTTTTGCAAAACGCTTAGATAGCTGATTTGCTATTGTAATTAGTATGACCGCTGCAAGTGTTCTGAACATTCCAACTGCCGTAGCGAGTGAGTGGTTTTGTTCTTGTATGCCCTGGAAGAATACATTGATGTCTATATTCTCCGCAGCAGGGCGCGTCATTACATTTTGAAGTAGTAACGGCGCTTCAAAGCCGGCATTGAGTGCGTGCCCAATGCTCATTATGAGCAGTACAAGTATTGTGGTTTTTATGCCCGGCAAAGTAATATTTATCATCTTTCTAAAGCGCCCGGCTCCGTCAAGCTCAGCACTTTCATAAAGCTCAGGGTCAATTGCAGTCATTGCGGCAAGATAAATGATAGTGTTCCACCCGACGCTTTTCCACACATTAGATAGTCCGAGCATCATCCAAAAACTATCAGGCTCTGCCAATATGAGGCGACGTTCCTCCCATATGCCGAGACCCATCATTATTTCGTTAAGTATGCCGCGTCCGTTGAGGAATTGTTCGATAATGCTCGCCGCTACAACCCAAGATAAAAAGTGCGGCAGATATGAAATGGTTTGTATGATACGCTTTGTCTTTTTGAGCCTAATCTCGTTTATCATCAAAGCCAAGAAAATCGAAGTAGTAAATCCCAAAACTAAGTTAATTAAACTCATGGCTAAAGTATTTGTCATTACACGTTGGAAATCACCGGTAAAGAAAGTTCTGAAGTGTTGGAACCCGACCCAAGGTTGCACTTCCTCTCCGGGTTGGAAAAACTGAAATGCCATCTGCCAGCCGCCGAGCGGAAGATATGCAAAAACAAATACATAAATCATGACAGGAATAATCATGAGGAAAAGAGCCTTTTGATGCCAAATCATTGTCAGTTTTTTATCGTCCTTGCGCATTAAAACCATAGAAAGTATCGCAATGAACGAAGCTATCATAGGCCATGGAATAGAGGTTAAGCCGTTATAAATGCTGACGTGTTCGGCTAAATATTGCCTGGCAACTCCCCGCGCCAATGCATCACCGGCATCCTGCGAGTTAAGTAACATGAGGAAAAAATTCCTGGCTCCAAAGTCTTCAATTAAAGATGCATTATGTGAAGTATTGATATACATTATGAGTGCATAAAAAGCAAAAGGTGTAACCGCGGCAATAGAGAAACCGATTTTTGAAAATGGCATGAATAGTTTGGATTTATATTTGCTTACCGCTATCCCCAAAAATACAAACGCTGTCAAAAACAGTACAGGGAAGATAAAGAAAATATTTCGCATCACTGCCGGGTCATATGCGCCCGATACGGCTTGTCTCATGTAAAGCCAATCGAAGACCTCGGCTGTGCTAAACAGCAACGTAAAGATTCCAAAGCCGGTCGATGTTTCGACCATCCTAAAAGTAACCGTGTCAAAAAATGTATCAACAACACTCACCCAATTGAGTAATGTCAAAGCCAAAATGATTGCTCCTCCACCGAGCGTAATCCAAAATTTTCTCGGATATCGATAGAAGAGTATGTTTGAAGTATCGCCGTATACCGGTTTTGCCATTGCACCAGAACTCATAATAGTCTTTCCCCTTTAAAGTGATTACTGTAGGGGACTAGATAGTATAGTCCCCTACAAAAATAGCAGTTTACCCTCCGGCAGCAACAATTGCTCTTTGTGCAAGTTCTGTATAGAAAGTTAGATGAGCTTCCATCAAATGCGGAGGTATTGCCTCAACAGCTTGCAAGTAGAGTTCCCACCGCTCGTCAAACTCTTCGGGCGGACTCGTGATTAATGGGACTATGTGGTCTCTGTCAATTCCGACTGTCATTCCTGTTAAAGATGCAAACGCGTCTGCATCGGAACCCGGTGTAGGCGCTGTTCCCCAAAGCGGATAAAATGGGGGTCTTGGCAAAGGCTCGCTTCTCATAAATCCGGTGAAGTGGGTAAGACCATGTCGCTGGAAGAACTCTCTGTCGAAATCACTGAGTCCTGCGAGATATTCCTCAGGAGAGTCGCCCGGTCCCGAGACATTGTTATCAGATAAGAAAAGTCCTTGAATTTTAGGCAGTATGTCTCTTAGCTGACGACCCATGTTGTTTCTGAGCCAACGAGTGTCATTTTGCAAGTCACGCATTACCTGAGGACGTACAATGCGTCCTACTTCATTGTAGTAGTAGTGATAGCCGTCGTTTATTCCGAATGAGTGAAGGAGATCTCTGTTTGCTTCGTATACATCACGCTCAATGCCCCAGTTAAGGAAACGCTGAACAGGCTCTTGTATTATCCAGTCTAAAAACTGAACAAATCTGATGGGGTCTCTGTTGTTCCAGCTGATGTTCAGACCGTTATTTCCGGAGAACATTCCGCCGGCTATATCCCAGTAGTTGTACTCTTGAGCGTGATCCCAGACAAAGTCTATCGGCACATGAGTGCGCTCATGTAAATCTGCGGCGATAAGTGTGTTTGTAGAAGCTTCCCAAATCCATTGCTGACCGGGAACAAGGAGAACTCTGCCCTGAGCGATTACAGCCTCAAACTCAGACCCGCTGCGTGCGAAAGTCTCGGGGTCGATAACCGGCTGCCCGTGAGAAGTCACTCTATGCATCATCTCGTTGAGCTTTGCATAATAAGGTCTGGCATTTGCATTCATCCATTCGCGTGTGTGGATTGGAGCAAGGTCAAGATATGCTCCGACTCTGGCTCCGCCGCGATTATACCCGGCGATGCCCCAGTTTGGAGCGCCCGCAAGAAATTGAGGTGGATTTGTAAGGAGCCATGACTCCGCATTAACGCCAATCTCAACGCCAAGGGTGTCCATGCCGTCGATTGTGGGGTTTGCTTCCATGTATTCGTATACAAACTCAAACAGTTCGTCAAAATCATTAGGTCTGCGACCGTGGAAGTCGATAACCGACTTTTGAAGCCACCATGCGGTACCATTAAAGAAATGTATTTCTGTTTCACCAAAATGTGTGCCCCAAATCTCTGCTGTGTAAATGTTTCCATCCTCAGCTCTCATTTGCTCCCACCACTGGTCGTAATGTGCTCTGAGGTTTGGTGCATGTGCTTCGATAAGATCCCCGATAGGCATTATAGCACCCGCTGCAGCTCCTTCTGCGGCAAGAGCGCCGACAAAAACTGCATCTTCTTGAATTCCGCCCGCAAGCATTGTTCCCCAAACGGTGTTAATGTCGCCTACCAAAAACTGAATGTTTATTGTAACGCCTGTTATTTCTCTAACTAATTGAAGAAATGGATTATCTTGTGTTCCCGGAATACCCATGTTGCGGCTGAATATAGTAAATTCTATATCTTCCATGTCTGCCATGGGAGTTGTCGGCAGACCTAAGAGCTCAGCCAGTTCATTACCCATACGATCCGAACCGGCTCCACCTCCGCCTCCGCCATTGGCAGCGGCACCATCTCCATCTCCCGGCTGGGGAGTGGGCGGTGGTGTGTCGCCTGCAGGGCCACACGCTGCAATAAGCACGAGCAACATGCTCATTACCAGTATAACTGCTAGTATTTTTTTCATTTTGTTCCACCTTTCTGTTAGTAAGAATATTTGCTGCGATATGCAGTCTTTCAGGGATAATTGCAGGAAAACTCTTTTGCGAGGCTTCTAAAGAAAAGCCAACTCGCAACAACTACTGGAATTATACACATAAATATTACAATTGTCAACAAGAATAATGCTATATTATTAAATATATGTGCATAACATATTAATGTGGACTTAACAATTTGTGCACATCTACCAATTTATTGTAAATCTCTGCCTATCTGCCCATCAAACTTGAATATCATCATTAACCTGTGTATAATTGAAACGAACTGAGAGTAAATGATTTCTCTATTGAGAGCGAGGTATGTTATCATATGAGTAGTTTTTTAGAAGTAAACATCAAGCGTGGGGACGAAGTCCCGTTTAACAACAATGCCACACACTGCATCGGGACAGGGCGTTTGAACCTTGCGCTAAGACACGAGTACCACAAGCAACTCAAAAAAGTGCAAAGTGAAATAGGTTTTAAGTATATACGCGGTCATGGGCTTTTTTGCGACGACATGGGTATATATAATGCCTACGAACAAGATGGTGTCGAAAAGGTTGAGTACAATTTCCGCTATATAGACATGGTTTTCGACGATTATCTGTCTATGGGTCTAAAACCTTTTGTTGAGCTGGGCTTCATGCCCGAGCAGCTGGCTTCCGGAGAGCAGACCATTTTCTGGTGGAAAGGTAATGTCACCCCGCCCAAAGATTATGATAAATGGGCTTCGCTCGTAAAAGCGACAGTTAACCACTGGATTAGCCGCTATGGCGCAGACGAGGTCATAACATGGCCGATGGAGGTCTGGAACGAGCCTAATCTTGACGTTTTTTGGAAAGATGCCGACATGGAGGAGTATTTCAAACTCTACGAGGTGAGTGTGAGAGCTGTAAAAAGCTGCAATGACAAAATCCGCGTAGGTGGCCCGGCAATATGCGGCGTTGATGATGAGCGTTGGCTTAAGTGTTTTCTGGAGTTTTGCTCGTCAAATTCAGTGCCTCTCGATTTTGTGACGCGTCACTGCTATGCAACGGAGCCTGCTGAGAAAATCGCTCATTATGATTATCAAAAGCTCTGTCCGCTTGACTATATTCCAAACGAATTGCAGGTCAGCCGTGAGATTATCGACAGTTTCCCTGCCTACAAGGGTATGGAGATGCATATTACAGAGTTTAACACTTCATATTCGCCACGCAATCCGGTTCACGACACAAATTTAAATGCAGCATATGTCGCTCATCTGCTGGGTGTAATGGGTGATACTTGCGCTTCTTATTCTTACTGGACTTTCGGCGATGTGTTTGAAGAGCAGGGTATTGCATTCACACCATTTTCAGGTTGTTTCGGTTTACTCGCAAACGGTATGATTCCAAAGCCTACATACCTAACTTATCAGTTTTTCAGCAAGCTCGGTTCTGTTGCCGTCTCTCGTGGAGACAACTACGTTGTAACCAAAGGCAAAGAGGGCGAGTGGGTTGGAGTAGCATGGCATTCATCCGACCACCACGAGGGGTTGGACGAACCCGACACATTCATGGAGCTTTCCATCGAGGCTGATAACGGCGAATATTTTATCGCAGATAAGCTGGTTGACGAGACAAGATGTAACCCCTTACAGTCTTGGATACACATGGGTTCTCCCGCATATCCGACAGAAGACCAGATTGCTTTGTTACGAGAATGTGCGCAGCCGGAGGTAACGACTCGCCGCCTTTCTGTCAGCGATGGGCAGCTTAAAATGAACATTCTGCTAAGAGAAAATGCTGTCTACTTTTTTGAGATTAAAAAAATAAACCCCGAAACCGACAGGGGATTTTATGTAGAAAGAGTTCCCGGCGCTTCGTAGGGGACGATGGCAATCGTCCTGCGGGACTAACATTATTGCAAGAGGAGATTTTAATGCTAAATTTCAAAATTACGGAAATCAATAAAAACCTATATCTTTTAAAAGACCCGCTTGACGTCAATTTATTTTTGATTGTCGGAGAAGAAAAAGCATTATTGTTTGATACAGGGTACGGGGTGGCTGATATTCCCGCTGCTGTGAAAAGCATCACCAAGAAGCCTTTGACCGTGGTGCTCGGTCACGGGCATATTGACCATGCAAACGGCGCATATCAGTTCGATGAAGTTTATCTTCGTGAGCCGGATTTTGATTTATGCCGTGAGCACACAGCGCCCGAATTTCGCGACATGTTGCTCAGCAGGTTGAGCGAATCGGGTCTTACCCCCGACTTTGACCCTGATGAGTGGACAGCAAAAGGTCGCCCAAATCTAAAAGCGTTACAGCTCGACACTGTGTTCGACCTCGGCGGTTTGCACGTGAAAGTCATTGATATGGCAGGGCATACGGGTGGCTCTATTGGGCTTTTGATTAAGGAATTGCGTATTCTGCTTGACAGCGATTCGGCAAATTCGCACTGCTGGATGTATATGCCGCAAAGTCTGAGCGTCCGTGAGTATATCGCTATGCTGGAGCGTGTCAGGGATTTGGATTTTGACTTTTTTTATGTGGCGCACCAAGACCACGCCCATCCCAAGTCGGATTTCGACAAATATATTAGTGTTGCAAAAAATGTTACGCTCGAAAACAGTCAGCCTTACGACGGCTGGGAAGAGCTGAGCCCACGAATCTACACCGAGGACGATACTTCTATTGTAATAAATGAAAGGACTTTAAGTTAAATGGCTTATTCTGAATACAAAATGTGGCTGCAAGACGGCGGCAGAGTGCCTCCGGCTGTTAACTCCAAAATAGAGGAACGCATCCTTAATCATTGGGATAACATAGATGGGTCTGTGGAGCGCGGTTACAGTGGGCGGTCATTATTTTTCAGTAACGGCAACATTTGTTTTGATGAAAGCAGAATCCGTGATTACGCCCGTTTGCTTGCTTCTGTCGGCATTAACCGTGTCTGCTGCAACAACGTAAACGTCACAGAGCGTTCTGCACGGATGATTACCGCTGAGCTGTTGCCTGATGTGGCAAGGCTCGCCGCTGTTTTTCGCGAGTTCGGGATAAGATTTATCATCGCTGTTGATTTTACTGCGCCGCGTTTGCTGGGAGGTCTTACGACATACGACCCACTTGATGATGCTGTCGCAGACTGGTGGAAACAAGCCGCCGATGATGTATACAAGCACATCCCCGACCTTGCGGGTTTTTTGGTCAAGGCAGACAGCGAGTTTCGCGATGGTCCCGCCGCACTCGGTCGCACACAGGCAGACGGGGCAAATGGCATAGCACGTGCACTAAAGTCACATAATGGCAAGGTATACTGGCGTTGCTTTGTCTATAATTGTGTTCAAGACTGGCGCGACAAAAAAACAGACCGCCCAAAAGCAGCGTATGACCATTTTTTCCCGCTCGACGGTAATTTTGACGATAATGTCATCTTACAAATCAAACACGGTCCTTCGGATTATCAGGTAAGAGAACCGAATTCACCGCTCCTCGGTGCGATGAAGCACACAAATCAAGCAATAGAATTGCAAGTGACACAAGAATACACAGGTCAGCAGATTGATATGTATGCCCTTGCCGTGCAATGGGAGGAAATTTTTTCAGCACCCATTTCCGACACACGAACCATGCGTGACTTGATGGGTCACGAGGTAACGGCAATTGCTGCCGTAGCAAACACGGGGCTTGACATGAACTGGACAGGACACACACTCTCTCAGGCAAATCTCTACTCGTTTGGCAGATTGGCTTGCGACCCCTCTTTGACTGCCCGTGATATTTTAAGCGAGTGGATTGGCTTGACTTTCGGAGATAACCCCAAAGTGCACGAACCACTGCTTGAAATGATGCTGAAATCCCGAAGTGTTTACGAGAAATACACAACTCCGCTGGGACTTTGCTGGATGGTCAACATAAACCACCACTATGGCCCGAGCCCCGAGGGGTATGAATTCATGAAATGGGGCACATATCACAGAGCAAACCACGAGGCTATAGGCGTTGACAGGACAGAAAACGGAACAGGCTACACAGCGCAGTACCACCCATATCTGAACAAACTCTACAGCGACAAAGAAACTTGTCCCGAAGAATTATTGCTATATTTCCATCGTTTACCATATAATTATCAGCTGAAATGCGGAAAAACGTTGCTGCAATACATGTATGATTCGCATTTCGAGGGCTATGATGAGGCAGAGAGCTTCATAGCGACATGGGATTCACTGAAACCGCATCTGCCCGAATGTGCATACAACTCGGTAGCGGAAAGATTAAAGCAGCAACTAAAAAACGCAAGCGAGTGGCGCGATGTAGTCAATACATACTTCTTTCGCTTGACAGGCATCCCCGATGCCAAAGGCAGGGTTATATATGAGTAACCGGGCAACGTAATTGCTGCTCAGTGCACACTATACCCGGTATACATATGTTAGTGCTTGCATAATTGTTAATATTGTCGTATAATCTCCTGATAAATATTTTTGGTACTTTGATGAAGACCAGTATGTTTGGGTGAGCGGTGATTTCAGCGATGAAGAAGCAAGAAAAAGTAAAAGCTCCTATATATAGTTATGCCGGGTGCGCCGTGCTCCTTTTTGACCAAGATGGCAATACTATTGGAAGCACAACGGTAACCCACAACGACAATGAAACGCTTCTTATGGAGGTGCAGGTACTGCCGGACAATCTTAGTGTTGGCAGCACTTGTAGATTGCTTATATTCACAGACCCCGAGCCATGTGAATATTATGGAAAAATCGTCATCGACAAAACAAAAAAAGTTATAGCGATGTACCGGGGACGTGTTCGGAGCAAGCGCAAGGAGCAACGAATGACAATCAATACACCGGCACAAATAGAAAGTCTTTTTTATAGTGGGCGGGAGTATCCGTTGCACACACCTGTTAAAGTCACGCTGATAAACATCAGTAAAGGCGGAATGAGGTTCAGTGCCGGAGCCGATACATCAATAAAAGGAAATAAATTCAGGGCAAGGGTCAGCCTCGGCGAAACTGAAAAACTGATTGTTGCCGAGGTTGTAAACGCAGTAGACGTTAGGTTGAAGCCATCTGAGTATGGCTGCAAATTCGTGGGAAAACGGCTGGAGAGGGATGGATAGCAATGAGTGAGCGAGCAACACCCAGAGTCAAATTGTGGGAGGCTCGAGGTTTCGGCGAAAAAAGTGACCCTGAAAACCCGGAGAGTAAGCTGCAAGCAATTTCTATAGATATGCTGCCTAACGGTCAGGAACTTAGGGGAGATATTTTTGCTTCTGATAAGGATCGGTTGCTAATAAAAAGCGGCACAATGCTGGACGACAAAATCATGAAAATGGTCGAAAATTTCAACGGCGGCAGTCAAACTTTATATGTATCCGAGGATACTTATATGTGGATATCCGCATTGGCAGCTCACCAATCCGAAATTGTAGACCTTCAGGAAATGGAAGAAACCACCGGCTACGGCGATATAAAGGAGGAGACTCTTGACCTGCTCGAAGAGATATCGCATAGTAAAACCGTACATAAAGCCGAGCTGTATTCTGTCTCGGACAAACTTTCGGCCAAACTTGATGAGGTTATCCCGTCAAGAATAATGTCTTTGGTCAACGCTCTTGCACCGGTGGATGAATACTTGCAACGTCACTGCGTAAACGTCAGCTTGCTCAATGGGCTTTTTGGCAAATGGATGGGGCTGAGCAAAGAGGATGTTGACAGGCTTGTGCTTTGCGGTCTGCTCCATGATTGCGGAAAAGCTCTTGTTCCGCCGCAATTACTCAATGTCCCACGCAAGCTGATGACGGTTGAGTTTGAAGTCTTAAAAATGCACCCGGTCCACAGCTATGACTTACTTGTGGATTTTCCCGAGTCCGTCCGCTTGGCTGCGCGTGCTCACCACGAAAAAGTCGGAGAAAAGGGCTATCCTGACGGAATCACTCCGGAGAAAATACCGCTTGAAGCACGTATCACAGCAGTGACTGATATTTATGATGCAATGGTGTCACAACGCGCATACAAAAATCCCCACAGCCCATTTGGTGTTTTAGCAACGCTAAATAAGCTCAAGGGAGTCGAACTTGATAGCCGGCTGGTTGACATTTTCATCCGAAATATGCCGAAAGAACTTATAGGCAAAGAGGTTCTCATGTCCGACGGAGCTATTGGCGTTGTACATTCGTTTGATGCAAACAATATAGAATACCCTATCATCACAATAAATGGTCGCCCGCTCAGCAGCAATGAAGATTGGCATTGCGTATCGATGCATAACAGCAAGGAAAGATGAGTCGTCAGAGTGTCTTACAGGTCTTTTAGTGCTACCTGAAAGTAATGTATAATTTCAGGTCTCGATATTGTTTGCAAATTATTAACATTTATCTTGCAAATTCTGTTGACTTGTCACACATTATTTGGTACAATTAGCGAGACGGTTGAATGTGTGACATAATTAACATTATGCATCAGGTCAATCAGGACTATAGTAATCACTCAATCACCGTTTTATTATTTTACTTACTCCCCCACTCCCCCTCATTTTCATAGGAAAACCCGACACTTAGTGTCGGGTTTTCCGTATCTGTTTGAGAAAACTCAAACAGATACGCGCTCACATTCTCTTAATGCACTCTCTACAAGCTCTTCTATGTCGAGCTTTGACTCGGCAAGGTCTACTTCACTTTGTCTTGGACGGGTGCGGGGGCGCTTGGGAGTAAATACCGTGCAGCAATCTTCAAACGGCAGAATTGAAGTCTCAAACGTGCCTATTTCTCTTGCCATATCTACAATTTCTCTCTTGTCAAATGCTATGAGTGGTCTGAAAACGGGCATATTCACACACTCCTCAGTTACTGCGATAGCCGGTGCGGTCTGACTTGCTACCTGACCCAAGTTGTCACCCGTAACAAGCCCTACGCAACCGTTATCCTGAGCTATGCGCTCCGCTATACGCATCATGAAACGGCGCATGATAACTGTAGTTAAACTTTCCGGACAATTTTCCCGAATTTCTTCTGAAATAAGTGTAAACGGAACAAGCTCAACTTTGAGCCGTCCGCAATACTTTGTGAGTTCATGCGCCAGAGAGAGTACCTTTTCCTTTGCTTTGACCGATGTGTACGGATGCGAGAAAAAATGCACCGGTATTAGCTGAACTCCTCGCTTTGCTATCAAATATGACGCTACCGGACTGTCAATACCACCCGATAAAAGTGTAACCATACGACCTCCGGTTCCGACGGGTAAACCACCCGCTCCTTTTGTCGCAGGCCCGTGTATATACGCAGCTAAATCCCTGATTTCAATATTTATCACAAGCTGCGGATTATGCATATCCGGCTTTAAATGCGGAAATCTGTTATGAATCTCGCCCCCAACATACTGTGATAGTTCAATCGAACGCATAGGAAATCGCTTATCGGCACGCTTTGATTCAACTTTAAAGGTCTCTACAGAATTTATCTCGTGGCGCAAATACTGAGCAACTGTTTCGATAATCTTCTCTCTATCTTTTTCACACGCCGCCGCCCTCATGACCGAGAACGCACCGAAAATTGTTCTTGCAGCTTCAAGTGCTGCGTCCATGTCCACATCCTCCTGCGGCTCTGCATATACGGTTGATTGCATTGCGTAGACTTTGAAGTTGCCGACTTGTCCAAGCTTGCGTCTTACATTGTCAATAAGCTTATGCTCAAACTCTCGCCTGTTGAGCCCCTTCAAGATTATCTCACCTTGTTTCAGTAGTATTATGTCATTCAAATGTGTTAAGTCCTTTCCTGTTACCATTTAACCGTAGTTATCTGCCGATATTGTATCGCCTCTGCAAGATGCGCGGGAGCTATTTCCTCTGACTCGGCAAGATCTGCTATGGTTCTTGCCACTCTCAGTATTCGATCATGTGACCGAGCAGTCATTGATAGCTTTGTAAACGCATCTTTCATTAGTTTATCACATTGTCCTGTTAGTTTGCAATATTTTGCAAGTTGTTTTGACCCAATATGAGCATTACATCTAACAAAATTGTCTGCGTATCGCCTGAGTTGTGCTCTGCGTGCATTGTTTACGCGTTTCCTCACTGTTTCCGATGATTCTGCGTTGCTTGACTTACTCAGCTTTTCATACTCCAAAGAACGGGTTTCCACATACATATCAAGCCTGTCAAGCAGCGGTCCGCTTAGACGTTGGTGATATCTTGATACTGCGCTTTGAGGGCATACACATTTTCCCGATGGATGCCCATACCATCCGCATTTACAGGGATTCATCGCACAAACCAGCATCAGTCTGCACGGAAATGTAACGGTCTGCATAGCTCGTGAAATCGTCACCTGACCGTCTTCGAGTGGTTGCCTTAGCGATTCTAATACATCACGGGGAAATTCGGGCATTTCATCGAGAAAAAGTACACCGTTATGTGCCAGTGAAATTTCGCCCGGCTTCGGGTTTGAAGTACCACCTGCGAGTGCCGCTTTTGATACACTGTGGTGTGGCGAACGAAACGGTCGGCTTGCCATTATGGGATTATCTCGGCTGGTGAGGCTCGCTACGGAATGTATCTCCGTAGTTTCAAGCATTTCATCACGGCTCATGTCCGGCAATATTGTCGGAAGCCTCTTGGCAAGCATACTTTTGCCCGCTCCTGGCGGTCCCGTAAGCAGGATGTTATGCCCTCCCGCTGCTGCAACTTCAAGTGCACGCTTCACGTTTTCCTGACCTTTGACTTCTGCAAAATCGAGCATTGCATCATATTTTACAACCGGATCTCTTGCAGTCACAGCTGTAATTTTACTCACTCCCTGCAAGTGTTCCAGCAGTTCTCTCACATGCTTTACCGGATAAATGCTGACTTTTGTTGCATACGCTGCCTCCGCTGCATTGTCTGCCGGAACAAAAAGTTCAGTGATGCCAATGCGGCTCGAAGCCAGTGCCATCGGCAGAGCACCCGGCACGGGTCTCAGCTCACCGCTAAGTGAAAGTTCTCCAAAAAACGCTGCATTTTCAGGCAATGTGTCAATTATTTTTGAGCAACTGAGTATACCCAAAAGCACAGGCAAATCATAAACTGTTCCCGCTTTTTTCTTGTCCGCGGGTGCTAAGTTTACTGTTATTCTGCTCACCGGAAACTTCAATCCGCAAGTCTTTATTGCCGCTCTGACACGTTCTCGCGCTTCTTTGACCGCCGCATCCGGCAGCCCCACAATTTCAAAGCCCGGCAGTCCCGACGACAAATAACACTCCACCGAAACTTCATACCCGCTTATTCCACCCAATCCCATTGACCTTACTGTTGAAACCATAAAAAAGTACCTCATTTTACATTGCATTTTGCAGTTCTTAAATCTGTTGACATAAGAAAGCTTTTCATGCTATAATTCATGGCAAGGGCGTTACCTCCTTATATGGCGGTCAGCCCGAGAAAGTTTTTGCTTTATGAAAAAGCCGTTACCTTCGTCGGGGGCGGCTTTTTCGTGTCACTTTTAGTTTCTTTACTCTTATCGAAATGGAGTATCCAAATAAATGAAAAGTAAATTGTGCCACAAGCATCACCTCGCTTTCGCTTGGTTTAGCTGACCGCCACGCCCTCGCTCCGCATACTCTATCACAAAGCCTTTAACACTTGCAATACACATTTAAGTGTTAAAAGTGTGAAAATTTCCGTTGCTCATAACAACCGACAGGGTGCGCAGAAAACTGATTTTCTTAACGCATTACTCCGCCGGAAACGTTTAGTCACGGCACATCCGACCACTAAAAGTTTCCGCTAAACATTAAGAAAATCAGTTTCCCGGCACACCCTGCTATCGGTGCAATTATATTCCCTTGATTCTGGAATCCTCGGAAACCGATTCGACGATGAACACATTACCGCCGATGGTTGAGTTTTTGCCCACAGTTGTTTCGCCGCCCAAAATTGTTGCGCCTGCGTAGATTGTGACGCCATCTTCGATAGTCGGATGCCGCTTTGTACCTTTAAGTTTCTGACCACTTCTGGTAGAAAGCGCACCAAGTGTTACGCCTTGGTAAATTTTCACGTTATTTCCGATAACCGCCGTCTCTCCTATAACCACACCTGTACCGTGGTCTATGAAGAAATACTCGCCTATTTTTGCTCCCGGATGCACATCAATGCCGGTGACATTATGGGCGTGCTCGCTCATTATCCTTGCAATTATCGGCACATCTTTATTAAACAAAAAATTCGCTATTCTGTGAACAAACACAGCATAAAACCCCGGATACGACAAAATAACCTCGTCAATACTCTGTGCTGCAGGGTCTCCCTCGTAACCTGCTCTCGCATCTTTCAGTAACAAAGTCTGAATATCACCCAGTGCATCCATAAGCTCTGCTGCCGCTTCGCTTTTAGGCTTAACCACCTTGGTTTCTCTGCTCAGTTCCTGATATGTGCTGAGAAGCAGGGCTTTTAACCATATTTCGCAAGACACAAACTCCCTCGGAGCCGAAAAGTGTCTGGGAAATAGTGCCATTTGAATATTATCCAGTACACCTATAATTGTTTTAATGTTTGGAAAAACTTTACTGCAATCTCCCCCGGTTGCGCAACCTCCTATCAATTTTGATGATGTCTTTGAAATTATTTTTTCGATTTTCATATGCTTTACTCTTCCCAGCTGATAGCTTTTTTGTCCCCTTCACCCTCTGCAAGTGCTTCATCCATGAGTTTAATCATCTCCAAGGCACTGCGAAAGTTCTGTCTTTGATCCTTCTCAATCCAATGTATATGTCCCTGCCATGTATCATTTTGAGTAAACCTGACTGTAACTTCAAATGTACCGGCAGCATTTGCTTTTACGGGTTCATCCATATTAATGACCATTCCTTTCGAAAATCTTTCGAGTATTTCCGGCTACTCGCTTCTCAGTGCTTCTACAGGTGCTTTTCTTGCGGCGGCGGACGCAGGAATCAGACCTGCTATGTATGTGAGAAACATACTTATTGCTACCAAAACTACGGGTATACCCACAGGCATAATTACCAGATTATTAATACCCAGATTATTTAAGATGATAATGTTTGCTATAATGCTGATTAAAAGTGTGGCAAATACGCCGATTACACCCGCAACAAAACCTATAATGAGCGTTTCAGCGTTAAATACCAGTCGGATATTTCCCTTACTTGCTCCAACGGCGCGCAGTATGCCTATTTCTTTCTTTCTTTCTAAAACAGAAATAAAAGTAATAACACCAATCATGATGGATGAAACAATCAGCGCAACAGAAACAAAAGCAACGAGCGCATAGCTTACCATGTCTATAATATCCGTGACTGTAGCCATCATCATACCGACAAAATCAGTGAAATGAACAATCAATTCGTAGTATCCCAGTGCTTCCATTCTTGAATTATAATTTCCCAAAATATCGAGAACTTCCTGCTTTGCGTCAAAACTTCTCGGATAAATCAAAATTTGTATCGGAACATAAGGGTCAGCCCATCCGAGTCTGCTCAAATTTCGCTCAAATGAAGTCGCTGACGGGTTCATCATAGCCATCATCAGGTCAAATATTTCATCTTCACCTATTTCAATTTGGAAAGCATCTGTTAAAGCTTCCGGGTCAAAGTCTTCCATAGATTCTTGCATTTGCTCTGAAAAGTCTTCAAATGCAACTCTTATGTTCTCCTCTATTTGCTCCATAACATCCCGCATTGCTGATTCCATTTGGCGCGATGCCTGACCCATGCTTTGCGTTATTCCCTGCGAAATTGTCGTGGTCATCTGTGCTATTACATTTTCCATCGTCGCTTGCATTGCCATACCCATTTGCGCAACCATGCCCTGCATTGCCGCCTGGATTTGAAACTGAATCATCTCCGTCATTTGCGCCATGTAGCTCTGCATTGCCGCCATCATAAAGTTTGTGATTATACCTGTAATCTCAGCTTCCAGCGCGGTCGGGTCAACAAACTGCGACAACTGCGCCATAATGCTTGCTTGCACCTCCGGTCGATTGATGTATTCTACAAAGGCAGCAGCAATCAAGTCCGGAGCATTATCAGGGTCGAGGAAAATGGTCGGGTCAAGCTCAGCGATAAAGCCCGTCATAACGCCTACCATTATACTATTTATGGCTTCTGGCGGGATATTTACTTCCGTTGCTATCGCCTCCACCAATGCACCTAAATTTAAATCAGGCGGCGGTAAGTCCGGCATTTCAAGGGTAAAATCGCCCATGTTGAAATCACCCATACCCATATCACCCAAATAAAAACCACCCATGTCAATATTAGAGAAGTCGAGATTACCTAAGTTCATCCCACCCATATCAAGACCGCTCAAGTCTATGTTGTCCAAATCAAAATCCAACTCACTGATGTCAAACGCCGAGAGCGCATCATCAAATCCCATTGCATCTCTGAAAACATCCTCGTCTACAGAGATTATTCTTGAAAAATCAAATTCAGACTCGGGATTTTCCGCTTCATGTTTAAATGTGTTACCTGTCAGTACATTAACATACGGATTTGCAAGCTGATATTGTATTATCGGCGTTTCAGCCGCCTGCGCCATGAGATAGTAAATCAAATCGGGTGAATAGTTTACACCCATGGTCAAAACCGTAAGCGTTGCGTCTTGCTTCGGTCTTACAATGCCTACAATATTTAGTTCCATACCGTTTTGCACAAGTTCTTCTTTGAACGCTGCATCGCCTGATCTGTCAACCCATACATTGAATGTTTCATCATACTGGAAAACATCCGCAGGGTTTATTACTCTAAACGAAACATCCATAAGTCTTTCAAAAGTGAAATCTCCTTCACTTTCCGTTACTTCCACTTCCAGTTCGGTTCTGCCCATGACAGAATCAAGCATGGCACGCATTTCACTTCGCTCACGTACACCTATGGAAAACAGCGCAAAGTCCGTGATTCTGTTTGAGCTGCTGACAACAAGCACCGCCTGATCGTACCTTTCGGGCCAGTGCCCCGCAAGCACTTCATATTGGTCAATAAAAAGCGATTCGTCATTTGGCATTTCGCTGAAAACATTCATTGTAGGCATCATGCCAAGTCCACCGTCCGGCGACCCCATACCCGCTCCGCCGCCCATAAAGTCAGCGAAAATTTCATCGGGATGTACTTGTTGTGCGCCGTTTGACATATCCGCAAGAAAAATCTGCGGCGTGATGTCAAACATGTAGTGGATTGTGTTGACGTATCTGCTTATAATGTCCTCATTTTCTACGAAATACGCCTTTAGAGCTCCCAGATCGTTTAGGTTTGCATGTGCGAAAACTGTCTCCATTATATTCATTTCACGGATTGTGTCAGGCGGTCGCTCCCTGCCGCCGCCGTGCCCCGGAGGACTGTCGTCATCGTCGCCTCCGAAAAATGCCGAGAGGTCAAACCCCTGGTCTTGTATTACCAGAGGATAAATACTCAGTGTCTCTTCTTCGATATTTCTTATATATAGGTTAATGCCGTTTGAAAACGATAGTATGGTTGCAATCCCTATAATGCCTATTGAGCCTGCAAACGCTGTAGTTATAGTCCGTCCTTTTTTTGTCATAAGGTTGCTGAAAGAGAGCATAATTGCCGTCCAAAATGACATTCCGGCGCGACGTGCTTCACGCCCCTCACGTGCGGTCTCTTCGCTATGGTCAAGCGGATTTGAGTCAGATTTTACTCTGCCGTCTGAGAGGTGAACTATTCTTGTTGCATATTTTTCGGCAAGTTCGTTGTTGTGTGTAACCATTATTACAAGTCGGTTTTTTGCAATTTTCGTTAGAAGTTCCATTACCTGCAGGCTGGTTGTTGAGTCGAGCGCACCTGTCGGTTCGTCTGCAAGCAAAATTTCAGGGTCATTTATCAACGCTCGGGCTATCGCCACACGCTGCATTTGTCCTCCGCTGAGTTGTCCGGGTTTTTTGCGCATATGGTCTTTGAGCCCGACCTCGTCTAATGCAGTTTCTGCGCGTTTTCTGCGTTCACTTTTTGAGACCCCGCTGAGCGTCAACGCAAGTTCTACATTTGCAAGTACCGTTTGGTGCGGTATTAGGTTATAGCTTTGAAACACAAAGCCTATGCGGTTATTCCTGTATGTGTCCCAGTCAGATGCTTTGTAGTTGCTCGTGGAGATACCATCAATTTCGAGATCTCCCTCATCGTAGCGGTCAAGCCCACCGACTATATTGAGCATTGTGGTTTTTCCTGAGCCTGACGGTCCGAGTATTGCTGCAAATTCATTATCTCTAAATGCAAGATACACGCCATCCAACGCATTTTGCGTAAATCCGGCGGTTGTGTATGATTTTTTTATATTTTTAAGACGTAGCATTATCAGTACCCTTCATTTTTTGGCGAATTTTATCATAAAAATATGAAGTTGTCATGAACATTTTGCAAAAATGGCTTCAAAGTATTGCGAGAGCAGTGTGGTAATTAATAAAAGTACCATACTGCCCTAATGCAACGTATTTCAAATAATCGGCTTTTACTGCTTATTCGCCAAGGACTTTGCCTAGGTGTGACATGAAATCTTGGGCATTTGTTATTATACTCTTTGCCGATAGACTGCCGCGGTCGGCAAGTTTGTTTGCGGCAAATTCCGAGATATCCACCGTGTAGAAATACACAGGACGCACCGTGTTTTCGTCTGTAAAGCGATACATTGGAGATATATTGCCTGCGGCTATGGTGTGAAGTACGCTTGCCATAGCTATTACGGTCGTTGCCTTTTTAAGCTCTGCCCTCATAGCCTCTTGCCCCTCATAAGCGTCCTCGATAACTCCCGGCAACGGACCATCGTCACGTATTGAGCCTACAAGCACCATCGGGATTTTCTTTTTAACACAAGTGTATATGATACCGTTGTCCAGATTCTCTGCTTCGATGAGCTTTTCGATGGAGCCGTGCAGCCTTGCTCTGTTTATTGTGTCTATGTGATTGTAATGCCCGTTTGGGATTGATTCTTGTGTGTAGATGTCCTGCCCTAATGCTGTTTTTCTGTATGCACCTTCGAGGTCATGTGTCGCTAATGCATTTCCTGCGAGCAGTGAGTGTACATAGCCTTTTTCTATAAGCATACTAAATGCATTGCGCGAGTCTGCGTCAAACGAGCACGCCGGGCCCATGACCCAAACTATGTAGCCGTTCTCCCTTTCATGCTTAAGCAGTTCATACAGATAATCGTAATCTATTGAAAACGCTGTTTCGCGACTGCGTCCTTGACGGAAAACGAAACTCTCCTGCGTTGCTTCCTCTTCTTTGGCATCGGAGAAACAATCGGGGTGCACGTATATCCCCTCACTGCCGTCTTCCGTGCGACCCGTTGCAACCGGGTCACCTTTTTTGATGTTTCTAAACTCACGGACAGAAATCTTGCCGTTTTCAAGCACTGCTACGCTGTCCATACGGCTTTCCTTTGCGAGCAGCCACTCGCCCCCTTGTTTGAAATACTCCGGAAATATGGTAGTGGCATGGTAGTATTCCGGTGCTACAAAATCCGCCGGTGCAGGCACAAACTTACATTCAGGTGCGTTTTTAAGTTTATCTGCTGTAAAGTCGGGATGGATGAATGTTGGCAGTGAAAATTTCATAGTGGTTCTCCTAAAATATAGTTGATATCCCGATTCTAGCAAATTAGTTTTGCTTTTTCAATAGCGCATTTTGGTTTAGTCAATTTTTAAGAAAATTTTTTGTATGTACATTGACTCTTTACAACATTACTCTTGATATGATAGAATTTTGTGGTATCATAACGCTTGCATACTATATGCGCTTTTCCTCAGTTGCAAATGCAGGATATTGAGGAAGCCATTCCTTGCACAAGCAGCCCTTAATCCGCAGGGCTGCAGTAAATTTGAAAGGTTGTGTTTTTTTGAGAGAATTTTTCCCTATGAAAATCGCCGGTCTTGCGAGAAATTTACCTATTTGCCCCATAAACGAAAATGTTAGCATTGCTGCTTTTGTGCTGTTTGGTGATGTTGAAATGACGGTTGCTGCGGCTCGTGACCTTTTGAAAGTTGCTCCCGAGCACGACATTATCATCACTGCCGAAGCCAAAGGCATTCCGCTTGTCCATGAGCTGGCAAGGCAAAATTGCGAATCCACCTACATAGTTGCACGCAAATTGGCAAAGCTCTATATGAAAGACGTTTTCTCGGTTGAGCTTCATTCTATTACCACGGCAAGACAGCAAACACTATGCATCGACTCGACTGAAGCTGCTATGATGAAAGGCAAAAATGTCCTCATTGTCGATGATGTCATAAGCACGGGTGAATCCCTGCGTGCCGTTGAAAAATTGGTTTTAAAGGCAGGCGGTAACATCGTCGGCAAGATGGCTATTTTAGCTGAGGGTGATGCCCGTCTCCGTGATGATATTATTTATCTTGAATACCTACCGCTTTTGAATAGTGATGGCAGTGTAAAAGAATAGCACATAAGTCAAGGGTATACACAGATAGAGTGTTGGAGGTGAACAACATGGTTGATTACACACTGACCCGCTCTGTACGCAAGACTATCGCGCTACATGTCCGTGATGGAAGCATTGAAGTTCGTGCACCACTCAAATCACCACAATCCGTCATTGACAGATTTGTTTCGTCGAAAGAGAAATGGATTGAAGATAAGCTCTTGTATTTCAGCGACAGAGCCAAGCAGCGTGCAAATTTTCATTTAAATTACGGCGTCAGCATCCTTTATCTGGGTAAGAAATACCCTATTTGTGGCAGTTCTGATTTTGTCGGTTTTGAAAATAATAAATTCTGCGTCCCTATGGGGCTAAGTTCATCTGAAATAAAAGAAACCTGCATCAAAATTTACCGCAAACTTGCAAAACAGGAATTTGTAAGGCGCGTTCATTTTTTTGCCGAGCAGATGTCAGTTCAGCCTACGGTTATTCGGGTAAATGGTGCAAAAACCCGCTGGGGCAGTTGCTCATCAAAAAAAAGCCTCAACTTTTCATGGAGGCTCATAATGGCTGATGACAATTTGATTGACTACGTTGTAGTCCATGAGCTTGCTCATTTGTCTGAAATGAATCACTCAGAGCGTTTTTGGGGCATCATTGGAGCTATTCTCCCCGACTACAAGCTACGCAAGGCAAAGCTAAAAGAACTACATCTGAATCTGGGCGATGAAGCTTGGGATTAGCAAGCAAACTATCAGTGAAAGGGTGCTTAGAAAATTAAAAACTCCGTGCGAGTAAGGACTAACAGGACAGGACAGTAGAGTAAGACGCTACTTGGTGGCACTATAATAACTACACCGCAAGGAGGCGCCTGCGGATTTTTAATTTTCTAAGCACCCTTTCACTTTCACCGAAGCTTTTAGTGCTACAGCCCCGCTTTTTCCAGTTCTGTTTTTATCTTCACCATGTCCGGTTTTGCGCCGGACTTTTGCGTTGCCCAGACTACTGCGCCTGCGACCGGCGGTGCATCGAGGTTTGTGTACCTGACTTCCCTTTTCCCCAGTGCATCTGCGACACGTTTTTGTATCATGTCTTGCAGAATTTTCACCTTTTGCTTTACAAACACTGAACCCGCAAGCGTCACGTGGAGTGTATCCTCTGCCGGAAACTCCATTTCTATGGCAAGTCTCGCTATTGCCCCTGCGTACTGCTCAGCGGATTCGCTTAGTATCGACAGAGCCATTTCATCACCTTTGGCTGCCGCTTCAAACGGTATGCTGTTTAGTGATACAAGATTGAGACTGCCCTCCATATACTTATCGGCTACAGTGTCGAGATAGTCCTCCCTGCGTGACACTCCCGCAAGCTTATATAGCATTTCCCGCATCATCGTGGGACGACCGAGCTTGTAGAGTTCATTGTAAACCACGCCTATGGCTCTTTGCCCATACCATGTACCACCGCCGCAATCGTCTGTGAGCGGCCCTACTCCGCAGGTGTGTTCCGGCGTTCCTTTTTTATCAACGGCTGCAAGTTTGAACCCCGTGCCGTTTATAGCACATATTCCCACACAATCGGGACACCCTGCCGGGACTCCCAGCAGCGCATCATTGCATACTAAAAAATCTTTCAGCCCTGTTTCTTTGACTAATCCCGTTATTCGCTCTTGCTGAGACCCGGTGTCAACCCCGGCAAGTCCCAGCACTGCATATGTGATATCTTCGACCTTTGCACCTGCTTTTCCCGCTGCAATGGCAACACTCTCAGCGAGCTTCCCTCTCAGCTCGTCAAACGAACCTTTCATGACTTCGTGGTTGAGTGCCCCATAAACTGTCGCCGCAACACACTTTCCGCTTTCATCAAACAACGCAAAATGGCTCTTAGTCGCGCCACCGTCTACACCTAATATCAGTTTGCTCATTTCAATGACCATTCCTTTCGAAAATCATCAGGCAGAATCTAATTCTTTTTGCATAATATCACACAAGATTAAAAAGGGCAAGAAAAACCCCGTTGTTGCTGTACACAGCAACAACGGGTGATCTTTATTAATTCATAAGTTATCCGACTAATTGCAATACACTCTGTGGCAGTGCGTTTGCTTGTGCTAACATTGCTGTTGATGATTGCATTAATATGTTATTCCTCGTAAAGTCTGTCATCATTTGTGCCATGTCTGCATCGCGTATACGGCTCTCAGATGCAGCAAGATTCTCGGAGGTGATGTTCAGGTTTTCCATCTTATGTTCCAGCCTGTTTTGTATAGCACCGAGATTTGCACGAAACATTGACACTACGTTGATTGTATAATCTGCTTGCGTAATCATGTGGCTTATCCAAGCGGATTGCGACTTTTCGGAGGGAATACCGTCTTGCTCCACACCGCTGTAGTTGTGCGGTGTTCCAAGAAACGGGTGTATTCCGTGGGAGCCTTGCAATGCAAGCGCAACGTGGTTGAGGTTATAAGACAGGGCTGTAAGGAAGTGTAATTGACCAACTTCGCCGTCTGCACCGGGTGGCATATTAAAGTATGGGTTGAGAGCTGCTGACAGGTCATTTACGTCAAAGCCAACTTGAAGAGTATCTCCGGCATTGGCTCCAACCTGAAAAATCATTCCCAGTATGCCTCGCCCGTTGAGTTCCAAATCATCAGCGGATATGTTAACTCCGTGGTTGTCGATATTACCTGTTTGCAGCACATTAATTCCGTTGAATTGGGTCGTGTCTCCTGTTTGCCGAATCTCATCTGCAATCTGAAATACTTCAAGCGCAAGAGCATCGCGATCCATCTGGTCGTTTGTGCCGTTTGCGCCTTGCACTGCGAGTTCACGGATGCGCTGCATCATGCTTGTAACTTCGCCAAGAGCGCCTTCCGTGACTTGAATCAAGGAGACGCCGTCTTGTGTATTGCGGCTCGCTTGATTAAGACCTCTAATCTGCGTCCGCATTTTTTCTGAAATTGCAAGTCCTGCGGCGTCGTCAGCTGCACGATTAATACGAAACCCTGAGCTCAAACGTTCAACATTTCGGCCGATATTTCCGATGTTAAGACCATACTGCCGATGGCTGTTTATAGCCATTACATTATTATTAATTCGCATAGCTTCCGACTCCTTTCGAAAACGTTATCCGATGGCATCCTTACCATCGTGAGATGCATCCGCATCCCGAGAAAATATTTCTCTAAACGAAAACTCATTAAAACTACACACGTAGCCCATATACAGTATATCGTTCTATTTGGTACTAACTTTAGCATACTTTAAGCAAAAAGTCAAGATTATTTTGATTTAATTTTGCCTCCGAAAAATTGCATGTTACTCTACTCGTCGCAGCTTGCAGCTAATTAGCATTTAGCTGCGCTTACCCGTGCAGCGTGACCTTTAACAATTTAGTCCTTTTTTATCTCGTATCAGCCGCGTGATAAAAAAAGTTCAAAATTTAGTGATAAAATAGTTGCAAAATTTTGCAAAATTTTATATAATATAGCCAAACTGTGACATCCGCACATCAGCTGCCGACTTGGCGGATAGTTGCAGAATAAAACGGAGGAAGGAATCGGAGTGATGAAGAAGCTACGCCGTTTGTTATCAATGCTGCTTGTGCTAATAACAATTACTGCCATCATGCTGCCCACTGCAACTGCGATTACAACTCCGGAAACATCGTATGACGCTGCGCCATACGAGTCTGAACCTGCATCGGCAGCGACAACATCCTCCTCACCGTCGGTATTTAGCTCAACGGTCGGCATCTTACCTGCGCACATACTTGATAGATATGTGGTAGTACAAATCGGAAATGACCGAGCAGTGGTAAACGGCACGGACATCCACATGATACAGCCTGCATTTGTCGAGAGCCGGACTACGTTCATACCTGCAGGGTCAATTTCAACATTACTCGGAGCATCGCCTGTCACCATGACGGGCGATGTTTTAAGTATAACGATGGGAGCGCAGCGCTTTGAGCTGACCGTGGGGTCACTTATCGTACGTGTATGGCAAAACGGTGTTCGTCAGCCTGATTTTAATTTACAAGAAGTATTGGAAGACGGCTGGATAGCACATCCTGTACGTATAGTAAACAATGTGGTGTTTGCACCGCTGCGTGCGGTATCATACTTACTTGGAGCACAGACTGTGCTTTGGGTGAACGCAGAGCCCGGAGATGTGAGTGACTTTGTGGTAGTCTCGATGAGCGAGATATGCCATGATGCAGCACGCACATTTCGTAATATAGCGCGCCCGCTGCTACAGCCCGGCTACATAGGCACGACTGGAGTAGCCTTAACCCCATCGAGCCTGAGGCTCACTATAGACAGGTCACTGCCCGCAGCTCAACAATATGAGCGCGGGCAATTTAATGCCTCCATTCAGCCTGCAAACGCGACCAACCGTACATTGAGCTGGACAACAAGTAATCCCGCAGTAGCAACAGTGAGTGCAAGCGGGGTTGTAACACCTGTCGGAATCGGTACAGCAAGTATAACAGTACGTACAGCGGATAATACACATATTGCTGCGAATACGCAATCACGCACAGTAACGGTAGTGGAGCGTGCGCATACTGTAACGCTAAACACAGCTCCGATACTAAACGCACAAGGCTCAGTGCAACAACACTTCGACTTAACCGCAACAGTCAGTCCCGCACATGCAGAAAACCGCACGATATTCTGGTCTTCATCAAACACGAATGTAGCAACAGTAACTCAAAACGGCAGAGTAACAGCAATCAATGCCGGAACGGCAATGATAAGAGCACTGGTAGAAAACTCCGGAGGGCGTGTATTTGTTGATCGAGCAGTTACAGTTGAAGCTCGTGCTTCAAACATCGTACTAAATCGTAATACACTGACATTACATATGACAGGCACATACGGCGAAAGCGAGTTGCTGACTACTACAGTAGTACCCGCAGCAGCAGTCAATGCCGAAAACATAGTATGGAGCTCGGATAACACAAATGTCGCCACAGTGGACCAAAGCGGGAATGTGACTTCAACAGGAGTAGGTACAGCATTAATCAGAGCAACGATTCACGGACGTGATATATTCCCGTCAATTTATGCAGAAAGTGTTATCAGTGTGTACAATCGTGCAACGGATATATCACTCAACGAGAGCTTTATCACACTAACCATCGAGGGCACTCAGTTTGGTGAGCGAAGTTTAACAGAAACAATACTACCGCTTGATGCAGTTAACCGTGATGTGACGTGGGAAACATCCGACCCTAATATCGCCGCAGTAGACCAAAGCGGACAAGTGAGAGCAGTAAACCCCGGCGAAACGACTGTCAGGGTGCGTGTAGACGGCACAGAACTTTATGCCGAAACTCTTGTGTATGTATCAAGACTTCCGACCGGCTTAACTCTTGACGGTAGTTCATGGTCGCTTGTAGTTAACAATGACAACTATAGAAGCGTTATCTTAACCGCGACACCTGATGTACCCGCTATGAGCGGAGCAATCATATGGTCATCATATAATCCTAATGTAGCTGCAATAGACCAAAACGGAGTCATAACAGCTATGGGCGTCGGTACTACCTTTGTCAGAGCACAGCTTAGCGGTACTGACTTGTTTGCCATAGCACGGATTCGGGTTACTGAAGAAGTGACGGGACTTGCACTGCCATCGTTTGAAACGCTGGTGATAAACGGAAGCTCATTTCAAACGAGAACACTAACACCAATCAAAGCTCCGACCACAGCCACAGCAGAGCGACTCTTATGGGCATCAAGCAACGAAAACATCGTACACGTTAATCAACACGGCAGAGTAACCGCAGTAAACCCCGGCACTGCTGCCATAACAGCAAGAACAGCGGAGGGAGGTTTAGAGGCACACACTTTAGTTGCTGTTCAATCACGGGTTACGCATGTTTTGCTTGACCAAGAAGAGCTTATTCTGACTATGCACAGAGGCAACATCGGCAGCGCACAGCTGGGGGTAACTGTGCTGCCGCAAAATGCAACAAACACAGATGTTGACTTTTTACATTATGATTCAAGAATAATACATGTTTCTCAAAACGGACTCGTAACAGCACGCAGCGGCGGCAGGACCGAGATTACTGTAAGAGCTCGTGATAACGGGATATACTCAGATACACGTGTGACAGTAATAGTACGTGCAGACAGTCTTAGGCTTTCTCACAGACATATTACGCTGGCACCACCAAATACAGCTGTCGGAACAACACAGCAGCTACGTGCAATCATCAATCCGCCAAACGCCACTAACCAAGACATAGTATGGGCATCAAGTAACCCACTGGTAGCAACTGTTGACCAAAGCGGTCTCGTCAGCTCAGCAGTACCCGGCAGAGCTGTCATATCTGCTGCTTTGGACGGGCTCTCTGACACCACCTTTGTCATCGTCGAGCCTGAGATTGTCATTAAGAGCGATTTTGAGCATGTTTTTGTCAATGGAAACGTGATGAGAAACAATTGGCTCGGCTCTTTCGTTGATGATGGCATAAGCATGATGTCGATACGCGTTTTGATGGACACGCTGGGCAATCAATCGCTTAACTCGTACATCAGAGGCACTGCACGTATCTACACTGACGATGGTCTTGTAGTAAACCTGCAACTCGGTCGCCCTACCATGTATATGCGCAGGGCTACATGCACTGTTGCTCACAGAATTCATCTGCCACGCTCGCCAAGGCTTGTCGGTGGTAGGTTGTATGTACCTGCAAGAGCTGTCATGGAAGCTTTAGGCTGGAATGTTCACTGGACTTCGAGATATGATAATGTGCGTGGTGCTAATTACATATTATTGTCAAGGCTCAATTTGACAAGCGGTCAAGTTTTGAATAAAATATCTCATGCACGTGCGCCCGCTAATCTTAACATCAGACGGCTTACAGGAATCCAATTAACGCAGACCGAAGATATCATACTCACTCTCGATTCATCTCGCTCACTCTCGGCAACTCTGCAGCCTGATGTTCAAAACATCGAAAGCCGATTCATATCATGGAGTTCAAGCAATTCTTCCGTTGTTCGGGTAAATCAAAACACAGGCCAGATAACGGCCGTTAATCCCGGCACTGCTACCATAACCGCAACCAACGGACGTGGTCATTCTGATTCCGTTTCCGTCAGGGTTAGATTACATGCTCCGCAGAACATCAGATCCGAAAGTATAACCCACAACTCCGCAAGACTCAGGTGGGATCCGGTTTCGCATGCTTGGGGATACCGCATTGAGCACGGTGACGGAAGATTTGTTGCTGCGGTTAGAACTACATACCATAACCTGACAGGGCTTAACGCCAATACTCAACACACTTTCAGAATAATAGCCCAACACGCAGCGCAACCGAATGAAGCCACTGATTCACAAGCAAGAAGTGTCTCGTTTAGAACCTTGGTGACTCCTCCTACGCCGCCTATAGGTGCAATTCCCCCGTGGTACATTAGACCAGAAGCCAGACCACCGGCAATAAGACCACCACTTGTAGGCAGACCATCGTTGGAAGAGCAAGCGAGAGTTTCTAATGTACCTCTCTTGTCGGGAATTCCGTTGCACCCGACGAGAATTACAGCACCACGCAGATCATTTCCATCAGCTGATGATGCAGCACGCGCTTGGGCAAACCATATGCATAGCACGAGCCTGTTTACACGACATGAGCACGGCGCTGTGATTTACAGGGTATCGCGTGGGGTTTATAGGCTAACTAGAACTGTAAGCGGTGCACCGCATCAAGCAGTAGGAATGACCGCACTTTTGAGCGAGGTTCCTCCTGGTGCTACTAGAGTAGCCGGTGTGCATACACACCACTTTGGCCCTAATTTTTCAGGAGTACGTGAGAATCCGCCAACTGGAGACATAGGATGGGCACACGGTAACAATGTGGATATGTATGTTTCAGCACCAACATCATGGGGAAATAGAAGATCTTTTCATCTGCGAAGATATTCTGTTTCGAGAAGGACAAATGTTCTGCTTGGATCTATCTATTTACGAAATCTAAGCCTATCTGAACAAGTAGCACTTGCGACACTATATTGGCAATCGTGGTATGATCATTTACATTCTTGTGACAGAAACGACTGCCCGGTTCCGGGAGGGTGGCCGACCTTCCCATGGCCGCCATGATAAAAGATAACACAAATATACGAATAAATAAGATTGGAGACGCACATAATGAAAAGAGTCGTAATATTCGCACTTCTTATAACAATAGCACTGATTGGCACAGGCTGTGATAAGTTAGACGAAGTTGCAGATGTAGAAAATGAGATTAATAATACAGGAGAGGATGATATGGAAAGCATGAGAGAAGTTGCGTTTAGAGAAGTAGATTTATCTATACCTTGGGGCAATGAATTGTGGATGGATCATGGCGTTGACGCAAGAGGAGAAGTTGACTTGTCACAGTTTGCAGGTCAAGTAATAGATTCTATAGAACTAGCTGAAACGATTGCAAATGAAATCTTGGAGCAGCGGCAAGCTGATGGATTTTCAAGAGACTTCATTTTAGTGAGCATTAGACATGATCCGGTACAAAATATTTGGATTTTTACATACGAGCAATATCCTCTCGAACCCGGAATGCCATTTTATGTAGCTGTGGATGGATACACCAGCGAGTTGCTCAGAATGTGGGTGTATTGAGAGACCTAGCAAACGCAGATGAGGAGGTGAGTTGTATCATGATAAGAGTCTTAATATTTGCACTACTCATGGCACTCGCACTAATCGCAGTAAGTTGCGAAAACTTAGGAGAAGATGAGGGTCTTCTCGAGGTGGAGAACATTGAAAACGAGATAGGAGATAACGGAACGGAGGAAGAGCATGTGCGAGAAGTAAGATTTCGAGAAGTAGATTTATCGAAGCCATATTGGGCAGGCGAAATGTGGATGGATATGGGTGTAGGCGTGAGAGGTGAAGTAGATTTGTCACAGTTTGCAGGTCAAGCAATAGAATCAAGAGAACAGGCTGAAATAATAGCAAATGAAATCTTGGAGCAGCGGCAAGCTGATGGATTTTCAAGAGATTTTATTTTAGGGAGCATTTTGCATGACCCTCTGCAAAATATCTGGATTTTCTCATACGGTCAATATCCACCTATCCCTGGTTCGAATTTTCTTGCAGCCGTAGATGGTGATGCCAGTGAGTTGCTAAGAATGTGGGTGGATTGATTGGCGCTGTAGCGAGAGGTTTGAGTCCCCGCAGATGAGGAGGTGAGTTGCCAATGACAAGAATTGTAATATTCGCATTACTTGTAGCACTTGCACTAGTCGGCATATCATGCAGTCCGGATGATGCTTTTGATAATGTCTCAGAAGCAGAATCACTTCCGCAGGAGAGCGTAGTACCCGAGAAAGTATTGCCAGAAGACGATTTGTCCGTTTATGATGCCTTAGACGATGACATTGAGGTAATAGATACATTCCCACCTAAGGCGATTTGGTTTAGAACACCTGCTGAAGTTCTAGAGTTGTTTGCTGTGTTGGAATATGATGAGGAAACTCTGCTTGAATATCTATGGAAAACAAGTCTTAATATGAATGGAGTAGAGACAAGGGAAGATGTTGAGAATTTATTCGTGTTACTAAATAATATATATCTCCCAACCAACCATACATGGGGCGAAATGACATATTTACCTGAAGTAGACAGAAATTATATTGAAATCTTCTACGATTTTGTCAGGGGAGGCATATTGGGTTCTGGTCAGTATTTCCTTCAGCGATTTCAGATATTTCTTAATGAAGAAGCCTCTCGAAGTCTGCTGGAAAATGCTCGAACAGAAGCGCTGGATATTACAGATAAGATTAGAATACTTGTCCAAGATAATGTAATGGCTGAATATGTGCTCCGTCCCGGTTATGGCATTAGTGTTTTTATGCACTCGGAACCTCATGTTGAACAAGGGCGCTTTTGGTATGAATGTGCGGATACTTCAGAAATCTATTCATCTTACTATGACAGATTTTTTAGGGAGTTTACGCTTGATGTGCAAGGTACTCATGTTGCGCTACTACTTTCAGAAGAATATGATGAGGATGAGATGCATAGAATAATAGCAGACATTGCATTTGCCCGTGGTGTTTTTGAAAGAACGGAGTTTCTTCCGCAATATCAGATTGAGTTCAGGTCGCACAACGAAGTTGTCAGATTGCGAAATGCATTGCAGTACGAAGATGAACAGTTTATTACATTTTTGCGAGAAAGCCGCTTTGCTGAAATGAGATTTTGGACGAGAAGTGACGTGGAGAATTTCTTTGCGAAGCTTGACAGTTTTAATCTTCCTATTGACCGAAGCTGGACATCTTTTTCTTTCTTCCCCCGTCCCGCCGGAGTCAGCTTTCATTTTCCGGGTATAGGTCACCAAATTCAATCTCTTCTAATAAACCTGAGCTTGTCGGAAGAGGATTGGCTTGATTATTTGCTTATAGAGGACATGGAAGAAAATGACACAGAGCACACAGCGGCACTGCTTTCGCATATCCGCAACGAGGAATCTGCTGAGGGAGTTTTGCGAGTAGGAAGCGACATCCGTGTATTTGAACGAGAAGAAACGAGCGATTTGGGGTGCAGCATTGCTTTTGCGCTAGATGTTAAAGGCAGATATGTTTATGCTGAGATAATGACTGAAAACAGGGATGCCGCATTAGATATTCTTGCGAACCTAGAATTTGCTCGCGGCGTTTTCGGAACGCAACCGTAGCTCTATAGGAGGCATGTCGCTATGAAACGATTATTAATTTTACTGTTACTCATAACACTCGCACTAATCGCAGTAGGGTGTGAAAACTTAGGAGAATATGAGGGTTTTGCAGATGTGGAGAACATTGAAAACGAGATTGAAAATAACGGGATGGAGGAGGAGCATGTGCGAGAAGTTGAGTTTCGAGAAGTAGATTTATCGAAGCCATATTGGGCAGGCGAAATGTGGATGGATATGGGTGCGGAAATCGATCTAACTGTTGATGATACCTCTGACTTATCACAGTTTGCGAGTCAAGCAATAGAATCAAGAGAACAGTCTGAGTATATTGCAAATTACATTTTGGAGCAACAACAAGCAAGTGGATATTTAAGAGATTTTGTATTGAGAAGCATAGAACACGATCCGGCACAAAATATCTGGATTTTCAGATACGCTCCATATCCACCTGTACCCGGAATGTCTTTTTATGCAGCCGTAGATGGTGATGCTAGTGAGTTGCTCAGAATGTGGGTGGATTGATTGGTGCTGTGGTGAGAGACCTAGCAGATGTGTATGAGGAGGTGAGTTGCCAATGACAAAAGTCGTAATATTAGCACTGCTTGTAGCACTCGCACTAATCGCAGTAGGTTGCGAAAACTTAGGAGAAGATGAGGGTCTTATCGAGGTGGAGAACATTGAAAACGAGATAGGAGATAACGGAACGGAGGAAGAGCACGTTAGAGAAGTTGAGTTTAGCGAAGTAGATTTATCTGAGCCATATTGGGCAGGCGAAATGTGGATAGATATGGGTGCAGACATTGATCTAACTGTTGATGATACCTTTGATTTATCACAATTTGCAGATCAACCAATAGAATCAAGGGAACAGGCTAAAATAATTGCATATGAAATCTTGGAGCAGCACCAAAGAAACGGCTTCCTAAAAAAATATTTATTGTGGAGTATTGACCACGACCCAGCGCAAAATATTTGGATTTTTTTGTATTTACGCGATCCTGTGGTCGCCGCAGGAATGCCATTTTATGCAGCTGTGGACGGATACACCAGTGAATTGCTCAGAATGTGGGTATGGTGAGAGACCTAGCAGACGCAGATGAGGAGGTGAGCTGCCAATGACAAGAATCATAATATTAACATTACTTGTAGCACTCGCACTGATTGGCACAGGCTGTGATAAGTTAGACGAAGTTGCAGATGTAGAAAACGAGATTAATAATACAGGAGAGGATGATATGGAAAGCATGAGAGAAGTTGCGTTTCGAGAAGTAGATTTATCTATACCATGGGGCAATTAAATGTGGATGGATTATGGTGTTGACGCAAGAGGAGAAGTTGACTTATCACAGTTTGCAGGTCAAGTAATAGATTCTATAGAACTAGCTGAAATGATAGCAAATGAAATCTTGATACAAGAACAAGCGAGTGGATTTTTTAGAGACTTCATTTTAGTAAGCATTAGACATGATCCGGTACAAAATATTTGGATTTTTACATACGTGAAATATCCTCTCGAACTTGGATCACCATTTTATGTAGCTGTGGATGGACACACCAGTGAGTTGCTCAGAATGTGGGTGTATTGAGAGACCTAGCAGACGCAGACGAGGAGGTGAGCTGCCAATGACAAGAATCGTAATATTAGCATTACTTGTAACACTCGCGCTAATTGGCACAGGCTGCGAAAACACAAGAGAAGATGAGGGTTTTGCAGAGGTGGAGAACATTGAAAAAGAGATAGAAGATAACGGAATGGATGAAAAGCATGTGCGAGAAGTTGAGTTTAGCGAAGTAGATTTATCGAAGCCATATTGGGCAGGCGAAATGTGGATGGATATGGGTGTAGGCGCAAGAGGCGAAGTAGATTTGTCACAGTTTGCAGGTCAAACAATAGATACAAGAGAACAGGCTGAAATAATTGCATATGAAATCTTGAAGCAACAACAAGCTGATGGATTTTTTAGAGATTTTGTGCTGACCAATATTGATTTCGATCCGGTGCAAAATATCTGGATTTTTATGTACGGTTACGGTAGATATCCACCTGTTGCAGGAATGCCATTTTATGCAGCTGTGGACGGATACACCAGTGAATTGCTCAGAATGTGGGTATGGTGAGAGACTTAGCAGACGCGCATGAGGAGGTGAGCTGCCAATGACAAAAATCATAATATTAACATTACTTGTAGCACTCGCACTAATAGGCACAGGCTGCGAAAACTTAGAAGAATATGAGACAGAAGACAATGGAATGGATGAAGAGCATGTGCGAGAAGTAAGGTTTAGTGAAGTAGATTTGCAAGGGCTTTATTGGCGTGGTCGAGCTTTGTATGAGCACGGGGATGAGGGGTTGCCCATAAGCGATTTAAGCCAGATTCTTGGACTACCCATAACTACAAAGGAAGAGGCCGTAAAGATTGCAAATGAAATTCTAGAATCAGAGTCTCATCCTGATATGGAAGTAGGGCAAGGAATTATCGAAAATCTCACTCTCGAATTATTGTTGGTTGAGCATGATCAAAATCAAAATCTGTGGCTGTTTTCATATTGGCAATACTTTACCTTTGGCGCATCTATGCACATCGCTGTGGATGGTAATACCGGAAAATTGCTCTGTATGTGGAAAGAGGGTGTGAGAGAAGAATTCAGAGAAGTAGATTTATCAGAACCGGATTTGAGTGGTCGATTTTGGTATGAACGTGGAGGTGAGAGCCAACCAATAAGTGATTTAAGCCAGATTCTTGGACAGCCCATAACCACAAGGGAAGAGGCAGTAGCAATTGCAAATCGAATTCTGGAATCAGAATCTCATCCTGATATGGAAGTAGGTAAAGGTATTATTGGCGGTCTTATCCTTGAACTCATGCTAGTTGAACATGACCCAAATCAAAATATATGGATTTTTCAATATTGGCAATACTTTACTCTTGGCAGTTCTCTATCAGTGGCTGTGGACGGAAGTACCGGAGAATTTCTTCGTATGTGGGTGTGGTGATTGAAGTTAGGGAGGTTATCGGTATTGAAAAGGAAAATCATTATTGCAATTACCCCGTTACTTGCACTGGGCATTGTGGTCATGCTATTCATTTTTTTAAGTAAGGAGTCGCTGCTAACTCGAAGTTTAGACGAAATAGAAAGCATATCAATAACTCTGTTAAGGTTTCGTGGACATACCGGATTAGATTTCGAGATAACACTTACGGAAAGACAAGATATTGAAGCTATTTATTATGTGATTTATACAACAGAGGTAACTTCACGTCCGCGTCCAAATTATCATCAACGCTTAGCTGAGGATCCAAGTTTTATCATGTATATCAACTATAATAATGGCGATAGGGACAAGATAGAAGTTTTAGGTCTTTCAATGTTTTATAGAAAATTAGATTTACGGGGAGGCGGCGGACAAGGATATGTCTTTGGTTCAGATGTGCGTATGGTGGATTTGTTTGAAGAATTCTTTGAGAAAATATTAGGGCTTCCTGAAAGAGTGGATGAGGTGGTTTTTTTAGAGACATTGCAGCAAGACAATTGGGGGCATCAAGCTATAGAAATTGTTAATCCGGCAAGCGATTTATCACTTTTTTTGGGTCAAACGGTTCATACACGTGAAGAAGCTATAAGCGTGGCAAAGGCACTTATGGAGAGTGAAGTCAGGGAAGACCATGAGTTGGTGTCAATAATGCATAGCCCCAGTGTTAACGTATGGGTCTTTACGTATAGGTGGGCTTCTATACTCCATGGCGGTGGTGTTTTCCGTATTGCGTTCAACGGGGAAACCGGAGAAGTTATTGAAATGTGGTGGGAGTAATCGAACGGCTTTATAGGAGGCGTGTGAAATGAATAGAAAAATAATACTAACCATAATCCTGCTGGTACTTGTCATAATGGCTGTCATTGTGCCCTCCGGTAATGATGGCGGTGCAGATAATGCACTCAATGCGGAGAGCGTTGATGTGGGCAATACGGTAGATAATGCTGATTTTTGCGAGTCAAATCTTGACGTGGCGTATAGTGAAGTTAGTGACGTGATATACGGTGATGTTGGCAAAGAGCCGGACTATGAAGTCTATGCCGATGAAAGCCACGAGCCGGATTATGAAGTCTATGTCGATGAAAGCCACGAGCCGGGTAATGTGAATAACAATAACATACGCAATATAAACCGGGAAACATATTTAACCGAAAACGAAGAGATAGACTATATGTTGTCATGGTATCCGCCATGGTATCTGCCATATGAGCAGGAGCGGGTCTTTCCCGGAACTACAATGGGCGCACTTGCGGAGCGCATTCGCAAAGCTGCAGACTATCTGCAAATGCAAAATTTGATTATTACCGACCTGTTTGCTGAGCTAAGCGAGACGCACAGACGTGCTGTTGTCGTGTATAGTGAAAACAGCTTCTTTCAAAACGTTCTTAATCGTGCATATTATGAGCTTCGCATGGCGATGGAAAATCTTGTGTTTCTGCAAAAAGATGACTTGCGTACGGCATATCTTTACGCAAGCGAATATTGCCACAGTATCAGGCACTTGTATACAGCCGTTAGCTGGAGCGCAATGCAGGATGCTCATTCTCATGCACGAGATATCTATCACCAGACATGCATAACACAAGATGATATAGACTCAGCACTTGTATCACTTCTTGATGCACTGGGTAATCTTACAAAAGTGCAGCAAAACACTCTATCTGAGCTAATTCGTGATACAGAGCATGACACTTTGCGTTGGTTTTTGTATACACTCGAAAGCTTTGAAGTATTTCAAAACGCAAGAAGTGCCGCAAGACTCGCATATGTTCGTGTGGTATCGCAAGAAGAAATAGACACTGCCATGTACGAACTAACAGCAGCGCGGAATAATTTGGTGCTTTTGTCAGGAGAAGAGTTCCTGCTTCGCATAGTCAGGGTCGGCGAAATATCACAGCAACTTAATACAAGATGGACATCGGCAAGCTACACAAGTCTCGTTGCCGCCTTAAATGCCGCAAACTCTGTGCTCCGATACGGCGGAGTGTTTGGTGATTACTATGCCGCAGCCAATGCGTTAAACCTGGCGATTACCAACCTAGTAGTAACAAACAGGCTTCAGCTGCCTATTTATCTTGACCACGGCAGACTTTATGTGCATAACACAAACTACACAGTGCACAGCCGCAATGCACTGAGCAGTGCGCTGACACGTGCGCAGTTTGCATATGCTAATCAGTATACATCGGAAGAGAGGCTGGGTACAATTCTCTACGACTTGCGACAAGCCATTTTAAGATTGCAGCGGGTATGAGCAACACTGCACTTCAACATCATCCGAAAAACCGTGGCAAGTATTCTTTGTTTGCTTCGAGCATTTCGTCCAGTAGCGGTAGGGCTTTTGCTATGTCACCTACCAGCGGATGTGCCATCAGGGCTGCTAGTGCTAAGTCGCGGTCGCCCTCTAGTGCTGCACGCACTGTCAGCTTCTCGTAGGCTTTGACTGCACGCATTAATCCCTTTATGTAATCGTTGTAGACAGTCACCGGCAATGGTGTAATACCGTCTTTCCCGAGGCGACTGAGCACCTCTACCGCATCATTATCGTCCATAAACGGCACTGCACCGTTGTTTTTTGCAGCAACCACATGCACCTCATTTTTATCTAATATAATTGACTCGGCTGCCGACACTGCCGCTGTCGCATACATAGAACCGCCGCGCTGAGCGAGCTCCGGTGGCTTTATATTCAGCTCCGGATTTGCATATTGCTCTCTGAGTTTACCCTCTAGTTCTACGCATATTTCGCCTCTGGTTTTCTCCGCTTCAAGACATAGCTTGACCTGCTCACTGCGGCTGTAATAATAATTCAAATATGAACTCGGAATATACGGTACAGCTTTGAACAGTGCAGGGTCTATATGAGCCACAGGATTATTCTTCATTGAAGTGTCTGCTTTACCCGCAATGCTTGACACTATATTTTCGGTCTCACCATGCTTTACTACGCTTGTTATCCAGCTCAGGTGATTGAGCCCGACATATTCATAATCAAACTCGCGTGTACCTATTGCATCCGCAATACCTTTAACCATATTTATGGCACAGTTGCAGAGTCCCACCATGTTTGCATCTGTTTCGTTTAAAACAGCCTCGGCGATTATGCCTGACGGATTTGAAAAGTTTATAAGCCATGCACCGCTTTCACTCAGGCGTTTCATGTCTGCAACGATATCCATTATGACAGGCACTGTCCTGAGAGCTTGCATGAAGCCCCCTGCCCCGGTCGTCTCTTGCCCCAGCAGTCCGTATTTCAACGGTATTTTCTCATCTCTTATTCTGCCCTCCATTCTGCCGGGTCTGATTTGTGCAAATACAACCTTTGCGCCATCAAGAGCGCAGTGCAAATCCTCTGTCAGCTCGACTTTGCCCCTAAATCCACCTTTTTCGAGCTGCCGCTTTGCCAAACCGCCCAATAAATCAAGCGCTGCCTTATCAATATCCATGAGCGTTACATTTGTTATCTGCAGGGCATCTGCTCTTTCCACCAGACCCTCTATCAGTTCCGGCGTATAAGTGCTCCCCGCTCCTATTACTGCAATTTTAATCATAGTCTTTCCTTTCCCCCTCTATCAACTGTACGATTTAATAATTCCGTCATCATAAGCAAAAGCCCTGTGAAAACTAAAATAAATATCGGGTAGAAACCTATGCCGGTTACACGGGCTATTTGCCCAAGCAACGGAGGCATTAGGGTCGAACCCGTATATGCACCTGCCATTTGCACCCCAATTATTGCCCTTGCGTTCTCCTGACCGAAATTATAAGGCGTGGAGTGAATGATAGACGGGAATACTGTCGAGCACCCCAAGCCCACCACTACAAGCCCTGCCAGACTTACTATATCAGGCTGTACGGGGAGCATTATCATAACTATGCCCATGAGCATAATCACTACACTTCCGCGTATCATGTTGCGGTCGCCGCATTTGTCTGCAATGAAACCTCCGAGAAAACGTCCGCCCATAAGACCCCAGAAGAACAATGCTGCGTGGCTTGCAGCTACTTCTTCCGATATCCCCCGCTGATACACCAAATAGCTGCTTGCCCATAACATCGTTGTTGCCTCTACTGCGGTATATGCAAAAAAAGCAGGCAACATCAGCTTTACGCCTCTGATTTTAAGCACCTCTCCCAGCGACATGGCTTTGCCGCGCTCCTCTGCGGGTGGCACTCCACCGCCCTTTTTTCTCCAGAGCGGCAGGCTTATGAATATTGCCAGCGCTACGCCCACTTGTATCATCGACACCGTGAAGTACCCATGCTCCCAGCCCATGTTTCTTGTCAGTGCGTAACCCATAATATACGGGCTTATCACAGCACCTACACCCCAGAAAGCATGAAGCCAGCTCATGTAGCGTGAGCTGTAGTGTCTTGCCACGTAATTATTAAGAGCGGCATCGATTGTGCCTGCTGCGAGTCCGTAGGGAATAGCCCAGAGCAGAAGCATCCGGAAAGTTCCTGCTGTAGATATTCCGAATATCGCTCCGGCGAGTACAGTTAAACCTATTGCCGTTGTTAAGCCCGCTCCGAGCCTTCTCGTTATTCTGTCTGAGAGCAGACTTGATATAATTGTTCCGGCTGCGAAAATCATTGTTATGAACCCGGCATTTTCGAATGACGCACCTATCTTGTGATGCATTGTCGGCCACGCCGCACCCAGTAAAGAATCGGGTAGTCCCAGTGCTATGAACGCCAGATAAATCAGTGCTAAAAGTAATGCTGCCATCGTTTAATTTCTTCCTATTTCGTATACTGATCTTACTTTAAGATTTTTGGGGTCACCCCTTACTATTTCAACTATTACTTCCTCTGCGTTTATATCAAAGTAGTTATCAGTCAGAATAAAATCTTCGTCATCGGAGTAAATTTCTACACTTTTGGCATAACTCTCCGCTTTCACTTTGATTTTATTCCCATCTCTTTTGACGGTCAGCTTAGGGTCTTTGAACTTATAATGCTTTGGCATACAAAACAAAACTGTGCCCGAAGATACTATCTTTTCGTCTACTTCAAGTTCATAGCTGAAATAGTTGCTTAGCTCATCGCAATCAGAAAAATCCAGCTCAGGAAGCCGGAGGGATGATAGTTTTTTTACCCTCACTTTGTATTCGCCGCTTTTTTTAACTTCACCTGACGGGTCACGGAGCGCCCAACTTATTTTTCCTTTAACTTCTTTCATAGATTCGTTTGCCACAGATAATTTTGCCGCTTTTTTTATGGGCTCAGGCTGCGCCACGCAGAACGGGCGCTCGGTCATTTCACCTGTCTCCTCAACGCTCAACATTACCGGAGCGAAGAAGCGTTTTGCGTAGTAATGCAAGGCTTTCCATCTACCATGATAATCAATTGAGGACCATGATGCAACAGGCCAGATATCATTTAGCTGCCAATATATTGCGCCCATGCAGCGACCTCTGTTGCGTCGCCAGTGCTCTACGCCGTAGCGGATTGCATCGGCTTGCAAAAGTTGTGAAGCATACAGTAAATGGTCAAACTCCGTCGGATAGCGATACATACTTGCCAGATAGCCGAGTATTTTACCGTTTGCCCCTGTGTTTCTCTGGTGCATCTCCATAACGCGGGAGAAAATATTTCTGTCCTCAGGCTCGGTGAATGATTTGACCGTTTTCAGGCACGGAAAACTTTGGAATCCGAATTCAGAAGCATAGCGGAAGTGAAATTTTCTGTATTCGCTGAACGGCTTAAACCCATGCCAGACATCCCAATAGTGGACATCACCTCTGTCCGGGTTGTTCGGGTCATCGAAGCTGCCGCCGCTCGATGCTGATGCAGGCCAATAGTAGGTTTGCGGGTCATATTCCGAGACTATCTGCGGTATGATGTATTCAAACATTTTGATATAATCTGCCCTCTGCTTCGGGCTTGCTTTATACCATCCATCGTAATGGGCTTGTTCAAGCTCGTTGTTGCCGCACCATAGCCCCAGCGATGCGTGGTGGCGCAACCGTTTTACGTTGTCTATCATTTCTGCGCGTATGCTTTTCTCAAACTCGGGGGTCAGCTCATAAACCGCACAGCAGAACATAAAGTCTTGCCACACTATAAGCCCGAGTTCGTCGCATATGTCGTAAAAATCATCTCCGGGGTAGTACCCCCCGCCCCAAATGCGTATAGCGTTAAAGTTTGCAGCAACGCAATCCTCTAACAATCCGCGTTTTTGTTCAGTTGTGATTCTTGAAAATATATTATCTTCGGGAATATAGTCCGCACCCATTGCGAATATGTCCACGCCGTTTACCCGATGCATAAAGCTCTCGCCCCAGTCGTCTTTTTCCCTTGCCATTGTCAAAGTGCGCAGCCCTATGCGGCGTTCCCAGCGGTCGTATTCGTTGCCCTCACGGTCTGTCACCACAACAAGCACGTTGTAAAGCGGTTGCTTGCCGTAACCGTTTGGCCACCATAACTCAGGCTTTTCTATTTTAAGTTTCCCATCGGTCAATTTCCATTTGTTCTCTTTGCCGTCAGGTGCCGTCACGGTGATATTTATGTCAAAGCCGTCTATATCCGGGTCTTCATCCCCATAGCAAAATAGTGATGTTTCAAAGTCAAGTTCTACAGCACCATCTTCTCTGTGGTGCTGAGTCACGTATACGCTATCGAGTCTCACCGCACCGATGTAGCCGATGTATATGTCTCTCCATATGCCCGCATCGGGTAGCCTCGGCCCCCAATCCCATCCGAACATACAATGCGTTTTCCGTATTTGAGGGAAACCGCGCATAGCATCACCCGAGCCTTCGGTAAGTATTTCGCTGTGTCTTGCGGCTACATATTTTGTGGGTGAACGAAATGTCAGTTTAAGTTCATTGCCTTTTTCTTTGAGCAGGTCTTTTATGCCGAACTCCCAGCGTCTGTGCATGTTGTCTGCACGCCCTATTATCTCACCGTTAAGCTTAAGGTCACAGATTGTGTCAAGTCCTTCGCAGACAAGCAAAGCGTCCTGTGAATCCAAGTCATCTGCATCAAAAACTCTTGTGAACTCAAAGTCAAAATCCATCAATTTCAGAGCTTCAAGCTCATTGTCGCGCCAAAACGGATCCGGCATTTTCTTTGCATCAAGCAATGTACTGTATACCGAGCCGGGAATTTTTGCTTTTAGTTTTTCGTTTTTAAATGGGGAATCTCCGAGAAATTCCAAAGTCCACGACCCGTTTAACAATTGTTTCTTCATGCACATACCAGTCCTTTTTGAGCTTTTTTCTTCATCTTCTCATGATATAGCACGTTGTCTGCACCAAGCATAGCCGCATCAAACTCTTTCTTTGTAGTGACTTCCAAAACAGAGCACCCTATGCTCGCCGAGATGTTATAGGGATGTATGCGGAGCGTATTATATTCATCAATGTTTTTTCTGAGCCTGTTTTCGAGAAGCGCACTATCCTCATTCGACTTAACAGTTGCAAGCACAACAAATTCATCACCGCCAACTCTTCCGGCGATATCTTCTTCGCGAAGTGTCTCTCTCAAAATTTTTGCAAAAATTCTGAGCGCTGCGTCGCCCTCTTTGTGACCGTAGGTATCGTTTATCTGCTTTAGCCCGTCCAAATCCATATACAGGACAACCGCCACTTTCAGCTCATCCCTGCTCAGCTGTCTGAGTCTTGAATATGCAAATTCAAGAAATCCTCTGCGGTTCAGAATACCTGTAAGGTCATCAGTTATCGACAGCTCACGTATTTTCGTAATCAACTTAGAACCCTCTACCGAAGAGGATATAGTTACACGCAGGCTTTCATACACGTCCGATGTAACATTTTCATTATACGGTAAAAGCAGAAAGCCCAAGTCCTCCTTTTCGAAAAACAGCGGAAAAATGAAAACAGACTTCCTCTGATTATCAACGTCAAAGCCCTCTATTGTCGAATAATCGTGAAATGATAAATGCGTAAAGTCAGACTTTTCCAAGCAAATCTGATTATTACCGCAAAAGCCCACTACTTTATCAACAATGCCGATGCCACTCCCCGACTTTATAACTTTCATGTTGTTGTAAACCCCGACCAACGCAGAGTCTAAGAGCAATTCCGGAAGTGACCTTTGCAGCTCTTCTCCTATAGAGTCAAGGTCATTTGTCTGTGCGAGCGAACTCGTGGTTCGCCGGAGGCGCAGACGGGTTTCGGCTTGCTTATATTCACTAATAATGTTTTCTTTGACTTTGATATTATTTATGAGCGTTGCGGCGAAAACCAGCGCATTAATAACCGGCTGTACGCTGATCACCTCATTGCCGAACTTCTGAACGCCAAACGTCAGCACATTGAGTGCGTCAAAGCACTTATTCAAATCACCGGAAAAATAGTTGTACTCAACCAGATAGCCGTCAATTATACGACAAAATTCATCCTGGCAAAACGGGTCTTTTTTCATCTGTGCAACAAGATTTCTTGCCAGTCTTTCTACAATTACATCCGACGCTTCACCTGCAAAAATCGACTGAAACTCGCGCACAACAAATGCCTCCATATTGCTGTCGTTGGCATCTGTGTCAATACTTCTCACCGTGACAGCCTCGAGTTCCCTGCCGAGACATCCGCAAGATTGTCTGGTCATGAATACCGGATTGACATACTCCAGTTCCTCCACCTGTTCGCCCATAATCATTTTATTAAGCATACGAATCCCGCGTTTACCTATCTCATAGAAATCTTGCCGTGCCGTACTTATCGAGGGTATGTATGTCGCCGATTCTCTGTTGTCGTCGAAACTCACCACCGCCACATTTCGCGGCACAAGAATACGTCTTCTCCCGAGTTCTTCTATAGCCCCTATTGCCGCTTCATCATTACTCACAGCAATAGCATCAAAAGGAAGCTTTCGCTCGTCAATGAGTTCCCTAACCGCTTTTCCACCTGTGCGCCGCACAAAGTCGCCCGGCAAAGAGTATCTTTCATCGTATTCTATGCCGTTTTCTTCAAGTGCTTTTTTGTACCCTAAAAATCGCTCATTACCCTCACGGTTCCCCTCAGGTCCGCAGATAAAAGCTATTTGTTTTTTACCGTGTTCGCGAATCAAGTGATTCACAGCGGCATAAATTCCGCTGACATTTTCAGCCAGCACGGTGGGAGCTTCCTTTGAGGGAAATGACACTGAAACAGTTGGTATGTGCTCAGCAAATCCCTTTACAACGTCCTCAATGACATCGTTATCATAGACATGTCCGATATATCCTGCAAACAAAATGACCCCATCGAGTGATTCAGTTTTCTTCATCAGCTCAAAACAAATCTCCAGATGCGAAACATTCCCCCGTTCAGGCATATGACATGTGCCTACATATATGGTCAGGTTTATGTCATTTTCTACGGCAAACTCGTTGATTCCATGCAAAATCCTATACTGGCACGGATCGTCTATATTCGACACCAGTACACCAAAGTGCATTCTTTTCTTCTTTTTCATAGACTTACAGCCCCCTCCCTTAAACTAAGGGTCTGCCCTCAGTCATGTCCATCTTTTTGACAGTCATTTCTTTCATTATGAGTTCAGTTTTTCATCTATTAGTTTTTGGAGATCTTCTACTGATTTACCGGGAATCATTCCCATCAGGCGTATTTGGCGAAGCACCATTTCAGGTATACCTTGGAGGTGCATATATTCCAGTGAGCCGGGCTCGGGGTTGCTGTTTTCATGCTCCATTAAGGCGGGCATAGCTTCTCTCGCCAGTTTCAGGAACTCTTCACCGTTTTTCATGCGTTTTATGTCACGGATTGTTGTGTTCACATGTGCTTTAAAGGGAATCTCAACCGTTGACTCTACTTTCACTTCAGCGCACAGTGCTATGTCGCGTGACGAGCGAGCCACCATTATGTTATAGGTATCAGTCAGCACATGCCAGTCACTTAACTTAGTATTATAATACGTAAATGCAGATTTTTCCAGTGTAAATTTTACTGTCTTTTTCTCGCCCGGGTTTAGGTCAACTTTTGTAAAATCACGGAGTTCTTTATCCGCTCTTATAAGCCTGTCGTCTTTTTCTTTCACGCCAACATAGAGTTGCACAATTTCTTTTCCGGATATGTTTCCGACATTTTTCACATCGACCGCAACGGTCAATGTTTCTGAATCTTTCATTGACGTTTTATCCGTTTTCAAGTTTGAATACTCAAATTTTGTGTAACTGAGTCCATGTCCGAACGGAAATTGCACTGCCATCTCTTTTGTGTCATAGTAACGATAGCCCACAAAAACTCCTTCGCGGTACTCTGTCACATCTTGCTCGCCAAAGTAATGTAGGTATGATGGGTTGTCGCTGAGCTTAACAGGGATTGATTCGGCAAGCTTTCCGCAAGGATTGACCGCTCCGAATAATATGTCAACAATAGCCGCTCCGCCCGCTTGACCACCGAGATATGCTTCGAGCAAACCATCGGTTTTTGTCAGCCATGGCATTTCAACAGGTGACCCGTTGTGCAAAACCACTACGACGTTTTTATTTACAGAGCAAACCGCTTCGATTAGTTTGTTTTGTCCCTCGGGCATACGCATATGTGTTCTGTCGTAACCCTCTGACTCATAGGCAGGCGGCAGTCCCACAAACAATACGCATACATCAGCAGACTTTGCCGCAGCGACCGCTTCGCTCTCCAGTTTTTTATCGGAATCATCGCATTTATTTGTGTTGTAGCCTTGGCAGTATGTTACATTCTTATTATCTTTCACCGCTTCGAGTGCGGGAGTCATTTTAACAGGGTTTACCTGTGAGCTGCCTGCACCTTGGTATCTTGGTGCCGCTGCAAACTCGCCTATAAACACCACTTTTGCGTCTTTTTTCAGTGGTAGTATGTTATTTTCATTTTTCAGTAATACCATTGACTCGGCTGCTATCTTTTGGGCGAGCGCATTGTGCTTTTCCTTGTCAAACGGCTTAGCGTCGCCTTTTGGAAGCGTGCGGACAATCAGCCTTAGCAGGCGCTCTACTGCAAGATCCAGCGTTTCCATAGATAGCTCTCCTGATTTTACCGCTTTTACGATATACTCATCATTTGACGGCTCGGCTACGCCCGGCATTTCAAGTTCCAATCCGGCTTTAAGCCCATTTACTCGGTTATTGACTGCGCCCCAGTCGCTTACTACTACTCCGTCAAAACCCCACTCATCCCTGAGTATTTCTGTGAGCAGGCGGTGGTTTTCGGATGCATACTCGCCGTTTACTTTGTTGTATGCACACATTACTGTCGCAGGTTTTCCGGCTTTTACAGACTTCTCGAATGCAGGCAAATAGATTTCTCTGAGCGTTCTCTCGTCAATCACAGAATCGCTTGACCAGCGACGTGTTTCCTGCTCATTTCCTGTGTAGTGTTTAAGACTTGTTCCGATACCTTTTGACTCACAACCTTTTATGAATGACGAGCCCATTTCCCCCGCGAGATACGGGTCCTCCGAAAAATATTCAAAGTTTCTGCCGCAGAGCGGACTGCGCTTTATATTTACACCCGGGCCGAGCACTATGCTTATATTTTCGGAAAGTGCTTCATCGGCAATCGCCTGTCCGAGTTCACTTAGGAGTTCTCTGTCAAATGAACACGCTGAGAGTGCCGCAGGTGGGAAGCATGTGGCAGGCACACTGGCTTTATCTCCGTTTTGCAGGCTTCCTCCCGCAAGCTGATGCGATACTTTTCTCAAACCATGCGGTCCGTCTGTCATAAGTATAGACGGCACACCCAATCTCTCAACAGGTTTTGTCTCCCAGAAATTGAGTCCGCTGCAAAGCCCTGCTTTTTCTTCAAGCGTCATTTTTGCTATTAGCTCTTCTATGTTCATACTGCGCTCTCCTGTTTTATTCTTTTACGCCATATAGCTATATACATATTAAATAAAATTTATCACTTTTCACCCAAATAACTATCAATAAACACCATAACACATTGTTCATATAATTGCAAGATATTTTTAAACATTACTACGCATAATCTCCGGATTAAAATCCGAGTTTGATGGCTAATCAAATTGCGAATTGCAGTTCGTTATAAAAAAACAACCGCCGAAGCGGTTGCCACCGGACACAGGCGTACTTACTATACGCTTAATGATAAATTCGGACGGTATCCGAACTTGCACATCTGCTTCGTCCAGTGTGAACAGTACATTGCTGTCTGTAACTCCATTATACACATTTCTAAGGAAATGTCAAGTTTTTGTGATTAACAATCTCTCGTAAATGACCTACATCTTCTTTGCAATAAGAAGCCCTTATTCTGTTAGCTAAAATGTCGCTGGCTTGAATGAGATGATTTTTGCTTGAATCGCAATACATCACCCTGACACTTACATTTCCTGTAAATATAGGCTTATGTACCTTGCTATAATCAAAATTTGTAATTCCATACTTCAACTCTTCCTTTATAGAGTCTTGTAAACTATAATAGCCGTTGGTGGCAGTGAGTTGTTCATCAATGGAAATCACCAGTTCAACATCATCTTCTTTACAGATTATCCGGTTATTCACAGCATCTTCAAGGGTTTGTTTTATTCCTCGCTTTAAAACATAATCTTTGAATCGGCAACGAGATTTCAGGTCTGAAAGGATACTATTATACACTCTATCAAGTTTAACTACCATTGAAAGACTTTGAAATTCTTTAACAGAATTAAAAAGAAAGCGTTTATGCTTTCCTGCTAAAAAAGCAGCTTTATATTCTCTGCCGAGTTTAAGTTTGCCATCCAAATCTTTCAAAGCTTTCGTATATTTCCTTTTTGCGCAATCACGAGTTTCCCTGTCGAAGAATACAAACCCCGCATACACAAAACAACCACTCGATTCATTCTTGTGAAAGACACCTGAATCGTCAAAATAAAAGTAAATTTTCCTAGAAATAGATACCACCTGCTAAACTTAATTTGTACGAAATTCTATCATGCCTCAATGCGGAAAACAAGAGTAACATACACCTCTACGCATAATCTCCGGTGTATTCTACGAGAACTACGTTATCTACGCCGTTTGTCTCTTTGAGCGAATTGAGGAAAGACGTGTCACCCTTACGAACTTTGACCTCAACGGTCAGTTCTGTAAAGCCCATACCGATTGTCTTATTTTTAAGCTTGTGAGAAAATTTCGACAACCCTGCATTTACTTCACTCTCAACACCATCCCCATCACTATAGCGAACTATAAGCAAAAAGGCGCGCTTATCACTCCCCAATGCAATAAATAAAATATATAAAATTGCGATAAACGCAGTACCAATCAAAGCAACCAAATGAAGCCTCGCCCCCGCCGTAAGCCCTGCAGCAACACCCCAAAAAAGAAATCCGACATCCAGCGGGTCCTTAACAGCCGCTCGAAAACGCACAACACTGAGCGCACCAACCATACCAAGAGTCAGCACAAGATTTGTACCGATGGTAATTATGATAAAAGAAGTAATAACACACACCATTATTATGAGCAAGTTAAAACTCTCGCTGTAAAGCGCACCTTTGTGAAAAAAACGATAAACCAAAAAAATTATAAGCCCGCAAAATGCAGCGACCGCCAGCGACGCCAAAACATTCATAGGCTGCAAATCCTCCAAAACAAGAATCTGCGGGTCTAAAAGCCATTCCAACAATAAATCAAATCTTCCCATAAGGTAAAATACCCCTTTCTCGTGCTATGCAATATTTTGACATTTCTGTATGTGTGAGCGGCAAACCATTAAGCAAACGCTTCATAATCTCCGGCAGAAAACTTGTATACTTTACTTCGAGCAACATCGGATAATGCGGATTTAAACCATAGTGCAAACCCAGCGGGTCATATCTGACAGGAACAATCGTCTTGTCGCCACTATCATCAGAGCTAAACAAAGGACTATCAAACGTGAAACGAACATCACCCGCCTGATATACAAAAGCCTCGCGCCGATAGGCATAAACAGCAGTGGGTCGCAGCCCTCGCAATCTATAGATAATACCCAACTTCTGCCATAAAGGAGAATCTTCCGTCAAAATAAAATCCAAATCACCCGACTTTACCTTTTGATATTGCTCTTCAGAAATTTTCTCGGTTTCCTTATAGGAAACAAGCCCGTCTTTGTGCTTACGTTCGAGACGTATGAAAGATAAATCACCGTTATAATGCCGCAATCTAAACTTGTTACGCACAAATGCCCCTCTGTACTTTGCGTAATAAAAATTATCATAGCGGTCGTCCAAATATAGATTGTTTACTACATATGAGCCATCTTTTGAATGAGCATCAGGCTGCATAATTGTCAAGATGCGCTCTCGCAAAATAGCAGCCGTCTGCGGAGTTATGATATATTTTTTCTCAAACCGTTGCCGCATATAAATGACCTTTCTTTAAAACATAAACGTACAATCCGGCAGCTGCGAATATAGAACACCAAATTACTGCAACCAAAGCAAATCCCTTAAATATCTACCTGCGTGGTCAAGATAAAAATAGTCCAATATATTCCCATCAATATCTGAAAGGAAAACAGTTCTGCCGACCCGAACATTAAAACCCATTTGTATTCGAAACAAATCCTCAGCAGTTCTGCTTCCTGTGCCTGCAAGTTCAAGCCTGCCGCCCGGCGCAACCGAAGCAGGAGGCAACCTCCACATTTGTAAATCATCAAGACGATGACTCAGAAAAAGACCGTCAGTACGCACTGTCTCCTCAGTAAGATTATAGAGCACCAAACCGTTGCTGCGACTCTCCTCATACACCTCGGCAATTACAAGCGGCGGCAAGTCAGGACGTGTGACCAGCGTGATATCCACAACACCATCGGCATCTGCATCTGCACGAGACACAAGAATACTCTCACTATAAATACGCTCACCACCAAGCAGCCAATGATCAAACGCAGTGAAGCGCGGCAAAACCGGACTGACCGACACGGTCAAATGATTAAAATACCGAGATGACATAGCTCGCTGCGTCCCAATCAAAGCCTCACCGGCAAACGGACCGCCATCAGTATGCACATTAACATAAAACATCTCATTATCAAAATCGAAAAACCGCGCCAAACTATCAAATATGACTCTATCCCTGTTGGCTGCAAAATGAATCATATCCGCATGATTTTCCTCCGCAAAACCCCTGGTGAACCAACCCGGGAATTTACTTGCATCAATAGCATGACCTATCTCAATATAAGCCTGAGCGTAAAGAAACTCTATAGCATTTCGCACAGAAGCCTCCGTTACGACATTTGCCGCAATATCGCAGAGCATAATCGTAAACAGCTCAGCCATATCTTGACGAGTCAGAATATTGCGGAGCAACTGTCCATTATCATTATTGTCTTCCAAAATGTTTTGGAAAGTGCGCAAACGATAGTCATCGCCGTACAAACCCAAAATCCAATCCAAATCGTACATAGCATAACGCCAGCGCCCATCTAAATGCGGGTGAAGCCCCGGAACTTGTTCACCGGTAAAACGCCAGCGGCGAAGATTGTTATACGGCCAGTCCCGTGTTCCGACATAAATATGATACGCGTAGTACCACAGTAGATTTTCAACATCAACTATGGCATTTAAAGCAGCAAACTCATCTTCATCATTTAAATCGCGCCACGCAAATTGATTTTTATAAGTCAAATCCTCGACAACACGTTCGCAAGCGTTGCGAAACCACCACTCACCGCGACCGATAACATCAAAATCACGAACAGGTGCATCATAGAGCTTTTCGAAAAAATCATCATCTACACGAAGCTGAAGCCATGCAAAACCATAATACCGACCATTTAAGAACACCGCCGCCGCACGCACAGGCGTAACATCATAAAACCCCGCATTTCGTGCAAGAACAGAGCCGACCTCATTACGAAGCATACCGTGAAAGCGGTCATTAGCGCCATTACGAAGAATCAGCGTTTCATACCTGTGCTGAGGCGTATTAAAACCGTCTAAAATATAGTCGCCCGGGAAAAATTGATAGTGAAATCTTCCTCTGTCCGGGCTATATTCTCGCCTTGGGATTAGTCTAAGCGATTTCTGGTCATGCTCTCTTGACCACGAGCCGAAAACACGCACCCCTGCATCCTGCGTGAGCACACGTTCACCATCAGGCGTGAATGTCTCAACATGAATCGGACGCTCTCCCTCTCTGCCTCGCAAATTAAAATTCGCAGGGTCGGTAGGAATGACATGATGCCCGGGATTTTCTCGGATAAATTCTCGCCGCAAGTGACCCGGCACTAAAATTCCGTAGTAGTGGTCAAATAAATAATAAGGGTCTGTGGAGAGCGAGAATATCAAGATATCCTCCCCAAATCGCTCATGAATCTCGGTGCCGATGAAGTATGTGTGGGTCAATGGCGCGGTTTTGTGTATCGCGCCCTGATAGTCCTCATAAACCGCTATGGCTCTAAGCACCGTGCCGCTCACTCTGCGACGCGATTGCAGCTTTATCGGCTCAATATATTCATAAGATTCGGTCGTTGGTGCAGAGCCGTCCAAAGTGTAAAAAATCCTTACTGTGTCTTCCGATGCGGTTATTTCAACCGTTATGCTCTCATCAAAAAAATGCCCTGTTTGGGAGAAACTTAGCGTAATGTCGGCGGCTTGGTTATTCTCGTCTAATTCCGCCTCGCCATCATTACTTGTCAGTGGTGTAACATCGTCACCTTGCTGTAAAAGACCGTCCTCGTATGCATCGTCATAACCATTTCCACCGTTGTCGTCCGGGGTCACACCGTCGGTTAGAGGAAAATAAACAACTGTCATGGGATTTTCGCTGAGTAAAAATGAGGACAAAAAAAGAACAGCAAGAAGAAAGGCTATTACGGCAATTCTTTTTGCATTTACTCTCATGCTTACGTCCCTCAAATTCAGCAGTTTTTACGCAGATTTTACTTAACTTGATGATACCATTCCATAAGCACTTTGTCAATAATTGAGCAAAGCGCGAGCGCTAGGCAAAGCGCGGCAGGGTATTTGGATTTATTTTGTAGCTTTAGGTGCTTGGTCGGTCTCCGAGGTTGTACCATCGCCTTATCGCTAGCTCGCGATATGCTACTTACCGCCCTCAGCACAGAGCTACAAAAAAATCCAAATACCCTGCCGCACTTTGCCTAACCCATAGGGTTGAGCATGACGTCGTCGATGCTGCCCCAGCCGCCATCACTGCGAACAAAAACACCAACCGTTATTTCACCACTTTCCGTGACTATGTTTTCAATAATAGGATTGCGCCAATTCACCCAACCATCAACATCAGTGTCCATGCGATGCCTGACACCGTCGGCATAAGCGAATATGTAAATTTCAAAATTCGCTACATCATCGCCCTGAATGAACAAACCAAACGAATACGTACCCGGCTGCAACCCGGTAACCGTTTGCTCCAGGGTGAATTCTATAAAATCCGGATCCCAGAAATGAACAGAATGTGTGCCGGTACGGGCATTAGCCACTTGCTCAAGGAAACGAAGCTGCTCCGTATCCCCGATATTATTTAGCACCCACATTGAACGGTCGGAATCCTCAAAGCTGTGGTTTTCAATAAAATTCGCTTCTTCCATACTTATAAAGCAAACCACTGCAAACCCTTGTGCCGTGCCGTAAACTCTGTATATACCTACAGGACTGTTACTTATCTCAACTAAATCCACATCTTCCCACACCACGGCAACAAGCTCAGTTCTCCCGTCATTATAAATTGCCTCCACATGAGTAGGCAGTTCAATAGGCGTGCTAATACGGACGGAAATATTTGCATTTGAGACCTCATCAAGCCGTATCTCTGTCACGGTACCTGTAAAAACATATCCGAACACGTTAAGCGACGGCAGAGGATGACCAAACGCATCAAACAAAGTCTGGTTATCAAAAGCCACACCACCGTACCAAATTCCGGCATCATCAGGGTCGTACTCAGCGGCAAAACTGGTAGCCCAACCGCTCCCGTACCGTTCCCACAGCACCGCACGCTCTTCCACAGCGTCACCGGGAACAGGAATCCAAGCAGGCTCCCAGTAAAACACACCGATTCCGGCATCACCCAAGCCCGCAACCGTCCTGATAACATCAGCCACCGCGCGAGCTTGCCCTTGCACGGTAAACGGATATGGCTTTTCAAACGTCCCGCCCTCACCTATTGTGTTGGCATGCCCGTCAAAATCCTCGTAAGTAAATGCGTAAGAAACTTCAGCGACCATTACATACTTGCCAAACTGTTCGGCAACATTAGTCAGTTGATATGCCAAATTATCAAGCGAGCCGTGCCAAAACGGATAAAACGATGTGGAGAATATATCATAGTCAACCCCGCCTACCTCCAGCAAACGCGCCAAATGCGCAAAATTTGTACTCTCCGGATTGGTAAAGTGTACCGCAATTTGTATATCCTTACCCGAGGCTTCACTCACATATCGCACAGCTCTTGCGCCTGCCGCAAGAAGTTGAGTTATCCTCGGCCACGCTCGTTCCCCTGCCAGACCGTTGTTATTTTCGTTGCCAATTTGCACCATCCCAACGTCTGCACCGCCATCTATCAGCATTTGAACGCTTTCTTTTGTAAATTGGTATAGAGCTTCTTCTTTTTCATCCATATTGAAATCGCGCCACGCTTTTGGCACCATTTGCTTACCGGGATCTGCCCAAAAATCGGAGTAATGGAAGTTTACTTTAAGCCTCATGCCATGCTCGGCAGCACGAACCCCCAGTTCAAGAGCTTTCTCTATTGTGTTATTGCCGCCGCCGTATCCTCTGCCTTGTGCGTCAAACGGGTCGTTCCAAACACGTACACGTATATAGTTAAACCCGGCTTCCGCAAGCGTTTTAAGCATATCTTGCTCGTTGCCGTCAAAATCGAAAAATCTCACACCACTCGCCTCAAGTGCAAGCAAGCTTGATACATCGGCACCCCTAATAAAGTCATTAGTAAGCCCGGGCACCGCTTCAATATAGAGTTCACTCGGAACCGGCTCGCCCTGTAGCCACCAAGGTTTGTCGGCAGCATCGGGAACTTCAACATCAGGCGCAGGCTCATCCGTCTGCGCGTCGGTATCAGGCGCAGGTACTTCAGTATCATACGCAGGCGAATCACAAGCGTAGACAAAGGCAAGCAAAAACGCAAACACAACAAGTAATAAAGATAATTTTTTCATATTTTTAACCTTTGGTGGCGCCGCTTGTAATGCCCTCAACATAGAACTTCTGCATTATAACAAACAGCACTGAAATCGGGATTGACACAATTACGCCACCGGCGGCAAAACGTGCGAAGTGAGTATTAATCAGCGCACGGTCAATCATTCGGAACAGACCTATAGCAACAGTCCAATCTGTAGCGATGCCTGATGTAATCATGATGTTTGCAAACATAAAGTCCATCCACGGCACCAAAAATGCACCGATTACAGTATATACAATAATGGGCTTTGACAGCGGCATGATAATCATTCTGAAAATCTGCGACTCGGTTGCACCATCAAGCCGCGCCGATTCACTAAGAGTCTCGGAGATTGTGTCAAAAAAGCCTTTCGCTATCAAGAACCCAAGACCGGAGCTGCCTGAGTAAACCAAAACAAGACCAAGGTGGCTATTTGTAAGACCGAATGCTTGCATTACAAAATACACGGCTATCATAGCCAATATTCCGGGGAACAGACCTATAATTACACTTAAGCTCATAAGAGTCCTGCGCCCTTTAAAACGCATACGGCTCATGGCGTAACTCACGCAAAGCACAAATATACTGGCAATAAGACCGGAAAAGATTGCAATCTGAAGTGTATTCATAAACCATACCGGAAACTGTGCTACGGTATCGTATCGGTCAAACAAAAGAAGCCTGTATGCCGTTAAAGAAAATTGCTCGGGCACAAATCTTCTCGCGTTCATGCCTTGAAACTCTGAAAATGAGTTGAGTACAAGCCAGATTATCGGAATAAGCCATATTAATGATAAAACAGCTAATAACAGATGGCGCACCGTAAGGGAAGCACCTTTTAAAACTTTATTACTCATATCTGGAACTTATCCTCCTTATTACGATTGATGATCAAATTAAAGGCAACAAGGGTTATAATCGCACACACTACAAACACCATTATACCTATGGTAGATGCCATTCGGTAATTCCATTGATCCTGAGTAAGCCTGTACAGCCACGTTACCAATAAATCCACCTCGTTGGCATTCGCTCGCGACATAGCGAGGTCGGTAGTGCGGTAAACATCATTGGTCAACAAGAAAATGACATTAAAGTTATTAAAATTATGAATAACCTGCGTAACGAGGAACGGTGCCGTCACAAAGAGCATATACGGCATGGTGATGTACACGAATTGTTTAAACGGGCTTGCACCGTCTATCCTTGCGCTCTCATACAGGTCTTTTGGTATGTTCATAAGCACTCCCGTTGCTATAAGCATTGTAAACGGCACACCAATCCAGATATTTGTAAGGACAATCATTGCCCTTGCCCACATCGGATGGTTGAAAAACGGAATAAACGTGAGGTGTTCCGGTACCATACCAATATTAATCAGCCACTGCGTCAAACCTATATCAGCGGCAAAGAAGTTTACGAATCCCGTTTGTGCAAACAAGCTTCTGATAACGAGCAAGGTTACAAACTGCGGAACCGCAATGGTGACAATGAAAATCGTCCGCCACAGCTTTTTAAGTTTTGTTTTGTCATTATTAATAAATGAGGCAAGAAATATCCCAAGAAAGAAATTACTGAATGTGGCTAAGAAAGCCCATATAAGAGTCCATGAAAGCACTCTGCCAAATGCGTATCCAAAAGTTGTTCCTACAGCTACACCACCAAATAGTTCACGAAAATTACTTAGCCCTACCCACGTAAAAAGAGAAGCAGGCGGCATATTATTTTGGTCGTAATTTGTAAATGCAACTGCGATAAGTACTGTAAGCGGAATTATAGTAAAGATGACAACGCCCAGACATGGAAGCGATAATAATGTTATGTGAAAGCGCTTGTCTCCGGCTGATTTAACATCTTCTATAAATGTAGGAATGTGCTGACCTTTTTCTGCTTTAACTTGCAAAGCGCGGACATTTGTTATGTTACGCAGATAGATAACGAGAGCAGCAAGCAATACAATTATTGAGCTTATTCCAAATAGTAATATCAGAAATGAGTGGTCAAAATCGTTGACTTCATTTCTCATGGTTGCGGGGTTAAAAACAGCCTCAAACTCAACTGTCCCGAGTGTCGGCAGCCTTCCAATGTAATGAGCGGCAAAATTAGTGGCAAATAGTATTATAACTACCTGAAACATCGTCACTAAAATTCCTTTTATGATTTGTTTCCTACGAAAATAACCCGCACCCATAATAAGCACGGATAATTTAACAAAAAAGTCACCCTCAACAAATGAGGCAGCAACTCCCTTAAAGAAGTTTAGAAAACTCACAAATGGGTTATTTTTCTCGACGCGGGCTAATGTTCCTGTCATTATGCACATCCCCTTATTTATGAAAGATTTCTGAAAGGGAGACCACGTTTGCGCAGTCTCCCTTTTCATGAGTTTCTATCCTATTGCGAAATAATTGATTTATCCGGTTATAGCCTCAACTGTTGAGTCGAGCAAATATTGTAAATCATGCCCCTCCGGATTACCTTGGACTATTATTTCTCCGAGAGTTTCCATTGGATCCCAGAAAGAACCACCCGGAAGGATTGACCAAGAATACGGTGCTTGTGCAGCGAATGCGGATGCAGCCAGATCATTTTGTAAATCACCTGCCAATGCTGTTGCCGCAGCAAGATTAGATGGACCCATGCTACGTACATGGAAGCGCTCAATTTGGCTGTTTTCATTTGTGAGCCAGTCAGCGAGCATCATCGCCCAGCCCGCCCATTCGCCAAATGCGTTGACACCAATGAGTGTTGAACCGATAACGCCGCCCTGTTGCACTTGATTACCGGCTACTGTAAATGTTGGGAGCTTAGTTGTGGCGATGCTATCGCCCCATATATCAGAAAACGTCCCGACATTCCACTGGCCATTAACTGCTGCAATAACAGAGCCATCTTCTACTGCTCCACCGATTTCACCACCGCCCAGAGATATAAATGCAGGGTGACCGGCAATGTCGAGCATTCCTTGAAGTACATCTGTTCCACCGGGCTGATTTATGTTAATCATTGAATTACCATCATCACCTTCCCATGCGTCAAAGCCTGCTCCTCTGAAGAAAGAGATATTCCACCATCCGCTGGGGAGTTCCATAGAAACCATTCTTCCTGCTTCCGCAGCAACTTCAAGCATTCTGTCCCAGCTAAGCACATCTTCAGGTGTGAAGTAATCTGTATTATAGAACAAAAAGTAGCCATTGCCCGGACTGAGTGGCCACGCCATGAGCTTGTCACCAACTGATGCAGAAGCAACTGAACCGGCTGTATTTGCTGCGCGAACTTCAGCTGCATTCATTACATTTTCTTGCAGCACACCGGCTCTGTAGAGATCATTTATCTGGTCGTCTGCAAACGCAAAGACATCTGCAGCTGCAGGTGGGTCAGTCAGTATTGTATCTCTCAAAGTTTCCTCAGACTCAACGCCGATTTCAATTGTCAGGTTGACTCTGTCTGCGACATATGCGATGAATGCATCTGCTTGTGAGCGCAATAAATCTTGACACATTTCGCCACCCCATAAACGTAGGGTCACGTTGTCAACATCGCCTCCCGGCGCAGGAGCGGGTAGCGGTGCGGGATCTACAGGCGCAGGTGCGGGTGCAGGATCTGCTCCCGGTGTGGGTGCCGGCGCGGGTGCAGGCTCGTCTGCTGCACAACCAATTGCAGGCACCAAGAGAAGTGCGAGTGCGATAAAAATAATTAGTGCTTTTTTCATTAATAATCCTCCGTTTCGTTTTTCAATATGATATATTTTATATGTTAATTATTAACATATTTTTGCAATAATACCACATAATCTTTATACAGTCAAGCCAGCGAATGTAAACAATATATGGACTAATATTACCAAAATATGTAATTTATTTTATTCTTCAACGACAAATCCACACCAGTTGTCGGCGTAATGCAGCATCAACGTCAGCGGACGCTCTTTACCTGCTGCGGATTTGTTGTCGTATACGTATTGACCATCGTGGTAGGCTATTGCCTGCGCTTCATCTTCTGATAAGGTTATGTACGGAAGTGCCAGATACAAGCTGCGGATTGGCACGCTCAGATATGTCAAATTTTCGTTGAAGCGATAGGGTTGCGTTGCGCCATAACCCGCACGGCGTTGCCGCTCTGTAGGTTCGTTTGTCAGGTATTGTGCTCCCCCCTCCGGAGTACCGGCTTTACCAAGGTCATGCAGCAGCGCAACAATTACACAGCTTTCATCATCCACAAGCGGGTACAAAGTCTCCTTTATGCGCAGCAATGTTTCCGCCACATTTACGGAGTGTTCCAGCAACCCGTGCTCTTTACACAAGTGAAAGCGGGTACTCGCAGGTGCTGTCAGCCACGCTGTTTTTGTTTCTATAAATTCCCGCAAATCCGCAAATTCCTCTTTACGGTACTTTATCTTTGCTATCAAATTTTCATATCGTGCTCTGAGCTCTGCATCCATATTATCTCTTCCGACCTTTCCATACTTTTGTGATTCACTTTATCATAATTGACCTTGCAAGACAAGCCTCACTGTGATAGTATCTTTTCAAATAAAATAAAAACAGTTACAAAAAACAAGCACAAAAGGAGATTGCAAAATGAGTGTTGGTAATTATAATGTTCCGAAACCGATAAATGAACCTATTTTTGAGTATCGCCCGGGAAGTCACGAACGTGCGGAGCTAAAGGCTGAAATTGAGAGACAACGAGGGGAAATCATCAAAATTCCGCTTATCATCGGCGGAAATGAAATTCACACAGACAAAAAAATCAAGGTAGTCATGCCGCATAAACACAGTCATATTCTCGCCGAGTGCAGTGTCGCCGGAGAAAAAGAGCTAAAGCAAGCAGTCGAAGCAGCGATGAACGCAAAAAAAGACTGGGAGGATATGCCCTGGGAACATAAAGCAGCTATTTTCCTTAAAGCTGCCGAACTTGCAAGCACGAAATACCGAGCAAAGCTGAACGCAGCCACAATGAATAACCAAAGCAAAACTGTTTTCCAGGCAGAAATAGACTCAGCATGCGAGCTTATAGACTTTTTGCGCTTCAACGTAAACTACGTCGACCAAATCTACAGAGAACAACCGGAAAGCTCCAAGGGCGTTTGGAACAGATTGGTCTATAGACCACTTGAGGGATTCGTGCTCTCTATATCACCATTTAACTTCACTGCGATAGGACTTAATCTGGTTGCATCACCCGCGATGGTTGGCAACACCGTAGTCTGGAAGCCTGCGACAACTGCCGTGCTTTCTAACTATTACGTAATGCAACTTCTTATAGAAGCAGGTCTGCCAAAAGGCGTTATCAACTTTGTACCCTCATCAGGTGCCGATGTCAGCCGCTACGTAGTCAGCGACCGCAGACTTGCAGGATTCCACTTCACCGGCTCAACAGAAGTATTCAGCGATGTTTGGAAGAATATCGGCAACAATATCCGGAGCTACATCTCATATCCGAGACTCGTCGGCGAAACAGGCGGAAAAAACTACGTTTTTGCTCACAACTCAGCTGATGTGTCCGCTGTTTGCTGTGCGCTGATAAGAGGTGCTTATGAATATCAAGGACAAAAATGCTCAGCAGCTTCACGAGCCTACATCCCCGAGTCCATGTGGTCTACACTAAAACCCATGTTACTGGATGAAATCGGGAAACTAAAAATCGGTGATGTCAGCGACTTCACAAACTTCATGTCTGCCGTGATTGACAAGAATTCATTTGATAAAATCAAATCCGCCATAGATAACGCAAAAACCTCACCCGATGCGGAGCTTCTCTGCGGCGACTATGACGACAGTAAAGGTTACTATATCTACCCGACCGTTATTCTCGCAAAAAAGAAAGATTACGAAACCATGCAGACTGAACTTTTTGGACCTGTGCTGACCGTATACGTCTACCCCGATGAAAAGATGGACGAGACTTTGCAGGAATGCGCAACCGCTTCAACCTATGCACTGACCGGAGCCATCTTTGGCAGCGACCGACGTGTTCTTGCACACATGGAAAAAGTTCTTATGAACTCTGCCGGAAATTTCTACATAAACGACAAACCCACAGGAGCTATGGTTGGACAACAACCGTTCGGCGGCGCAAGAGGCAGCGGCACCAACGACAAAGCAGGTAGTCCACTGAACCTATACCGCTGGATGAGTCTAAAAACCGTAAAAGAAACCTTTGTTCCCCCACACGACACAAGCTATCCATTCATGCTAGAGGAATAATTATATGAAATCAATGATTCTTAGCGTAGGGACAGAACTGCTTTTCGGACAGATTACCAATACCAATTCTGTTTACTTATCGCAACAACTCAACTCGCTGGGGATTGATGTACTTCATCACCATACAGTTGGTGATAACCCAACCAGACTAGCTGAAGTGATTGAACACTCGCTCCGTGACTGCGACATTATCATCGCAACAGGAGGTCTTGGCCCCACGCAGGACGACTTGACTAAAGAAGTAGTCTGCGAAGTCATGGGCGACACACTTTCGCTTGACGAAAACTCCCTTGAAAATATCAAAGCACTGTTCAAGAAAATAAACCGTGACATGACGGAAAACAATATCAAACAAGCATACCTCCCGACAAGGGCTACAGTTTTTCACAATGATGTGGGCAGCGCACCCGGCTTTGCACTCACTAAAACCGGCAAAATCATCATATGCATGCCCGGCCCACCACGCGAACTAAAACCCATGTTTGAAAACTATGCCCGCCCCTACCTTGAAAAACTCACAGACAGCAAAATCTACTACAAAATGATACGAACTTTCGGCGCAGGCGAATCTTGGCTTGAAACTAAGCTTTTTGACCTGATTGACAACCAAACCGACCCTACAATAGCCACCTACGCCAAAGAGGGCGAATGTGCCCTGCGCATTGCCTCTAAACGCAGCACCGAAGCCGAGGCAATAGAAGCAGTCAACGCAATGACAAAGCAAATCAAGAAACGAATAGGAAACCTTATATACAGCACTAACGATGAATCCTTGCACGAAGTAGCCGCCGGACTGCTGGTAGAAAAAAATATCTCTATCTCTTGCGCAGAATCCTGCACAGGAGGGCTTTTTTCGGAACACCTCACCCGGATACCCGGGATTTCTGCGGTATTTGACCGCTCGTTTATTACCTATAGTAACCGCGCCAAAGAAGAAGAACTGGGAGTAAGCCCCGAAACAATAAAGTCGTATGGAGCCGTCAGTGCAGAAGTTGCACTTGAAATGGCACGCGGCGCCAAAGCGAAATCCGGCAGTCGATTATGCATCTCTGTTACAGGAGTGGCAGGACCTGATGGCGGAACTGCCGAAAAACCCGTTGGACTCAGTTACATCGGTTTGATATTTGATGAACACGAAGAAGTAAAAGAGATAAAAAGCAGATATTCCGACCGCTCAGCAAATCGGTATTACTCCGTGCTCTGCATGATGCACATGATATATGAAAAGCTATTAGATTGAAAGGAATGATTATATAAGATGGCAAAAATATGGACAATGGGAGAATTACTCTGTGAAATCATGAGACCTCGGGTCGATATGTCACTGAGTGATGTTGGGGAGTTTTTGGGACCTTTCCCCAGTGGTGCTCCCGCTATTTTCATTGACACAGTGGCTCGCCTCGGTCAGACGGCAGGGATTGTTGGAGGCGTTGCAAAAGACGACTTCGGAAAATGCCTGATTGACAGGCTTTCCGGCGACGGGGTGGATTGCTCTTTTATATCTGAATATGATGACGGAGCTACAGGGGTTGCCTTTGTTACATATTTTGGCGATGGTTCAAGACGTTTTCTCTATCACTTCCCCGAAACTCCCGCGACAAAACCAAAAGCTCCCGATGCCGCACTACTTGGAGAAGACGTCGAGTTTTTCCATATTATGGGATGTTCTCTCATGGCGAAAAGAGAATTCGGGCAGGAAATCATTAAACTTATGCGAGATTTGAGAGCAAAGGGCGCTAAGATTTCGTTTGACCCGAATATTCGCCCCGAGCTTATGAAAGATGATTTTGTTTCCTCAATGATTGCTGATGTTATGGCTGATTGTGCTGTATTTTTACCCGGAGTAGCGGAGCTTCTGTCAATCAGCGGCAAAAATTCTATTGAAGAAGCTGTAGCATTTTGCTTTAAAAAACCTTCCCTTGAAGTGATTGCGCTCAAAAACGGCTCGGAAGGATGCAAGATTTTTACTCGCGATAAATCGTTTTCCATGGGAGTTTATAAGGTGGAAGCCAAAGACCCCACAGGAGCCGGAGACTGTTTTGATGCGGGTTTTCTCTGCTCGCTGATTGAGGGAAAAAGTATTGAAGAATGTGCCAAAGTTGCCTCTGCTGCCGCCGCTCTTAACACTGCGGCGTTTGGACCCATGGAAGGTGAAATAAGCAGAGATTCCGTAGCTCTTCTGATTGGAGATTAATTTTATGAAATTATACGTAGAAAATTTACAAAAAAGCTTTGCTAAAAAACCTGTACTGACAGGAGCTTCATATACCTTTGAAAAAGGGAAAATTTATGGACTCTTAGGACGAAACGGCGCAGGCAAGACCACCATGTTTAACTGCCTTGCCGACAATATCCCGCTCGATGACGGCAGCACTGCAATGGAATTTGACGGCGTGCGCAGAGATACGACTATTGACGACATTGGTTTCGTCTTTACTCAGCCGCATTTGCCGGAATTTATGACGGGTTATGAGTTTATTAAATACTTCGTAGATATCAACAAAAACAAGATACAAGGACCCGTTGACATCGATGCATCATTCGCACTGCTGGACTTTGACCGTGCAGACAGCCATAAACTGATTAAAGAATATTCGCACGGAATGCAGACAAAGGTGCAGCTTCTGGCGTTTTTAATTTTGCGCCCGCCCGTTATTTTGCTCGACGAGCCGCTCACCGCATTTGACGTGGTAGTCGCCGTGCAGATAAAAAACTTGATAAAGTCGCTTAAAAACGACCATATCATTATCTTTTCTACTCATATTCTGGAGCTCGCGCAGGATTTGTGTGACGAGATTGTCGTACTGCACAATGGGAAGCTTTCTACGCTTGATTCCTCAAAGCTCCATGATAAGGACTTTGAAAACGAAGTCCTCGCAATGCTCACAGAGGAACCGGAAGTTGAGGGGGATAGTCAATTATATGTTTGAAATGGCACTTTTATCGCTCCGTGTGCGCTTTTCCATGAGCGCTAATCGGCTGATATACTTTCTCAGAAACCTGCCGATTTTAAAGCGGGTTTTACCGCCAACACTGCATG